>Ga0187781_10000123_pt1 | contig 50771 bp, 34 predicted proteins | sample 0715_SJ02_MP02_2_FD_132447 | JGI IMG/M metagenome (GOLD analysis project Ga0187781, IMG submission 132447) | Tropical peat soil microbial communities from peatlands in Department of Meta, Colombia - 0715_SJ02_MP02_20_MG | ecosystem: Environmental > Terrestrial > Soil > Wetlands > Peat | place...
ACCAAGCGCCAGGTTTTCTCGGGAGTGTGGATTTCGTGGAAGGCCGGCATGCCGCTCAAACGAACTCCATTTTCGATTGTGTAGTAGAGCTCGCCATCGCTCTTGTTCTGTGTGCCGGTTGCACGCAAGTCGGGCGGTTTCGGATACAGGCCCTTGCCGAATATCGTTTGACCACTCCCGTCATTCGAATGGCACGTAGCGCAATGATCGGAGAAATGCTGCATGCCTCTCCCAATGTTCTCCGTTGAAGGCGTGATGGGATTGCGAAGTTGGCGATATCCGGATGGCACGGCCATTTTGCGTGCCGCTGTGGCCGCGAACTCCTCGACCGCCGACGGTGTTGCAAGTGCGCTGAAGCCTCGTCGCACGAGAGTCACTCCGTATCCCACGGCTGCAACCGCAAGAGCAAGCAGAATCAGCGAAACTGCTTTCCAGGGTTTCATAGCGTATCTCCTTCTCTCTAGTGAAGAACCTCGGTACCGCACGAATCGCATGCTGCGCGATCAGTGGGTTGTCAGTTGCACGCCCCGACTACACGCCTGCCTAGGAAGCAACGGAGTGAAGAGATTTGCGCAGCGATCGGAAGCCCGCACGAAGCTCTTCGGAAAAGAGCTGAGGCTGCTCCCACGCTGCAAAATGCCCACCAGTCTCAACTCGGTTGTAGTAGATCAAGTTGCGGTAGGCCCGCTCCGCCCAACTCTTCGGAGCCTGATAGACCTCCCCGGGGAAAATGCTCATCGCTATGGGGATCGAGATGTCCATCGCATTGAAAAAGGGAAACTTGTTCTGCCAATAGAGACGTGCCGACGAAATCGCCGTCTTCGTCACCCAGTAAAGCGTAATGTTGTCTACGATAGCCTCGGGCGTCAGGCCGCCAACCGGACGGCCGTCGAAGCCCTGGGCGATTTGAAGGTAGCTCACCGCGTCGTGGTCGAGCATCCATGCCGCGAGGCCGACGGGCGAATCCGCGATGCCATACATCGTCTGCGGGCGTGTCGCCATCTCGGCTGCGTAACCCCTATGCGCGGATACGAAGGTCAGCTGCTCATAGGCGTGGCGCTCCTCGGGCGAGAGGCTGGAGGGCGCAGGGTCCCCGCGCCGGAGCGCCTTGGCAACGTCCGGTGGAACCGCCGCTGGGAAATTGGTATGAATGCCAGCCAACTCGGCTGGCGCCTGTTCGGCCATCAACTCAACAATCAACCCGCCCCAATCGCCGCCTTGCGCAACAAATCGCGTGTATCCGAGCCGCCGCATTAGCGCGACCCAGGCTCGACCGATACGAGCGGGATCCCAACCCGTGGTCGTCGGCTTTCCGGAAAAGCCGTATCCGGGCATCGACGGGATCACCAAGTGGAACGCGTCCGATGCGCTCCCGCCATGGGCCGTCGGGTTGGTCAGCGGGTCGATAATGCCCAGCTGCTCGATGACTGATCCGGGCCAGCCATGCGTCACAATGAGCGGCAACGCGTTGTCATGTTTCGAGCGAACATGGATGAAATGGATGTCCAGCCCATCGATCTCGGTGAGAAAGTTCGGCAGAGCATTGAGCCTCGCCTCGCATTTCCGCCAGTCATATTTCGTGGCCCAATAGCGCGCGAGGGCCTGAGCTGTCGCAAGTTGCACGCCCTGGGTTGCATCCGTGACCGTTTCCCGTTCCGGCCACTCTGTGTTCTTGATGCGCCTGCGCAATTCGGTGAGTTCCGCCTCAGGGACTTGGATTTTGAAGGGTCGAATTGAGTCCTTACTATTTGAAGTTCCCTCGTGCGGAGCAACCGATGTGGCCATAGGATTCTCTCCCTCGGGGGTTTTCGGTTCCGCGTTCGCGGATTTGAAGATGCCCAGGTGGGCGGATGCGACGGTCATTGCGGCAGACCCAAGAAAACGCCGGCGGCCGCGATCGATGTTGTCGGACGAATTAGCGGTATTCATTGGCCAGCCTCCCCGAATTGGTGGTTGCTGAGTTCAGCAACCACATTCTGAGCTCTTGAGTTTGGATCAGAAGCTCCGAGTTCCATTCCTGTAAACTGTGCAAACTCGGACGCTGATCTTCTTGTTCCTCGCCCGATAGCGAGCGAGTGCTTGAGTCGTCGCGAGTTGCACGCCTTGGGTTGCATCTGTGACCGTTCCCAGTTCCGGCCACCGTGTGTCGTTGATGCGCCTGCGTAATCCAGTAAGTTCGTCGTCCGGAGCATTCACACGAAACGGCCGCATCGCTGTTTCCCACACTACACCTGCGGACGTCGCCATGATCTCCTCCTATAATGTTTGTGTGGTCCGAACAACGGGAATTAGTGGTTAAGTCTTGGCCTCCGCCAAAACGAGTTGAGGGAAGCCCTCGAAGACCCAGTTGTTCCTAAGTGCGATCTCAAAGCCCCGAATTTATGACCTGCCTATGTATTCCGAAGCAATTCACGCCCAGTGAACACAACACATATCCAACCACTTCGCGCGCTAGCTGCCATTTCGCTCGTTTGTGATCCACTCGCGGATGTAGGCCGGACAGCTCCTAAGTTCGATGCCTTCGGCTTCAGCCTGACCCAGAAGCTTCACGGCTTCACGGCTGACCAGATCTACCTCTGCAAGTTCGATGGCAACCGCGCGGCGTTCCTCGAGCACGATGCGAACGACCTCCAGATCTTCCGCCGCCAGCCGGCCACTGAGGTATATGACCAGGCCCTGCTCCGTCGAAAGTCGGTCGATTCGGCACGTCATTGGCTCACGTCGCCCGTCCTCGACTGATTTCAATTGCAAACGAACCGCCATTTAAATGTGATTGAAAGGGCTAGCGATTCAGTCGACTGCCGCTTTGCGAATTTGGCAGATGTGGCGAATGTGGTGAATTTGGTGAAATTGGTGGGACTTCAGCGAAACTTGAAGTTCGTCCTATCTATGCCCAAGGCTTTGATGCGATGTTCAAGCGTGGAGGGTGGAATACCAAGCCTCGCCGCAGCCCCTGAAGCCCCAGAGATACGGCCCCGGGATGCGGCGAGCGCCGCTTCGATGCTTTCCCGTTCGCTATGGGGCTCGCCTTGAGACGGCATGGGTAAAGCAACTTGAGGCCGTCGTTGCGGGGGCTGTTTTGACAGCCATGACTCGTCGACGGCAAATACCTCGCCCGAATTCAGAATCACGGAACGCTCAATCACGTTCTGCAGCTCACGGATGTTGCCGGGCCAATCGTAGTTCTGCAACAAACCTAGCGTCTTCTTGTCGATCGTCCTGAAGTTCTTGCCCGCGCGCATGCCGTAGCGTCGCACGAAGTACTCGACCAGCATCAAGATATCCTCAGTCCGGTCTCGGAGCGGCGGCACCTCAATAGGAAAGACGTTCAGGCGGTAAAAGAGATCTTGGCGAAAGCTTCCGTTGGCCAAAGCGGACGTCAGGTCACGGTTTGTCGCGGTGATGACACGAACGTCGACTTGGATCGTCTGGGCTCCGCCGACTCGCTCGAACTCCCGCTCTTGCAACACTCTCAAGAGCGCGACCTGCGTGTCGGACGGAAGTTCACCAACTTCATCCAGGAAGATCGTGCCGCCACTGGCCTGCTCAAAGCGCCCGAGCCGCCGCTGTGTCGCTCCTGTGAAGGCGCCCTTTTCATGACCGAACAGCTCCGATGAGATCAGCGTAGGCGCCAGTGCAGCACAGTTCACGCTGACGAAGGCACGTCCAGCTCTTTGGGATCCTTTGTGGACAGCGCGGGCGATGAGTTCCTTGCCGGTGCCAGTCTCCCCCGTGATAAACACCGTTGAGTCGGTCGGCGCCACCTTGGCAATCCTCGATAGAACCGTCTTCAACGGTTTGCAGCAACCAACGATCTCCTCGAACATCGAAGTTTTATCGATTTCTTCTCTTAAAGCAACGTTCTCTTCGTAAAGCTGATCTCTCAAATTCTTGATTTCTGCAAGAGCATTTTGCAGGTTCTCCTCTGCCTGTTTGCGCTCGGTTACATCCCTCACGGCTGCAGAGACTAGCGTGCCATCCTCCGTCTCTAGCGGACTGAGGCTGATCTCCACGGGAAACTCCGTTCCGTCTTTCCGCCTCCCGTAGAGACTCAAACCCTCACCCATCAGCCGCACGCGAGGCTGGGCGAAGAACCCCGCACGGTGGCCGGGGTGCCGGACACGTAACCGTTCTGGCACAAGAATCTCAATCTCCTGCCCCAAGAGCTCTTCCCGCTGATATCCGAACACTTTCTCCATCTGTGCGTTGACCAATACGATCCTGCCCTGCCGATTCATCACAACTATGGCATCCGGTGCGGATTCCAGAAGCCCGCGAAATTTTTCTTCCGACAGCCGGTGCGCCGTCACATCCTGAACGGCCGCGATATACTCCAGTTGACCATCCTGGTCCCGGGTTGCATGAGCGATCGCGCGCAGGTACTTGATCGAGTGGTCAGGCATCATTAAGCGGTACCGCCATTCAAAGTCGTTGCCGCCCAACACTTGGTGGACCATTTTCATTTTCTCGATCAAACTGACGTCTTCCGGATGGACCCGAGTACGGATCAGGTCGAGCGTCACGGGCACGCCGATCTCAAGCTCGTAGATGCGATAGAGTTGCTCGGACCATGTGATTTCATCTGTCGCCACGCGCCAGGAAAAGCTGCCTATTTGACTGAGATGCTGGGCTTCCGCGAGGAAGGCCTCACTACGCCGCAAAGCGCTCTCGGCGCGCTTTTGTTCGCTCAAGTCCAGCACGAAAGCGACACCTTCGTTTCCGCTTCCTTCGAAGAGTGCGCCGCCGAGGAGTACAGGCACTCGGCTGCCATCTTTCCGGAAGTACTCCTTCTCGAAAGGTTGAAAGATGCCGGTCGCCTTCAAATCAGCTATTGCCCGTTCGTCATGGCCACGCCATTCGGCGGGCGTGAGGTCCGTCCACCGCAGGCGACCAGAGGCGAGGTCTTCACGGCCATACTGCACCATGCGGAGGAATGCATCGTTGGCCCCGGTAATTGTGCCTTTGAGATTCCACATGACAATCCCTACAACGTTGGCCTCGACCAGACGGCGGATCTTCGCCTCCAACCCTTTTGCCAATTCACGGACTTCTGCTTCTGCCTTTTCACGTTCGGCCATCTGGATTTTGAGGTCTTCTATGTGTTTCAGTGCCTGATACGCGGAAGAGGCAAATTTCCCCAAGGAGGCCATGACCCGGTCATCTTCTGCGTCAAATCTGCGCCGGTCGCTGTGCATGATTGCCCAGATGGTTCCGACCGCCTCGCCGGCGACGTGAAATGGGACCAGCAGGCACTCTTCGGCTGCCGGTATAACCGGCATCAGATAGGGGTAACGCCGCTCGAAATGTCTGAACAGGAGGGTGCGATTTTGGTCGAGCACGTCTCCACAAGGGCCGAAATTACGCGGGGTCCCCCCTCCAACGTGCGGATTCCACATGCCGGCGATCGCTGGCCAATAGAACCTCTTGCCGCTGGCGTCCGGGGTTTTGCCATCTTGGGTCAGCAGGCTAAGACCGGCGGAGTCAGCCTGCGTAATATCCAGGATCGTATCAGCCAACGTCTGAAATATCGTGCGCGGCGAATCGGCTAACGCGCTCACCAGCTTCACGAGCGCGCGGTTTTCCTTTTCATAATCGGGCGGTCGCGACGGGCGACTATGCAACTCCTCCGTGCACAGGATCGACTCCAAAGAGTCCCCGGCCTTGGGAATGGAATCTTCCAATTGAAAATGATCTTGTGCTTTACCTGCCTCGGTCATGCTTTCACCCCGATGAAACCATGTTTCTGGGTTCAGAATCTTCGAAGCGGAGACAAGTGACGGATCAATACGACCGTAGGGGAGTGCTGCTTGTAGCGTTCGGGAAGCTTATCGGTAACGCGGCTAAATCCGTTCTCCAATGCGACCCGTTTTCACGTGCAAACGATATAAGGATATACGACAAAATGTCCCTGGTCAACCACCATTGGCAGAGCGGGCGCAGCGCAGGAACTGTCCGATCTCCATCGGTTGTCCGACAAGGTGATGGAGCGCTCCCCCCGCGCAGGCGGCCGACTCAAGAGTTGTAGTCTTCACAAGAATCTTGGCGATTTGAACCAAATGCAATCTGCACTTTCGGCCAAACAATATTTCGCCCCGGCAATTTGATGGCGGGAGGTCGATCTGAGGAACTCACGACAGGTAAGTCGCAACACGATGGTTCAAGTTAGAGATCATGGGACGGTAAACGAGCTTCGTACATATCGATTACACGAGCAAACCTTCACGCGATTTGCTGTTTGGTTGTACCGATTGGTGCTCAGTCAGCTAACCGAACCAGGTCTAACCCATTGAAATAAAAGACAAAGCTGGCCGAATCAAGCTCTGTGACCAATGGTTTACCGAACCGTGGGTCTTGCGCGCTAGTGTGTCTGTAAGTTGTTGAAAAGAGGGCCTGGAGGGATTCGAACCCCCGACCCACGGTTTAGGAAACTTTTGCTCTAGGGTTTTTTGCACTGCACCGGCCCTCGCGAATCATTTGAGGTATGGGCGTGGGGGGCAATGCAAAGTGCAGGAGACGAAAGCGGTGCGGGACAGAGTTGACCACCTACGCCAGCCTTTTCAGCTGCGCTCTAGGATCTGACGCTCGAGTTGCGAAAGGGAGAATCTGTGATGAGAAAAACCATCAGACTCGAAGCCGAAGTCACTCTGGATGATAGCCTTGAACAGGATGTTTTGGCAGCCGCTCGGAAGCGCTCCACTGAATTGGGCAAGAAGGCTGTGCCTAAAGACGAAGGTGGGGATCGGAAGAGGCACGCTGAAGTCCTCATACCAAACGCCACGGCGGCGATCATGGAACTGATTAGCGTAAATGATCTCCTTGAAAAGGTAGGTGTCGAATTCACAGCTGTATCCAGCTGCGGGACCTCTCAAGAAGGGTTTCGTCCCCACGAATCATGCGAGGCCGAACTTCAATCGGCAGCGAGTGTGGGCGAGCAGCGACAATGGGGCCGCGAAATTGATCTAGACGAATTCGAAACCGGCATGTATCTGTGCCGTTGGCCAAATGGCGATTTTTCGTTAGTAGCCGCAAATACCCGACGGGAGGCACTAGTCGCGTTGGACGAGTGGGACGCAGCCCATCCGTCTCAATTATTCCCTTTGGAATCGTGCATGTTGGACTTCAAATTGAATGACCAGGGAGAGATCGAGTTGAAGCAATTTGGGGAGGATACGGAGGAATCGATATGAGACATAGCCTACCCCAAGCTCCATGCGCATCTGTCGAGCGTCATGCGGATAGACGGCCGTGAGCATAGCGCGAAAGCCAAGGAGTCGATTCGCCAGGCAGTTCAACACGAACGTGAGCGCCTGTGGAAGAACCAGCCTGCCCATCTCCAGGCGGAAACAGAGTTTGGCAAAATTCTGCAAAAGGGCCTCAGAACGACGGGACCTGTTGCCGACCATTATGTGCAAGAAATGGCTCACCGAATATTAAGCTCAGTGGATGAAAAGAGCAAAAAGCCGAACTAACGGCCTCTGAGCCCGACATAGGCCATGCGCTCCGCGAGGAAAACAACGAAACCTTCAGAGTCTGGCACCTTTACCACCATCTACTTGGAGACTCCACTCCTCACAATAAAATCCAACACTCTCAAGCTCATCCGCTATCCGCGCCACCGCCGGGAGTTGATTCCTGACTCTCCTTTTCCACTTCTCAATCAAATCTGGAACGCGAAATTTGACAGAAATAGTGTTCCACCTGAGTATGGACGGTGCGGCGGGGGCTGATAGCGCAGGGAGCAGGGCGCACGACAGGAAAACGGACGTGCTGTATGAGGCTCGTCGCCGGTGGAGGGATTAAATGTCGTTGCTTGGTAGCGGCCTAGCGTCGCTAACGGACGAAGGTGATCGGATGAATCATGCGCCTTCAGCTCCTGACCAACTCCTCGACGTGAAGGGGGCTGCGGAGCTATTGAATGTGCCCGAATCTTGGGTCTACCAGCATGTCAGGTCTCGTGCCGAGCAGAGGCTCCCGCACTTCAAGCTCGGCAAATACATCAGGTTCTCTGCTAAGGCTCTTTCGCGATGGCTCGAGACGTGTCGCCTTAATAGCGAGAACACTTCGTCGGCCGGACAGGGCCGCTTTCCTTCGACACGATTGTAGCCAAGATAGGTAAGGGACGGGCGTTGACCTTGACTGGCGTGCTATGCTTCCATCAGTCGCGGGAAACAATTGGCAGACCAACGGAAACGGAGCCAAGATGCGCAATCGTTTTCGGGCCGGCCATGTTTTCCAACGTGGCAAACGATGCAAAATATGGGTAGGTTGCTATCGGGAACGAGTACTTGACGGCGGCCAACTCAAGGTTCAACAACGAAAGGTGATTCTTGGTCAGCGTTCGGAGTTGACCAAGACTCAGGCGAAAGACAAGCTGCTTGAGATACTCGACGGAATAGGCAACGAGCGGCACGCCCCGGAACAAACCATGACATTCGGCCAGTTCGCTGCCAAATGGGAAACAGAGATTCTGGTGCACTACCGAGCATCAACGAAGAGATTCTATAAGGAGACACTCAGCCGGTGGATTCTCCCCTACTTCAAGGACTGGAAGCTGAGTGATATGAAAACGCCAGAGCTTCAGATGTTCATCAACAAGTTCGCAGACTACAGCAGGTCAGTCATTAAGCACATTCGCGCGACTCTGAGCGTTGTAATGAGAACCGGTGTCGACTGGGAATATGTGGAGCGTAACCCAGTGGTGGGAGTGAAGCTCCCGCCCGGCAAACCTGTGAAACGGGCGCCGGTTCTTCCTCTGGAGAAACTGGGAGAGCTTATTGCTCGTCTCCCCGAGCCTTACCGCGCGATGGCGGTTTTGGGGACCATGGGGATGCGCGAGAGTGAGATTCTGGGACTCCGCTGGGATGACTTCGACATGGAAAAGCTGGTTATCCGGGTTCGTCGGTCCCAGTACCGAGGACAGATCAATCCGACGAAGAGCGAAGGAAGCGAACGCGAGCTCCCCTTTGGCGAAATTGTTTCCGATGGTCTCAGCCGGTTACGCGCCTCGGGGATGGGTGGTAAGGAATACTTGTTTGTCACGCCAAGGGGAACCCTGTTCCGCAGCTCGGATGTCGGCAAGAAGGCGTTCCGAACCGCGGCTAGGGATTTGGGGCTGCCGGAACTAACATGGCGATCTTTTCGACGGTCGGTGGAGACGCTACTGCACACGGAAGGCGTACCGATGAAGATTCAGCAGCAAATTCTGGAACATACCAAAGTCGCCACGACGCTGCTTTATGCTGAGCCGGGGATGGACAAGCGGCGGCAAGCTTTGGGAAAAATCCAGACCTTATTGTTGCCAAATGTTGCCAAATTGCAATTGGAGTTGCAACTGGAGGCACCTAAGTAGTTGAAAACATGGGGTGGGTGACGGGATTCGAACCCGCGACGTCCAGATCCACAGTCTGGCGCTCTACCAGCTGAGCTACACCCACCGCACCAGCGGAGAAGCATGGCCGGTTGCCATCCTAATTTTGTAGCATCGCGCGGGGAACGGTGTCAAATGCGATCAGAAGCCCAAGTCGAGACCGTCGTGAATCGCCAGTCCGATCTGCTCCACGTTGCCGCGGCGGCCGTTATACCACAGCAGCCAGCGCCGGCCGTCGCAGATAGCAAAAGGCTTGTAGCAGGCGTCGTGGTCCCACTGGCTGATGCCGGGCCTGATGATCGGGTTGGCGGCGAGGCGCTGCCAGGCGGTAACGCCGTCGCTGGAGCGCGCCACGCCGATCTGGGCGTGGTCGATGTCGCGGAAGCCGATATAGAACATGTAATGCCAGTTTCCCCGGCGCAGCACCTGGCAGCCAGTGACCTTGTAGCGCTCCCAGGCGGCCCGAGGGTCGCTGCGGAAGATGGGATTGGCGGAAAGTTTGGTCCAATGTTTTCCGTCAAGACTAGTTGCATAGCCTATCGCATCCGGCTCGTATTGTTCCCCGCCCGAATACCACATGCGGTAGGCCCCTAACGACTCGTCCCAAAAGACGCACGGACACATCACGGCAGCCTTTTCCCAGGGCTCGGCGGCGGAAAGCACCGGCTCGGACGAGGCGCGCGCCCAGTGTATTCCGTCGCGGCTGGTCGCCAGGCCGATCCAGGAATGCTCGCGCGCCTGGCCGGTATACCACATGTAGTAAGTATCATCATTTCGGATGACAACCGGACGGTTAATATCCGCTTCCCAGAGGGTCGCGGGATTGGGACCCAGGATGATCGCGGGCGGGCTCCAGTGAATTCCGTCGGTGCTCTCCACCCAGGCCACACTCTTCTTGTCTCGCCATGAGAACCACATTCGGTACTTGTCGGCTTCGCGCAGCAGGGACACATCGAAGCAAACTCCGAGGCTGCCACCGAGAACCGGGTTTTGCGCGTACTTGCGCCAACCGCCGCTGGTGCCGCTGGTTGGGCTTTGAGCCCGCGCCAGAGCGCGCGCAGACGCGAGGCGCAAGGTCGAAGCCGCGGAGATAAGAAAGGCGCGCCTTAACATGTTGCCCCTGCCGATCGCTCGGGAAGCCGCCGGCCATGCCGGTCAACGAGCCTGCGGCTCCTCGATCACAAACCCAGCAGTAGTGTAACGCCCAGCCTCGAATTCGGGAAGCGTATTTGGCCACCTAAATGCTGTGCTATATTGGTCTGGAGCTATGAATGTGTGCGTGGGGGACGAACGGCTTGTCGAAAGATCAGACGGCAAGGCTATGACCAGCCTCTGCCGGACTATGCAAGGACTTGCGTGCCTCTCGATTCTGAGCTTCGCGACGGCCATGGCACTGCTCGGTGCTTGGTCCCGCCCCGCGTGGAGTCTGGATGAGCCTGGCGACGGTTGCGCGCATTCAAATTCCACGTTTCTTACCGACTTGCCCTCCGCCGGGAACGAAACGCCTCTCGCCGCCTCAGACAGTGCCGGGCTGACGTCCGTGCGCTGCCAACCCGCGCCGCTCTTCGTCCCAGCCGGCCTCGATGGGCAAGCACCCGGTGGGCAGACATCGGGTACGAACCCCTCGCAGTCGTCCTCGGCTAAGAACCAAGGACAAGCGACGGAGGTAAACCCTGTGACAGGTCTGGCGGTCGCCTCTCCTACGAATTACACCCCCTTGACCGGCTCGGAACGCTGGGAGCTTTACTGGAAGATGACCTATGCTTCGCCGGGCCCGTATTTCAGCCCCCTTGTGAACGCTGCCCTGCTCGATCAAGATAACGGCACGCCCCGACAATGGGGCGGTGGGTTCCCGGGGTTTGGGCGTCGGTTGGCTTCGCGCGCCGGTAACGCGATTCTTCAGGGGACTTTTCAAGCGCCTTTTGCGGCCATCCTGCACGAGGATGTCCGCTACATTCCGACCAGCCGGCGCAGCTTCCAGCGTCGCGCCCTTCACGCGGTCCTGTACAGTTTCCTGACCTATAACGACGCGGGCCACCCCACACTCAACGTCGCCAATCTCACCGCCTTCTACGCTGCGACGGCAGTGACTACGACTTGGCTTCCTGACATCCGAAACGCAGCGAAATACACCTTGAGCAACGGAACGGAACAGATTGCGCTCAGTTTCCCTCTCAACGTGGTGCAGGAGTTCTGGCCGGAAATCCGGCACCACCTCTTCCGGCGGCATTAGGCGCTTTCCCCGTTCGGAGCCGCATTCCTTGATCTGGTCTATGACCGCCGCACGGCCCCCTTTAAGCGCCGCTAGAATTAACGTCGTTCTGTATGATACCTTTCATGAGGCGTTCCTGTGCCAAATAGGGTAATATAGGTAAATCCGAGCAGCTTTGAGATTCCATTTTGAGGACAGGGGGATTTTTGCGGTTTACTACGACCAGATGCCATCCGATAGCTCGCCGAAGGGATTTTTGATCTGATGACTGGCCTAAATCCCCGCTCAAGCAGCTACCTGCCGATTCTCGCGTGCATCCTTGCACTAGCGCCGTTTCACGAACTGCTGGCAAGCACTTCGGAAGAGGCTCCGCTTTCGGCCTCCGTGCCGGCGCAGGCCAAATCCGGGAACGATCCGGGAACCGCTCAAAGTCCATCGGCGCCGGCCAGTTCACAAACCCAACCCGCTGCCACTGAAGGTAAGACCCAACCCGCAAACCCTTCGGACGCCGACCCAGTCCAGCCCGTCAAAGAGTCGAAACGCCCTAAGGACGACCGGATTTTCTTTGCACTGCCCAACTACCTGACCGTGGAGAAATCTGCCACTCTCCCTCCGCTGACAACCGGGGAAAAGTTCAAGACGGTCGCCGAGGGGTGCTTCGACCCGGTGGAGGTCGCGTTCATCGGCATCGAAGCGGGCATTGGTCAAGCTGACAATACGAACCCGACCTATCGACAGGGGTTTCTCGGGTATTCCAGGCGTTACGGGTCGGCTTATGCCGATGCGATCATCGGTAACTTCGGGACAGGCGCCATCTTTCCGACTTTGCTGCGCCAAGACCCGCGCTACTACCAGTTGGGAAAGGGCAGTTTTATTCACCGTGCTCTGTATGCCGGCAGCCGGGTTCTGGTCACGCGCTCCGAGTCGTCGGGAAAGATTCAGTTCAACTTTTCGGAGTTTCTCGGCAATGGCCTGGCCGCAGGGCTCGCCAACGCGTATCACCCGAAACCCCACACCCTCGCCAGCAACTTCGACGTTTTGGGCACGCAGGTTTTGTTGGATGGGTTGGGTTACGAATTGAAGGAGTTCTGGCCGGACCTTCGTCGCGCTCTGGTACGCCTCCACCACAAGCCATAGTTTCCCTCCTTGCTAACGAAGGGCCACGTGCGGCGGACTCACGGTCCCACGACTCGAGGGGGCACTTTGTTATGGTAACAGGTGGCAGGAACTTGCTTTGATCAGCACATAGACTTTGACACCTGGCTTGAGGTCCAGGGCTTCGAACGCCTGGGCGGTGACACGGACTTTCAGATCCACACCGCAGGACGTTAGCAGGTCTACGCCCGGACCATCCGGCAGAGCGTGCTTAATCGTACCTTCAAAGAGGTTTCGCGCGCTCGTCTGTCCGATTCGCTCGCGCGAGATAATGATATCATCCGATCGAATCCCAACTGTCACCGGAGTGTTTTTCGGCAGCGCGCTATACGGAATTACAAGCTCGCAGCCGCTGAGGTCAATCACGCTGGTGCCTTCGCGTTCGTGATGATCTTGAACCCTACCCGCCAGGATGTTTTCGCTCCCCACCGCTCGTGCGGCGGCCGAGTTTCGCGGTGCGTTGAAAACCTCGGCGGGCTTGCCCTCTTGCACGATGCGACCCGCACTCAGGATGAGGGCGTTGTCGCCCGCCCGAACCGCGTCAGCCGGACTATGCGTGACGTAGAGGAAGGGAATCTTCGATTTCCTTTGCAAATCCACGATCTCCTCGAGCAACCGCAGGCGAGTCGTTGCGTCAAGCGCCGACAACGGCTCATCGAGCAGCAGAATGGCGGGATCGGCCCCAAAGGCTCGAGCCAGTGCGACCCGCTGTTGCTCGCCTCCCGAAAGCTGATGAGGGTGGCGGTCGGCCACGTGGACAATTCCCAGCAGGTCCAGCAGTTCGATTGCCCGGTCGCGCCGCCCCTTATGAGTGGCCGACCGTATGGCGTAGGCGACGTTTTGCAGGGCGGTTAGATGTGGAAAGAGCAGGTAGTCCTGGAAGACGAACCCAATTCGCCGGTGTTGGATCGGGATGTTGGTCCCCGTCTCCGAATCAAAATAGACGCGCTCTCCCAGTTCGATCCGTCCTTCGTCGGGCACCACAATGCCCGCGATCGCGCGTAAGATGGTCGTCTTACCCGCTCCCGAGGGACCAAAGAGAACCGTGATTCCCCGTCGTACAGTGAAACTGGCATCCAGCGCCAGGGTGACCCGGCCGTTCGTTCGGAACTCTTTTTTAAGCTTCGCGTCCAGCATTAGATCAGGCGCTCGTCGGCCGCCGCGTCAGGACATTGGTGATATAGATCGTCACAATGGAGGTGAACGTCAGGATCAGAGCCAAGGCTTGGGCCTGCCGGTCCTCTCCGGAGATGAACGCTTCGAAAATCGCCAACGGCATGGTTTGAGTTTTTCCCGGAATATTGCCGGCGAGCATCAGAGTGGCCCCAAACTCGCCCAGCGCACGAGCAAAGCTTAAAACGACGCCCGCCATAAGACCGCGAAAGGCCAGCGGCAAGGTCACCCGGAAAAAGGTCTCCAGTTCTCCCTTGCCTAGGCTAAAGGAGACGATCTCATATCGCGCGTCGACTGATTCCAGCGCCGCGCGCGCCGACTTCACCATAATGGGGAGCGCCATCACGCTTGCGGCCACCACCGCTCCCTCCCAGGTGAATGCCAATGTCCAGCCGGTCAGGGCATATAAGTAGCGCCCCAGGAATCCTCTCCTCCCGAGGAGCAGGATCAAATAGTATCCGGTGACTGTGGGAGGAAGCACCATAGGCAGGGTGAGGAGGGCGTCGCACAGTTCCTTCGCACGGAACTGCCGTTTGGCGAGAACAAAACCCAAAGCGGTGCCGACCGCGCCGACCAAAAGCGTGGCAAGGCTGACGACCAGAAGTGAGAGTTTGAAGGCAGGCCAGATCATTCCCTACTTCGAAGGTTGAAAGCCGTATTTCTTAAGGATCTGAATTCCGTCTGGACTCAAGACAAGATCCACAAAGCCCCTCGCCGCATTCGGATTACCGCTGTCACGGGTCACCGCCAGCGGGTAGAGGATCGGATCGTAGTCTTCGTCGCGCGCCCGCGCGGCGACTGAGACCTTGCCCCCAGCCACCTGCACGTCCGTCGCATAGACGATGCCGGCATCAACTTCCTCCCTGGCCACATAGTCTAGCACCTGACGTACATTTTCGGCCAGGATGAGCCGGGACTCAATCTTGGGTAAGATCTGCGTGTTACGAAGCAATTGCTGAGCGTATTGCCCCGCCGGGACCGTCTTGGGATTGCCGATGGCGATCTTTGTCACGCCGGGTTTCTCGAGATCGGAAACAGACCGTATTTGGAGTTTCGAGTCTCGAGGAACCACGAGCACCAGAGAGTTGCGCGCGAAGTCAGCTCGGGTTGCCCGATCAATCAGATTCTTCGATTGTAGTTCGTCCATTTCCCGTTCAGCGGCGCTGGCGAACACATCCACCGGCGCTCCCGCTTCGATCTGTCTCTCCAATTCACCCGAAGCCCCAAACGTGAAGGTGACCTTGGTCCCCGTCCGCCGCTCGTAAATGCCACCCAGTTCGCTAAAGGCCTCCTTGAGGCTGATCGCTGCCGCCACCACCATGGCGCGATTCTGCGCAGACGCCGGGAGAGACAAGCCGCGTGCAAGCAGCAGCGCAACCAAAAATGCGGCTACGCACAGCTTGCGGTATAGTGGATTTCCTCTCATGTTGATTACCTGCGAAATCTCCTCGTCCGAGTGCCTGCTTACGGAAGTTAGCGTAGTTGTTCGCGTGGAGCGGAAGGGCGGGCTTCAGCCCCGCCGCACAAAACACGCCACTCCTCCGGGGCTTCAGCCCCTGAAGCCACGCTGCTTCAGGGCCTAAAGGCCCGTTCAACCGTGCTCCGGGTTGCGGCGGGGCTAAAGCCCCGCCCTTCCAGGACTCGCAATAATTGCGATTATTAGCACAACTAAGCACCAGCTTATTCGCCCTACCAAGACCGGGCGCGCTAGACGCGCCAACCAGAGGCCCTCCTCCATTTCTGTGAGCCGCCGCGCAAACGATCAGAAGGCGAAACGACCCCCGACTGTCGGTGCAAGGTTGCTGTGATGGATAAAGGGGACGCCGGGGCCATGAGGGATGGCGATGTCCAGACCGCCATTCACCTCGGAATAGGCAACTCCGGCAAAACCGTCGAAACGCTTGGTGAAGTGATGATCCACATAGAGCGACACCTCGTCGAGATCGCCCGCGCAGGAACTGCGGAAACCGGCTTCGACCGAACAGGTCGAGGGAACACGGAAATCGTTCTGCCGCTGATGATACCAGGACAAAGTGAAGTCGGTTTTCTTGGCGTACGTGTATTTCACGCCCGTCCACCAGATCTGCACGACCTTGGTAGAATCAAGATTATTGTCCTCGACGCCGCTCATGAGATAACCGCCCTGGTCCAGGGCGCCAACGCCCAACGGATTCGTCGGGTTATTCTGCTGGATGTATTCGTAGCCGCCATAAAACTTGAACGGGTCCCAGGCATACTTGGCAGCGCCCAGAATGGCACTGTTATCGGTGACGATGCCATATACGGTGTTGGTCGTTCCGATCAGATTGGCCCCGGTGATGGGGTTTGTATTGATGCTGTCGGTGGTCGACTGATAGGGGGCCGACGGACTTTGAGGCCCCAGCAGGGGGTTCAATACGCTGATCGCCTGGTTGTAATGTTGGTAGACTACGTCGGCGGAAAACTTACCGTTGCCTCCGCCGCCGTCGAAGCCAAAGGCGTTGTTATGCGCCGTTTCCGGTGTACAGGTGGCGGCAGTCCAGGTTGAGGAGGCCGAGTAGCAGCCGGCAGAACCATCTGCGAATTTATACATTGCGCCGAAATGGACCGGGCCGTAGGTGAGTCGATATTTCACGGCGTCGTCCCACCGGGTGTCCTCGGTGTCGCCGCCGCCGGCCATGGTGCCGTTATATCCGATGTACGAAAAGGCATAGCCGCCGCCGGCCGGGTCGTAAAGGAGCATCGCATCGGTACCAAGAGAGCGCTGACGACCGAAGGTCAGCGTGCCGAGAGACGCGGACGATATGCCGGCATAGTATTCGTCATTGAAGGGTTGGCCCGCGCGCGCGCCGTCGATCGCTTCCGAATAGGCGCTTCGGGGAAGGCCGTTGTTGTTGAAGTCGGTGGCTGACGCGTTGGCGAGCAGCCCGGAATTCGGATTGATGCCGGTTGAAGCGTTGAACACCACGGACCAGCCATGCCAAAGCCCTTCCTTACCCCGGACGCCCAGGCCCGTCTGCTGCAGGTTGTTCGGTGCGACGAGGAATCGATGTTGATAGCCGTTGCGGTTTACGAGGGATTCGCCTTCGTAGTTATAGCCGTTGACCGGTAAGCCGTGGCTGACCCAGCCGAGGCCGACGTCATACGCGCCGTACAGCGTGACGCCGTGCCAGGTCAGCGCGCAATCGGTGGTGGCGAACTCGTGGCCGCTCGTGCAGGGGTCGGGGGTCGATGGAGTTGCCGAAGCCGGCTCGGGGGCCAGGACTTGGTTGAGCCCTACCGTCTCGGCGCCGCTTACGGTGACCGACTTGACGTCGGCGATCTTGAAGCCGGTCGCAATAAACTTCACGCGATAATCGCCGGGAGCCAGCAGCAAGAACTTGTACGCGCCATCCGCGCCGGTCCTTTCCTCGCGTGCCTGGCTCGTGCCCTTATCCGTGGCCGTGACCAAAACGTTTGCCACAGCGGCGCCCGATGCGTCGACGACCGTTCCCGAAATCATACCGGACACTTGCGCTCGAACTGCTGACGACATCAAATGAGCTAACAACATCGCTGACCAGAGAACCCACTTGCCAAGTGCTGTCGTCCCTCTTCCCAAGGGATTCATGTGGATACGCTCCTCCCCGATCGATATGGCAGTCAAAGCCGCTCGCAACCGGCATTGCAGATTCTTAGCCTGTCTTGATGTGCGAATAAATATTGTATAACACCTTGTCCGGTTAGTTGCAATCCTTACCATAGATACTATACGATATTAAACGAAAAATCGTTGAGGTGCGCATTTCCGAATTTCCAATAACCCCTCACCCCCAACTCCCCTCCCCCTCTTCCCTCTCCCCTGGGGAGAGTGAACAGGGGCGATAGGGTGAAAGGGTGAGGGCAGCTTATCCGAGGCTTCGGCGCTCAGGTAACCCAAATTCGTGCATCGGCCCAAAACCACCACCCCACACGGTGTATTCCGGCCAGGACTCTTCCCGGCTTCCCATTATTCCTCAATGAGTTACGGTAACTTTCCGAATGGTACCTCAATTGCCATTACACAAAGCGAGGCCCGGACCCATCGGTCCGGCGCGAACGAAAAACCCAGGTAGTCTTGGAATCGAGCCAAGAGAGAGGACAAAACAATGAGAATCGAGAGAATGTTAGTTGGCAGCGTGATTTTGGCTGCACTGTGCGTACCGATGGTCCGGGCTCAGTCTGACAACTCCGGCACGAACCCGCCACCGACCATTCAACAACGCAAGAAGAACCAGCAGGATCGCATCGCTAACGGAGTGCAAAGCGGACAGCTTACTGCGGGCGAAACGAAGAACCTCGAGAACAAAGAGGCCAATCTAAATAAGGAAGAGCGTGGGATGCGCGCGGCGGATGAGGGACATCTGACCGGCGCGGATCGCGCCAAATTGAATCGCCAGCAGAACCACCTGTCCAACGACATTTACCGGGACAAACACAATGCCGACACTGCGCACTATGGCAAAGGAGAGATTGGCGAGAGGCGGGAAAATCAGCAAGACCGCATCGCGAACGGAATTCGCAGCGGTCAGTTAACCCCGCGTGAAGCTTCCAATCTTGAGAATAATGAGCAGGGCGTGAACCGCGAACTCAAGGGGATGCGCCAGGCTAATGGTGGGAAGCTGACCAACGCCGACCGCAAGGCCGTCAACCAGCAGCAGAACAAGCTTTCCAAGCAGATCTACGACAAGAAACACAACGCGAGCAAAGGGTACTAATGTGAACGATCTCGAAAACGTTACTGACCCCCTCACCCGGCTCGCTCCGCTCGCCACCCTCTCCCCCAAGAAGGAGAGCGCAGGCATTCGAATTGACGCTCCCCTCGCCCCCTTGGGGGAGAGGGTGCCCGAGGGACGAGGGCGGGTGAGGGGGTAGCCGGACGGTCACACCGCCGCTACAAGTTTGTTATCCACCCATTCCAGAATCAGCTTCCGCATCTCCGGCAACTCGACGTGGGCACAGTCGAAAAGCTCGATCCGGCAGTCGCTGGCTTTGCCGTGTTCTTGATAAAGCGGCAACAGATGATTACGAACCCGCTCGACCCCGGCCGGCGGGGTCAACGCATCCTGGCGCCCATTCACGCTCAGGCGCGGGCGGGGAACGATGAGCTCATTGATCGTGGCCGTCTCAAAATGCTTCAGCAGCGAGGGCACGTAGTAATAGATCCCGTGGCCCTTCAGATTGCGCGTCTTGATCAATTCCTCATAATCCGTCAAACAGCAGATATCCACACACAGACGGACGCGGGGGTCGAGCGCCGCCAGCCACCAGGCTTTCGTCGAGCCCATGGACATGCCGAGCGCCCCAAGCCGGTTGGGATCGACCTCCGGCCGCCCGGCGAGGTAATCAAGCGCCCGGAATTCATCGAACATCATCATGCCCCACAGCACCTGTCCGCGCCAGAGCATCAACTTGAACGCGTCCTCTTCACCCGCGCGTCCGTCCGCTTCGTGCTTGCGTTCTCCGAAACACCAGCTATCGATGGCCAGCGTTACGATCCCCTTTCGCGCGCAGACCGGCGCATAAGCAGGCTGTGCATCTGCTCCCACGAGCAATTGTTCTTTTCCGAGGTCGTACATTCCACCGTGCCAATGGATATACAAAAGTCCGGGTGCAGGCTCCTGGCGATTGTCCGGAATAAGCAGCAGGGCCGGAACCGGCTCGACGCCGTTGGGGTCCAGGACCAGTCGCTCGAGCGTGTAGCCCTCATGTCGTTCGCGTTTCACCACCGACGGTGGCCCTGGCTTATGTTCCCACGGTAAGTCGCCCAACAAGCTCCAGAGTTCTTTGCGGCGTCTCGCTTGGTAAGCGGCAAACGTCTCCCCCGGCTGCAGCTTGGAAACGGCCTGTGTTTGTCCATCCGCAGACGCGTCCGTTCCCAGGGCCAGCATCGCGGCGGATTGTTTCAGAAACTCACGACGGTGAGCAAAAGACATGAAACTTCCTCCAGAGCTCAAATCGCGGAGACCTTTATTTCTGTGTGGGAAATTACGGATCATGTGTGTCATTCAACATGACGAGTTGATGGTGTAAGTGCCGGCGCTCGCTCATCGCAAGGATGCTTATCGCCGAGCCCCGTCCGAAACCCGCTAATCCGCTTCCTCTGCGGGCAGCGTGACCGTAAAGGTCGTCCCATTTTCTTCCGAAGAGGTGAAAGTGAGCTTCCTGCCGAGGTGACGTTCCGTGACGAGCTTGGCGCTGTAGGTGCCGATTCCGCGGCCCACGGGGGATTTGGTTGAGGAGGATCTCCGGAACACCCGCCATTGAACGTCGTCGGGGATCGCGGACGCATTGTGCACCCGGAATCAGGTTGCACTCCGATTGATCAAGTATCGTTAATGGGATGGCTTCCAGCGCAACACCGGCTTGCGAGCCGCAGCAACTTCATCCAGGCGCGAGACGCGGGTCGTGTACGGCGCCTTGAGCACGAATTCTGGATTCTCCTCCACTTCTTGAGCGATCGAGACCATGGCATTGATGAAGGCGTCCAGTTCCTCTTTGCTGGCGCTCTCGGTGGGCTCAATCATGAGCGCGCCGGGAACAATCAAAGGGAAAGCAGTGGTATAGGGGTGAAAACCATAATCGATGAGCCGCTTGGCGATGTCGCCGGTGCGAACGCCCCGCGCCGCCTGGCGCCGGTCAGAGAACACACACTCATGCATCAGCGCACAGTAGGAGGCAAGGTCGAAAGAATCCTTCAACTGGCTCATCACGTAGTTAGCGTTGAGCACGGCGTCCCGGGCGGTCTGGCGCAAGCCTTCGAAGCCATTAGCCTGAATGTAAGCCAAAGCACGCACGGCCATGCCGAAGTTGCCATAAAAGGCCCGCACCCGACCGATGCTCCGGGGCCGATCGTAATTCAGACCGAACGTTCCCTGCGGCATCCGCTCGATGACGGGCAAGGGCAAATAAGGCTCCAGAACTTTCTTGACGGCCACGGGTCCCGAACCTGGACCGCCGCCGCCGTGTGGCGTGCTGAATGTCTTGTGCAAATTGAGGTGCAGCACATCCACGCCAAAGTCCGCCGGGCGCGCCACCCCGACCAGGGCGTTCATGTTGGCGCCGTCCATGTACACCAGGCCGCCGCGGGAGTGCACCAAGTCGGCAATCTCCCGGATCCGCGCTTCGAAGATGCCCAGCGTGTTCGGGTTGGTGAGCATCAATGCCGCGACATCTTCTGTCATGACTTGCTCGAGAGCGGCGAGGTCGAGGCATCCGCACTCATCGGATTTGATATTCCGAACTTCGTACCCCGAAATCGTGGCGCTGGCGGGGTTCGTTCCGTGCGCCGAGTCGGGAATCAGAATATATTGGCGAGGGTTGCCGCGCTCGGCTAAATAGGCGCGGATCATCAGGAGGCCCGTCAGTTCACCTTGCGCGCCGGCGGCAGGCTGGAGCGTAATCGCGTCCATGCCGGTGATCTCGCGAAGGCAGCGGCCGGTCTCGTACAGAACGCCCAGACAACCTTGCACGAGCGCTTCGGGCGCGTACGGGTGCTCAGACGCCAAGCCGTCTAACCGCGCCACTTCTTCGTTGATCCGAGGATTGTATTTCATCGTGCAGGATCCGAGAGGATAGAGGCCCGTGTCCACTCCGTAGTTCCAGGTCGAGAGACGCGTGTAGTGGCGAATCACCTCCAGTTCCGAAACTTCCGGGAAACCTTCCACTTCGCCGCGGCTCAACTCAACACCGAAAGCCTCTTCGGGCGAAACCGGCGGCACGTCGAGTGGCGGAAAGTCAGCGCCGGATTTCCCCGGCGAACTCCTCTCAAATATTAGCTTTTCATTTCTAGTGACGTGAGGCCGCGCCTCACGGATACGATTTTCCATAATTCTCACTTCTTCGCTCCGGGCGAAACAGAGACCGCTTCGCATCCGGCAAATTCCGCCCCCGGCCCGTTGCTTTCGATTTCAGCTTCCGCCCCGGCCGCGCGCCTTATCGCTTCCACCGTGCGGTCAATTGCTTCCCGGCCGACCATCTCGGTAACGCAAACCAACAGGTGGTTCTTCAATTCCGGATAGAAGCGCTCCAGATGAAGGCCACCGATGATTCTGTGCTTTTGCAAATCAGCCAGCAACCCGTCGGCATCGCAGGGCGTCCTGACCACAAACTCGTTGAAGTACGGCCCGCCGAATGGAGTGCTCACGCCTGGGATGGCCGCGAGCTGGCGGGCAGCGTAGTGCGCTTTGGCCAGGTTCTGTTCCGCCAGCGTCCTCAGTCCATGCTTCCCCAGCAGGCTGAGGTAGATGGTCACGGCCAGGGCACACAGAGACTGGTTTGTGCAGATGTTCGAGGTGGCCTTCTCGCGCCGGATATGCTGCTCGCGCGTGGCCAGCGTCAAAACGAATCCCCGGCGGCCCTCGCTGTCCACAGTCTGGCCAACCAGGCGGCCCGGCATTTGCCGCAGGAACTTCTCCTTGGCGGTCAGAAAGCCAACATAGGGCCCGCCGAAAGCCACTCCTAATCCGAAGGACTGCGCCTCGCCGCAGACAATGTCCGCTTCGCCGGGCGGCTTGGCCAGCGCCAGAGACAAGGGCTCGGCGATGGACACGATCAGAAGGGCGCCGCACCGATGCACGGCCTCCGCGATCCTGGAAGTGCGTTCGAGGGCGCCGAAGAAATTCGGCGACTGCACGACCACCGCCGCCGTCTCGGCGTTGAGCATGGCTTCGAGTTGGCAGAGGTCAAGCTGTCCCGAGTCTTCCCAGGGGACTTGCAGGATTGCAGTTCCCTGGTGGCGGATAAATGTCCTCAATACCTCGCCGTATTCCGGATGGAGGGTGCGGGCCAGGAGCACGCGCTGGCGGCGGGTGAGGCGCATGGCCATCAGGACGGCTTCGGTGGTGGCCGTGGAGCCGTCGTAAAGCGAGGCGTTGCCGACTTCCATGCCCGTGAGTTGCGTCATCAGGGTCTGAAACTCGAACATCGCCTGCAGCGTACCCTGAGATATCTCGGCCTGGTAGGGTGTATAGGCGGTGAAAAACTCGCCGCGGGAAAGCAGCGCGTTGACGCTCACCGGAGCGTAATGCCGGTACGCTCCGGCGCCCAACAGCGAGACGTACTCGCGCGTGCTCCGGCTGGCGGCCTGGCGGAAAAAATCCAGAATCTCAGGCTCGGAGAGCGGCCCCGGCAGATCCAGCCGGCCGTTGAAACGCAGTTCGTCCGGAATCCGGTCAAAAAACTCTTCCACGCTGCTGCGGCCGGTGGCTTTCAGCATGGCGGCGCGGTCGGAGCCGGAGTTGGGCAAATAACGCATTACTTTTCCTTTTGGATGTAAGCTTCGTACTCTTCGGCGGTCATCAGCTTGTCGAGCTCACTTCGGTCCGAGAGTCGCACCTGGAGCAGCCAGCCTGCGCCGTGCGCATCGGAGTTGAGCAGTTCCGGGCTATTCTGAAGCTTGCCGTTCACCGCAGACACTTCCCCGCTCACGGGCGAGTAAATCTCCGAAACGGCCTTTACCGATTCGACTGTCCCCAGGCTCTCGTTGGCGGTCACGTGTTCACCCGCCTTCGCAACCTCAACAAACACCACGTCGCCCAGTTCCTTTTGGGCGTAGTCGGTAATACCGATGGTGCCGATCCCTTCGTCCACGCGGATCCACTCGTGCTCTTTGGTGTACAGGAATTCTTGTGGGTACATGAATGAATCCTTCCTCCCTGGATCGGGAGACCAGGTGATCGGACAAACCGAAAATCGAAAATCGAAATTCGAAATTCGGGATGAACTACCATTTTCGAGTTTCTATTTTCGATTTTCGGTTCGCCCGATCACCCGATCTCCCGATCTACTTGGGTCGCCTGTAAAAGGGCAAGGGAACAATCCGCGCCCCAGCCCGTTTGCCACGAATTTCAACTTCCATCTCCTCGCCGGCCCGAGCCAGCGAGGGGGTGAGGAAAGCCAGAGCGATGTTCTTCTTCAAAAACGGCGCGTACGAGCCGCTGGTCACACTGCCAACAATTTTGCCGTCGAGGTAAACATTATAACCGTCGCGCGCAATTCCCGGGGTCGTCATTTCAAAACCCACCAGTTGCTTGCGCGTTCCGTGGGCCTGCTGGTCGAGCAGGCGATCGCGGCCCATGAACTCACCTTTCTGGAGTTTAGTAATCCATCCCAGGTTGGCCTCCAGCAAGGTCGTGTCGTCATTGAGTTCATGACCGTACAATGCGTACCCGGCCTCCAGGCGCAGCGTGTTCCTGGCGCCCAAGCCGGCGGGTACCAATCCTGCGGGCTTCCCAGCTTCGAGCAGGGCATTCCAAACCCTCTCCGACTCATGCGTGGGAAAATAGAACTCGAATCCATCCTCGCCCGTATAGCCCGTGCGCGCCAGCAGGCCCTCCACGCCGCAGCAGCGAGCAGGCCAAAACCGGTAGTACTTGAGGGCGTCAACGTCGGCATCGGTGACTTTATGAATAATCTCTGCGGCGCGCGGACCTTGCAAGGCAAGCTGTGCATACTCGCTTGATACGTTCTGCACTTCCGCCCCGGCGGCATTGTGCTGGAGCATCCACTCGAAATCCGTGTCCGTGTTCGCCGCGTTGACGCAAATGAGGTAGCGATCCTCCGCCCAGCGGTGCACGACACAGTCGTCCACGGCGCTTCCGCTCGGATGCATCAGAGCGCTGTATTGGGCCTGAAAATCCCTCAAACGGGAAACGTCGTTGCAGGTGATGTACTGGAGGAGCGATAACGCGCGAGGTCCCCGGACCTCAATTTCTCCCATGTGGCTTACGTCGAAAAGCCCTGCCGCCTTACGGACTGCCAAGTGTTCCTGGATGATGCCGGAGTACTCGACCGGCATCTCCCAGCCTCCGAACTCCACCATCTTGGCCCCGAGCGCCTTGTGCAGTCCGTTGAGCGCCGTGCGCTTCAGCGCGACTCCCTCCCGCGCCCGTAACCTATCTTCCAGAAGCGACATAAGTCTTCAACTACTGCGTGGTCCTTTTCTTCGTAGTTTTATGTGGCGCGGGTTTCTCCTTACCGGGAGGTTTATCGGGCAGCGGGTCGGGGTCCGTGACCTCGCCCACCACCGTGATCACTAAACTCGGTGTCGCGGTATACGAGTCCATCGTCCCCTTGAAGCGGATTAGGTCACCCGCTTGCAGGTTCTTGACGTTCGGTTGCTTCGTATCTTTCAACTCGATATCGTAGACGCCGGGCGTGGCCTTCGATTGGTCGAGGATATCGATCCGCACTAAATACGTGCCGGAATCGCTCCCTTTTTCCACGCTGTCCACACTCCCTCCGAACTCCAGCGGTTGTCCTTTGAGCCCATCCCACTGCTTTTGCGCCATCTCCCCTCCCAACTTGAGAGGATAGGTCATGTCGTTGAATTGATCGATCAAGGGATTTCCGGTTTTCTTCGGCGCTTCCATTTTGGCCACTTTGAATCCGCTGGGTGGGTTCGGGGAAGTGGCGGCCTGTGTTTCAATGTCCTTCAACCCGTCGTCGTTGCCGTGGTATCCAACATAGGTCTGTTTGAGGTACTTCTCGAACTCCGCCGCATTCGTATCGTTCGCTGTCTTTGCCAAAGCCACGGCGCGCGCGAGGTACCAGATGCCATTATCGTAATCGTGCGGGTCCGAGTACAGGTACGCCAAACCCATGCGGTAAAAAACATATTCGTCGGTGGGATTATCCTCGGCGGCCGCCTTGTCGGCAGTGATAGCACCTGCGTAGTCTTTTTTCTGAAGGTCCACGAACCCTACAGTCCCGTTGAAGGTATCCCGCAGGCTTTTCACTGCCTGGTTGAACTGATCTTCGGGAACGTTGGCGGGCTTCTGGAGCTTCGAAACTACTTCCAGCCCATGCTTGGCCTCGGTCTCCGCCTCGGCCAACTTCGCGTCATGGTCAGGCGCCTTAGGGTCATACGTAAATGGAAACACGAAGATTAAGAACTGAAGGGCATCCGGACTGTCGGGGTTTGCTTGCAAAACTTTATGGGCTGCATCGACCGCCTTGTCTGTCTGGCCCAGTTGTCGATAAGTCTGCATCTCGACCGTATAGGCGAGGTCCTTGAAATCCGAATTCGCATACTTCTGAAGAAATGCGTCCGCCAACGAGATCTTCTTGTTCGGGTCTTTTTCGTTGGCCATGGCATTGAACGCGTCATACTCGTCCCTGGTCTTCCAACTCTTGGCCGCTGCCGCTTGCGGCGGCGCGTTCAAGCGATGGGAGAATATTTCACCGGCCACGTCCTGCGACCGGACCGCAGCTTGCGCCACAGCCGCTGACACCAGCAGGCCCGCAAGCAGGGTGAAGCTCCAAAGCGCTGTTGTTTTCCTCATGGGAAAGCTACCTCAGTATTTGGGTTTTGACTCCGTTGAGAGTCCCGGCGCGCTGCCTCTAACCTTCTTCTTCAAACCCTACGGTCCGCGCACACCGTAAATGTTTGATGCGAATTCTAAAATGACGTAATCCAAATATCAAGGATTGAAGAACATTTCAAGCAAAATCTTACGTCGCTTCTCCAATCCGTCCGCCTTCTTCATCTGTTGACTTGGATGCAAGGGCCAGGAGAGAAATAACCTCCCTCCTGACTCCTATCATAGCATTTTTCGGAGAGATGTGGCGTTGAACTGAGTTTTATTTGCGGCGTGACAGGGTGTCTCGCTCCGGCGCCTTCATCCGCCGGAGCGAGACGGGTAAGGGGTTTCTTCCTACTGGCTGAACGCCACTCCGCTAAAAGCCGCCACCCCGACCGAGCTTGAAGTTGCGACGGGCGTAAGATCGCCGTAGGCGTCGATGGAAAAGACGGCGACATAAGCCTCGCCGCCTGCGCTGTAAATAACGGCAAGCCATTCGCCATCGGGGGAAACTGTGATGTCAGAGGGCGCACCCGGCAGGGGCGCCGACTTGTAGAACACCCCGCCCTGACCGTCGCTGAAGAAGATCGAAACGGCTTGGCCGGGCGAATTCCCGGTATACCAGATGTTCCCGGCGCCTTTAGCTACCCAGCAAGGGGCATTGGTGGGATACGACGGCGCAGGTCCAATCACCGGGAAAACAGTTTGGCTTTTGTTGATCAGCGCAAAACTGTCGGGGCTGTGCGCCGGAGTGAGTCCCAGGAGATCTCCCCAGAACGCTTCCCCAAGCGGTACCGTGTTGGCGTTCGCGGGGAGTGCCATGGTGGTACTCACGCCGCTCAGCGCCCCGCCGAAGGTGAGCGGAAGTTGCACGACGGACCCTGACGTTAGGGTGACAGCCGCCCAACTCTGCCCCACCGCAATTTGTGCAGCGAAAGGATCGGTGAGGCTCACAACCGTGCCGTCGAGCTGGCCGGACGGCCAATCGTGACTTTCCGCGCAGTTTGCGCCCACCACGAAGAGATGTCCCTGGGAGATCGAGAAGGGTTGACCGGCGCTGAGCGCGACCGAATCGGGCTTGGTGCACCCATTCGCCAGATTAATCGTCTGCCCAACGCTGATGAAGTCACCATCCCGCATCAATTCACTGACCGTATTTGAGCCATAATTTGCCACCGCGCCGAAATCGTTCCTAAACTGCAGAATTCCGGCATTGGTGCTGGCGCCGCCGAGGCCGCCCGTCGGCAACATGTCCACCATAGATAGCGAAGGTATTCCCCCCGTAGTCAACTGGAATACAACGACGGCGTTGCCGTTGGCGCTATTCGTGCTCGTGAGCACGAAAACGCTTCGTCCATATTCGCCCGCAACCGCCCACGCGCTTGCGAGGAGTCCGATCGCCAGCACACCGCCGGCGCGATACAGATTGGTTCTCAAGGTTACTTCCTCCTTTGTTGTTGGATTCTTAAAGCCCTTAACGATTACCCGATGGAACGGCTGCGTCGCTTAAGCAGCGGCTCCACACCGTGGAAATACCGTTCGTGTGGGTTTCTATTCCCAGGAATTCGAGAATTTGAGGCGCGGCAGGCGCTTTGGAGTGCAGCAGCTTGCTGCCGCTTCTCTCGAGCTCAGCTTGCTGGCCAGGTATTGTCGCGCGCAGCGCCTTGGAGTGCGGCGGCTTGACGCCGCCTTGGGATCGCCACGGCCCGCCGTGTACGTGCGCCTGGCGGCAAGGCGGCGTCAAGCCGCCGCACTCCAAGGCGCCTTCGGCGCAGGATTTTCATACCGGGCTAAACATGAGGCACTGAGTTAGCAAGCACAGGCAGGAGGACCTGCGCTGCTTCACCAATCTCGAGGGCATTCTTTAAAGGGAGGGCGAGGACGCCGGCGATCTGAAGGGTGGTGGACTTGTCGAGGTCAGAGACGACAAATCCGAAGTAGCCTTTTGACTCGAACCCCACGGCATTCATTCCCTCGAGATGCGCCTCGTATAGATCGACGCCGCCCGAGGCCTCCGATCGGAGCAGGGCCGCGCGCGGGAGTTGTGCTCCCTCGCTTCGAGTTAGAATCACAGAGAGAATCGTCGCATGGCCTCGCGTTATGAAATGGACGTACTTTCGGGGGCTGCCGGGAATCGAGCAGATGTGGGCCTCCAGCACTTCGAACCCGGGCAGGTTCCGCTGCACCACTTCGAGCAGCCCGGCGTATTGCGGCCCCAGTTTCTTGCGCAGCACCTCGGGAGGGTTCGCAACTTCCGGATAGTTGTGCCCCTTAATCGCGCACTGAACGTGGTCCGCCACGCCCAGGGCGAGCACGCCGTCAACAACCCGCCGCCCGCGCTGCACACTGATCCACTGCTGGATGGCAACAGCGCCCAGGACAACAACAACTAAGCCAGCCAAAGCCACCGCCCAAGCGAGCCGTGGCGAGCCGCCCAGGAAGCTGGGTCGCGTTTCCCGCACGCGGCGTTGGATCGCCCGGCGCAGTTCGTCAGACGGAACCTGGTTCGCCACCGCCCGGCGCAACGCGTCACGCACGCGGGTGCGAGCTTCCAACTCCCGCGAGCAGGCTTCGCAGGTTTCCAGGTGACGCAGAACTTCGCCCGTGGTTTCCACCAGCAACTCGTTGCTGAGATACGCATCGAGCTGCCGGCGCATCCGCTCGCATTGTTGAGAGTTGAAGTTGACGACGTTCATGCGGAATCACCCGTGCGCGCCTGCTCATTATCCGGCCGGATCCCATAGGCGCCCGCCACATGCGCCAGTTCTTGACGCAACAGCTTTCTTCCCCGGCTCAAACGCGACATGACGGTCCCAAGCGGCAACTTCAGGGTTTCGGCGATCTCTCGATACGAGAACTCCTGCACGTCCGCCAGCAGCACGACCTCGCGGAAATCGATCGGTAGTTTTCCCAGGGCCTCGAGTATATCTTCGTCCCGTATCTCCTGCGGAACCGGGGTCTCAGCCGCAATGCCGTTCGCGTCTTCAGGCTTCTCGAACGCTTCCACCTTTGCCGCCTTGGCCCAGCGCCGCCGAAAATGATGCAGGCGATGGAAAAGGATTTTGAACAGCCAGGCGCGGCAATTCGTCCCCATCTCGAAACGATGGAACGATTTCCACGCCTCGAGATACACTTCCTGCACCAGGTCCTCACCCTCCGACGAGTGCTGAGACAGCGACCGGGCTGTCCTGTAGAGGTCCGGGAAATGCGGCATCGCCGCGGCTTCGAAGTCCTCTACGCGGACTTTGGGGCGAAAGAACAACTAGATCTCCAGCGTCGCAGGTTAATTCAATCGGTTCCTAACACTTTATACCGGAAATCACCGTCATACCAGGGCTCTCCGTAAGGGCGGCGCCCCCTCACTCTGCTCATACCAATTGTATTAGAAAATATTCCCCGGCATGTCGTTTCCGCGCGCGCCGCGGGCCAGGCGTCAGCTTCCTTGCCTGGCAAGTCAGGTGAGATGACAAAAGTGCCGTCCTGCGGGAATTTCCACCGCCAAAAGCAAAAAGTACTTGACAAGCCATGCATAATATGCTAGCCTAGAATCGCGCTGGCCGTCGAAGCGGCCAGGAGGCCGCGCCGAGGCTTGTGTGAAAGCGACTATCTGTCGTCGGGGACGCCGCGGTGACCTGTGAGCATCCCCAAGGAGACCGGGGGCTCTGTGATTCGTGGACCCTCGAAGGCGCCTCAACTCAATCGCACGGTTCGGGCTACGTCAAGGTACCATGCCCTGGAAGGGCATTAGGCAGTAGCCGGGGGCAACGCCCCCGGAAGAGTTTGCCACCGCCGACCCGACCCTGCTGGGGTCGCAGGCGCGGCTCGTGGGGTGAGGCTCGGTGAGGAGACGCTCTATGATGCGACCCTTTCAGGGTCTGAGCGAGGAATGGGCTCAACATCCGTGGGCGGCGGGCACAAAGCTCGTGCCCTTGCCCACGGCTACTGAATTTAAACCCCTTCGGGGTTCAGACTGCAGATCGCGCGTCCCAACGCTGTGAGGCGGCAAGGGGGGCAAACGGCAGCTTCACGAAAAACAGCGGAACAAAGCCGGAATGTTGATGAAAACAAACGACAAGGTCAAAAAGTCTACCTGAGAACTGACGACTGAATACTGAGAACTGGAAACCATCATGAGACGACGTCAATTCATATAGGCTCGAGGATAAAATGAGGGCAGTCGCAATTTTACTGTTGTTCACCGCAACCGCGGCGGCTCGCGTGAACTTCTGGGCTCCGCTGAATCCACCGCGGGCGCGCTATTCGATCCAGGTGAAGTTCGTTGCCGAGACTTCTCGACTCGAGGGAAGCGAGACGATTCGATTTCGCAACGACGCCCGACAACCCATCGGGCGGCTGGCGCTCGAATGGTTCGGAGACACCTTGCGTGTGCGGGCTAACGGCGTTCCCGTTGCACCCTCCCCTGGCAACCCGAGTGTCGCGCTGTTCGATCTGCCCCGCCCCGTAGGCCAGGGCGGGCAGATCGAGCTGGCGGTTGATTTCGGCGCGCCCTTCAGGCTCAATCCACGCACGGGAAACGGAATCACGTCATCGCTCAGCCCGCATCTGTGGTGGGGGTTCGGCACGCTCGACGATTACGAAGTCCGGCTCGAGGTCCCGGATGGATACGCCGTGGCAACCAGCGGGCGCTACGATTCCCGCACTGGGGTCTACAAAGGCGAAGGTATTCGCGCCTTCGGCCTATTCATCGGAAAGGGATACGAGAGCGCGGAAGCCGACGCCGGCGACGTGCACGTTCGCGCCGTTTTCACCGCCAAGGGCCGGCCCTGCGCCGAATTGCTCTTGAAAACCGCGGTCGACGTGATCGGCTTCTACCGCCAGCAGTTCGGCTTTTATCCCCACCGCTCGCTCTCGATTGTGCCGGGCATGGACCGCCCGGCAGGAGGCTATCCCCCTGCCACGGCCTTGGTGGCCATCCATGGTCAAGAGCGCGTGGCCGAGCGCCCGGAAGCCCATTGGCGCTGGATCACGGCCCATGAGATTGGCCACATGTATTGGTCCAACTTTGTACTGGCACAAGGTCCCGAGGATCTGAATTGGCTGATGGTGGGGCTGGGCATCCATGCGGACCGCGCCTACCGGCGGGCCCGCGGCATTACGGAAGCCGGAGTCTTGGAACAGAACTATGTGAGCGGCGCAAAGCAGGGACTGGACACGACCATGGATGTGACCGACGAACAGATGGACGCCATCCATTGGGATTTCAACAACACGGTCGAGCATGGCAAGAGTTCGGCATTTCTCGATGCCCTTGAGTCCGTGCTCGGCGAGGAGACATTCGCCGCCATTTATCGCCGCTGCCTGAAGGACTATGCTGGAAAACAACTCGGCTGGCGGGAGTTTCAACGCGTCGCGGAGATGGTGAGCGGGCAGGATCTCGATTGGTTCTTTGAGGAATGGGTGCGCTCCTCGAGCAGCGCCAACTACCGCGTGGCCGGGCAGGAGTGCTCGCCCGCGGGCGGCCTCTTCAACTGCACTGTGCGCGTGGAGCGATTGGGCCTGCTGCGAATGCCCGTAACCGTGGCGGCCAGGTTTCAGGACGGCTCGGAGCAACGAGCCGCAACCGAGCGCCTAGCCGATCTCGACGAGCTCAAGTTCCAGGCGAAGTCTCCTCTCAAGGACGTGGCGCTCGAGCCTGAATCGGTGGTGGCGATGATCGACTCTCCCCTGGACCGCCGGCGGATATTAGCCTCGAAGATCAGCGAGATGCCTTGGACAGGCGTCGGCGACGCCGCTTTAGAGGCCTACCGGCAAGCAGGCGAGTCGAAAGTAGAGGATGGCTTTACTTGGTTCAAGCTGGGACTGCTGCTCTATGACGGCCGCCATTATCCGGAAGCGCTCGACGCCATGACCCGTCTGAGTTCGAGCGATCCCGATTGGGGCTTCGCGGCCCTCGTTTGGCAGGGGCATCTGCTCGATCTGCTGGGGCGGCGAACGGAAGCCCTGGCGCGCTACCAGGAGGCTCTGAAAGTTCCCGGTTCGCCGCGCATACAGCACAGTCAATACAACCTCGTCATCGACAAAGCCTGGGTGGAAGAGCGGCTGAAAACACCCTTCGAAAGGAAGTAACCGCGCAGTAGCGCAAACCCCCGGTGTTGGGGTCCGCGGCTCGTCCCTGGTTTGGAGGCGACTCTTGGCGGATGAGGCTCGCCGGCTCACGATGCTGGTTCCCCGAAGGGGAACAAGGTCATTAGCCGTAGGTGAAACCTACGGTGGCGGAACCCCAACTCGAGTTCCTCCGACCCCGTAGGGGTCGAACTGTTCGATCCCTGCGGGGTCGGAACCTGCTTATTCTGCGACCGGATCCGTAGATTTCACCTACGGCTAATGATGTTGATCGCCTTCGGGGACGAGGGCGGATGCCGCAAAAGTTGAGAACCCGTAATCCTGGTTAAGCCCGACGGCTCCTTCGAGATAGAACCCCATGCCGGGGCTGCCGGACTTGTAAGTATCGTCGGTGGCGCGGAGCACCGGAACACCGTTGATGAAGGCTTCGATCACGCTGCCTTGGATGGTTGCCTTGACGACGTCGCCATTTGCAACCCCATAGCGCGACCCATTCGCGGTACTGAGGTAGGTGAAGCTGCCGAGGGGGCCATTCCACCTCACGATGGTGGTGTAGGCTTTCGGGCTCTTCGAGCATCGGAAGCAAATCTCATAACCGGTCGCCTGATGCGCGGAGAGCGTGCTGCGAAGACGTATCTCCACCTCCTCATAAATGCTGTCATTTTGGGGGTTTTGAGTGTGCACGGTGGCTTGGGCCATCTGGGCGGGCCCCCACGCGCCCGTGAGGAGTGCGGTCGAGTCGTCGTATTTCTGTGGTGCGGGCCTTACCCCGCCGGTTTCGATCCCAAATGCAAACCCCGGCGTGGTTCGGACATCGGCCCAATCCAGCGCGGCGGTCCGCCCGTTGATCCAGTTGCCGCCCTCGGAAATGGGATTCTCAGTGCGCGGGAAAGTAGTGCTGTACGTCCGGGGCGCGCCGGGCAAAGCGCCATTGAGAAGTCCGGCGCCGCGGGTTGAGGAGCGCCAAAGAGCGAGCGCTGCAAGCAGCACGACAGCAGATGTTCCGGCGACAACCTTGAGCCTCAGGCACATCTTGGTTTTCCACCGGTTACCACATGCCTGGGAGCGCGGGCTTCCAGCCCGCTTGCCCATCAGCGAGATGCGGGCTGGAAGCCCGCGCTCCCAGGCATGCGCATCCCGGCCGCGCGCGGGAGCGGCACGCTGCCGCGACAGCGGGCGAGACGCCCGCGCTACAGCGGAACCGGTGCGTGGAGCTAACCCGCCGTAGACGCGAGAGGACCGGAACTCTCCCCTTCCACACGGTTCCGTCCTCCCGCCTTGGCGCGATAAAGCGCCTCGTCCGCCGCCGAGAGCAACACCTCCAGATCTTGCGGTTTGGGTTCGGGCGTGGTGGCAACTCCCACGCTGACTGTGACTGGGATGGAGAGGTCCTTAAACACGACGGGTTCCGCCGCAATCACTGCACGGAGCCGCTCCGCCTGCACCATGCCGGGCTCTTTCTCACAGCCCGGCGCCACGACCAGAAACTCCTCGCCTCCAAACCGCCCGACCGCATCGTAAGCGCGGATGGACGCCCGCAGGCGCCGAGAAACCTCGCAGAGCACTCCATCGCCCGCCGGATGTCCGAATCGATCGTTGACGGACTTGAAGTGGTCGATGTCCGCCATCATGACGGTGAGAGGCTTCTGGTCGCGCCAGGCGCGGCTCAATTCCGCGGCGAGGAAATCCATCGTAGCGCGCCGATTGAGGAGCTGGGTGAGGGCGTCGTGCATGGCCTGATCGCGCAGAGCTTCTCGCGCCTGAATGAGGCTATCCTGCAACTCCACAATCCGGGCGCCGGCGCGCAGGCGCGCCTTGAGTTCATAGGGGTCGAACGGCTTCGTCAAGTACTCATCCGCGCCCGCCTCGAGTCCCCGGATGACGTCCTCCTGGAATCGGCGCGACGTGAGAAGGATCAGGTAGATATAGGGCTGGATGTTCTGGCGTCTCACCTCGAGGCAGACCGTCATGCCGTCCATCTCGGGCATCATCCAATCCAGCAGCGCGAGGCGAGGCGCGTTTTCGTGCTGGAGGAGTTGCCAGGCCTGCTGGCCGTCCTCCACCATCACCACCTCATAGCCCCACTTCTCCAGGTACGCCTGCAGCATGCGCCTGGTTACGAGATCGTCCTCTGCCACCAGGATTTTCATGGCTTAATGCCACCACTTAGTTTAAGTAGTACGGGGCGCAACTGCTCCAGGGCGGACTCGAGTTGCCCCAGGGCCTCTCGCGCCTGCTCGAGGTTGCCGTCGCGGCCCATCACTTCCAGACGCAGCGCCGCATCGTAGGATGCACGAGCCGAGAAATTAGCCACCGTTCCCTTCAGCTTGTGGGCCGCCCGCTCCAATCCATGGGCATCGCCGCGTTCAAGCGCGCCGCGAATCCCGTCCAATAGCTTCGGACAATCATCCAGATAGAGGCTGACCACATCGCGAAGCAATTCCGCCTCTCCTTCGAAGCGCGCCAGGAGCGCCGACTCATCGAGGATTTCCTGGTTGATGCCCACGTCCCCGCCCTGGGCAGGTTTCAGCTCGACGGTCCGCACCCCGTCGATCAATTCAAAAAGCTGTCTGGAATTAATCGGCTTGGCCACATAGTTGTCCATGCCCGCATCCAGACACCGCTCCCGGTCGCCCTTCATCGCATAGGCGGTCATAGCGATAATCGGCAGATGCGCCCCACTACTCTTCTCCTGATTCCGAACCGTGGCCGTCATCTGCAGGCCGTCCATCTCCGGCATTTGCACATCGACCAAGGCCAAGTCGAACCGCTGTCGCTCGAGAACCTCCAGCCCTTCGCGTCCGTTGTTGGCAATGGTCACGACGTGTCCTCGGTTGCGGAGCATATGCTCGGCCAGGCGCTGATTCACGATGTTGTCTTCGACCACCAGGATCTGCAAGCCTCGACGGTTCTCGCGCAGGGAGTGGCGCGTCACCAGCGATTCAGGCTCGTCGGCCCGCGTCTTGGAGCCCAGCACCCGGACAATGGCTTCCAGCAAGTCCGCCTGCCGCACCGGCTTGGTAAGGTAGGCGGCAATCCCCAGTTCGCGGCAGCGAGCGGCATCGCCGACCTGCCCTCCCGAGGTGACCATGATGACCTGCGTGCCGGCCAATTGCGGCTCCCGCTTCATTTCCTCGGTCAGCCGAAAGCCGTCCATCAGCGGCATGTGAGCGTCCGTCAACAACAGGTGAACGGGATTTCGACTCTCTTGTGCATGTTTGAGCGTCATGAGCGCCTGGAAACCGTCGGCCGCCATACAGGTTTTCATGCCCCAGAAGGAAAGCGTCTCATCCATCACCCGCCGGTTCGTGGCGTTGTCATCCACGATCAGAACCGGCACGCCGTGCAGTGTCACGGGCGAGGTTTTCTTGGGCGCAATACCTGCCTTGGCCCGGCCAAAGCGCGCCGTGAAGTGGAAGGTGCTCCCCTTCCCATACTCGCTGTCCACCCAAATGCGACCGTGCATCATGGCCACCAGACGCGCCGATATCGTCAAACCGAGTCCGGTCCCGCCAAAGCGCCGGGTGGTGGAACTGTCGACCTGCGCGAAGGCTTCGAAAATGTACTGCTGTTTGTCCCAGGGAATTCCGATGCCGGTATCCCGGACCGAGAAATGGAGCACCATCTCATCCTGGTTGAGATCCTCTCCTTCGACCCGCAGCAGGACTTCTCCGTGCTCCGTGAATTTCAGTGCGTTGGAAAGAAGATTGACGATGATTTGCCGCAGCCGCGTCGGATCCCCCAAGACCACATCCGGAATCTCCGGGACTACGTCGCAAATCAGCTCGATGCCCTTGCGGTCGGACGGGTATACAAACATCCGCACACTTTCATCGAGACTGTCGCGCAGGTTGAATTCGATCAAATCGAAATCCAGCTTCCCGGCCTCGATCTTGGAGAAATCCAGTACTTCATTGATCACCGTCAGCAGCGAGTCCGCCGACGACTTGACCATCGTGAGGAATTCCCGTTGCTCGCCGGTCAGATCGGTACTGAGCGCCAGTTCCGTCATCCCCAGGATGCCGTTCATGGGCGTACGGATTTCATGGCTCATGTTCGCCAGAAACTCGCTCTTGGCGCGGCTGGCGGACTCCGCTGCTTCCTTGGCTTTTTGCAATTCCGCCTCGCCTTGCTTGCGCGCCGATATGTCGATCATGGTGCCTTCAATCAGTTGATCTCCGTCCTTCACCAGGGTGGCGTTCTCGAGGACCCAGACGGGCGTGCCGTCCTTACGCAACATGCAGTGTTCATAGTTGGTGAGCGTGCCATGCTCTCCAAGGCTCGAGGTAAATCCTACCCGCACGGAAGGGCTGGTGTAGAAATCCGAAACGTTCCGGCCCACCATTTCTTCCGGCGCGGAGTATCCGAAGATGCGCGCGCAGGCTTCGTTGCAATCCAGAATTCGCCCCTCCACGCCGACGCGGTAGACCCCTGCGAGGTTGCGCTGAAACAGTTTGCGATATCGCTCTTCGCTTTCTGCCAGAGCGCCCTCCGCGCGCCGCCGTTCGGTAATATCTCGAAACCCCCAGACCCGCCCGATGTTTCGCCCCCAAGCACGCTGAGGCTCGGAATGTCGTTCGAAGACGCGGCCATCCTTGAGCTCCACCAGGTCGTCCCAGACGGCCTCGCCGTCTTCATACAAGCTGCGCATTTTCCCCAGGAAAGCCTCCGGGTCCTTTAGCTGCGGCAGCATGCAGTCCAACCAGGCGCGGCCCCCGCCAGGAGCCAAAGCCGACTTGGGAATGGCCCACATCTCGGCAAACTTCGTATTGTACGCTACGGTGTTTCCGGTAGCATCCAACACCAGGATTCCGTCGGCGGTGGACTCGAGCGTGGCCCGGATCGTCTCCGTCTGGTGTCCCACGCGCCGCCTTAGCATCCCCACCCAAACCAGGATTCCAGCGGCCAGCAGGGCGGTTAAGCCCAGCAGAAAAAGCGTTCGCTGAAGGTTCCACCAGGGAGCCTGCTGCAGCACCACCACGTCTTCGGGCGTGCGCAGGAGCAGCGCGAACCCGACGGGGGTTCGGTTCTCGTCGACCCTTACGTCGCAGATTCCGGTCAATTGCACCACGCTGCCCGTGCGGGCGCGCGTAGGCATTTCTTGCGCCGACGCCCCCTCCATCTGGGCCTCCACCAGCACCCCGTCGGAGTTGATAGTGAGTGACGTCTGATTAGCTCGAGGCGATACGCCGAGCAATCGCCCACGAATTTGAATCAGTTCGCTGTCATAGATCCCCGAGAGCGCTTCCGCCGCGGTCGCCGCCAGCGGGGGCGTGGGAGCGCCCGCGCCGATCTTGCGGTACACCCCATCCTGGAGCATGGGGCTGAAATCGCCGATCGCCGGGTAACCCACTACATCGACCCGGTCGCCCACATTCAAGGAGGTCGTTTGGCGCGTTTCAACCTCCAAACCCTCCTGGGCATCGCGTATGAAGATACGCTGCCCGGGCCTCTGCAAAGTGACCAGGCCTTGAACGTGCACGGGTTGATTGAAAGTGCCCACCGGCGCCAGCCTTTGCACAAGGTGGATGGGACGCGCTGGGATTGAGAAGGGGTCCGTCGTCGCAGGCGACTCAATGGTGAGATTCTTTAAGGACGGCACTTCCAGGGTGGCGCCAAGGAACTGAATTCGGGCGTTATAAGTTCCCCCGGAAACGCCCTGCGCCACGACTTTCGCCCCCACCAAACCTGCCGGGATGGGTCTGTAATCCAACACATACACAGGAATGAGGACGGTTCCCGAGGCCACGTGCAGCAGCAACCGGTTTTGGCTCTCTGCCGCCGACCTTACGATCCCCTCGATTTCGACAAACTGGCTGTCCTCGGACCCCGTCGCCAAAACTTCACCCGAGACCCTCTTGGCGGTGGGCAGAGGAGCTTGCCCAAGAACCTGGATCTTGGGATTCACAATCTCCGAAGCAAAGTCTCCGGGACCGCTAATGCCCGTAATATCCACCAATTGGCCCGAGTGAAGGGGCGGAGTTGTGGCGTCCGCGTTGACGTAGATGCCGGCCGTGGAGTCCTGCACAAAGAGGTCGTTCTGCGCCTTGTCGGCATAGGTCACCACCGCGCGCACGTGGATCGGGTAGCCCTTCCTGGCCTGCTCGGAAGGAAGATCCCTAACCTCACGAATGGTCTGCAGGATCACAGCACGCTGCAGCCTTTCGCTATTCTTCTGCTGTGCGGCAGAACGGCCGGCGAAAATGGAACAAACTAACAGAAATACGACAATATGGTTATGGGGACGCCGTGCGGCTTCAGAGTGGACGTTTTCCGTTGGAATCGCCATGAGCTTCTTGGCCACCGCCATTTGTTCCACATGGTGAGAGGCAGAGCGGAAGAGGCCTCTCATTTTCCTGCGTGAGGATAGCAGAGTAAACAGGTGAAAGCAAATGCCTCAAAAGTACTGCATCCTAGCCAAAAGCCACTGCGGCTGGGCCCACCAGAATCTCTCGGTCATGAGGTTAGGATATCCGTAACTCCCATAGGATGGTATGCGTCGCTAGTGAGTGAAAGGCTCAAGACTAACCGGTTCGGAATGTTTACTAACTACCTAAAGTGCGGGCTGGCCTGCGGGGCCCTTCTGGCCCTCGCCTGTCTGTTTCCCTCCCTACTTTCCGGCCAGGCTCTCTCGGCAGGTTCAATTACCGGCCACGTGCGCGGGCCAGGTGGGGTTTCCGTGCCCGCTGCCACAGTCCAGCTTATCAACCTCCAAACCGGCGAGCGCAAAGAGACTTTGACAGACGAAGAGGGGAATTTTGCTTTCACCGGAATTTCACCGGGCAATTATCGTCTCAGCCTTTCTTTAGTGGGATTTCGCCCCGACGTGCGCGAGCCAATCCCTGTGGCCGCGGAGAAGCCGCTCAAGGTCAATGTGGCGATGGTGCTGGCTGTGCCGGAGGAAGCCGCTCCGCCTCCGGCGCATGGCGAGACAACTAGGCTACAACTTCGCCCGGGCGGCCTTTCCGCTCTGCCGCCGGGAGGCCGGAATCGCGGCCCATTCGCGGCCGGCTCAGAAAACTCCACCGCTGACGGCGCCAGCGGAGACTCCGCAGGGGAAGGAATGGTCCGGATTGCCGACGGAAGCGGCACCGATAATGGTGGTGTCGAGGCCGCTGCCGCCGGCGAGCCGCAAAACGCCGACGCCTCCACCAGTTCGGCCACTTCCTTTCTTTTGGCCGGTGGCGTCGGCGACGTGGCCACGCCCGGTGAAGGCCGAGGTGGCCGGAGAGGAATGAGAGGCGGAGGGATGGGCTTGGGTGGAGGGCCGGGCGGGGGCTTTGGAGGAGGTGCTGGCAGTCCCTTCGGCGGAGGCCCTGGAGGCGGCCTTGGGGCCGGTGGCGGCGGATTCGGGGGAGGAGGCGGTGGTGGCGGCGCTCGCGGTTGGGGACGCGGTCGCGCCCAGGTAAACCGAGTGCGCGGCAACTTCACCGAACAATACACAAACTCCGGCTTCGGTGCTCGCCCTTATCCCCTGAATGTGCTCGAATCGCCGCGCATTCCCGCTTACCAGGAGACGTTTGGGTTCTCGCTCGGCGGCCCGCTCGTCATCCCCAAGGTTTATAACGGCAGCAACAAGACAAGCTGGTTCGCCAGTTACAACTTGCAGCGGGGCAGGACGGGTCTCGACAGCTTCGCCACTGTTCCCACACCTGCGGAGCGCTTGGGAGATTTCTCCGCCGCAGTCATCGCGGCCGGCCAATACGCGGGAGAAACCCCCACCCTTTATGACCCCTTATCAAGCGCCACCGGAACGCGCACGGCTTTTCCCGGCAATGCGATCCCAACCCTGCGGATCTCTTCCGCCGCACAAGGGCTGCTGGCGTATATTCCCCTCCCGAATCTTCCCGGCCAAGTCCAGAACTACCATTTGCAGATACCTCTGCCCGCCGGGAATGACCGCGTGATGGGCCGCATTGGACAGCAGATCGACTCCAAGAACAGTTTGAACGTGATGTACTACTTCAATCGGTCCGACAGCCGGTCCGTCAACACCTTTCCAGGCATCACCTCGCACACCTCCAGCCGGGGCCAGAATCTGAGCGTTAGCGAATCCCACACCTTCAGCCCTCACCTCGTCAATAGTCTTTCCTTGAACTTCAATCGCTTGCGCACTTCTTTGCTCAACGACTTCGCGTTCCAGCAGGATATTGCCTCGCAGTTAGGGATAACCGGTGTTTCGACCAATCCCTTCGATTGGGCTATTCCCGTCATCGGCTTCACCAATTTCGGAGGTTTAAACGACCCTCTCGCCTCGCTCACTCGCCCCCAAACTATCCGCGCCAATGAGGTCTTGATCTGGAACCACGGCAAACACAATATCCGCTTGGGCGGCGAAGTGCGCCGCGTCTACCAGAATACCGAGACCGATCCGGACGCTGAGGGGACATTCAGCTTCACCGGATACAACACCAGTAACTTCAACAAGGGTTTTCCCGTGCCCGGAACGGGTTTTGATTTCGCGGACTTCCTCCTGGGCCTTCCCCAGACCACCTCAGTGCGCTTCCCGGATTTCCTCCAGGGCCTCTCCGAGTCCACTTCCGTTCGAAACGGCGTCGCGAGCAATTACTTGCGAACTTGGGTTACCACGTCTTTCATTCAGGACGACTGGCGTGTCGGCAATCATTGGACGTTGAACGGCGGCGTTCGCTACGAATACTTCCTGCCTTTCAGCGAAAAGTACGGACACCTCTCGGACCTGGCATTTGGTCCCGGCTTCACATCGCCCCAAGTGGTGACGGGCGCCGATCCGGTTTCTCTGCCGCCTTCGCTGATCCACAGCGACTGGCACAACTTTTCACCTCGCCTGGGGATTGCCTATCGCCCGTGGATTCAGCACCACCTGGTGATGCGCGCCGGCTACGGGGTCTTCTACGACGGCAGCATCTACTCGCGCATGGTCACCAACATGGTGGACCAGCCCCCCTTCGCGCAGGCTTCCACGCTCACCACCAATCCGCAGCAAGTGTTGACGCTCGAGAACGGGTTCCCGGCCCTTTCCGCCAACACCATTCATAACACCTACGCGGCCGATACCAACTTCCGACGGCCTTACGCGCAGACCTGGAATTTCAACCTCGAGGATGAGATCGTGCGCAACGTGGTGCTTTCGGTAGGCTATATCGGCACCAAGGGAACCAAGCTCGATCTGCTGCTTTCGCCCGATCGCGTGAACCCCAGCGCCTCGGGTTCGCATGAGACCTCGATTCCCGGCGTGCAACAGTTTCTTTATGAGACTTCGGGCGCGGCCTCGATTTACAATGGCCTTCAGGTGGTTCTGCGGCGGCAGTTCCACGGCGGCTTCTCGATGAGCGGTTACTACACCTGGTCAAAATCGATTGACGACGCGGCCAGCATTGGGGGTAATGGACACAACGTGCCGCAGAACAGCTTCGATCTCGAGGCCGAACGGGCGCTTTCCAATTTCAACGTGGGCCAGAAGCTGATTGTCAATCACACCTACGAACTGCCTTTCGGCGAGCAGCGGCGTTTCCTCAATCGCGGCGGCCCTGCGGCGCGAATCATCGGCAACTGGCAGATCAGCGGCGTGACCACTCTGCAGACGGGTACACCTCTTACCGCCCAGGTGGCCGGCAACCAATCCAATAATAACGGTTCGGGCGTGTTTGCCTCCGCGCGCCCTGATGCCACGGGCCTCCCCGCCAATCTACCGCGCGCCGAGAGGACGACCCTCGAGTTCTTCAATACCGGGGCATTCACGCTTCCCGCTTCCGGCGAGCTGGGCACGGCGGGACGCAACACCATCATTGGCCCGGGTTCGGTGACCTTCAACATGTCGCTGGGCCGGTTCTTCACTTTTTCGCGGGAGAAAGGAATTCGCGGGCGGTTCAGCATCAACGCCAACAATACTTTCAACCACCCGAATTTTGCCGGCGTTGCCACTACGATCAACGCGCAGAATTTCGGGTGGGTGACCAGCGTGGCCGCGATGCGTTCGCTGAACGTCGCGCTGAGGTTCAACTTTTAGGCAGGTGAGCAGGTAGGCAGATGGGCAGGTAGGCAGATGGGCAGGTGGGCAGGTGGGCAGATGGGCAGATCGGCAGGTGGGCAGGTTGCAGGTTGCAGGTTGGCAGATGGGCAGATAGCAACGGAAGTGCTCCCCTCTTCCCTCTCCCCGGGGAGACTGTGTGACAACTACGGCCAACGAATGGGGCGCAGCTTTGGAGTGCGGCAGCTTGCTGCCGCTTTCCGCCAGCGAGCTTGCTCGCACCCCCATGGCCACTGAGCTCCAGGGCATGGCCGGCAAGCCGGCCTGGCAAAAGCGGCAGCAAGCTGCCGCACTCCAAAGCGCCTGCGGCGCGCTTGTGTGAGTTGTCACACAGTCTCCCCGGAGAGAGGTAAAAGGGGAAAGGGGTGATAGGGTGAGGGGTCTTGGTTGCGATTTTCAAAACAGTCGCCCATGCCCGCCGGCTGACGGGCACCCAGAGACTATGAAATGTCATTCCGAGCAGCCATGGGCCTGCGGCCCACTCATCGAGATGAAAGCGCGGAAGGGCGGGGCTTCAGCCCCGCCGCCTTGGGGCCGCCTAAAGGTAGGGCCTTTAGGCCCTGAAGCCGCCTCGCTTCAGGGGCTAAAGCCCCTTCTTCATCGGGCGCGTCGGGCGGCGGGGCTGAAGCCCCGCCCTTCCGTCTCACTTTCATCTCCATGGGTGGGCCGCAGGCCCATGCCCACTCGGAATGACAGCGCATTCCGAAGCATAGCTCATACCACTGCCGATCTGCCCATCTGCCTATCTGCCCACCTGCCCGTCTGCCCACCTGCCCATCTGTCAGTTGTCCTTCTTGCCATCTGCCTATCTGCCCACCTGCCCACTGCCCTTCTTGCCCAGCAGAAGCCATCCACACCCAGTTCCCGAAGCCCGCAGCAAGCTTTCATCCTGCGCTCGCAGACGAACGAGGTTTTGGTCGATGTGCATGTGTACGACAAGTCCGGCAACCCGGTGACGGACTTGAAACAGACCGATTTTCGCGTCTATGAAGACGGCGTTCAGCAGACCATCTCCGGCTTCAGTCTCGAGGACGTTGAGAAGCTGCAACAGATCACTGGCGGACAGGAACGCGCGCAGGTAATCGATCTCGCCAAGCTTCCGCCCGAGGTCAATGCCGACCAGGTGCTCCAGGATCATCGCTTGCTGGTCTTTTTCTTTGACCTCAGCTCAATGCAGCCCGATGAGTTGATGCGCGCCCTGAAAGCTTCGGGCGATTTTGTGGCTCACCGCATGACTCCCGCGGACTTGATCGCCGTGGTGACCTACTCCTCGAACCTCCGCGTCGCGCAGGATTTCACGAACAACCGCGACTCGCTGGCCAAGGTCCTGCGCTCCATTCTGGTAGGCGAGGAATCCTCCAACCTCGCGACCTCGGGCGCGATCGGCGAGGCCGGTGGCACTGATGCCAATGGCATGGAAATCGTCACCCAGGATGTTTCTGATGCCTTCACGCCGGACGAGACCGAGTTCAACATTTTTAATACCGACCAGAAGCTGGCGGCCATTGAATCTTTGTCCACGATGCTTCGCCAGGTGCCGGGCCGCAAGAACGTGATCCATTTCTCGAGCGGCATCTCGCGCACCGGCCAGGAGAACCAGGCGCAGTTGCGGGCTACCATCGATGCGGCGAATCAAGCCGATGTTTCGCTTTATACCATGGACGCGCGCGGCTTGCTGGCGCTGCCGCCGGGTGGCGACGCCTCCTCCTCCAGTCCCTCCGGCACCGCCATCTACTCCGGCTCGGCCCACGCCTCACAGATCTCTTCCTTGCAGGGAAGCCGCGAGACTCTTGCTTCGCTCTCCACCGACACGGGCGGAAAGTTTTTTTACGACCTCAACGATTTCAGCCCCGCCTTCCAGGAGGTCCAAAAGGAGAATTCCAGCTACTACTTGATTGGCTATTCACCCACCGACAAGCGCTCCGATGGCCGTTTCCGGCACATTCGCGTGGCAGTGACGCGCCCCGGCCTGAAGGTCCAAGCGCGGCCGGGCTACTTTGCTCCCAAGAATTTCCGGCAGTTGACGCGCGAGGACAAAGAAGTCCAGCTCCAGCAGGTGATGGATCTGGACGTGCCCTTCGTGGACCTCCAGTTTGCTATCGATACGGCCTATTTCCTTCGCCCGGATAACAAATTCACCGTTGTTCTCGCCGCCAAAATCCCCGGCTCGCAGATTTCCTTCCTGAAAAAGTCCGGCAAGCACGAGACCCAGTTTGATTTTGCCTGGAAGGTTACCGACGGGGAGAACCATTTGGTCGGCGGATTGCGCGACACGCTGCCGGTGAAGATGACCGACGAGACCTTCGATGAAGTCACCAGCGGCAATCTCCTTTACGAAGGCGAGATCACTCTGCCGCCCGGGAAGTACAACTTGAAGGTCGTGGCCCGCGAAAATGAAGGCGGTAAGATCGGAACGTTCGAAACCCCGCTCGATTTACCGCAGATTTCCGAGCAGGCGCTGAGCATCAGCACGGTGGTGCTCTCGAACGAGGTGAGGCCCTCCGAGCAATTGCCGCGCACGCGATTCGATCGGGACCGCACTGCTCCGCTTCAGGTGGGGAGCCGAACCGTTCTGCCCAGCGTCACCCGGGTGTTTCGCACCAACCAGACGCTGTCTGTCTATCTGGAGTCGTATGCCGGCAAGGCTTCCACGCCCTCGAGCGCACCAAGCGCCGCGGCTGGCACCGGCGTGCCGCCCTCGGTGGCGCTCGTCTTCCTGAGGCACGGAAAGAAGTTTGCCGAAGCTGGACCCTTCGCTGCCAAAGCGGAAAAGGGCTCGGCGGCGAAGACTAGCTACTTCGCGCAAATCCCCTTGGAGAAATTCCCGGTGGGGCGATACACGGTGCAAGTAAACGTGCTCGATCCGGCGGCGGCGCGCGTGGCGTTCACGCGCGTGCCCATGGCGGTCGTCAAACCGCCGCCGCGTGTTAGGCAGGCCGGAGGCTCATAGCGCGGCGAAGCCGCAACCAGGTAGCGCGGGCGTCCCGCCCGCGCCACGGAGTCTTCGCGCATTGCGAAGAAGTGTGACGTTAGGAGTATAGGGAGAGACTTGGTCCAGCGCGTGCAACCAGCCGCTGGCGCGCAGAATCGAAGCAAAAGGGATAACAGCGATCAATGTTAGGAGGTAGAAGACCCATGAGAAAATCCCAGGTCATTGCGTTACTCAGCCTGATTCCGGCGGCGGCCTTCTTGCTTGCCACGTCACTCGCCGGAGTGGCCCGCGCCGGAGATCAACAGCCCAAACTGAGCGGTCGCTGGCAATTCAACAAAGATCAAAGCGACGACGCGCAGCAGAAGATCACTGACGCGCAAGGCAATCAGCGTCAGAATACCAACAGCGGCGGGGGCTATCCCGGCGGCGGCGGTGGCGGAGGAGGAGGCTATCCGGGCGGAGGAGGAGGTGGATGGCCCGGGGGCGGGGGCGGCTATCCGGGTGGCGGCGGGGGTTGGCCGGGCGGCGGCGGCTCGGGACGCGGCGGTGGGGGGCGCCGCGGAGGACAACAAGCCAATCGCGGAAGCAGCGTGAGCGCCGAGGATTGGGATCGACTGGGCGAAACTCCCAAGTTCTTACAAGTCGACCAGAAATCGGACCAGGTCGTAGTGACCGACGACTCCGACCATGCCCAGACTCTTTACCTGGATGGAAAGAAGCACGACGACAAAGACGATAACGGGAAGAAGATTTCCAGCACCAAGACCGAATGGCAAGGCGATGCACTCGTGGCTGAAACGAAACTGGAACACGGCACGAAACTCACGAAGACTTTCCGGCTGAGCGACGACGGCAAAGAACTCACGGTCGTCTCCCGGCTCGAGAACTCATCCCTGCAAGGTCCGGTCACCGTCCGGCGTGTGTACGATCTTCTGGGCTCGACGGCCGCGCAACCTGCCCACTGACTTCGGGGGACGGCTTGCCTTCCCCTACTTGGGTGGGGCAAGCCCCACCCCCACGGAGCCAGTTCGAAAGCCCTTGCTCAGCTCACTGCCGGCCCGGAGAATAACATACTCATCGGCCGCCAGCCGCTCGCTTTGAGCTTTCACCGTACTCAGCGCATCGTTGCCTGCCACCACCACAACCATGTGGGCGGCGTCCAGCGGATTCTTCCCCGCCAGTATGAGGGCATCGCGTTCGGAGGCGTGAATGGCGCCGTCGATTTTGAACGCCGCTTCCTCGTAATCCAGGCCGAGTCGAGCGGACCAGGCGGCCAGAGCCGAATTAGCTTCCGGGCGGCCGACAAAGACCACGTCGCGGTGGCGCAGCAGATCGTCCGAGGCTTCGAAATCTTTGTAGATCGGAACCTCGCTTTCGTAGTGGTCGAGGAAGCGGCTTTGCATCTGCTCGGCCGCGTAGCGGTTCGCGCCGGCCTCGCGCAGCGTGCCGTATACAATCACGGCCGACGCCAGACGGCCCCAGATGTCGCTCGTTAAGTAGGCGGGACCGTCAGGAGGATTGATCGTTTCGAGCTGAGCGCCGGCCTTATCGAGAAACGACTGCGCCGTCACGGTGTTTGTGGTATTGGCCGCAAAGTAGTCGTTCATCAGCTTCAGGAAAGCGTCATCGCCCATCTTGACACGCAGCGCATCAAGAAACAGTACTCCCTTTGTCTGCTCGCGAGCAAAGCGGTTCATGGGCGTGTCAGGAGCGAGTGCAAGGCCCCGCCAGATGGCGCGCTGGGCATTCATGGTTTCTACAAGGTCTTTCGACTCCAGCACGCGCCGGTACTCCGCCGATCCCGCCACGAACCAGGTGTCGGCGTCGGAGGCCGGCAGGACCCAACCCTTCCAGAGCCGGCCCTCATAAGAGGGTGGGTCAGTGGCCGCAGGCGGGTCAGAAGGAGTGGAACCCAGGGAAGCCCGAAGTTTCTCGTTTTGGTCGATCGCCGAGCGCAAGGCGGCCGAGGGTTCGGCCCCAAACAGGTAGTAGCCCGAGGGGTAGAGGCCGTCGTCCTTCGCAAAGTCCCATTTCTTGTTAGGCAGCCACTCTCGCTGGTTGGGTTTGCCGATCTCCGCCCAGACCATGAGGCGAGAGGCCATCGCGGAGGTCGTTATCTTGGCGTCCATGGTGCTGGCGCTCACCAGTGGAGCAGTGCGAAAGGCGAGGAATCCGAACTGCTCGTCGATCTGGCCGCGATACTTGCGATAGAGTTCCTGCCAGGCCAAGTCGCGCCGTTCTGGTGTGTAGGGAATGTAATCGGGGTCGCCTTTGGGATCCGGGTAGTTCTCGAGTCGCACGCTGAGGTCCTTGGGATTGTTATCGCCCCAGTAGAAGCCCGGCGTGTCGCCGAACCACTCGTTTTTGGAACTGCGCCAAAGCCGGGTGTGATTCGTACCCAAATCGTAAACGGCGATCTCATTCGTCTTGGCGTCGCCCATGATCCATTCGTTGGTGTAAAGGCCATTATTGCGAGTCTCGAGGTATCGAACCACGTCGTCGATGCTGTTGCTGTACTGGATCGCCATGCGAGCGCGAAAGGCCACCGGCGTGCCCTGAGGATTGAAGGGCGTCTGGTTGATGGTGGTCTCAGTCAGCACGATGCCGGCATCGTTCTGGTACCAATCGGTGCCGCTTTCAATGCCGCCGGGATAACTTTGGATCAGCACGCGATGCCCGGAAACAGGCTTGATGTCGAGCATTACGTTGGTCTGCTCGGCGAGCGTCAGCGGCCACCAGGTGACATGCCCGATCACCATTTTTCCGTCGCGCGTGGCCGGCCCGGTGGCGGCAAACGCGCTGCAATGATCGCGCGTCGAGTCGCGAGCGGCACCCGCGTAAGGCGGCGCGTCAAAGCTCAGGCCCTCGAGCCCCGTCGGCGTGGTCGAGACGGCGGAGGCAAGCTCGCCCATCTCCACCGTAGTATTGGCCACCACCACATCCAGCAAGTCGATGCGCCGGTCCTGCCAGCGCGCGCCCGCGTCCGATGCGCCTTCCGCGATACCGCGCATCTCTTCCAGAATTTCACGATCGAAGCCGCGCAGGAAAAGCGCGTTGGCCGTAGTGCGATAGTTGTCCCACTGGTCTTTCGAACCCAGGACGGCCGCGCAGCGCTCCATATACTCGGGAATTTCACGCGCCATCAGGTGGCCATGTTGGTATCCTCGCTCGTAGGGTTGTCCCTCGATGTGAAGATAAATCCAGCCGGCCGCCGGATAGCGATAAGCGGGGCCGAAGGTCTGGACGGCGTCGCGCACCGGCCACTCGTCGCCTGACGGGATTTCCTCCAGTCGCAATCCCTCGAACCAGGCTTTGCCGCGAAAAGCTCCGCCATTACCCGCCGTGAGCAGAATCTGATCCTGGGCGCGGCTGGCCACGAACCGCAGGCTGAGCCGCGTCCACGGCTGGGTGCCGGCGACCGAGGCGGAGTGGACATCGAAGGGCATCGAGGCCATGGAGAGGGCGGCGCCAATTGCAATGGGAGAACGATCCAGGTCGCGGACTTCGAGATCCTGAGTGCGCACCCAGCCGCTCAATTGGTAACGCTCGCCGATCGAAAGCGTCACCGGCGCCAAGCCCACGCAAGTGTCCCCGGAGCCGGCGCCGGGCTCAAGGCGCAGAGATTTATGCCCCTCGTGCAGGACGGCGCTGTCCGCTGACGCGGAGCCGCGCACCACCGTCCAATCCTGCTTTTCAAAGGAGGCCTGGAATACAGGCGTGGCGGCTTGCGCGATCGACGCGAGCAAAACGCAGCATATAAGGCGCAACATTGTCTCCCTCCTGCGGAACAACGGTTCTAGGTTTTAGGCGGCAAAGCCCCAGCGGCCGGCTACGGAGGCGGCCGTTTCCCGCACTCGGCCTTCCGGGGCGGGATTTGTTTATTTTAACTTACGCCTTGAGAAAAATGTAGGGGCAGGGCTTGCCCTGCCCTCGCGCCGGCGGCCCGCAATAAGGGGACGGCAAGCCGTCCCCCTACATCGCCCGCCACTGTCGGAGGAGTAGGATCTCGCGGCCGATCCCAAGGAAGGCGCAGCATGGTAAACTGCTACTATGAAAACAGTAGTGGCCGCTCTGGTCGCGACGCTGAGCTTCAGTCTGAGCCTCCGAGCGCAAGGCGGCAGGGTCATCATGCCGGCCGAGATCGGCGTGACTACACAAAGGGGAAAACCATTCACCGCCACGGCTCGAACTACTCTCACCGAAACTTTGCCGGACGGAACCAAAAAGACCCGCACCGTCGAGGACCGGATCGCGCGCGACAGCAAAGGCCGCATTTACAAAGAGCAGCATCTGCCTTGGACTGAGGATGCCACCAATCCAATTTATTATGTGAATATCTATGATCCCGTCGGAGGGCGCCGAATACACATCGACCCGCAGAACCACATCTTCATGATCAGTCCGGTCGATCGGCAAAGGAAGAACGATTACGATCCGAACGAGTATCTCACGCTCAGAGCCAGGCGCGTTGGCGAAAGTATCAACAACGACAAACTCGGCACCCAGGAAATTGCAGGAGTGAAAGCTATGGGGAGAAGGGTGACCCACACCTATCCTGCAGGCATGTTCGGCAACCCGCAGCCCTTCGTATCGGTGGACGAGTGGTGGTACTCGGCGGAAATGGGAGTCGACACCGCGCGGCGAAGAAGCGATCCCCGCTCCGGCGAGCAAGCCACCGAACTCCTGGGATTGACTCGCGGTGAACCCGATCCCGGCATGTTCCAACCGCCGCCCGGCTATACCCGTCAGACCCCCCCTACGCGGCATTAGTTTGCATGTTTGACCGCGCTCGCAGTATTTGAGTCGCGGCTGAGAAGGGCGGCGCTTTAGCGGCTGCGGAAAAACTCTCAGGGTGTGACCCTGCTTGATCCCCGCAGGGGATACATTGAGTAGCCGGGGGCAGCGCCCCCGGAAAATGTCCCCGCGAGGATGCCCGACCCTGAAGGGGTCGAATCTCCCCAGCGCCCCCAGGTCACCGGGTTGTGGGACCCCTTCAGGGTCGGGATGATGACTATCTCGCTTTCCGGGGGCGCTGCCCCCGGCTACTGTGTCCCGCCCTTTCAGGGCAGCAGAAGCCAAAGGTTTTTCCGCAGCCTGTGAAGCCCCGCCCTTTCAAAACGCGCGCGTTACGCCAGCCGGAGTGCGTGGCGCAACAGCCGGAAATCGCGCGATATTTCCTAATGAGCGGTGAATCAGATCCCGGCGTACCAGGCGTACCCAGCTTCTGGACCCGCTGAGCCGAGGCCTTTGCCGAATCCTTTGAGGTTGTCAGTGAGGGTGAGGCGGGTGATGTATTTCACACTCTTATAGCCAAGTTGCCGTGGCACGCGCAGGCGCAGCGGTCCGCCGAATTTGACGGGAAGCTCGCCGCCGTTCATGCTGTAGGCGACGATCGTTTGAGGGTGCAAGGCATCGGCCATATCGATGCTGTCCCACCAGCCGCGTTGGAACGAACGATACACCACGTAGCGCACCTGCGGCAGAGGCTCCACCAGGTCCAAAATGTGAGCGAGCGGCACGCCCTTCCACTCGGCGATATA
>Ga0187781_10000124_pt1 | contig 50677 bp, 51 predicted proteins | sample 0715_SJ02_MP02_2_FD_132447 | JGI IMG/M metagenome (GOLD analysis project Ga0187781, IMG submission 132447) | Tropical peat soil microbial communities from peatlands in Department of Meta, Colombia - 0715_SJ02_MP02_20_MG | ecosystem: Environmental > Terrestrial > Soil > Wetlands > Peat | place...
ATGCGCCAATCGGTGACGGCAAAGGTGAAGGCGACGTAGCCGAGGATGGTCGCGAGCGTCGCCAGCGCGAAGCTCGCCTCGTAGAAGCCCCAGAGAATGGAGCAGACGAACAGGATCTCGATCAACGTCGGCACGACGTTGAACAGCAGGTAGGACAGCAGGAACTCGGTGCCGCGGATGCCGCGCTCGATGGCGCGCGACAGGCCGCCGGTCTGGCGGTCGAGATGAAAGCGCAGCGACAGCGCGTGGAGGTGGCGGAAGGTGGCGAGCGCGACGCGGCGCACGGCGCGCTGGCCGACCTTGGCGAAGACGGCCTCGCGCAGCTCGGCGAAAAGCTGAGCGCCGACGCGCGCGAGGCCATAGCCGATGATCAGCGCCACCGGTATGACGACCGCCGCGGCGTGGCCCGGCGACAGCCGGTCGACCGCGCCCTTGTAGAGCAGCGGCACGTAGACATTGATCCCTTTGGCGGCGACCAGCAGGAGGAGCGCCGCAACTACGCGCGCGCGCAAGCCCCAATCGCGCGGCCAGAGATAGGGGGCGAGCTTGCGCACTGCCTTCAGTTCCTGGCGCAGGCCGACCTCGGAGGGCGAGCCAAGCTTGGGCGGGGCGATGCGCTCGCTGCTCATGAGGGCTGCAAATCGCCTTGCGCCACGCGACGTGCGCGCGGCAGGCGCGCGGCAAGCGCCACCACCAGCGCCATGGCGACGGCGCCGACATAATAGGGCGCGTCGCGGCCCCAAAGCGCGAAAAGCGGACCGGCCGCAGCGGGGCCGAGGATACGCGACAGGCTGCTCGCCGATTGCGACACGCCGAGGATGCCGCCGCGCTCGTCGATATCCGCCTGCTGCGAGATCAGACTGGTAATCGACGGATTGAGCAGCCCCATGCCGAGGGCAAGCAGCAGGTTGACGAGGAGCAGCCGCCAGAGCGTCAGCGCCACTGGCAACAGAGCGAGGCCGAGGGCGATCATGCCGGCGCCCGCCAGCACCAGCCGCGCTTCGCCGAACCGCTGCGACAGCCGGCCGATGAGCCCGCCCTGCACCGCCACCAGCACCAGACCGACGAACAGGAAATTGTAGCCGACCTCGCGCGGCCCCCAGCCATAGGCGCTGTTGGCCCAGAGCGCGAAGGTCGTCTCCATCCCGGCAAAGGCGGTAACGGTGAGGAAGAGCAACAGCAGAAGCCGGCGCAGCACCGGCCGGGCCGCGACGTCTTTCGCCACCCGCCAGCGGCTCGGTCGCGCCGCTGCCTCGCGCGAGGCCCCGGGCAGGCTCTCCTTGAGCCGCATCAGCGCGATGACGCAGGCGAGCGCCGAAAGCCCGGCGGCGAGGAAGGCCGGCCGCGCCAGCGCCGCGGCGGTGGGATCGCTGCCGGCGACGAGGCCCCCCAGCGCCGGCCCGATGGTGAAGCCGAGGCCGAAGGCGGCGCCGATGAGCCCCATCCCCTTGGCGCGCGTCTCAGGCGTGGTGACGTCGGTGATATAGGCCTGCGCCGCGGCGATATTGCCGGCGCCGGCGCCGGCGAGCAGGCGGGCGGCGAACAGCATCCACAGCGCGTCGGCAAAACCGAGCCAAAGATATGACGCGACGGAGGCGGCGAGGCTCACCAGCAGCACCGGACGGCGTCCGACCCGGTCGCTCAAGCGCCCGAGCAGCGGCGAAGAGAAGAACTGCGCCGCGGAATAGCACGCCATCATCCAGGTTACCTCGGCCGGACCTGCGCCGAAATGCAGGCCATAGAAAGGCAGCAGCGGAATGACGACGCCGAAGCCGACAAGGTCGATGAAGACGATCAGGAAGAGAACGGCCATCGCGCCCATAGATAGCGAGCTTCGGCGCGCGCGAACAGAGGGTCCGGGCACCGTCCATGCGCCGGATGAGCCGTCCTCGATCGCGCAGATGCGCTGCACCCTGCGATCGCCGCCGACCCTAGCCGTGCGATCCTGGACCATCTGACGAACATCAACCACCAGGCGGCCGGATTCTTCGCCGCGGAATTCCTTCGGTGAGCGTCGCCTCGGTCGCGCGTCGAAGGCGCGATAGCGGCCGATCGGCACAACGGGACCGGCAACGGCCGCGGGCAAGGCCCTGTTGACGTCTCCGCCGGCCAGGATCAGGATGGCGTGGCGATGTCGAACGCTGCGCAAGGGAGAGATCGATGCGCCTTTTGATCCTGATCACGGCGCTTTTGGGGCTGGCACTGCCCGCTTTCGCCGATTGCGGCATCAATCACCAGGCCTCGACGTCCGACACGGTGGCGACGGACAATCCTTCGCCGGCGCCGCCGGCCGACCCCGCTTCGGGCGGCTGAGCCGCATCGCGGCATAAGGGCTTGAAAGAGCCACGGACAAGGGCGGCTCTTTCTTTGCGTCCTCCATCCTCGCGCCAGCCGCTCAGGGACGAATGAGCGGCAAGCCGTCTGGCGCGCTTCCAGGCCCTATGCCTCGCACGGGTTACGCCGCGATACGCGTCTTCTCGATGAGCCGCAGGATCTCGCTCGCCGCGAACGGGATGTTGGTGCCGGGACCATAGATGGCGGCGACGCCGGCATTGCGCAGGAATTCGTAATCCTGCGGCGGTATGACGCCGCCGCAGACGACGAGGACGTCGTCGGCGCCTTGCTGCCTCAAGGCGGCGACGAGCTCGGGCACCAGCGTCTTGTGGCCGGCCGCCTGGCTCGACACGCCGACGACATGGACGTCGTTCTCGATCGCCTGGCGCGCCGCCTCCTGCGGTGTCTGGAAGAGCGGTCCGACGTCGACGTCGAAGCCGATATCGGCAAAGGCGGTGGCGATGACCTTGGCGCCGCGGTCATGGCCGTCCTGGCCGAGCTTCACCACCAACATGCGCGGACGCCTTCCCTCGGCAGCGGCGAAGGCGTCGATCTCGCGCTGAATGCGGCGATAGCCCTCATCGCCCTCATAAAGCGCGCCATAGACGCCGGAGACCGAGCGGATGGTGGCGCGATGACGGGTGAACACCTGCTCCAGCGCGTCGGAGATCTCGCCGACCGTGGCGCGCGCGCGCGTCGCGGCAATGGCGAGCGCGAGCAGATTGCCGGTGCCGCTCGCCGCCGCCTCGCCGAGCGCCGCCAGCGCCTTCGATACCCGGTCGGCATCGCGTGCCGCGCGGATGCGCCGAAGCCGCGCCACCTGCTGTTCGCGCACCTTGGTGTTGTCGATGTCGAGGATGTCGACCTTGTCGGGCGTATCGCTCTTGTACTTGTTGACGCCGACGATGACCTCTTCGCCCCGGTCGATGCGTGCCTGGCGCCGCGCCGCGGATTCCTCGATCCTGAGCTTGGGCATGCCGCTCTCGACCGCCTTGGTCATGCCGCCCAAAGCCTCCACCTCCTGGATCAGCGCCCAGGCGGCCTCGGCCACCGCATGGGTCAAGCTCTCGACGTAATAGCTGCCGCCCAAGGGATCGACGACGTGGCTGACGCCGCTCTCTTCGGCCAGCACGAGCTGCGTGTTGCGCGCGATCTTGGCGGAGAACGGCGTCGGCAGCGCCAGCGCCTCGTCGAAGGCATTGGTGTGCAGCGACTGCGTGCCGCCCAGCACCGCCGCCAGCGCCTCGACGGTGGTGCGGATGACGTTGTTGTAGGGATCCTGCTCGGTGAGGCTCACGCCCGAGGTCTGGCAATGGGTGCGCAGCGCCAAGCTCGCGGGGTTCTTCGGCGCGAACGGCGCGATGAGGCGGGCCCAGAGCAAGCGCGCGGCGCGCAGCTTCGCGATCTCCATGAAGAAATTCATGCCGATGCAGAAGAAGAAGGAGAGGCGCGGCGCGAATTCGTCGATTTTCAGCCCCTTGGAGAGCGCGGCGCGGACATAATCGAGCCCGTCGGCAAGCGTAAAGGCAAGCTCCTGCACCGCGGTGGCGCCGGCCTCCTGCATGTGATAGCCGGAGATCGAGATCGAGTTGAATTTCGGCATGTGCTGCGCGGTGTATTCGATGATGTCGGCGACGATGCGCATCGACGGCGCAGGCGGATAGATATAGGTGTTGCGGACCATGAACTCCTTGAGGATGTCGTTCTGGATCGTGCCGGAGAGCTTCTCCTGCGGCACGCCCTGCTCCTCGGCGGCGACGATGTAGCCGGCCAGCACCGGCAGCACCGCGCCGTTCATGGTCATCGACACGCTCATCTTGTCGAGCGGAATGCCGTCGAACAGGATCTTCATGTCCTCGACGCTGTCGATGGCGACGCCGGCCTTGCCGACGTCGCCGATGACGCGGGGATGATCGCTGTCATAGCCGCGATGGGTGGCGAGATCGAAGGCGACGGAGAGCCCCATCTGCCCCGCCTTGAGGTTCTCGCGGTAGAATTTGTTGGAGTCCTCGGCGGTGGAGAAGCCGGCATATTGCCGGATGGTCCAGGGCCGGTTGGTATACATGGTGGCCCGCGGCCCGCGCAGATAGGGCGGGAAGCCCGGCAGGCTGGCCAGCGTCTCGAGCGCCGCCAGATCCTCGGCGGTGTAGAGCGGCTTCACCGCGATGCCTTCGGGTGTCTGCCAAGTGAGCTGGTCTACGCTCTTGCCGCCGACCTCTTTCTCGGCAAGCGCTCGCCATTCGGCCACCGTCTTCGGGGGAAACTCCGCCATTCTCCGATCCTCCGCCACGGCGCAATTATAACGCCCGCCCGGCGCAGGCGTCCAATCGGACGGGCGTTATCCGGCGCGGGCCGAGCGCAGCGCGTGGCGCGCCGCCACCGCAGCGGTGAGCACCAGGATCGCGCCCGCCTGATGCGCCACCGCGACCGGCAGCGGCACCACCAGGAGAAGCGTCGCGATGCCGAGGCCGGCCTGGAGCGTCGCCATGGCGAAAAGCGCGTCGAGCGCGAGGCAGGCGTGCCTCGCCAGATCGAGGCGCCGGCCATAAAGCCACAGCGCGGCGACCACGAGCCAGGTCGTCTCGGCAAGCAGGCGATGGTCGAATTGCGCCGCCGCAGGATTCTCGAACCAGTTCCGATACCAGGGCGCAAGCTGCCAATATTCCGCGGGGGCAAATCCTCCCGCCATCAGGGGGAAGGTGTTGTAGAGGTATCCGGCGCGCAGGCCCGCCACGAAGGCGCCGGCGGCCAAGGTCAGCGCGATGAGCGCGAGCGCCGCGTCGAGGCCGCGGCGCAGCAAGGCGCCACGCGGCGCCTCGGCGGCGGGCGCCAGCAGGTCGAGCGCCACCCAGAGCATCGCGCCGTAAATGACCGCCGCCGCCAGCAGATGCGCGGCAAGGCGGTATTGGCTCACCTCGATGCGCGCGGAAAGGCCGCTTTCGACCATGTACCAGCCGAGCGCGCCTTGCAGGCCGCCAAGCAGGAAGAGCACCGCCAGAGGCGGCACCAGGCGCCGCGAAAGGCGGCGGCGCAGCAGGAAATAGAGAAAGGGCACGGCGAAGACGACGCCGATCAGCCGCCCCCAGAGTCGGTGCAGATACTCCCAAAAGAATATCCCTTTGAATGCCTCGAGCGTCATCTCGGGATGGATGGCGCGGTATTGCGGAATGGCGCGGTATTTGGCGAATTCCTCCTCCCACTGCGCCGCGTCGAGCGGTGGCAGCACGCCCGTTACCGGCTGCCATTCGGTGATCGAGAGGCCGGATTCCGTGAGCCGCGTAATGCCGCCGATCACCACCATGAGGAAGATCATGGCGCAGCAGGCAAGCAGCCAGAGCGCGATCGGCCGCTCAAAGGATCCAACGGAGATGCGGCTGTCGGCGCGGAGCGGCATCGACGTGGCGGGAGGCGACATGCGGCGCAGACTGGCCTCTGGGCGTGCCGCCCGCAAGAGCGGTCGGCGGGCGCGGACCGCGCGTTCGTTTTCAACCCGACATGTGCCGCCTTGGGTCGCCGGCGCTCCGCCGGCGATGGGCGTCAGTGGAGCTGCCACACCCCGTTGGCATAGCGGAATTCGGCAGGTCCGATCATCTCGGCGGTGGCGATCTCGACCGAATGGATCGGACCGTCGAGCCGCTCTTCCCAGAAGCGCAGGAATTTTTGCAGCGACGGATATTCCGGCGGATAGTCGTAGAGCTGGTGCAGGAAGCTCTGCAACACGCTCGGATGGTCGGGCATCCGGTAGTAGATCAGCGCGCTGACCTTCCGCCACCCCTTGAGTTGCAGTTCCAGCGCACGCATCGGCGACGTCTCCTCGAGAGATGGTTCCGCACCATCAATGAGTCTTCATGATAGATCGGCATCGCTCAAGAAAAAATTAATGGAGTCAAACGGTTGGCAGCATGAGAGGACGAGTGCTGCCAGACGCGGCCGGCCGCGCCTCAGGCGGTGGCGAAACGGGCGCGGGCGCCGCGCTCGATGCCGGCGGCGATCAGCCGGTCGATGCCGAGGCGATGGCGCAACAGCTCCAGCACGCGCAGCTCCTCCTGGCTCGCCTCGCCGTCGGCGGCGGCGACGTCACAGGCCACCGCGTAGGCGGTCTCGCGCAGTTTCTGCGGCAGCGCGTTCTTGATGCCCTTCAGCGCCTGCTCGAGCCCGTCATCCTTGGCGAGAAGCTGGGCACATTCCTTGAGGTCCTTGGTGAAGCGCTGGCGCTCGTAACCGCGGAACACCGGCAGGTGATTGACGATATCGCCGATGATTTGCAGCTCGGTATCGGTCATCTGGGTATCGGAGGCCGAGACCAGCATCATGGTGTAAATCAACGCGGCATGGGGGTCGATCATGGCGAACCTCGAGCAGATGCGGCCGCCACCATGCCGGGACGCCGCGAGAGGGTCAACCCGGCCGACCGGTCGGGGGGGAACCAGGGCACCGGAGCAGCGCCACAGTTCCCATCCGAACGCTCAAGATCTAGATAAATAAAAATAATCGAAAATACACGACCATCACCTAGTTTTGTTTTGTGATCTGTGCGTTTGTTATGTCAGTCTTGACCATCGATCAAGAAAAACCGCTAAATGACAGCATGCCACCGATCGCAATATTTCTGCTGAGCTCGCACGGCCACGCCGCATCGCTTTCCGCGGCGGCGGGACCGGCATCGGCCGTGGCGCAGGCAAGCGGGTTCCTGCTCGTCCTGCTCGCCGCCAGCCTCATCGTCACCGCGATGGAGCGGCTGCGCCGTCGCTGAGCCGCGCCGGCGGGTTGGCCTCGCGCCCCGGCCGCGTCCGGACGCGGTCTGCCGCTCCGCGAGGCCTACGCGGCGAGCGCTTTATCGGCGTCCGAGGAATGCCGCCGTCCGCTCGATCGCGTCCTTGAGACCGAGACGCTCCAGACCCACGCCCTCGGGAAAGGCGCCAGCAAGGCGCGACGGCATCTGCGCGTCGAGCAGGACGAAGACGCCGCTGTCATCGGCGCGGCGCACCAAGCGGCCAAAGGCCTGCTTCAACCGCAACCGCGTGATCATGTCGTCGTAGCGCGCGCCGCCAAAGGCCGCGCGCCGCGCCTTGTGCAGGATGTCCGGCCGCGGCCAGGGGACGCGATCGAAGACAATGAGGCGCAGCGAGCGGCCTGGCACATCGACCCCGTCGCGGACGGCATCGGTGCCGAGCAGGCAGGCATCCTCCTCGGCGCGGAAAATGTCGACGAGCGTCGAGGTGTCCATGCCGTCGACATGCTGCGCCAAGAGCGGAATGCCGGCCTCTTCGAGCGCGCCGGCGATGCGCTGATGCACCGCGCGCAGCCGGGCGATGGCGGTGAAGAGGCCAAGCCCGCCACCGCCCGCCGCCAGGAACAGCTCGCGATAGGCGGCGGCGACCTGCGCCGGCTCGTCGCGGCGCACGTCGGTCACGACGAAGACGCGCGTGCGCGCCGCATAATCGAAGGGCGACGGCACGCGCACGCGCAGCGCCGGGCCGGCGAGATGCCGGGCGCCGGTGCGCGCCTCGGCCGCTTCCCAGTCGCGCAGGGGATCGCCGCTGCCGTCGGTCAGCGTCGCCGAGGTGACGAGCACGCCATGGGCCGGCTTGGCGACCAGCTCGGCAAAGGGCCGCGTCGGATCGATCCAGTGGCGGTGCATGCCGACGTCAAGCTCATGGCCGCCGTCGCGCTCGATCGACAGCCAGTCGACGAATTCCTCCGGCTGCGCCGCGCCGATCTCGCGCAGCGCGCGCTGCCAGCCGCCAAGCTCGACGATGGCGCGGCGCTCCAGGCCAAGCACCGCCGCCTCGATGCGGAAGCGCGTGCCCTGGTCGAGCTCGGCCGCGTCCTCGTCGAGCCGCCCCTTGAGCCGCTCGGCCAACCGGCGCATCGGGATCGAAATCTTCTCCAGCGCCAGCGCCAGCGCCTCGCCCGCGCCGATGAGCCCGTCGATCGCCGGGCGCAGCTCGGTCTCGAGGCTGTAGTTCTGGTCGCGCTCGACGGCGCGCGCCAGCACCTGCTGGCGCACCAGCGCGAGAAACGCTTCGGTCGCTTGGAGCGGCCGCGCCTCGACGAGGCGTTGCGCCCAGCCCTCTCCGGGAAGCTGGCGTGCGCCCACCAGCACGGCGACGAGCGCGCGCTCGGCAACATCGTCGCCGGCGACGAGATCCTCGAGGCGGCGGCGCAGGCCACGGGCGCGACCACGCGCGCCCTGCTCGGCGCCGAGGATCCAGCGGCGCAGCTCCGCCGCCTCCTGTCCCGTCAGCGCCAGCGCGAAGGTGCCGTCGGCGGCATCGAAGACGTGATGCCCTTCGTCGAAGACGTAGCGCGTCGGGAGATAGTGGTCATCGAGCCCGCCGAGCGCGGCCTGCACCATCACCAGCGCGTGGTTGGCGACGACGATGCGCGCGCGCCGGGCACGGCGGATGCTTTTCTCGATGAAGCAGCGGTGGCAATGCGGGCAGGCGCTGTGGATGCATTCGCCGCGCCGGTCGGAGAGCCCGAGGCTGCGGGCGCGGCCGATGACGTCGGGCAGCCAGCCGGGAAAATCGCCGCCGACCATGTCGCCATCGCGCGTCGCCGCGATCCAGCGCGCCATGAGGCCGAGCGCGGCAGCATCGTAAGGCCGCATCGGCAGCGCCGCGACGCCTTCCTCGAAATTGAGCAGGCAGAGATAGTTCTCGCGGCCTTTGCGCAGCACGACGCGGCGGTTCTTCTCGGCGGCGTCGGGGTAAAGCCGGTCGAGCTCGCCGGCGATTTGATGCTGCAAATTGCGGGTATAGGTGGAGATCCAAACCGCGCCCGCATTCTTTTCCGCCCAAAGGCTCGCCGGCGCGACATAGCCCAAGGTCTTGCCGACCCCGGTGCCGGCCTCGGCGAGCACGAGGCGCGGCTCGTCGGCCATCTCGCGCGGGCGAAAGGTGGCGCTGACGGCGGCGGCGTAGTCCGCCTGCTGCGGCCGCGCCTCGGCACCGGCGCCGAGCAGCTCGGCAAGGCGCCGGCGCGCTTCGTCCTCCTCGACGGGAATGTTGCCGGGCGGCGGCGGCGGCGCCTGCTCGGCCCATTCCGGCAGCTTGCGCCAAGCGGCGAGTCCCGCCGGCGATGCGCTCTCCGGCGCCTCGCCCAGCGCCGCCAGGACGGCCTTGCCCCAGGCCCAGCCGCCGCGCTCCATGGCGAGCGCGACGACGCGCGCCTCGGCATCGGATGCGGCGGCGCCGATCTCTCCAAGCAGGGCGCGTGCCGAGAGGACGAGCGACAGCGCGGCATCGCCGGCGCCGTGCCGCGGCGGCGTCAGACCGAGCGCCGCGGCAAGGCCGCGCGGCGTCGGCAGGCAGAACCGCGCCGGCCGGACGAAGGCATAGAGCTCGAGCAGGTCGAGCGCCGGAAAGGGCAGCACGCCCATGCGCCGCGCCGTGGCGCGGGCATGGCAGAGCAGGGGCGGAGCCTCGCGCGCGCGGCGCGCCGCCTCGGCGAAAGGCAGCAATTCGATCTCCCCCTCGGGCGAGAGCCATGCCGCCTGTTTCACTCCCGCCACCAGCGCCGGCGCCGCCGGCAGCGCCGCGACCGGGTCGGAGGTGCGTACTGTCCCGCGCGAAGGCATGAAGCGGGTATAGACCGGCCGGCGGCGGAGGTCACGCCGCAGCCGTTAATCGCCGGCGTCCACAACAGGCCGTAGACCGCGTCGAGCGCTTGCGCCGCCAGCGCGGCCCGGATGCCACTGCCGCCGCGAGGGAGGAATAGGCTGCCGATCCGCGCGCGGACCTCGCCGTCCTCGGCCGGGTCGGCGAGCCGGATCGGCGCCCGCGCGCAAAACGCGGCGGCGGCGATGGCAACCGGCGCTGCGGTGATGACGCCGACCGCCGACTCGGCGGCGGCGCGCGGTGCCGAGTCATCGCCGACAGAGAGGCTCGCCGCGGCGAAGACCGTTCCGGTGGGAATGTCAATCTCCTGTTCGGAATATTCCGACGGCGGCCCCGGCAAGCGGCAGACCTCGAGGTCTATGCCGGCGGCGACCGGCGGATCGGCACGCGCCGCATGAATGCACAGCCCGAGCGTGGCAAGAAGGGCAAAGGGAAGGCGTCGTTGTTGCATGGAACCCGTCATGATGTCGGCAACGCCCGCGCCGCGACCGTGATTCTCAGCGCCGAACCGGCCGGCGGCGCAAGTTACAATGCTGAAATCCCGCCGCCGGCGCGCGGCCGGGGGGTGCTGGCGATTTGCCGCAAGGTGCGGCCGAGCTCGCTCTTGTCGTGCTCGCTATCCCTGCGCTAGCGTCGGCTCATGGCGGAGAGCTTGATTTATCATATGTGCCGGCGGGTGGAGTGGCAGGCGGCCGAGCGGGCAGGCCTCTATCGCGGCTCTTCGCAGGACGCGGCGGACGGCTTCATCCATTTCTCCACCGCGGCGCAGATCGAGGGCTCGGCGGCGAAGCATCGCGCCGGTCAAGATGATCTGGTGCTGATCGCGGTCGATCCAGCGGCGCTGGGCGAGGCGCTCAGATGGGAGTCCGCGCGCGCGGGCATGCTGTTTCCCCATCTCTACGGCGCGCTGCCGCTTGATTGCGTGCGCTGGACGAAGCCGCTGCCGCTCGACGCCGCCGGGCGCCATGTCTTCCCGACGCTGGAGTAGGCGATGACAGCCCTGGTCGATTGCGCGCTGCCGCTGTTGCGCCGCCTGCCGCCGGAGACCGCCCACCGCCTGACGCTGCGGGCGCTCAAGAGCGGGCTTGTGCCGCACCGGCCGCGTCCGGATCCGCCGAGCCTCGCCATCACCCTCTGGGGGCGCCGCTTCGCCAATCCGATCGGCCTCGCCGCCGGCTTCGACAAGAATGCCGAGGTGCCGGACGCGATGTTGCGCTTCGGCTTCGGCTTCGTCGAATGCGGCACGCTGACGCCGCGGCCGCAGCCGGGCAATCCCAGGCCGCGCCTCTTTCGTCTCGAAGAGGATGCGGCGATCATCAATCGGCTGGGCTTCAACAATGACGGCCTCGCCGCAGCCGCGGCGCGGCTTGCCGCGCGCCGCAAGCGGGGCGGCATCGTTGGCGCCAATATCGGCAAGAACCGCGACACGGCCGACGACATCGCCGATTATGTCCAAGGCGTCATCGCGCTGGCGCCGCTGGTAGACTATCTCGTCGTCAACGTCTCCTCGCCCAACACGCCGGGGCTGCGCAAACTGCAGCGCAAGAGCGCGGTGACCGCGCTGATCGAGCGGCTGATGGCGACGCGCGCCTCGGCGACGCCGGACAAGCCGCCGCCGCTGCTGCTCAAGATCGCGCCCGATCTCGCGCCCGAGGAGCGGGGCGATCTCGCCCAGGCGGCGCTCGCCACCGGCATCGACGGGCTGGTGGTGGCCAACACCACCGTGGCGCGCCCGGCGAGCCTCATCAGCCGGCACGCGCATGAGCCGGGCGGGCTCAGCGGCAAGCCGCTTTTTGCGCCCTCGACCGCGCTCACCGCGGAGATGTATCGGCTGACCCAAGGCAGGCTGCCGATCATCGGCGTCGGCGGCGTCGCCTCGGGCGAGGACGCTTACGCCAAGATCCGCGCCGGGGCGAGCCTGATCCAGCTCTATACCGCGCTGGTCTATCATGGGCCCGGGCTGGTGGACCGCATCAAGCGCGATCTCGCGGCGCTGCTCGCGCGCGACGGCTTCGCCTCGCCGGCGGCGGCGATCGGCGCCGCCGCGCCGTCGCCGCGCGCCCCGGCGCATGGTCGCTAGCGTCCGTTATCGCCGATGAGCCTGCGTCTGCTCACGGGGCTGCGCGAGATCGCGGCCGACTATGACGGTTTCATCCTCGATCTCTGGGGGGTGCTGCATGACGGCGCCGCGCCCCTTCCCGGCGTCGTCGCGGCGCTGGCCGCCCTTAAATCCGCGGGCAAGCGGCTGGGCGTGTTGTCGAACGCGCCGCGCCGCGCTGCGCTGGTCGAGGCGCGCATGAACGAGATCGGCTTGGCGCGCGGCCTTTATGATCACGTCCATTCCTCAGGCGAGGAGACCTGGCAGCATCTGCTGCTACGGGACGATGCGTTTTATGCGGCGCTCGGGCGGCGGTGCTATCACATCGGCCCGCGGCGCGACGACAACATGTTGGAAAATGCCGGGCTCGCGCGCGTCAACGCCGTTGGCGAAGCCGACTTCATCCTCAACACCGGCCCTTCAGAGTGGGACGAAACGGTGGCGCAATACGAGCCGCTGCTGCATGAAGCGCGGGCGCGGGCGCTGCCGATGGTCTGCGCCAATCCCGACCTGGTCGTCGTCCATCACGGCCGCCGCTCGATCTGCGCCGGCGCGGTGGCGGAACGCTACGAGGCGCTGGGCGGAATCGTGCGCTGGCACGGCAAGCCCTACCCTTCGGTCTATGCCACCTGCCTTGCCGCGCTCGGCATCGCCGACCGGCGGCGCGTGCTGGCGGTGGGCGACAGCTTGCGCACCGACATCGCCGGCGCCAACGCCGCCGGAATCGACAGCGTGCTGGTGACGGGCGGCATCCATGCCGAGGAGCTCGGCCTTACGCCAGGCGGCCTGCCCGATCCCGGCCGGATCGAAGCGGCAATCGCCGTGAGCGGTCACCGGCCGGACGCGGCGATCGCGCAGTTCCGCTGGTGAACGCCTCAGTGATTGCCGCGATGGAGCAGCGCGCCGCCGAGCCCGGTCTCGTAAGCAAGGCCCGCTTCGGTCAGCACCGCGGCATGCGGGAACATCGATTTGATCAGGCCCTTGCGCTCGAGCGCGACCCAGGCGGCTTCGTTGGCGAGCCCGCTGGCGTCCCGCGTCAGCACCACGGCGTCGCCCAAATGGAAATGATCGCCATGCGGCTGCGGCAGGTTTCCCACCAGGATCGTGCCCGGCGCCTCGGCCGGCCGGCTGTGGCCGGGCAGCCGAGCCAGCTCCTGCAGCAGGGCCAGCGTCTTCAACTGCAAGGCGTTGAGACCGAGCGGGTTCTTCTTGGGCGGCATAAACCCATCTAAGCAGGCGCCTTAGGGCGGCGTCAAACCGGCCGGAGATTTCAGTTCAGTGACGGTCCGGCGGCCATTCCACCGCCGCGCGCAGCGGCAGGTGGTCGGAGGCCAAGCGCGCCAGCACCGAACGATGCACCGCAACCGCGCGCAGGCTCGCCGCGCCCGCAGCATAGATACGGTCGAGCGCCAGCACCGGCAGCCAGGAAGGAAAGGTCCGCCGCGCCGGAGCATGGCCGAGGCGCTTGTCGAGGACGAGAATTCCGCCGCGGCGGCCGCGCCATTCGTTGAGGTCGCCCATCACCAGCAACGCCTCTTCCGCGCCAGGGGCGGCGGCCAGCGCCTCAAGCAGGCGATGGATCTGCCGCCGCCGCTCCCTGGCACGCAGGCCGAGATGGGTGACGACGACGCGCAGGGTGCGGCCGTCGACGGCGAGCTCGACATCGATGGCGCCGCGCGGCTCGTAGCCGGCGACGCTGAGATCGATGTGGCGGACGGAGCGCACGGGAAAGCGCGTCAGCAACGCGTTGCCGAAGCGGCCGCGATGGTCGCCGCTGTGCGGGCCGGGCACGACGGCAAGGCCGGTGGCATCGGCGAAATAGCCGCGCTGGTCGAGGTCACCCGAGCGGCGGCGGCGGACATCGACCTCCTGCAGTCCGATGATGTCGGCACCAAGCTCGCGCAGCACCGCGGCAACGCGGTCGGGCGCATAGCGGCGATCGACACCGACGCAGCTATGAATATTGTAGGTGGCGACGACGAGCCCGCGCCCGCCGGTCTCGCCCCGCGCCCTGCGGCGGCGGCGGCGGATCGCCCTCCCCCCTTCCACCGCTGGCCTCATCTGCGCCCCGCCTGAGGTTGTGCCGGCACCGACCATCGGCCGGATGGTCCTCCGCCGGCCCGGCGGAAGCAACTGGCATGATGCCGCGCCCGTGTGGCGGCTCGACCGGCGGTAGCGTTCCGCCGGAGAGCGTGGCAGACTGCCGCGCGCAACAAACCCGATAAGATTGGGGAGGACGCCATGACGACACTCTCGCGCCTTGGCCTGCTGGCGGCGATGGCGGTGCCGCTGCTGGGGTTTGCCGGCGCCGCCGAGGCACAGCTCATCATCTCCGGCAATGACGAGAAGCAAAGTTGGGACGCCAACGGCAAGCAAGTCAATAACCCGCCCGGCAAGGACACGGTATCGATCATCGACATCGCCAACCGCACCAAGCCCCGCATCATCGCCAACCTGCCGCTGATGAACACGGTCGTGGGGCCGCCGGTTAATCTCGCCATCACCCCCGACCAGAAATTGGCGCTGGTTGCCAACTCGCTCGATTGGGTGAAGGACGGCGAAAGCTGGAAAGGCGTCCCCGATAACAAGCTTTATGTCATCGATCTCGCCGCCTCGCCGCCCAAGCAGATCGACACGCTCGAGATCGGCAAGCAACCTTCCGGCATGGCGATCAACCGCGCCGGCACCCTCGCCCTGGTCGCCAATCGTGCCGATGATACCGTGAGCGTGCTTGCCATCGAGGGCAAGAGCGTCAAGCTCGTCGACACGGTGTCGGTGAGCAGCGGCGGCCCCAACAAGGAGCAACCTTCGGCCGTTGCCATCACGCCCGACGGCAAGCGCGCCCTGGTCGCCAAGTTCCTCGCCAACAAGGTCGGGCTGCTCACCATCGACGGGCAGAAAGTGACTTATACCAAATACGACATGGCCACCGGGCTTTACCCCTACAACGTCGCCATCACCCCCAATGGCAGGTTGGCGATTGCCGGCAATAACGGCGGCGCCGGCGCGTCTGACGGCCAGGTCGACACGGCGGCGATCATCGACATGGCGGTCGATCCGCCGCGCGTCATCGACCAAGTGGTGGTCGGCGACGGTCCCGAAGGCCTCGCCATGAGCCCGACCGGCGCCTATGCGGTGGAGGTGATTCTCAACGGCGCGAACCTGTCGCATGACAGGTTCTATTACCACCCCCATTCCTACGTCTCGCTGCTCAAGATCGAGGACAAGAAGGTGCGCAAAGTCGGCGAGGCAGAGGTCGGCGCGTTGGCCGAAGGCGTCGTCTTCAGCCCCGACGGCAAGTATCTTTATGTCGGAAACTTCATGGATGGCGATGTCACCATCCTCCGGCTGCAAGGCGACCGCCTGATCAAGGCCGGCGCGTTCAAGCTGCCCGGCCATCCCGCCTCCATGCGCGGCAGCAATCCCTGAGCGGAAGTGAACGCAGCCGGGGGCGGCCTTCCCTTGCGGGGTGTCGCCGGGGATTCCCCTGGCTCCCGGCGAGGCGGCTATTGCAGCTCCGTCTCGCGATTGCCGAGCTTGGCGATAAGCCGCAGGATGTCGGCCTGTAGCTGGGGGTCCTTGATGCCGTAATAGCCGCGGATCAACGACATGATCTCGCGGCGGTCGAATGTCTCGTTGAGCTCGGGCGCAATCTCGTGCGCCAGATTCTTGGCGACCAGCCCGTCGGGATAGCCCTCGAAGAAATATGCCGGTGAGACTTGCAGGACCTGCGAGACATCATAGAGGCGGCTGGCGGAGATGCGAATGTCGCCGGATTCGTATTTCTGCACGGCCTGGAAGGAGACGCCAACCTTGTTGGCAAGCGCACCTTGGCTCAATCCGAGCTGGATGCGGCGCAGCCGCATGCGGCCGCCGACATAGATGTCGATCGGATGCGGCGCAATATCTTTCTGTGGCATCATCGTATGCGTCTGACCCGTGACGGTTAAGCTGTGAGATAGCCGATGGACCCTCGTCGATCTTCCGGTTACGCGGCGGATTGACCGTGTTGCGGTTTGTCCGATCCCCCGTTTGCGGCCGGCCGGGCTGGGGGCTTCCACGGGCGCCAAGCGACGTCGTGCCGCTCCAACCGTCCCAACCGGGATGCACCGTTCGCTGCGTTTCGGGGCTCCAGTCAAAACCACTCCTAATTGCATCCTAGACCATGCCGGAGAGATCGCAAAGAATTTATAATGCCGCGACCGAGATTTTTCCCGGCTCGGCGGATTGCCTATAATCATTTGAATTTGCTTGAAAACTTGATTATTTTTTTGACATTTTCGATCACAGCCAACAACTAGCCGATGGACACTTATGCAAGTTTGCATTGCGCTGACGCCTGGACCGGCGGATCCCGCCGAGAGCGAGGAGGAAAGATGCTTGCGATGATGCTCGAGGCCGCCGGCAGCAAGCTGCGCCTCATGGAGCAGGCACCGGCTGACGCGCCGGGGCCGGGACAGGTGCTGATCAGCGTTCGTGCCTGCGGCGTCTGCCGCACCGACCTGCATATCGTCGACGGCGAGCTCGACCGGCCGAAGCTGCCGCTGGTGCCGGGTCACGAGATCGTCGGCGTTGTGAGCGCCGTGGGCGACGGTGTCGCGGCGCTTGGCCCCGGCGACCGGGTCGGCGTGCCCTGGCTCGGCTGGACCTGCGGCACCTGCGCCTTTTGCCGGTCGGGACGCGAAAATCTCTGTGCCGAGGCGCGGTTCACCGGCTATCAGATCGACGGCGGGTACGCCGAGGCCGCCATCGCCGATGCGCGCTATTGCTTCCCGATCCCGGCGGCCTATGACGACGTCGCCGCGGCACCGCTGCTCTGCGCCGGGCTGATCGGCTACCGCGCGCTGAAGCTTGCCGGCCCCGCCGAACGGCTCGGACTCTATGGCTTCGGCGCCGCGGCGCATATCGCCGCCCAGGTCGCGCACCACCTCGGCCAAAAGATCTTCGCCTTCACCAAGCCCGGCGACCGCGCCGGCCAGGATTTCGCGCGTACTCTGGGCGCCGCCTGGGCCGGCGGCTCGGATACGCTGCCGCCGGAGCCGCTCGATGCCGCGCTGATCTTCGCGCCGGTGGGCGCGTTGGTGCCAGCGGCTCTGGCGGCGACCGAGAAAGGCGGCACGGTGGTCTGCGCCGGCATCCATATGAGCGACATCCCGAGCTTTCCCTACCGTCTGCTGTGGCAGGAGCGCGTCCTGCGCTCGGTGGCCAATCTTACGCGGCGCGACGGCGAGGAGTTTCTGGCACTGGCACCACGGGTGCCGGTGCGCACGGTGACGCAGGCATTTCCGCTGGCCGAAGCCAACGAAGCCCTGCGACGGCTGCGCGACGGCGAGATCGAAGGCGCGGCGGTGCTGGTGCCTTGAGCGGCGTCGCTCAGCCGGGATTGAGGCGGAGCGTCCAGTCGCGCAGCGCGACCATGAGCTGAGCGATGATGTCGCGCGTCTGCTGATCCGTGAGCTTGCCGGCGGCGTCGAATTTATTCGGCGCCTGGGCGATCAGCACCTCTGGCTTGTTCACCGGGAACATGTTGAGGAAGACGAAGCATTGGCGCAGGTGGTATTGCGCGCGCGTCGTGCCCCAGAGGCTGCCCGTAGCCCCCATGATGCCGACCGGCTTGCCGATCAGCGGTGGATTGGGCGGGCGCGATGCCCAGTCGATGGCATTCTTGAGCACGCCGGAAATGGAGTAATTGTATTCGGGCGTGGCGAAGAGTAGCGCGTCGGCGGCGCCGATCTGCTCGCGGAATTCCTGCACCTCCGGCGGATAGCCCTTCTCGCGCACATCCTCGTTATAGACCGGGATGTCGCCGATATCGGCGATCTCGAGCGTCATGCCTTCGGGTACCAGCTCGGCGGCCGCGCGCAATGCCGCGGTGTTGAACGAAGCCTTGCGCAAGCTGCCGGAGATGCCCAGCGTCTTCACCACACGCGCCATCCGATCCTCTCCTATCCCCGCATTTCACCTGCCATAGGCCGCGCCGGCGCCTCGGGCAAGCGCGATCTTCGGCACGCAGATCAGCGGCGGACCCCGCCGTCGATGATGCGACCGATGCCGCCCGGCTATGGCAGGCGATGCAGCGTGGCGTTGAGCCGTGCGGCACCGTCGGCGGCGATCCAGAGCGTGTCGAGCATGCCGTCCGAGCGTAGATCGAAGCGCAGCGTGCTCTTGCCCCTTTCCTCGAACACGAGCGCATCGCCGACGACGCGGCCGACATGGGCGGTGGCGGCAGGCTGCTGCCCGGGATCAAGCCCGGGACCGATAATATAGAGCGCATCGACCGCGGTGCCGTCGGCGTGTTCGATCGCCAGCATCAGCTCGCGGCCGTTGGAATAGCAGCCATACCATTTGCCGAGAAAAGGATCGGCGGGACCGCCGTCGGGCGCGGCGAGGACGAGCTTCGCCGGCACCGGCAACTCGGCGCTCGGCGCCCTGCCCCAATCGCTGTCGCAGCCAGCGGCGCTCGGCATCGGGCCATCACCGGCGACCGCGAGCATGCAGGCGCCAAACCGGCGCTGGAACAGGGCCGTCGAGGCCGCGCCGTGACCGGAGAAACCGTCGGGCTGATCTATGATCAGATGCGGTACGCCATGCGCCGCGAGCAGCGCTTCCGAGCGCGGACCACGGTCGCCGGGATCATAGGGATCGTCCTTGAAATAGCTGATCATGATGCGGCCGCGCCGGATGGCGCCAATATGATCGAGCAGCACGAAGCCGTTCTTGAGATAGATGGGATGATCGGTGCCGTAATAGGCGGGGGCATCGGCGATGACTGCGTGGATGTCGTCGCTCTCGCCCGCCGCCATCAAGGACAGCCAAGCGCCTCCCGACTGTCCCGCCAGCACGATCCGGCCATAGCCCTGCCGCTTCAGCCGCGCGGCCGTCGCCGCCAGGGCCGCGGCCGCGCCGCGCGGCTCCTCGCTCATGCGCGGCCGCAACAGGCGGAACACGTCCCAACCGGCACCGCGAAAGAGCGTGAGAAAGACCGGCAGCGGCGCCGCGGCGCCCTCGGTGCCGTAGAGAAAATTGATGCCGTGATTCCAGATCACCGCGCCCTCGGCACCGTCCGGCCCGAGGAGCGGCGTGGCAGGATAGGCGGGCTCAAGCGCGAAGTTGCCGGCAGCCGCCGGCATCGGCCGCAGAAAGACCGCCAATAGCAGAAGCAACAACGCCCGGCGCGGCGCGCAAGACCGGCTCATGCGCGCCACTTTGTCGAAGTGGCGCGGCAATGACAAGGTGGACGCATCAGCGCACCCGCATGCGCTCGCGGTGGGCGATGTAAAGGCCGCTGGCAATGATCAGCGCAACGCCGAGCCAGGTCCAGGGCGCCGGCGCCGTGCCGAAGACGAGAAATCCCACCAGCATCGACCAGATCATCTGGCTGTAGGAAAAGGCGGCGAGCAGTGAAGCGGCGCCGCGCGCAAGGGCAGCGATGAGCAGATATTGGCCGGTGGCGGAGAGTACGCCCATCGCCGTCATCATCACCCAATCGACGGCGGAGAGTGGCCGCCAGACGATCGGCAGCGCCAGGCCGCTGAGCACGAAGCCGACCAGCGTGGAATAGAACAGCGTGGTCGCCGCCGGGTCGGCGTGGCCCACGCGGCGGGTCGCCACGATGCTGAGCGCCCAGCAGGCGGCCGACAGCAGCGGCAGCGCCGCCGCCGGGCCGACCGCGCCGGATCCCGGCCGGATCACCACCAGCACGCCCAGAAATCCCACCGCCACCGCCGACCAGCGCCTGACGCCGATCTGCTCGTGCAGCAGCGGGATCGACAGCGCGGTTACCAGCAACGGCGAGGCGAAGCCGATCGCCGTGGCATCGGCCAGCGCCAGCCGCGCCAGTCCGGCGATGAAGAGCAGCGCTGCGCCGAGCACGCAGACGCCGCGCAATAGCTGCAGCCCCGGCCGCGCCGTCGCCAGCAGACGCGGCTGGCGCAGCAGCAGCGGCGCCAGCAAGGCGAGAATGGTGAGATAACGGCCCCAGACCAGCTCGATTGGGTCGATGCGCACCGCCATGAGCTTCGACAGCGCGTCCATGACGCTGAACAGCGCCACCGCCAGCAGCACCATGCCGATGGCCAGGAACGGCCGCTCGCCGACGGAGCGGCTCTCCTCCGACGGGACAGGCGTGGCGGGTGCGGCGGACATGGCGAGATGCGGGTAGGATCCGGGGCGCCTGTCATAGGCGCCGCGCCGGGCGTTTGCAATCCACGCCACACATCCACGCCGCGCGGTTGCAGCCACGCCGAAGCCGCGCCATGCTTTGCCGGCAGCGAGGGAGGCGGGCATGGCGCTGAAGGACATCCTGGTTCAGGTCGACGAAAAACGCGGGCACGACTCTCGGCTCGCGCTGGCGGCGATGCTTGCCTCGCGCAACGACGCGCATCTCGTCGGGCTCTTCGTCGTCGAGCCCGTCAGCTTCTCCGCCCTTACCACCCCCGGTGGATCGGATTTTGCCGCGGCCGCGGCCTTTCAGGCGATCGAGCAGGAGCACCGCGCGGCGTGCCTCAAGCGCGGCGAGCGCCTTGCCGCGCTTTTCCGCGACACGGCCGACCGTGCCGGGGTCAACAGCGAATGGCGTATTGCCGAAGACGATATCGCCACTGCGACGGCGCTCCATGCCCGCTATGCCGATCTCGCCGTGCTCGGCCAAGCCGATCCCGACAACCCGCCGCTTGGCATCGGCGTGCCGGAGACAGTGCTGTTGGGCTCGGGACGGCCAGTCCTGGTGGTGCCCTTCATCGGCGCCAAAAACATGGGCCAGCGCGTGCTGGTGGCGTGGAACGCCACGCGCGAGGCCGCGCGGGCGGTGAACGACGCACTACCGCTGCTTGCCCAAGCGGAAAAGGTGACAGTGCTGTCGGTCAATCCGGCGCGCGGCATCGGCGGCGAAGGCGATCTTCCCGCCGCCGACATCGCGCTTCACCTGGCGCGGCACGGCGTCAAGGCCGAGGCGGCCTATACCGTGGCGGAGGAAGTGGACGTCGGCGACATCATCCTGTCGCGCGCCGCCGATCTCGGCGCCGATCTCATCGTCATGGGCGGCTATGGCCATTCGCGCGCGCTGGAATTCGTGCTCGGCGGCGCCACTCGCACGCTGCTGCGGCACATGACGGTGCCGGTGCTGCTATCGCATTAGAGCGTGAGGCCGAACACCTCGTCGAAACCGCGGTGGCCGGCGGCGGTGATGAGGAGGGCGCGGCTGTCGCGCTGGCGCTCGACCCAACGCAGCGCAAAGCAACGGACGGCAAGCGCCGCGCTGATGGCGCCGCCGAGATGCGGCCGACGCTCCGTCCAATCGAGGCAGGGCCGGCAATAGGCGCGCCGCCGGCGGCGTGTCTCGACGAGATCGAGGCCGAAGCGGCTAAGAAAGTCGACCCCCGCCTCGGTCACCTCGCCCGCTTCGTCGGCGAGCACGATATGGCCGCGGGCACCCAGCGCATCGGCAATCCCGACGCCGAGCCTTCCGGCAAAATGGTCGTAGCAGGTGCGCGCCAGGCGCAGCGCCGCGTCGGCCTTGGACGGCGCGCGGTGGCGCTCGGGCGCCGCCGCCGCCACTTCCATGATGCTCTCGATCATGCGGCCGACCTGGGGCGTGGCGAGACGGTAGTAGCGGTGGCGCCCCTGCTTCTGCAGCGCCAGCATCCGGCTCCCGGTCAGCTTCGCCAGATGGCCGCTGGCGGTCTGCGGCGAGACACCGGCAAAATAGGCAAGCTCGCTGGCGGTGAGCGCGCGGCCGTCGAGCAGCGCGGTCAAGATGTTTGCCCGCGCGGGATCGCCGACCAGCGCGGCGATCTCGGCAAGACGCGGATCCTCCTTCATGACGGCGAGTCTAACCGCTCCCGGAGATGACGGCATCAGCCGACGCTTCGGCGGCGAGCGAAGCGTGCCGGCCGGGTCTAGGGGCGGCGCGGGCGGGCGATCAGGCGGGGAAGGCTACCAGGTGCGAATCGGCCCGGTATCGACATGAACGAAGTCGGAATGCGGATAGTAGCCGACGCCGCCGCGCCGCAGCGCCAATGCCGCGGCGCGGACATGTCGCAGCCCGCGGCCGGGCACGCGGATATCGATCGCCATGCCCTCCATATGCAAGCTGTTCTGCGCCACGCCATCGCCGAGGCTCGCCAGCATGGCGTTGGTCTGCGGCGAGCGATAGCCGGAGATGACGTGGAACGGCTGGCGCGTCTCGAGATGGCCGTGCAGATCGGCAAGCAGGTCGAGGAGACGGGGATCGATGGCATGGACTTGCTCGGTGCGGAAATCGCGCAACAGCCAGTTGATATGCCGCATCGCCTCGGGCAGGTATCGGCCATCGGCGAAGTAGACGGTGGCGAGCTTCTCGCCGGTATGCAGGTTTTCGAAGGCCAGCGCCCGCGGCGCCAACACCCGCCGCGCCGCTTCGGCCGGAAAAGCCAGTCCGCCAACCAGAGCCCCCCCGGCGATCCCCAGGAATCGCCGACGGCCCACGCCCTCCCCGCCAACCATCACACCCCCCGGCAACACACCCCAACGCCTGTGCGCCCACCCAATGGCTAGTAGAGCATTGGATGGTTAATGACGCAACCCACCATCCCACTGAAACATTGCGGAAGCGTTATTAACCGCTAATTCGCGAGCGATTTTGTTGCCAGCGGCCCGGGAGCGGCCGGCGGGAGGGCAGCGGCGGGGGGAAGCCGCTCGTCGGTATCGCGCGCGTCCATCGCGGCGGCTAACCGCAGGTCGCGGCCATAGACGTCGTCGCGGAACTCGACCGCTCCGTCGGGATCGACGAAGGCGGTCCAATAGAGCAGGTAGACCGGGACACTGTGCGCCAACGGCACGCGCCTTGTGTCGCCTTGGGCGATGGCGCCATCGATGTCATCGAGGCTCCAACTGGTCTTGCCGCCCGCCAGGACGTAAAGCGCGAGATCACGCGGGTCCTCGAGCCGGACGCAGCCATGGCTCAGCGTGCGGATCACCCGGCTGAACAGCGGGTGCGTCGGCGTGTCGTGGAGATAGACGTCGTAGATGTTCGGGAGCTCGAACTTGATCCGCCCCAGCGCATTGTCCGGCCCGGGCAGTTGCTGCATCGGCGACCGCCCGCGCACGCCGATATAGACGTAGTGGTTGCGGTCGAGGTAATGCGGATCGCGTCGTGCGTGCGGCAGAATCTCCTTGCGCACGATCGAAGCCGGAACGTTCCAGGGCGGGTTGAACAGCACGGCGTTCATGTGAGCGCGCAGCACCGGCGTCGGGTGTTCCCCGGCGCCGACGATGGCGCGCATGCTGAGTCCGGGAACGCCATGCTCCACCACGGTGAGCCAGGCGGCGGGAATGTTCACCTCGATGCGGGTGGGTGGCCAGTCGCGCGGCATCTCGCGCCAGCGCTCGAGATTGTCCCGGATTTGTTCCAGCCGCACGGTGGCGGGCACATTGAGCGCCTCATAGGTATCGTGGCCCGCCCTACCGTCGGCGGCGATGCCGTGATCCGCCTGGAAACGCTTCAGCGCGGCTTCGAGTTCGGCGTCGAACTCCTTGCCACCGCCATCGGCGGCAAGAAATCCCTCGGCGACGAGGCGGCGGCGCAGCGTCGCAACCGCGACGCCACTGTCGCCACGCACGAGCTTGCCCGCTTCCGGCACCCGCGGCCAGCCGCCGCCGGCGACAATGGCGCGGTAGCGGATGAGGGCGGCCTGCAGACCCTTGTAGGCAGGCTCTGCCGGCGCGAGCCCGGCCAGAACGGCTTCCGGATCGCCGCTGGCGGCGCGGTCGAGCGCTGCCCCGACGTCGAAGTCGGGCACCGGAAGGGCCCAGTCGCTTTCGATCGCCGCCGAGCGGACGCGGCCCTGGGCCAGCGCCGTGGCATAGCGCAGAAAGGCATCGGTGAGCAGCAGGTCGCGCTCTTCGGGGCCCGTCTCCGGCACGGCAAAAGCGGCAGGATCGAGTCCGTGCGCCGCCGCCCCCTCCAGCGCCTTTACCAGCGCCGCCTCGCGCTCGGGCGCGTCTACCCAGATCGGCCGGTAGTCCCGCGCCTCATAGACCTTGGCCAGTGCCGCGCGGTCGAGCGCGCGCCCGGCAAGCCGCAGCCCGCCATCTTCCGCCAGCAGGCTCCTGAGGGCACCATCCGGCACCTCCTGGGCGGCGAGCGGCGGAATGAGCAACGGCGCGCCGACGGCCGGGAGAAGGACGACCGTCAATAAGAGAGCGAGCAAAGGTCGGAGCATGATCGCGGCGGAGTATACAGCCTTTGCCGCAAATATGCTGCACGCGGATTAAAGAGTGGTTCACATTCCCGAGCGTCGCCCAGACGCGATCGGCACACGAAATCCGCTGTCGCCTTCGGCGAGGTCGACGGCGCCAGCGGCGGCCGCGGAAAGCCAGCGGGCGGTACGGTGCACGCCGCCGAAGGTGAAGAAGTGCAAGCCGGCAACAGCGCGGCCTTCGTCCTCGCCGGCGAGGCTGTGGATCACCGCCTCGGGGCCGGCCTCGGTCAGCAGCCGCGCCACCGCCGTATGGCCGCTGGTGAGCTGGCGCAGCGAATTGCCGATGCCGCAGCGCACGGCGAATTTCGCCAAGGTGGCAATACTGGCGGGACCGGCGAGGCCGACATGAACCGGCGCCGCGACGCCGCCGGCGCGGCAGTCGGCGATGAAGGCCAGGATCGCCGGCGCGGCGAAGCCGAACTGGGTGACGATGAAGGGCTCCAGCCCCGCCTGGCGCGCGAGGCCGAGCTTCAAGCGCAACGCATCGGCAAGAGCGCGGGCGCCGATCTTGGGATGGCCTTCGGGATAGCCCGCGAGACCGATGCGACGGACGCCGTGGCGCTCGAAGAGCCCGGTCGACAGAATCTCGAAGCTGTTCGCGAAGGGGCCCGCCGGCCGGTCGAGATCGCCGGCGATGACGAGGGCGGTATCGACCCCGGCCTCGCCGGCGAGCCGGCGCAGATGGTCGTGGAGTTCTGTGAAGCTCGCCAGCGGCCGTGCCGCAACGTGCGGCACCGGCCGGAAGCCGGCGCGCCGCAGCCGCGCAGCGGCGGCGGCGATGGCGTGGGGCGTGTCGCCGGGCGCGACGTTGATGAAGACGGTAGTGCCGGCGGCGACGAGGTCGGCGAGCGCGGCGCCGGCCAGCGGATCGCGCGCCGAGACCTCGAGCGAGGCGCCGCGCATGAGCTCGATGATGCGCTGGCGGCGGCTCATCCGCTGTCGCGCTTGCGCGAGATGACGTAGGACTCGTCCCAGAACCAGAGCCCGCCGTGGCGCTGCAGCACCTCCTTGGTGGCCTGCAGATAGGCGCCGCTGCAAACGGCTTCGGAGAGCCGCTGATCCTCGATCTGCGCGACATAGATCGCCGCGTTCCAGGCGGCAAAGAGGGTAGAGGTGCCGACGGTCTCGCCGATCTCGCTCGGCAGCGTGTGCATGTCGTAGCGGAAAAGCGAGCGCGCATCGGCATAGGCGGAGAAATTCAGCTCGCGACCGGCGCTGCCGAGCTCGGTCTTGGTCGCGCGCAGGAGCTGGTGGCGATCGGTGGTGAAGGGGTTCTCGCCCGGCCAGACCTGCTGGATGATTTCTAACCCGGGATCATGGCCGTGCGAGTGGATGGCGATGAGCCGGCCGCCGGGCCCGAGGCTGCGCGCGAGCGGCGCGACGATCTTCTTCGCCTTGAACTCGAGCGGCACGCGCGCGCGGTAAGGCTGCGAGGCGATGACGAGATCGTACTCGGCGCGCGCGGCGCCGCGGCGCGGGCGGAGCTGGTCGAGGAGGAATTTGTGGTCCTCGCGATAAAGCACCAGCACCACCGGCTTCTCGTAGAGCGGATTGCCGGTAACGGCGCTCGCGCGCGCCCGCCAGTGCTCGGCGAGGAACAGATGGAGATCGCCGATCTGGCGCTCGAAATCATGCGCCGTGGTGCCGCTAAGGCCGATCTCCTGCCACACCAGGCTGGTCGCCGCGGTGACCGAGTTCGGCGTGAGCCAAGGCGCCTCGGAGTAGTACATGTTGGTCATGATCAGCATGGTGGCGGGATGCTCGAATAGCCGGTCGGGCATCTTCTCCAGCGCGAGGCGCACATCCTCGAGGCTGATCTCCTTGCCGACGATATAGAACGGCATGGTCGGGAAGCGGTGATGCATGGCGCGCATGACGCGCGACAGCACCGTGCCGTCGCCGGTTCCGGCGTCGAAGACGCGCAGCGCCGGAGGGCGCGGATGGATGTTGGCGAGCTCCATGGCGACGCGCTGCGCCACCACCTGCTTCTCGCTGCAGGTGGTGACGAAGAGCAGGTATTTCTGGCGGTTGTCGTAGAAGCGGAAATTCTTGGCGGCGCCGGTTTCGGGATCGCCCGCGGGGCGCGGCATCGGCGCCGGCGCGACGCCGTTGGTGAGGCTCACGCGACCGCGCCGTCCGGCCGGCCCTTGGCGGTGCTGCTCCATGAAGGAGCGCACGCGCGCCACCGTCTCGGTGGTGACGCGCCCGCCGAAGCGCAGCCGGCTTACCAGCTTGCCGTCATTGACAGCGAGCCGGCCGAAAGTCGATTCCGCCATGCCGACGCGCCGGCAATACCCCGAGATTTCCCCGAGCAGCGCATCGTTGTCCATCGCCTGTTCCTCCCCTGACCTATTCCAGGGTCGGCGGAGCGGGAAGGTCAAGAATAATTCTGCCCACTGTAATAGTGGGCACTGTAGTGGGATATATCCCACTAAGTGGGCAAGAAGCTGTCCCTGCGGCGCCGCCCGTCGCGCACCCGCAGGTTGGCGAGCGCGATGCGCAGCAGCGCGACATCGTCGACGCCGCGGCGCTCGGCGCGACGCAGCAGGTCGCCGATGTTGGCGCGCGTCAACGTGCTCGCCGCGGCAAGCGAGGCGAGCATGACGAACTTGTCTCACGTCGCCTGAATGATGTCGCCGCTGAGCGCGGCATCGATCTCGCTGACCGCAGCGATCCGGGCAATGGTCTCGCAGCGCGCCGAGCGCTCGCCCGAGACCACGCCGAAGGCGAGCCACTGCACTTCGCTGGTATGATGCACCTCGCCCGAGGGCTCGAGCACCGCGCCGATGCCGCAGACGCCGCCGAGCACGCGCTCGTCGCCAAAGCGCCCGCTCGGCACCGCCATGTGGTTGATGCCGTTGAGCAGCGGCAGGATCGCGCCGCGCGGTCCGACCGCCGGTACGATCGCCTCGATGGCGCCGTCGAGGTCATAGGCCTTGGAGGAGAGCAGCACGAGATCGAAGCCCTCGCGGACCTCGCCGGCGAGCGCCGTCTTGACCTTGCGCTCGACATCGCCCAGCGGGCTGCGGAGGATCAGGCCGCGCTGGGCCAAGTTCTGCGCCCGCCGCGGCCGCACCAGGAAGGTCACGTCGGCACCGGCCTCGACCAGCCTGCCGCCGTAATAGCCGCCGACGGCGCCGGCCCCCAGCACCAGGATTCGCATCCGCTCCTCCGTCTTGCCGCCGCCCATGCTAACGAAGCCGCGCGCGCCGGCGCCGCCCTCGAAAAATCCGCGACCCGGCGCGGCCATCCTCTGTTAGCTTCTGAAGGAGGGGCAGCGATGAAGCATATCGAGATCAAAGGCGCGCGCGTACCAGCGCTGGGGCTCGGCACTTGGCAGCTTGGCGGCCGCACCTGCCGCGAGGCAGTGCGCCAGGCGCTGGAGCTCGGCTATCGCCATATCGATACGGCGCAGATGTACGGCAACGAGACCGACATCGGCCGCGCGCTGCGCGACAGCGGGATTGCCCGCAACGAGCTCTTCCTCACCACCAAGCTGGCGCCGGGAAATCTAGGCGCGGCGATGGTGCGGCGCACCGCCGAGGAAAGCCTGAAGCGCCTCGGCGTCGAGCAGGTCGACCTGCTGCTGATCCATTGGCCGAGCGGCGAAGCGCCGCTCGGCGAGACGCTGGCGGCGCTCGCGAAGCTGCGCGAGGAGCGCAAGGCGCGCTTCATCGGCGTCAGCAATTTCAACGTGAAGCTGCTCAAGGAGGCGGTCGAGACCCATGGCGCCGACCTCCTGTGCAACCAGGTCGAATACCATCCCTTCCTGTCGCAGCGCGCGGTGATGGCGGCGCTCAGGCGCTACGGGCTGATGCTCACCGCCTATACGCCGCTGGGCCGCGGTCACGTCCAGCACAACCGTGCGCTCGCCGCCATCGGCGCCAAATACGGCAAGTCGGCGGCGCAAGTAGCGCTGCGCTGGCTGATCGAGCAGGAGAACGTCGCCGCCATCCCCAAAGCGGCCAGCCGCGCCCATGCCGCAGCCAATATCGACATCTTCGATTTCACGCTCGCCGCCGAAGACCGTGCGGCGATCGACGCCATGCGCGGCACTCTGCGCGTCGTCGACCCCGGCTGGGGACCCGAGTGGGATCCGCCCTAAGGCGCGGCGCCGATTATTCCTCGGCCTCGAGCTTTTCGACCAGGCTCGGCAGCACGCGCAGATCGTACCCCTTGACCGCCGCTTCGGCGACGAGCTTCAGCGGGCTCTCGCCGTCGAACAGCGCGCGGCCCGCCGCCCAGAGGAGATAGCAGCGCGTGCCGCTGCGGCAATGCGCCAGCACCGGCGCCGGGCTGCGCAGCAGCAGCTTCTGGAACTCGGCTACCTGGGCGCGGGTGATGGCGCCGGTGACGATCGGCAGATAGCGGTAGTCGAGCCCCTGCTTCTTCGCCTCGGCCTCGGCCTCGGCGGCGCTGAGCTGGCCGGGCTCCTCATTGTCGGGGCGGTTGTTGATGATGGTGGCGAAGCCGGACCGGGCGAGATCGGCGATGTCGCTCTTGCCGATCTGCCCGGCGACGCTGAGGGATGGGGTGATTTGCGTCGGCTGCATCTGGCGCCTCCTCCATGGGTCGATGTCATCCCTCATAGCACGCGCAGCGGCGGCGTGCACGACCGCTCAGGCGGCCGCGAACTCGGCAAGAAGCTGGTCGACCGTCCTGATCTCGGCGATGAGCGCCATCGCCTTGAGGCTTGCCTCGTGCATCTCGGGGCTCGCCGAAGAGCAGGCATCGGCGGCGACGACCACCTCATAGCCCATGTCGCTGGCGTGGCGCACCGTGCTCTCGACGACATAGGTGGTGGAGACGCCGGCGACGACGAGCCGCCGCGGCTCAAAGAGAGCGACGATATCGGCCAGCGGCGAGCCGTAGAAGGCGTTGTTGCGTTGATGCGTGACGACGAACTCGCCCGGCAGCGGCCCGAGCCCGTCATGGAACTCGGCGCCCCAGCTTCCCTCGGCCATCGCCTTGTCGGCAGCGACGCGGCGCCAGATCTCGGCGTTCTGCGCCACCTCCGCATGATCCCCGCGGAAGGCGATACGCACCGAGACCACCGGAACGCCATGGGCGCGCGCGCCGTCGAGCAGGCGGTGCGCCGCCGCGACGAGCGCGTCGCGCGCCGGGCTCGTTTCGGCGAGGCCGACGCGGATCTTGCCCCGGGGATGCACGACCTCGTTCTGATAATGAAGCGCCAGAAGAAGGAAGGGCGCTTGTCTCACAGGAAGAGCTGCACCACTTCCATCGGCGCATCGCAATTGACGAGGTCGATGCGCTTCAGGACGATGCTGAAACCGCTGCCGGCGCGGCGCAGCCAGTGGCGCACGGTGCCGCCGAAGAGGCGCTGCTCCTCCTTGCGGAACTCGAGGATGTGCACGATCGAGCGCACCACCAGATCGGCCTTGGGCGCGAGTCCGCCGTCGAAGCCCCTGCCGTTCTCGGGATCGAGCATGACGTTGCCGACGACATGGCTCATGCGCGTCGGGAAGTTTTGGCTGTAGGCGTGCGGGTGAGTGATGCGGATGACGCGCATCTCGAGCCGCATGCGGTCCTCGGCGTAAAGCGAAATGGTGTTGACCGGATCCTTCTGCCCGACCACCGAGGGCACCCAATAGAAACAATCCTCGCTGTAGAGCGCGAGCCATTCCGGCCAGCGCTTCTCGTCGAGCAGCATCGCTTCGCGGTAGAGGAACTGCTCGATCATACGGAGGTCCGCCGCCGCTTCCGGCTCGACCTTGCCCAGGCTGAGCGTCATCTCAATCCTCCGCCGTCATGTAGCCGAGCCAGGCCTGGTACTGGTTGCGCATGGGAAGCTCGCTTGTGCCGTTGGCGCTCGTCCATTCGCCGCCGCGCCGGCCGCGCCCCGCGTCGCGGTGCAGGCTGACCCAGGGCGAGGCCTGCGCCGCGAGGCCCTCCTGGACGCGGTTATAGGCCTCGTGATCGTCGGGCATGACGATCGAGCTCGGCGAGTTCACCACGTTGGAATAGATCAGCGTATGCTTATAGAACTCGTCGGGCGCGCCTTTGAGGCGGAAGGCGTAGACGTCCATCTGCGTGCGATCGACGGCGAGCGGGCGGATGTGACGGAGCTGCTGATAGCCCGACTGGATCGAGACATTGGGATAGAAGATGGTGTTGTGGCGGTCGACGGCGAGGATCTGTTCGGTGCGCTCCTTGCCGTAGGCCTTCTCCATCGCCGCCATGTAGTCCATGTAGACGGGGTCGGTGCGCCGCGGCGGGAAAATGCCGCCCATGAAGCTGTGGCCGTTGGCATGCGCCTTGAGCGTGAGCTTCTCCCAGAAATCGTAGGGAAAGCCGTTGTTGCGGGTGAAGCGCACCGGCAGCGGGTCGGGCGCGCCCTGCGGCAGATGCTCGCTCGCCCAGATCTTGCCGGCCTCGACCGAGGATTCGTGCACCACCATCGGATGCATGGTGTCGTTGAGATTCTCGAGGAAGATCTTCCAATTGGCACGGAAGACGACGCGGAAGCAGCCGCCGACCACTTCGAGCGCGCCTTCGGGCGAGCGGTCGACCATGTCGTCGATCGAGGAGCGGGCGTCGCCGAGATAGTCGGCGAGGCTCGGTCCGGTGGCGGCGAGGCTGGCGAAGACGAAGCCGCGATAGGCCTCGACCCGCGGCAGCTTCATCATGGAATAACGCGGATCCCTGACGTCGAAGCCCGTGCCGACATAGCCCTGCGGCATCGGCACGCCGCGCAGCGTGCCGTCGGTGCGGTAGGTCCAACCGTGATAGCAGCACTGGAAGAACTTGACGCTGCCCTCGCGGTCGCCGACCACCTTGGCGCCGCGATGGCCGCAGCGGTTGTAGAGGACGTGGATCTTGCCGTCGCTGTGCCGGCTCACCACCACAGGCTGGCGACCGATAGTGGTGGTGACGTAGTCGCCGGGGTTCTTCACCTGGCTCTCGTGGCCGACCCAGATCCAGGCGCGGCCGAAGATGCGCTCGAGCTCGAGCTCGAAAAGCGCGGGGTCGATATAGATGTCGCGATGGACGCGATCGGGCTCGATCAACGCGCGGATCGCGGCGGCCTCAGGATGCGCCATCCCCTCCTCCCGGCGTATACTATGTGCATTTGCACTTTTCTTATGCTAAGGTCGCGCTCGCGCTGGCGTCAACATCAAAGAGCGGCGGGAGGGGCGGCGTGGGCGGTCGGGCATTGCGGAGCGTTGCGCGCGCGGCGCCATCTTTCGAGATCGAGAGCCACGTCTTCTATCTCTTCACCCAGATCCTCGGCCGGCGCAACGTGGCGCTCGCCGAGAAGCTCAAGCCGCTGGGCGTCAGCGTGCCGCAGTGGCGCATCCTCGCCGTGCTGCAGGAGCGCGCCGGCTGCACCATGAGCGAGCTTGCCGGCGTCACCACGATCGACCGCACCACCCTCACCCGCGCGGTCGACCGCATGGTCGAGACCGGCCTGGTGGCACGGCGCAACGACGCGCAGGACCGGCGCAGCGTGCGGCTGTCGCTCACCGCCGCCGGCAAGGACGCCTTCCGCCGCGTGCTGCCGCGCGTCCTCGAGCAGAACGAGCGCGCCATGCGCGACTTCACCGCGAGCGAGATCACGGAGTTCCGCGCCCAGCTTCATCGCATGGTGCGCAACCTCGACCCCGATTACGATCACCGCAAGGCGGCGTGGCGGGCGGGCCGCGCCGCCGCCATCGCCGAGAACCGCCACAACAGGAGAGAAGCTTCATGATCTCAACCTACCGCGCCGCCGCCGTCGCGGCGCTCGCCGCTTCGCTCGCCGCCGGCCCGGCGCTCGCCGAGGAGCCGATCAAGATCGGCCTGGTGCTGCCGTTCTCCGCCGGCCCTTACGTGCCGCTCGCCAACGAGATCGCGGATTCGCTCGCCATGGCGATCGCGGATGCCGGCGGCGCGGTCGCGGGACGCAGGATCGAGGTGCTGCGCGAGGATACCACGCACAAGCCCGACGTCGCGCAAGCCAAGGCGAAGAAGCTGGTCTTCGAGGACAAGGTCGACATGCTGGTCGGCCCCGTCGGCTCGAACGAGCTCACCGCGCTCCTCGACTTCGCCAACCAGTCGAAGACGCCGCTCCTCATTCCGAACGCCGGCGACAACGAGGCGACCGGCGAGCGCTGCAGCCCCTGGGTGTTGCGCACCTCCTTCTCCAACGACCAGATCGTGCGCGAGATGGGGCCGTGGATGGTGAAGCACGGCTATAAGACGGCAGCCCTCATCGCCTTCGATTACGCCGCCGGCCATCAGCAGATGGACGGCTTCAAGCGCGGCTTCACCCAGGCGGGCGGCACGATCGTCAACGAGCAATACCCGCCCTTCGGCCCGATCAGCGATTTCGGCCCTTACCTCGCCAAGATCAAGGAGGTGAAGCCGGCGGCGGTCTTCACCTTCTTCGCGGGTCCGCCGGCCACGGCGCTGGTCAAGCAGTTCACCGAGTTCGGCCTCAAGGACCAGATCAAGCTCGCCGCCTCCGGCTGGCTGATCTCGCCGCTCAATCTGCCGGGCGAGGGCGACGCGGCCGTGGGCGTGCTCGGCATCCTCAACTACGTGCCCGCGATCGACGCGCCCGAGAACAAGGCCTTCCAGGCGGAATTCCAGGAGAAGTACCACCGCATCGCCTCGGAATTCGCCGCCCAGGGCTACGATACCGGCAAGCTCATCTTCGCCGCGCTGCAATCGCTCGGGGGCAAGACCGCCGACAAGGCGGCACTCGTCAAGGCGCTGCATTCGGTCACCGTCAAGGGCACGCGCGGCGCGCTCAGGATCGACCCCAAGACCAACAACATCATCCAGGACATCTATATCTACGAGGCCAGAAAGAACGGCGACAGGGTCGACTTCGCCATCCTCGACAAAATACCTGCGGTGCAGGATCCGCCGAACGGGTGCAATCTCTAAGCACTGCCGGAACGCCGCCGACGGGGCGATGATCCCGGGACCGGATCTTGCCCCGCAGCGGCCGCACCGAACGAGACCATGGATTCCGGCTTCCTTCTCCTTCAGCTTCTGAACGGCCTGCAATTCGCCATGCTGCTGTTCCTGCTGGCGGTGGGCCTCTCGGTCGTGCTCGGCATGATGAATTTCATCAATCTGGCGCATGGCACGCTCTACATGGTGGGCGCCTTCGTGGGATTCGCCGCAGCCGAGCGCGCGGGCTCGTTTTGGGCGGCGCTCGTGGCTGGACCACCGGCGGCGGCGGCGCTGGGCGCGGTGTTCTATGCAGGACTGCTGCGGCGCATGCAGCAGGCAGGAGCGATGAAGCAAGTGCTCGTCACTTTCGGGCTGATCTTCGTCGGCATCGACACGGTGCGCCTCATCTGGGGCGATTATGAACAGACGCTGCCCGCGCCCTCGGTGCTGGCCGGCAGCGTCCATATCCTGGGCCAGGTCTATCCCGCCTATCGCCTGTTTGTCATCGCGCTCGGCCTCATGCTGGCGCTCATCCTCCATCTCGGTCTCGAACGCACGCGGCTCGGCGCGGCGGTGCGGGCCGGCGTCGATGACCGCGTCATGGCGGCGAGCCTCGGGCTCGACATCGAGCGCGCTTTCTTCGCCGTGTTCTGCCTCGGCTGCGCGCTCGCCGGGCTTGCCGGCGTCGTCGCCGCGCCGGTGCTGGAGATCTATCCCGGCATGGACATGGCGATCCTGATCCCGACCCTGATCGTGGTGGTGGTCGGCGGTCCCGGCCGGCTCGCCGGTGCCTTCCTCGGCGCGCTGCTCATCGGCATGGCCGAGACCTTCGGCGCCGTGCTGGTCCCGGATTTCTCAGGCTTCATGATCTATGCGGTGATGGCGCTGGCGCTGCTGTTGCGGCCGCAAGGGCTGCTGCCGGCGCGGCATTCATCATGAGCACCGGCGAGCGCCGGCAGCATATCGTCGCCGCCCTGCTCCTGCTGGCGGCACTCGCCGCCTGGCGCTTCTCCGGCTATGCCGGCGAGGACCGGCTCGGGGAGATCGCGGTCTGGGCGATCTTCGCCATGAGCCTCGATCTGCTGGTGGGCTATGCCGGGCTGGTGTCGCTGGGCCATGCGCTGTTCTTCGGCCTCGGTGCCTATGCGATGGCGAGCCTCGCCCTCTTCCTCAAAGGATCGCCGAGCCTGGCGCTCCTCGCCGGCGTGGCGACGGCCGGCCTCAGCGCCCTTGCCATCGGCGCCATCGTCGTGCGGCTCGCCGGCGTCTTCTTCATCATGATCACGCTGGCCTTCGGCCAGATGGGCTGGGCCTATTTTCTGCGCGCGCGCGCCTTCGGCGGCATCGGCGGCATGTCGGGAGTGCGACAGATCGATCTCGGTCGGCTCGGCCTCGATCTTGCCAATCCGGCCGATTTCGCGCTGATCGCCATCATTGCAGCGGCGCTCGTCTACCTCCTGCTGGCGCTGATCACCGCCTCGCCCTTCGGCCGGATGCTGGTGGCGCTCCATCAAAACGAGCATCGCGCCCGCGCGCTGGGCCTGCCCGTGCAGCGCTACAAGCTCGCCGCTTTCGCGCTGGCGGGCGCGCTGGCGGGATTTGCGGGCGGGCTGCAGGCGCAACGCACCGGCTTCGTCTCGCCGGAGCTGCTGGTATGGACCACCTCGGGCGAGGTGCTGATCATGGTCATCCTCGGCGGGCTCGGCACGCTGGTGGGGCCGGTCGCGGGTGCCGCGATCTGGGTGGTGCTGCGTCACATCCTTTCGGACATGACGGCTTATTGGATGATGGCGATGGGCCTCTTCTTCATCGCCGTGGTGCTGTTCGCCGGCGGCGGGTTGATGGGATTGGCGCGGCCGCGTGCGGCGGCGGACGATGCTTGAGGCGCGCGGCCTCGGCAAGGCCTTCGGCGCGCTCGAGGTGACGCGAAACGTGTCGCTGAGCCTGCCAGCGGGGGCGCGCCATGCGGTGGTCGGACCCAACGGCTCCGGCAAGACGACGCTCTTCAACCTGCTCGCCGGCGAGCTGCGCCCCGATTACGGCAGCGTGCTGCTTGCCGGCCGGGACGTGACGCGGCTTCCGCCCGACATGCGCGCGCGTTTGGGGCTCGCCCGCAGCTTTCAGCGCAACAACCTCTTCCCCGATCTCAGCGTGCGCGAGAACCTGGCGCTGGCGCTGGCGATCGCACAGCGGCGCGGCGCCGTCTTCTGGCGCCGCTTCGCGCGGCTGCCGGGCCTTGCCGGCGACGTCGAGGCGCTGGCGCGGCGCCTGCGCCTCGAGGACGCGCTAGGCCGCCGCGCGCGCAGCCTCGCCTATGGCACCCAGCGCCAGCTCGAGCTGGCGCTGGCGCTCGCCGGCGCGCCCAAGGTGCTGCTGCTGGACGAGCCGACGGCGGGGATGAGCGCCGAGGAGACCGCGGCGATGACCGCGCTCATCGCCGACCTGCCGCGCGATATCGCGCTGCTCATCGTCGAGCACGACATGGAGGTGGTGTTCGAGATCGCTCAGCGCGTCACCGTCCTCGATTACGGCCGCGTGCTGATCGAGGGCACGCCGGCGGAGGTGCGCGGATCGGAGGCGGTGCGCCGGCGCTATCTCGGCGAGCGCGTGCCGTGAGCGCGGCGCTTCTCCGCCTCGACGGGGTCCACGCCTCCTATGGCGACGGCGACGTGCTCCAGGGCGTATCGCTCGCCGTGGCGCCGGGCCGCGTGCTGAGCCTCCTCGGGCGCAACGGCGCCGGCAAGACGACGGCGCTCAAGACCATCATGGGCATCCTCGCGCCGCGCGCCGGCAGCATCCGCTTCGCCGGCGACGACATCGCCGGCTTGCCGCCGCACCGCATCGCGCGCGCCGGCCTCGGCTATGTCCCGGAGACGCGCGGCGTCTTCCCCTCGCTTTCGGTGCTGGAGAATTTGACGGTGGCGGCACGCGCCGGCGCGATGCCGGGCGCCTCGGACTGGAGCCTGGACCGGGTCTTCGCGCTCTTCCCGCGGCTCCATGAGCGGCGCCACGGCAGCGGCGGCCGGCTGTCGGGCGGCGAGCAGCAGATGCTGGCGATCGCGCGTGCGCTGCTGACCAACCCGCGGCTTCTGCTGCTGGACGAGCCGACCGAGGGCCTGGCGCCGATCGTCATCGACAGCATCGAGCAGGTGCTGCGGCAGCTCAAGGCGACCGGGCTCGCCATCCTGCTGGTCGAGCAGAACCTGCCTTTCGCCCTCGCCTTCGCCGACGAAGTCGCGGTGCTCGGCAAGGGCCAGGTACGCTGGACCGGCACGCCGACGGAAATCGCCGCGGCCGAAGACGTGAAGCACCGCTGGCTCGGGCTTTAGCCTTTCACCAGCGGCGCGAATTTATCGAGGGCGCGCAAGATCTCGTCGCGGCTCAGATCCGGCACCATGAGCAGCACGCGATCGATGCCCGCCTCGCGATAGGGCGCAAGGCCCGCCGCGTCGGCCGGCGCGCCGAACACCGTGATCGAGAGGCTCCTGGGATCGCGCCCGCCGGCCAGCGCCGCTTCGCGCAGGCGGGCGACAGCGCTCTTCGGCTCCCAGCCGCTGCGCGCCGGGCGCGGGAACCAGCCGTCGCAGAACTCGACCACGCGCTTCAGCGTGTAATCGGTCTCGCCGCCGAGGAAGAGCGGCGGATGGGGCTTCTGCTTCGGCTTGGGATAGAGCCAGACCGGATCGAAATTGACGAACTCGCCGTGATACTCGGCCTGCTCCTGCGTCCACAGCGCCTTCATCGCCAGCACGCGCTCGCGCAGCAGCTTGAAGCGCGTCTCGTAGCGCGCGCCGTGATTCTCCATCTCCTCGACGTTCCAGCCGCCGCCCATGGCGAAGATGAATCGGCCGCCGCAGAGCTGGTCGAGGCTCGCCACGGATTTCGCGGTGACGATGGGATCGCGCTGCGGGATGAGAGCGATGCCGGTGCCGAGCTTCAAGCTGCGCGTCGCCGCCGCGGCAAAGGAGAGCGCGACGAAGGGATCGTGCGTGTGCGCGTAGCGCTTGGGCAGCTCGCCCCCGCCCGGAAAGGGCGTGCGGCGGCTCACCGGGATGTGGGTGTGCTCGGGAAGGAAAAGCGAATCGAAGCCGCGCGCCTCGAGGGCTTGCGCCAGCTCGGCGATAGCGATGCCGTAATCGGTGGGAAAGTAGAAAACGCCGACGAGCATGGCACTTCCTCCCGGGATCACCCTACGTCGCCGGTGTACACCGGCGACTAAAAATCGATCTGCGCCGCCGACGCAGGGCGCGCCGCAGAGCGGCTGGGACTGATGGTAAGGCTGCCCCCCTCTGCGGACAAGGCTCGTGACACATCGGTAGCGCCCGTCAGCGCGAGGCTGGCGCCGACAGATCGCCCCAGCTCGTCACCCGCGCGATGCGCAGCGCGATCACCGGCAGGCCGGCGATCGCCATCGCTGCGAGCTGCTTGTATCGGGAGCAGAGCAGCGCCTGCGCGTCGCGGTGCTCGGTCCCGCCAGTCAGGATCTCCGCCTGCCCGCGCAGCATGACCCAGCCGAGCCGCGTCCAATCCTCGTCATAACGGTCGGCGATGACGGCAACCGCCGGATTCTCCGCGATGTTCCTGAGGCGCTTCAGGACGCCGCCGCGCTTCGGCTTCTCGTCGATGGCGGTGTAGAGCGTGTCGCCGGCAATGGCGAAGCACACCGGCACGACATGGGGGACGGCGCGGCGATCGGTGGTGGCGAGATGCGCGACCCGCCGCTCCGCCAGAAACCGGCGCTCTTCCTCCGACAGCATGCCCGCCTCACCCGCCGCGTCCCGGTGGCGACAGCGGCGAGCGAGATTGGTAGACTTCGCCCGTGGCGGCAAGAGGAGGCGTATGAGGCTCTATCGCGCAAGGCCGGGCCTCGCCGTGCTTATTCTGCTCGCCGCCGCGGCCGGCGCCTGCGCCGCGGCGGAGCCGACGGAGCCGCGCAGCAAGCTCTGGACGCTGGTGCAGCGCTGCATCGCGCATCCGGAGATGACGGGACCTACGGATTCGTGCCTGCTGGCCGATCCGGCGAAGGGCTATGCCATTCTCAGGGATATCCGTGGACAGACTCAGTTCCTGCTGGTGGCCACCGATCGGCGCTGGGGCATCGAGGATCCCCGAATCGAACCGGCCGATGCGCCCAATTATTTCGCGGCGGCCTGGTCGGCGCGGGGCTGCGTCGCGGCGGCTCTGGGCCGCCCGGTTCCGGACGGCGAGATCTCGCTCGCCATCAACTCGACCGCGGCGCGCAGCGACGGGCAATTGCACATCCATATCGACCGCCTGCGTCCGGGCGTATCGGACGCGCTCGAGCGCGGCAAATCGGAAGTGACGCTCGCCGGCCACCGCTATCGCCTGCGCCATCTCGACACAATCGCCGACACCAATCTCTTCGCCGCGCTGGCAGCGACGGCAAGCGGCGCCATGGGCGACCAGACGATCGTCGTCGCCGGCGATCCCCGGGGCGGCTTCTTCGTCCTCGACGACCATGTCCATGACGGCGACCCCGCGAGCGGCGAGGAGCTGCAGGTCGATCACCCCCCGGTCCCGCTGGAGCAGCTCGCGGCCGAGCAGAAGCGGCTCGCCGGCTGCGCCGATCCGGCGCGGCCGGAAGGGCGATAGAGCATGTCCCGTTCAAAGGGAGTCGGACGCGCACCTATCGCCCTCTCGACGCGGAGCCGCAAGAATTGCCCCACCTCACCCGACCTCTCCGCCCCAATGGAGCGGAGAGGAGGCCATATAATGGGGCCTCGCCCTACCCCGCCTTCGCGCTCTCCGCCCAGCGCTTCATCAGCGTGTTGGACGGCAAGGTCTCGTCGAGCACTTTCTTCGCCGTCTCGCTGCCGGCGGCGGGGACGAGCTTGGGATCGAGCAGCCCCACCTGCACCAGCACCGAGGCCTGATCCCAATAGATGTGCTCGTGATAGAGCTTGTCGCCGCGGAAATTGATGATGGCGACCAGCGGCACCTCGACATATTTGCCGGTGGGCTTGACCCCGGGCAGCATCCAGTCGATCTCGCGGTCATGGGTGAAGCAGAAGATCATCTCGTCGACGACGCGGTCGGCGCCGATGGTGCGCGAGATCGGGATGAGGCGGGTATCGGCCGGGTTCGAATCGACGAAATGATGCCGGTAGAAGCGGTGCAGCTCCTTGTAGCCGACGCCGCCGGTCATGGTCGGCACGTGGTTGACGTAGGGCTGCGGCACCATGGTCGCCATGGTGGCGTCGACGTCGCGCGTGCCGAACTCGTAATAGCAATGCATGTCCCAGAGCGCGCTGAGATTGAAGATCGGCCCCAGCACCTTGTGGAAGAGCGCGATCGAGCGCGAATGCGCCATCATCGAGGCCGGCTTGTCGAAATTGCTGCCGCCCTTGCGGGCAAAGGCGTGGTCGACGCCGGGATAGACGTAGATCTCGACCTCCGACCGGCCCTCGAAGGCGCGCTTGATCGCGCTCACCACTTCGGGCGGCGTCCATTTGTCCTTCTCGGCGATGTGCAGCACCATCGGGCATTTGATCTTTGACGCCTCGCCCAGCGCCTTCTCGATGCCGACGCCGTAATAGGAGACGGCGCAGTCGACGCCGAGCCGGGCGGCGCTCAGATAGGCGAGCAGCCCGCCAAGGCAAAAGCCGATGGCGCCGATCTTGCCCTTGCATTCCGGCAAATGGCGCAGCGCCGCCACCGTGGCGCCGATATCCTCGACGGATTTCTCGACGTCGAACTTCTCGCGATAGGCGAAGGCCTTCTGTCGGTCCTCGTCGGTGAAGCCGAGCTCGATGCCGGGCGCGATGCGCCAGAACAAATCCGGCGCCAGCACGACATAGCCTTCCTCGGCATAATAGTCGGCGACGGAGCGGATATAGGCGTTGATGCCGAAAATCTCCTGCAGCAGCACGATGCCGGGGCCGCTGCCCTTCTCCGGGGCGGCGAGATAGGCCTTGAAACTGCCGCCGTCCGTCGCTTTCACCGTGATGTAACGACCCGCCATGGACGCCTCCCCTGAGCCTAGCCTCGTCGAGGCTACGACCCGGCCGCGCGGCGAGTCAATCAGCCGACGAGCGCGTCGCTGGTCATCCGCTCCACGCCCGCCGCCGCCATTTTCTGCATCGCGTCGGCGAGCGAGCCGGCGAGGTCGATGGCGCGGCAGCCGTCCTCCATCAGCACGACGGCAAAGCCCTCGCGCCGGGCGTCCACGGCCGAATAATGAACGCAGAAATCGGTTGCAAGCCCAAGGAGGAATACCCGCTTGAAGCCGCGCTCGCGCAGATATCCCGAAAGCCCGGTCGGCGTGCGCCGGTCGTTCTCGTAGAAGGCGGAATAGGAATCGATCGCCCGGCGGAAGCCCTTGCGGATCACCAGCTCGGCCTGCGGCAGGTTGAGCCCTTGATGGAAAGCGGCGCCGCCGCTTCCCTGCACGCAGTGATCCGGCCACAGCGTCTGGGCGCCGTAGGGAGCCTCGATGGTCTCGAAGGGCTTGCGCCCCGGATGCGCGCTGGCGAAGGAGAGATGGCCCGGCGGATGCCAATCCTGCGTCATCACCACATCGGCAAAGCGCGGCGCCAGCCGGTTCGCCACCGCCACCACCTCGTCGCCCCGCGGCACGGCGAGCGCGCCGCCTGGGCAGAAATCGTTCTGGACGTCGATGACGAGCAGGATGTCGCTCGCTTCCGGCCGCATGGCGCGCTCCTTTCGCTGCGGCAACGCTAGCATGCGCCTCCGTGCCCGCGCCATGCCGCGCTTGCTTTCTCCGCCAGGGGACCGCAGCTTAGGAATTCTACAGCGCGAAGTCGCGGCTCGCCCCACCTCACCCCAACCCTCTCCGCCCCCGGGGGGCGGAGAGGGAGGGACCCGGCGCGTAGCGCTGGGAGGGTGAGGTGGGGGTCGACGATCTCGCACGCTGTTTCTCACATTTCTGATTTCAGACGCCAGCGCCAAGCAAAAACGGGAGGAGACAATGCCGGCATGGCCCTATACCAAAGGCGTGCATGATCTCGGCAATGGCTGCTACGCCTATCTGCAGCCGGACGGCACCTGGGGCTGGAGCAATGCCGGCCTCATCGCCGATGGCGGCGAGAGCCTGCTGGTCGATACGCTGTTCGACCTCAAATGCACGCGGGAGATGCTGGAAGCGCTGCGCGCATCGGTGCCGGCGGCGCGGCGCATCGGCACGCTGGTCAACACCCATTCCAATGGCGACCACACCTTCGGCAACCAACTCGTCTCCGGCGCGGAGATCATCGCGTCGCGCGCCTGCGCCGAGGAAATGAAACAGCGCACGCCCGCGGAGCTGGCGGCGATGATGCGCCACTGGCAGGCGCTCGGCCCGGGCGCGGCGTTCTTTCACGAGGTCATGGGCACGCGCTTCGACTTCGAGGGCATCACGTTGACGCTCCCGACGCGCACCTTCGATCGCGCGCTGACGCTTCCTGTCGGCGCCAAGGAAGTGCGGCTCGTCGAGGTCGGACCGGCGCATACCGGCGGCGACGTCATCGTCTACGTGCCGCAGGATCGCACCGTCTTCACCGGCGACATCCTGTTCGTCAACGGCCATCCCGTGATCTGGGCGGGACCGGTTGGCAACTGGATCAAGGCTTGCGACCTCATCCTCGGCTGGGAGGTCGAGACCGTGGTGCCGGGCCACGGCCCCATCACCGACAAATCCGGCGTGCGCGCGCTGAAGCGCTATTTCGACTATCTGCGCGAGGAGGCGAAGAAACGCTTCGACGCCGGGCTCGATTACGAGGCGGCGGCGCGTGACATCTCGCTGGCGCCCTTTGCCGGCTGGACCGATCCCGAGCGCATTCTGGTCAACGTCCACGCGCTCTATCGCGAATTTCGCCGCGACGAGGCGCCGCCCGACGCCATGGCCCTTTTCGCGGCGATGGGCCGCTATCACGCCGAGCACAAGGCGCAATGAGGACGAGACCATGAAGCTCATCACCTTCGAGACCGCCGGCGCGCGGCATGTCGGCGCGCTGCTGCCGGGCGAGCGCGAGGCGGTGGATTTCACCGCGAGCGATCCCGCGCCGCAATTCCGCGACATGCTGGCGCTTATCGATGGCGGCCCGGCCGCGCTGGAAGAGGCGCGCGGGCACCTGCGCAAGGCGGCCCGCACCGTCGCGCTTACCGATATCCGCCTGCTGGCGCCGGTGCCGGAGCCCCGGCAGATGCGCGACTTCCTGGTCTTCGAGCAGCATATCCGCAACGCCCGCGCCATGGGCCCGACCTTCCGCGGCGGCGCGCGCCTCGACCCGGCGACGGTGGAGATCCCCAAAGTCTGGTACGAGCAGCCGATCTATTACAAATGCAACCGCTTCAGCGTCATCGGCACCGGCCAGGACATCCTTTGGCCGCGCTATTGCAAGCTGCTGGATTACGAGCTCGAATTCGGCATCATCCTCGGCCGCGGCGGCAAGAACATTCCGCGCGAGGCGGCGCGCGGCCACATCTTCGGTTTCTGCATCTTTAACGACGTGAGCGCGCGCGACGCGCAGATGCGCGAGATGGCGGGCCAACTCGGCCCCGCCAAAGGCAAGGATTTCGACACCGGCAACGTGCTGGGGCCATGGCTGGTGACCGCCGACGAGATCGCCGACCCCTACAACCTCGCCATGGTCGCGCGCATCAACGGCGAGGAATGGTCGCGCGGCAACAGCGGCGCCATGCATCACAAATTCGAAGACATGATCGCTCATGTCTCGATGGAGGAGACGCTGCACGCAGGAGAGTTCTTCGGCTCCGGCACAGTGGGCGGCGGCTGCGGCCTGGAGCTGGGCCGCTTCCTCAAGCCCGGCGATGTCGTCGAGCTCGAGGTGCAGGGGCTTGGCGTTCTACGGAACTGCGTGGTAGCGCAGAGTTGATGGCTTTCGGCCCTGCACGCCTTACGACGTGGCGATCGGCTTGAAGTAGATGATCGCGCCGGACGGCTTGCCGAAGGGCGTCACCGCATAATCGGGAATGACGCCGACCTTGATGAAGCCAAGCTTTTCGTAGAACGGTCCGGCGCCGTCTTCCGTGGCGGTATCGAGGGTGAGCAAGGTGCGGCCGCACTCTCCGGCGATGCGTTCGGCCTCCAGCATCAGCGCACGACCGACCCCCCGGCCTCGACGGTGAAGCCGGGTCATCAGCTTGGCGATCTCGCCACGGTGCTGCTGATTCTGCGGGGTATCAAGGTGCAGGGTTACCGTGCCGACGAGTTCACCCTCTTCCATCGCCCCCAATATCACGCGCTCGCCGGCTTCGGCGGCAGCCAGCGACTTCGTCCAGAAGGCCGATGCGGTCTCCAGCGCCAAGGGATGCAGGAAGGTGACCGAGGCGCCGCTGGCGACGGCTTCGACCAGGGTCTCGGTCAAGGCCGAAATCACCGTCGGCGTCGGATGCAGGGCAACGATGTCAGGGGCGATGTCCATGGCGCCTAAATCCCCGATGGGTCCAGTGGATGCAGCTCGAAGCCGGCGCGGCGCACGATGCGGCGGGCGGCCTCAACAGGCGGCAGCGTCTTGTCCCAGGTGAGCGCGTTGAAGCGATAACCGTTGACCCCGTCGGCCGCTTCCGAGACCAGCCAGAGCAGCGGCGGCACCATTTCGTCGGGCTCGAGGAAGCGCGGCAGCTTGCCGGCGCGGCTCAGGGCACTCGCTTCCACCGCCATGCCCGGAGTATGTGCGCCGGCGCCGGGGTTGAGGATGTTGACGGTCACGCCGGTGCCGGCCAGCTCTTGCGCCCAGATCTCGGTCGCCATCTCCAGCGCCGCCTTCGAGGCGCCATAGGGGCCGGAGGTCGGCCGGTTCATGGTGTCGAGCTTGGTGGTGACGTTGATGATGCGGCCCCAACCCTCCTTCACCAGCAGCGGCGCCACGCGTCGCGCCATCTGGTCGGCGGCGACGTAGTTGGTATCCATGACGTTCTGCACGATCTCGTCGCCGAGCTCCCAGAATTTCGGCTTCGCGTCGCGGCGGTAAAGATCGGGCCAGATATAGGTGAAGGTGAGGCCGGCGCTGTTCAGCAGGATATGCAGCCGGCCGAAGCGTGCGAGCGTCGCGGCGACGACCCGGTCGCATTCCGCCGGCCGGCGGAGATCCGCCACCAACGGCATCAACCGGTCGCCAAGCCCGGCGGCGGCGGTCTCGGCGCCGAGGCGCGCGGCGTCCGCCTCGATATGGCCGACCGCCAGCACGCTCTCGCCGTTGCGCGCCAGCGCCAGCGCCATGGCGCGGCCGAGGCCACTCAAGCCGCCGGTGACGATCGCGACATGTCCGCTCATCCGTTCCCCCGGATCAGTGGCCGATATCGGAATAGGGATAGCGCAGCTCGCCCGACCGCAGCTCCGGCGGATAAAGGATCACCTGATGGCCGGGCTCGGTGAACTGCTCCATGCCGTGGCCGCGGATGTTCTGGTACTGGATGGTGAGGATGCGCGGCTTCGCCCATTCGCCGTCCGGCCCGAAGCTGACGTCGCCGACGACGGTGGCGAAGGTCGCCTTGTGCAGATAATCGGCGAGCTTGTCCTGGTCGAGGCTGCCGACCGCGCTCACTGCCTGTTGCAGGATCTGCAAGGTGGCATAGGTGAAAGGCGGCACGTAATAGCCCAAGGGGTCGACGCCGGCGGCCTCGGCACGCGCCTGATAGGTCTTGATGAAATCGTCGGCGCCGGGAAAGCGCATGGTCGGTTCATGCACGAAAAGCTCGTAGCAGACGATGCCGTTGAGCTGATCGCCGAGCTGCATCTTGATGGCGCCGGATTGCAGCCCGACCATCGGCCCGCCGAACATCCGTGCCTTGAGCCCGAACTCGCCGGCGGCGCGCAGGAAATTCGAGGTATCGGCGGGATATGACGCGAGCATGATCACGTCCGGGTTGGACGCGGCGACGGCCCGGATGATGGGCGCGAAATCGACGGTGTTGGGCGGGTATGTGCGGTCATAGACGGTCTCGAGCCCGAGACGCTTGATGTGGCGCCGCGCTCCTTCGAGCGCGCCCTTGGCGAATTCCGCGTCGGCGCCGACAATCGCCACGGTCCTGGGCTTGGGGTTCATCGACATCGCCGCCTCGAAGAAGCCGCGCGTCAGCGAATCCTTGCCGTCGGGCCCGTAAGGCATGGTCTGGAAGTAGCGCTTGTAGTGGAAGGTCTCGTTCACCGCCAAGGCCAGCATCACCATGAACACCTTGTTATGCTCGATGACCGTCGGCAGGGCGGGCGAGCTGATATTGGTGCCGCTGGCGAGCAACAGGTCGACATGGTCGACGTCAAGCAGCTTGGCATAGATGCCCGGCACGAGCGCCGGATTGCTTTGGTCGTCGTAATAGACCAGATCCACCTTCCGGCCGAGCAGTCCTCCCTTGCCGTTGATCTCCTCCATCCAGATCTGCTCGGTGAGGAGCGCCTGCTTGCCGTAACCGGCGAGGCCGCCGGTGAGCTCGGCGGAAAAGCCGATCTTGATGGGATCGGCGGCGTCGGTCGGCGGCGCGACGGCCAGCGCCGACAGCAACAACGGCGTGAGAAAAAGCGCGGCCCTCCTCGATCGATGAAGCATGTCCTACCCTCCCTTTGCCGGCCGTCGCCGCCTTGCGGCCCCGCCGATTATGGCCGCATCGCCGTCGCAACCGGTCCGGGCTCGCGCAGCTTGGCGGTGAGATTGGCGAATTCACACAGCAGCGGTCGCGTATCGCGGGGATCGATGATTTCCTCGACGCCGAAGGCTTCGGCAACGCGGAACGGCGAGCGCACCCGGTTCAAGCGCTCCTCGATCTCGCGCCGGAGCCTCTCCGGATCGTCAGAGGCCTCGAGCTCGGCGCGATAGGCGGCCTCGATGCCGCCCTCCACGGGCAGCGAGCCCCAATCGCCCGACGGCCAGGCGTAGCGATAATGGAGCCGCGCATGGTTGGCATGCGCCGCGCCCGCCACGCCAAAGGCCTTGCGCACCAGGATCGAGCACCACGGCACCTTGGCCTGATAGATCGCGGCGAGCGAGCGAGCGCCATGGCGGATGGTGCCGGCCTTCTCGGCCTCGAGGCCGATGACAAAGCCGGGGATGTCGACGAGATGGACCACGGGAAGATGAAAGGTGTTGGCGAGGTCGACGAAGCGCGTGACCTTCTGCGAGGCCTGCGCCGTCCAGCCGCCGCCATAGATGTAGGGGTCGCTCGCCAGCACCGCGACCGGCCAGCCGTCGAGCCGCGCCAGGCCGGTAATCGCCGAGCCGCCGAATTTGCGGCCGATCTCGAAGAAGCTGTCGCGGTCGACCACCGCGCGGAGGATGCGGCGCATGTCATAGACCTTGCGCCGGTCCTGCGGCACCGCCTCGATCAGCCACGCCTCGCGGCGGCCCGCCTCGTCGGTGATCGGCCCGCGCGCCGGCAGCTCGTAGACCGAGGACGGCAGGTAGGACAGGAACCGCCGCGTCCGCGCGAAAGCCTCGTCCTCGCTCGCCACGACATCGTCGATGGCGCCGGCACGCGCATGGATCTCGCTGCCGCCGAGCTCTTCCTTGGTGAGGCTCTGGCCGATGCGCGCCACCACCGGCGGGCCGGCGATGAACATCTGCGAGGTGCCCTCGACCATCAGCGAGTAATGCGCCGTCACCAGCCGCGCCGCGCCCAGGCCCGCGACCGAGCCCAGCCCCAATGCCACCACCGGCACCGTGCCCATATTCGCCACCACCAGGTCCCAGGCGGGGTTGGCGGGCACGTAAGTGCGCCCCTCGGTTTCCAATGTGCGGACGGAGCCGCCGCCGCCGGTGCCGTCGACCAGGCGGATGAGGGGCAGGCGCAGCTCCAGCGCCATCTGCTCGCCGATGATCTGCTTGCCGCGGATCGCGGCGTCGGCGGCGCCGCCCCGGACGGTAAAGTCGTCGCCGCCCACCACCACCGGGCGTCCCTCGATGAGCCCGCGGCCGACGACGAAATTCGCCGCCATGAAGCTCTCCAGCGTGCCGTCGGCGCTGTATCTGGCCTTGCCGGCGGTGGCGCCGACCTCATGGAAGCTGCCGGGATCGAGCAGCCGGGCGATGCGCTCGCGCACCGTCAGCTTGCCGCCGTCATGCTGCCGCTTCACCTTGTCGGCACCGCCCATCTCCCGGGCCAGCGCCTCGCGGCGGCGCAATTCCTCGATTTCCTCTTCCCAGCCCATCGCCTTCATCTCCCCGGCGGCGCAAGATGCTAGCAGCCCGTTGCGGCCGCTGTCATTCTTCAGCGCGTCAAGCTGCCGGTCGGCAAGGCCGCAAGGAATGAACGCAATTTTCACCATGACCGCGCGCCGTCCGCGGTTTATAACCCTTGCTCGCCTTGGGCGCCTTGCGCCATGCTCGGCTTAGGGCCTGGGCAGACGCCGCGCCCGGCTAAATCGGCACCCTATCGACATCGCGAAGTGACCACCGCCCATGAACACCGCTTTTTCCTTGCGCCGGCTCGCCGCTCACGCTTTCACCGCCGCCGTCCTGTTGTCGCTGATGGGTTGCGGCGGGACGCGGTCCAGCACCTCGGGCGATGCCGATCTCGCCCTCATCCATCAGGTCATGGACAAGGTCAAGGCGTCCTATGTCGAGCCGGTGAGCGACGCGCAGCTCACCAAGGACAGCCTCAAGGGCATGCTTACCGGCCTCGATCCGCATTCCGACTATATGGATGAGAGCGAGTATGAGGAGATGCTTTCGGACAGCCATGGCGAGTTCACCGGCATCGGCGCCGAACTGACCCGCGACGACAGCCATCCCAAGATCCTGTCGCCGATCGACGACACGCCCTCGGCGCTGGCCGGCATCAAGGCCGGCGACGTGATCCTGCGCATCAACGGCGAGGCGACCGATGCCATGAGCCTCAAGGACGCGGTCGACAAGCTGCGCGGCCCGGCCGGCACCAAGGTACGCATCACCATCCTGCGCAACGGCCAGAAGCCGTTCGACGTCACCCTGACCCGCGCCGTGATCCGCATCGCCTCGGTCAAGTCGCATCTGGAGTCCGGCCGCATCGGCTATGTCCGCGTCACCACTTTCATGGAAAAGACGCAGAGCGAACTCGTCGACGCGATCGACCGGCTGAAGCGCGAGGCGGGCGGCAGGCTCGACGGGCTGGTGCTGGATCTGCGCAACGATCCCGGCGGGCTGCTCGACAGCGCCGTGAGCGTCGCCGGCGACTTTCTCGATGGCGGCACGATCGTCTCCATCCATGGGCGATCGCCGGGCGAGGACGAGACTTTCGATGCGCGACCCAATGGCGACCGGTTGCACGGCGTGCCGGTGGTGGTGCTCATCAACAGCGCATCGGCCTCCGCCTCCGAGATCGTCGCCGGCGCGTTGCAGGACCGTCGCCGCGCCACCATCCTTGGGACCCGCAGCTTCGGCAAAGGCTCGGTGCAGACCATCATCCCGCTCGACGGCCACGGCGCGCTCCGCCTGACCACGGCGCGCTATTACACGCCGTCGGGCCGATCGATCCAGGGCGAGGGCATCACGCCCGATCAGGTGGTTCTGCCGCCCAAGGACGAGCAGGTGGTCGACGCCATGGCCGTGCATGAGAACGATCTGCATGGCGCGCTCAAGAATACCGGCCCGGCGGCCCCCACCGACAAAGGCGCCGCGCGTGCCCCGGCAGGGCAGCAGGACGCGGATGACGTCGCCATCGATCCCACCGTCATCGGCACCGCGAAGGACTATCAGCTCGCCGTGGCGGTGATGCGGCTGAAGGAGATGGTGGCCCGCGGCGCGCCCGCCGGGCGCAGTTAGGAAAAGGGCCGCTCGGTCCACCACGGGAAGAACGCCGGCATGTCGCTGCTCGGCCGCAGGGCGAAGCGCGGCTTGCGCTTCTCCAGAAACGAAGCGACGCCTTCATAGGCATCGGGCGAGCGGCCCATCATCTGGATGCCGCGCGAATCCACCTTGTGCGCCTCCATCGGATGGTCGGCGCCAAGCATGCGCCAGAACATCTGCCGCGCCAGCGCCACCGACACCGCCGAGGTGTTGTCGGCGATCTCGCGAGCCAGCGCGCGCGCCGCCGGCATCAGCTCCGCCAGCACCACCACCCGCTTCACCAGGCCCCCCGCCAGCGCTTCCTGGGCATCAAAGACGCGGCCGGTCAGCACCCAGTCGAGCGCCTGCTGGATGCCGACGAGACGCGGCAGGAACCAGCTACTGCACGCCTCGGGCACGACGCCGCGCCGGGTGAAGACGAAGCCAAAGCGCGCGCCATCGGCGGCCAGCCGGATGTCCATGGGGAGCTGCATGGTGGCGCCAACGCCGACCGCCGGACCGTTCACCGCGGCAATGACCGGTTTCTTGCAGTCGAAGATGCGCAAGCTCACCGTGCCGCCGCCGTCGCGCCGTTGCTCGTCGGCGGCAACGGCGCCGCGCGCGGCGTCATCGAAGGTCCCGCCGCCGGCCGAAAGATCGGCGCCGGCGCAGAAGGCGCGGCCGGCGCCGGTGACGATGACGGCGCGCACCGCGTCATCCGCATCCACCGCGTCGAAGGCGGCCAGGAGTTCCAGCCGCATCGTGTTGGTGAAGGCGTTGAGCTTCTCGGGGCGGTTCAGGGTGATGGTGGCGACGCCGTCCTCGACGGCATAGAGGATCTGCTCATACATGGCGGCGCTATCCTTCGCAGGCGGAAACCGGCGGCCAGCATAGCGCGGCGTTCAGAACTGCACATGCGCGCGCGCCGAGATGACGTGGACGGGCCCGCGCGCCTGGTTGAAGGCGGGGTTGGCGACGAACTGATAATCGAAGGTCAGCACCGCCAGATCGATTACGCTGAAGGCGTAATAGGTCTCGATGATGCCCTCCGGGGCGTAGTCGAGGCTGCCGTCGCCGGCCAGGATGCCGGTGCCGCCATTGGCGAAAAAGAGCTGATGCTCGCGCGAGAGGCCGTTCACCACGCCGGCAAGGCCGATCGTGTCCTTGGCCCGCCCCCAGGAGGCGCCCTTGAGGCTGAGGCCGACAGCGAGGCTCTGGTCGATATCGGTGAAGGCCCAGGCTTCGGTGTGGCCGTCATTCCAGCTCAGCCGCGAAAAGAAGCCAAGATCCTCGGTGAGGCTCTGCTCGAGATTGAGCGCAAAGCCCACTTTCCAGCGATCGGCGCGCACGGCGACGATATCGGCGGGCGTGTCCGTCGCCTCCGCGATGTCGACCGCCTGCTGCAGATTGCCCATATGGGCGCGGTTGGCGAACACGAGATAGCGCAGCACCCCGGGTTCGCCCCACCATTGATGCCGCGTTTCCAGCTCGACGACCGAGCCGAAATGCTTCCAGAACCTTATGTCGAGGTCGCGCTGATTGGAGATCGTCGGCTCCAGGAACCAGCCGCCTCGCAGCGCCCAATCCTTCTCGTTGAGCTCGACCGCGAGCCCGCCGGTATAGCCCTTCACATCCGCCGGATAGTCCCAGGCGCCGGACTCCCAGATGCTCCAATTGAGGAAATCGTTGCGGGGATCATGGGCGTATTGATTGCCGTCGAAGATGTCGGGGGCGGCGAACTTGCCGATGGTGACGGTGATGCGCGAG
>Ga0187781_10000126_pt1 | contig 50600 bp, 52 predicted proteins | sample 0715_SJ02_MP02_2_FD_132447 | JGI IMG/M metagenome (GOLD analysis project Ga0187781, IMG submission 132447) | Tropical peat soil microbial communities from peatlands in Department of Meta, Colombia - 0715_SJ02_MP02_20_MG | ecosystem: Environmental > Terrestrial > Soil > Wetlands > Peat | place...
AGGCGCGCCGAGCTCGGCAAATCGCAGGTAAACCAGCGGTAAACCGGAAGCCCGTCCAAACTGAAAATCGCTGAAAAGTGGCGCGCCCGGAGGGACTTGAACCCCCAACCCTCTGGTTCGAAGCCAGATACTCTATCCAATTGAGCTACGGGCGCGCTGCGGTTTTATTCTATCGCGCCCGCGGAGGATTCCGCTAGCTGGCCGCGGCCAGCTCTTCGGCTTTCGCCCGCATCACGAGCACGGGACATTCGGCCGTGCGCACCACCTTTTCCGTCACGGAGCCGAACGCCAGGCGGCGCCAGCCGGTCATGCCGTGCGTGGCAATCACGATCAGGTCCACGTTTTCTTGCTCGGCCAGGCGTACCAGTTCCATCCCCACATCATTGGCCGTGCCGACCAGGCAGCGCACCCTGATGCCCTGCTGCGAAATCTTCTTGGCCATTTCCTCCAGTCGCTGAAGGGCATCTCTGTGCAGCGCCTGCTCGTACTCGCCTTCCTTGAACATCGAGACCGTCGAGGGAAGCTTTGGAATTGCCGGCACAACGTAGACCAGCAACATCTCGGCTTTGAAATGAGCCGCCAGGTCCGTTGCCTCCTTCACCGCCTCGGCGGAAGGATGGCTGAAGTCAATCGGAGACATGATTCGTTTCGGCGGCAGCATGGTTTCCTCGCTTTCGGTTCGTGCGTCGGCCTGCCTACCTTCCTACGCGGCGGAAGGCCCAGAACAAAAATGCCGCGAGAATGATAGATGCGGGCAGCGTGAGCACCCAGGCCATCAGCAGATTGCGCACCGTTCCCCATTGCAGGCCGGAACGGTTCGCGGCCATCGTTCCGGCGACGCCGGAAGAAAGCACGTGCGTGGTGCTGACCGGCAATCCGAAAGCGTCCGCAGCGCCGATCGTGGCCATGGCCGTGATTTCGGCGGCGGCGCCCTGGCCGTAGGTCAGGTGGTCCTTGCCGATTTTTTCTCCGACGGTGACCACAATCCGCTTCCATCCGATCATCGTGCCGAGGCCCAGCGCGAGCGCCACCGCCACCTTCACCCACGTGGGGATGAATTTGGTGGCGTTGTCGATGTGCTTTTTGTAGTTGTTGAGGGTGGCGGTATCGGCTTCGGAGAATTTCGGCGAGCCCGACTTTTTGATCAGGCGCAGCGCCTCGCTCACCACGTACATGTCGTTGCGAAAGTTGCGCACTTTATCCTGCGGCACGGATTTGAGCTCTTTGTAGAGCGCCATTTCGGTGCCGATGCCGTTGATCAGCGTGCGAAGGGCCAGCATCGTATTGGGCGTGAATTCCCGGGTGCGGATGTAGTCGGTCACTTCGTCGCGCGCGTCGCCGATCACCGCGCTCGGCGAAACGTAATTGCTGAGCGCGTCGGCGGCTTGCGTGGAAACGGCCACGAAATCCTGCGTCTGCTGGTAGGTTACCGCGTGGTTCACGGCATACGCCGTGGGGACCGTGCCGATCAGGATCAGCATGATCAGCCCCATGCCTTTTTGCCCGTCGTTCGAACCGTGAAAGAAGCTCACTCCCGTGCAGGTGAGCACCAGTAAGCCGCGAATCCAAAACGGCGGCGGCTCAGTTCCCTTGGGCGCCTCATACAGCGCTTTATTTGGAACCAGCGCCTTGCAAAGCATCAGCAGAAGCGCCGCGCAGATGAACCCGACGATCGGCGAGAGCAGCAGCGACTTGCCGATGTTCGTCGCCTGCGCCCAGTCCACGCCGCTCGTTCCGGTCTTGATCGACATCAACTGGTTGGCGATCCCCACCCCGATGATGGACCCAATCAGAGTGTGCGAACTCGAAGACGGCAGGCCGAAATACCACGTGCCCAGATTCCAGATAATCGCCGCCACCAACAGCGCAAACACCATCGCGAATCCCGCCTGGCTTCCGACCTGGAGAATCAATTCCACCGGGAGCAGCGAGACGATGCCGAACGCCACCGCGCCGCTCGAGAGCACCACCCCCAGGAAATTCCACATCCCCGACCACACCACGGCCACGTGCGGCTCGAGCGAGTGGGTGTAGATCACCGTGGCGACGGCATTTGCCGTATCGTGAAACCCGTTCACGAATTCGAATCCCAGAGCCACGAGCAGCGCTACCCCCAGCAGGATGAAGGGCATCGCGTTCGGCGGATGCATATCCGCCAGGTCGCGGACCAAATGGCTGCCCGCATAAATGAACCCGACCAGCAACGCCGCCCCGAAGATCAGCATGCCGATCTTGCCGGGTTTTGCCGACAGCTTCTGTTGGATTGCTGTTTGCGCTGTTACAGCAGACGCCTCGGTTGCCATGAATTGCTCCTCCGCCTAGCGATGGAATCTCTGAGGAACTTCCGGATAGCGGTGGGAAACTATATCGGATGATGTTACGGCTGTGTAACACCCAGATGAACGCTCGGAGACGGGACGGCAGGCCGCGTTTCGCGCGCCGCGCTAGACCAGCGAGCGGCCGCCATCGACCACGATGGTCTGCCCGGTGACAAAATCCGCGGTCGCCAGATATGCCACCGCGCCGGCAATATCCTCGCCCTTCCCCGTGCGGTGCAGCGGGACCCGGCGGATGTAATCTCTGTCCGGAATTTCGCCGGGGAATTGAATGGTGCCGGGCGCGACGCTGTTCACCCGAATCTTCGGCCCGAGCGCGCGCGCCATGCAGCGCGTGAGCATGATCGCACCCGCCTTCGAAACGCAATAATGCATATACGCCGGCCACGGGAGAATCCCGCCCAGCGAAGTGAGGTTGATGATACGCCCGCGGCCCCGGCGCTTCAGCAGCGGCGCCGCCGCCTGGGAACAAAGGAATTGCGACTTCAGATTCGTGTTCATGATGCGGTCCCACTGCGCTTCGGTGAGTTTCTCGAACTGGGCGGCGAAGAACATCCCGGCGTTGTTGACCAGGATATCGAGCCGGCGAAATTCCTTCTCGACCGTGGCCATCATTTTCCGCACTTCCGCGCGCTTGGAGACATCCGCTTTGATCGCGATGGCGCGCCGGCCCCCCGCGCGGATTTCCCGCACTAATTCTTCCGCTTCTTTTTTCGAGGTTGTGTAATTCACGGCTACGTCCGCGCCATCGGCGGCAAGCCGCAGGGCGATCGCCCGCCCGATACGCTTGGCCGCGCCCGTCACCAGCGCCACTTCTCCCGCGAGCGCTTTCTGCGCCATGCTCCTTCTCCCGGTTGCGCGTCAAACCTTAGCACCAAGCGCGAGCGAATCAAACCGGCGCTGTAATTCACAGGTCATCCTGCCTCTCTCCTCGAATCCTCAGTGTTCTCTCGTACTTGGTTTTCCTCAGTGCCCTCTGTGTTTAGTGCGGCCGCACACCAGGCAATCCGCAGCCCACGAGCAACCGCCCCAAACTCGCCGCTCCCCTGCTAGAATCAACCCGCCCCGGAGGAGCGATGAATCTCGACTTGCTCGTGATTGCTCCGCATCCCGATGACGCCGAACTCACCAGCGGCGGCACGCTTCTGAAAATGGCCGAAGCCGGCTATCGCACCGGCATTCTCGACCTCACGCGCGGCGAGACCGGCACGCGCGGCACTCCGGAAACCCGCCTCCGCGAAGCCGCCCAGGCCGCAAAAGTTCTCCGCGTGAAAATTCGCCGCAATCTCGCCCTTCCGGATGCGCGCCTCAGCGTGAGCGAAGAATACAAGCTGGCCATCGCGGAGGTGCTGCGCGAACTGCAACCTCACACCGTTATCGTGCCCTACTGGGACGGCCGCCACCCCGACCATTACACCGCCGGGCGCCTGGGTTACGAAGCCTGCTTCATCGCCGGACTGAAGAATTATCCGCTTTCGGGCGAGCCGTTCCGCCCCTTCAAGATTATTTATGCCGCCGCCTACGACAACGTGCGCCCCACATTTGCCGTCGATATCACCGCGCAATTCGACCGCCGCCGCCGCGCCATCCTGGCCTACCGGTCTCAGTTCCGCCCGCCGCGCAAAGAGCGCCACTCAAAAGTGGCGCTGCCGCTCGACGAGCTCGAAGAGCGCATGACTCACCAGGCCCGCCATTACGGCCGCATGATCGGCGTAAAATATGCAGAAGGTTTCGTGGTGAAGGAGACGCTGCGCATTGACGACATCGTCGAAATGCCCGTCCGGTCGATCTAAGCGCCGCCCGGATTTCCTCCGCCGCCTCAAGAAGATCTTTCGGGGAAAACCTCTGAAAGTGTCGGGGGCGGAGCTTCTGGAGCGTGAACGAGACCGGTACTAAAAATCGCCGGATTCTTGGGCGTAGGTGAAGCCGGGGAGGGTCACGCTGGGGCCGTTGTGCGCGACTCTCACTTTCACCGCGCGTTCGTTTTCCGCGCCGGCCTTCCGCAGCATGGCGTAGGTAGCGAGCGCCTCGCTGTAAACTTTCGTCACCAGATAGGAGTCGCCGCTGTCGTCTTTCTTCCACACCTGGCCGACTTGAATCTTCTTTGCGGGCACAGTACGAATGTAGTCAGATTCAGAGCGAGCGTCAATAAGACTCCGCCCCCGCGTTTCTGCCTGCCCGCGCAATGTCGTCGCTCACCAGATGGCCCTCCTCTTGGAGTATCATCGCTGCGACTTTGCTTTCTCGGGAGCATCCCTTCGGTATGGGCGCACCGAATCCATTCGCAGCCTTCGAAGGCCGGAGATATCTTTCGCTCGAAACTTTTCGCAAGAACGGGCAGGGTGTGCGCACGCCCGTGTGGTTTGCGGAAGATTCCCCTGCACCCGGCGCAACGTCCGCGGCGCTGGTCGTTTACACGATTGAAACCACGGGCAAGGTGAAACGCATCCGCAATAATCCGCGCGTGCGCATTGCTCCTTGCGACGCCCGCGGCCGCGTTCGAGGCGAGTGGGTCGAGGCCCGCGCGGAAATTCTCGCGGGCGCGCGGGCTGCCGATGGACTCTGCCTCCTCAACCGCAAATACAAGCCCTGGAAGCAACTCCTCGACTTTTTCGCCCGGTTCCGCCCCCGCGAGCACGTTGTGTTCGCGCTTCGGCCCGCTTCTTAGATGAACGAAGGCGTCGATCCTAGGGTCGAGTGACTTGAGGTTTCGAAGAATCGCTATGCGGAATACTTCGACTGCGGGGCTTGCGCGTAAACCGGCCCGGGTCGGGGCGATTCGGTTCGCCCGGCCACATGCGGGGGAAAGTGAATTTTCCAGAACGACTCGGCCGGACGCGCAAATTCAATTCCTACGGTCCATTTGCCGTTCTTGACGGGGCCGACGTAGGTGACGCGGCATTCCTGCTCTTCCCGCGTGTGGCCGTTGACGACCAACACGCTCTGCCCCTGCTGCAAGCGCGCCGCGAGAGCCACCGCGCCGCCGTGCAGGCTCACCGAAACCGTGCGAGCATATTCCCGGAAAGTTTCCCGCGAGGCATTCTGGCCGAAAACCTGGACCGGCACGGCCAACCCCAGCCGCTTACTGCGTCGCAGCGTCCGTCCGAATCCGTTCTGCGAGCTTGCTGCGCCCATTGAGCGCGAGCGTAGTCCCGCCGGGGAACTCGAGCAATAGTACTTTTGAACAGGCTGGACTTCGTTGCCGGCGCCCGGCTGCGTGTCAGCCCGCCGCGCATGGATATGGCGTTGCGGCTGCCCTATACTTGCGGCTGGTTCCAAGCCCACCGCGAGGTGAATCGTGAAAGATCCCCACGAGCATGACCCGCATCCACTCGTTCAACTGACGAGCCACACGGCGCATGACGACGACCTCCCTTCGCCGTTTTACGAAATCCGCGAAGGGGCGGTGTGGTTCAGCGAAGAAATCAAGCGCGAGCATCGCCGGCTGAAGACGTCCCTCTGGCGCTACATCCGCAGTTCGCGCTTTTTCGTGGCTCTCACCGCGCCGCTGATCTACGGCTGCATCGTTCCGTTTCTCTTGCTCGATCTGTTCGTCACGATTTACCAGGCGTTTTCATTCCCCATTTACGGAATTCCCAAGGTGTCGCGCTCGCGCTACATCATGATGGACCGCGGCAAGCTCTGCTACCTGAACGCGCTCGAGCGGCTGAATTGCCAATACTGCGCCTATGCCAACGGCCTGATGGCGTTCGTCGTCGAAGTCGCCGCGCGCACCGAGCAGCACTGGTGCCCCATCAAGCATGCGCACCGGAATCTCGCTCCTCATTCGCGCTACTCACATTTTCTTCCTTACGGCGACGCGAAGGCTTACCGCGAGCACATCGACGACATTCGCAACGATTTCAGCGATGTTCGCAAACGGCGCTAGGTTTTGCGGGATTGGGTCGCGTTCAGTCGGCGGCGGCCGAGCCGAATGTCTCGTCCGACTCGGCGAGATGTGCGCGGACCGCTTCGACGGTCAGAAGCGAAATCGGAATGGCGAGGGTGCTTTTCGTTTGGCGTGAACTGAACAGCACGATAGCTTCTGTTTTTCCCGGGATCTCGTCCATCATTCCCACGTAGATTCCACCCGCGGCGGCAACCAGCGCGGCAATTTCGGCCTCGCGCAGTTCTTGGGTCCCCGCGCTGTAAACCCGCTCCCTCTCGCGCTCAGCCGGCATCATGGTGATACGGACTCTTGGGCGCAGCCGTTTATTCCCTCGAAAATCTCCGGTGCGATTCATGGGCGGAAGGGCTTCATCCTCTGGCGGGAATATTTTCACGCCTCAAAGTGTCTCCTGAGTGTGAAACAACCGAGGTGTGACAATGCATCCGTTCGATTTCAAGTCAGCTCTGCTGGCCAAGCATGCACAGCACGTGGTGCTCATCCATTTCCCCATTGCGCTGCTGATCATCGGCGTCCTGTTTGATCTCATCAGTCGTTGGATGAATCGCCGGGCGCTCGAGGTTGCCGCCTATTAGAACCTTCTGGCAGCCGCTATCTCCACTCTGCCGGCGCTGGTGACCGGCGTGCTCGCCTGGCAATGGGCGCTCGATGGGCACAAGCTCAAGGGAGTGTTGCTCTTGCATGTCGTGTTTGCTTCCGTCTCCGCCGCGCTCATCTGGATTGTGGCCTGGTTGCACGTCAAGTCCAGGCGCGCACCCGAAGCACCCGCGCCTGCCTATCGCCTTTGTATCGAGTTGATTGCGGTGGCTATGGTGGCCCTGACCGGCCACCTCGGTGGTTTTCTCAGCGGCGTGAACATCCCGTCGTAGGCCCATGGAGCTCAGGTCTTCAGATCTGAGGCTCTCAAGCCGATGACATCCACCGCAGCGTACCATTGAATCCCGCGGTTTTTTCTGCCACGCTGCGCGCGGAGATTCGCAGAATGCAGCACACCAACAAATCGGCGCCGCGGGAAGAATGGCGAGTGGCTTTACTCGGCGTCCCATTTTCCCGGCGGGGGCTCCGGGGAATGTCTATCGCGCAGGCGTTGGGCCCCTTCCACAGACCCCAATTTCTAAACGCGACATCGGAATCAGAATTTCGCGTAAGTGATTGAAAACATGGGGCCGGGACCAATTCTAATCGCGACAAAACACGCGTTTTCGAATCACGCAGATTTTTGCACTCGGGCGTTTGATCCACCGCTGCTCGGCTCCCCCAACTACAAATCCCCATGCTCCAAGGAAACTAAATTGTCAACCCTGCCATCCAACTCAACTAGGGCGTTGACGTTCAAAGGGGTGTATACTCAACCGAGATTCCTCGGGAGGTACCTATGAGGAAAGCATTCGCGACGCAATTGGTCGCAGCCGTTTTGGTGGCGTTGCTGGCCGCGCCGGTGAGCTATCCCGCGCCCCAGCAAAGCCAGCAGCCGCCGTCGCAAGACCCGTCGCAGCAGACTCAACAGCCTGCAGCGCCTCCGCCGGCGCAAAAAGAAACCCCGATCCAGACGCCCGCCGATCAAACGCCCGGCGCGCAAGGCCCGGCTCCAGTCCAGCAGCAATCCGATCCGAACGTAAAGGGCGGGAGCAAGGACGACGTCAACGCCATCGGCAACCGCAATGTGGGCAAAGGTCTGAATTTCTATTCGATCGAGCACGAGATTGCGCTCGGCAAACAGCTCGCGCAGGAAGTGGACCGCCAGGCGAAATTCGTGGATGACCCGGTCGTGGTCGAGTACGTGAACCGCGTGGGCCAGAACCTGGTGCGCAACTCCGACGCGCAGGTGCCGTTCACGATCAAAGTGATCGATTCGGACGTGGTCAATGCGTTCGCGCTTCCCGGCGGATTCTTTTACGTCAATAGCGGCCTGATCCTGCACGCGGATGAGGAGTCCGAGCTGGCCGGCGTGATGGCCCATGAAATCGCGCACGTCTGCGCGCGCCACGGCACCAAGAACGCCACCAAGGGCGACATCGTCCAGCTCGCTTCGATCCCGGCGATGATTTTCATCCCCTATAGCTGGGCCGGCTACGCCATCTACCAGGGCATGAACTTCGCCATCCCGCTCACGTTCCTGAAATTCTCACGCGATGCGGAGCGCGAAGCGGATTTCCTGGGTCTCCAGTACATGTACAAGGCGGGATACGACCCGAACTCGTTCGTGGCCTTCTTCGAAAAAGTGCAGGCGCTCGAAAAGAAGCAGCCGGGAACGATTCCGAAAGTTTTCGCTACGCATCCGCCGACGCCCGACCGCATCGAAGCCGCGCAGAAGGAAATCGCCACGATTCTTCCGTCGCGCGACGAGTACATCGTCTCCACGTCGGAATTCGACATGGTCAAGCGGCGGCTCCAGCTCATCAACATGAACTTGAAGGTGAAGCCCGGCAAGGACGCCCCGAAACTGCGCAAGAAGACCGATCAGACGCAGAAGACGGGCCAGACTCCGCCGGATACCACCGCCGGAGGATCGGATCAGACCGACTCGGACCGCCCGACGCTGAAGCGGCGCCCGGACGATCAGTAATTTGCACTTGAAATTTCGAATCTGAAATTTGAAGTCGATTTGCAGAAAATAGAGGGGCAATCGGAGAAAATCCGGTTGCCCCTCTCGAATTTTTCGGGAGAAAATCAGGAATGCGCGTGCACTTCCGCGACGCCGAGCCGCTTCAATCCCTCGGAATAATATTTTCTGTACAGAATGTCCCACTCCTCGCTGCCTTCGAGGATCTCTTTTTTCTGCGACCCGATCTTCGCGCGGACTTCCGTGTCCACCTGCTCTTCCAGCTTCAGCAGCGACGTGAGAATGTTCACGATTTCCTGCCGGATGGTGTCGCGGTCTTCGATGAAGTCCACGTCCGGCAGCGACACCAGCAGATCGATCACTTTGTGGGAGATTCGCACCGTTTTTTCGCGGCTGAGTCGCATATCAGCGGAGAATCAGTTTCCTCTCGCGGGCCAGCTGTCCTTTCACCTTCTTGTACATTTCCTGGTAGGAAACGCCCGTGCGGCGCATCTCTTCGGAGTATCGCGCCAGAATCTCGCGCACTTCCTCGTTCAGCCGGTCCTCGACCGTCACTTCCTCGGCCATCACCTGGCGCACCTGCTGCGTCACGGCTTCACCGCTTTTCACTTCGATCATTTTGCCGGCCAGCAGCCGTTTCACAACTTCCTTGGCCATGTAGCCGACATAATCGCGAGAGAGAAGCATTCACCTCAGCTCCGTACGCCCCGTACCGACATTTCAGTCTAGCGGTTGGCCGCGAGAAGTGTCAAGGCAACCGCCGGAAAGGGAGATTCTGAATTGGGCTCCATTTCAAAATCCGCAAAAGCTCGAGCGTTCAATTTCAACGCCGGCCCGGGAGCGTTGCCCTTGCAAGTGCTCGAACGCGCTCGCGAAGAGTTCCTCGATTACCGCGGGACCGGAATGTCCGTCATGGAAATGAGCCACCGCTCGCCTGAATTCGAGGAGATCGTCACGCGAGCCGAAGCGGCGCTGCGCCGGCTGCTGGCGATCCCGGAGGACTATGCGGTCCTGTTCCTTCAGGGCGGCGGCAGCATGCAATTCACTATGGTGCCGATGAATCTTTACCTGGCGGGGAAACCTGTCGACGTGCTTCACACCGGAGCCTGGACTGCGAAGGCCATCACGGAGTTGAAGAAATCCACGCCGTACCGGCTCGCGGCTTCCACCGAAGCGGACAAGTTCATGCGCGTGCCCCGGAAAGACGAGATCGCGCTGGCCGCGGACGCTTCCTACGTTTACATGGCGTCGAACAATACGATCGAAGGCACTCAATGGCAGGCGTTTCCCGAAACCGGCAGCGTGCCGCTGGCGGCGGATATGTCGTCGGACATCGCCTCGCGGGTCTTCGATGTGCGGCGCTTCGGACTGATCTTCGCCGGGGCGCAGAAAAATCTCGGGCCATCGGGCGTGACCGTGGTGATCGTGCGGCGCGACCTGGCCGAACGCGCCGACAAAAATCTTCCGACGCTCCTGCAATATCGCACGCACGTGAAAGAGCATTCGCTCTATCACACCCCGTCCACATTCGGCGTCTACATGGTGGGGCTGGTTCTCGAGTGGCTCGAAGCTCAGGGAGGCGTCGCAGGAATTGAAAGAAAGAATGAAGCCAAAGCGAAATTGCTCTACGACGCGATCGACGCTTCCGGCCTCTACCGCTCCCCGGTCGAAAAGGACTCGCGCTCGCGGATGAATATCGTGTTTCGCGTGGCGGGCGGCGACGAAAAGGTAGAGGAGAAATTCTCCAGCGAAGCCTCCGCAGAGGGCATCGCGGGAATTAAGGGCCACCGGTCGGTGGGGGGAATGCGGGCCTCGCTCTACAATGCGGTCAGCCTGGAGGCGGTCGAAGCTCTGGCGGGGTTCATGCGAGAATTTGAGAGATCCCGTGCCTAGAAGGCCAGAAATGCGACTCTTCCGGGCGTTTTTTGGTGGATTCGCGTTCATGCCACACCACTGTGGCAAATCTACAACACAAGTTCTTGACTTGCACTTGCCGCCTCATTATCGTGGGGCTTCCATGAGATTTTCTCCTCAACCGAGGCCCATTCGGACCCCCTTTAGCCTGTTCCGCGGAGAGCGGCGATGAAACACGGCGACTGGAGACGCCAGTTGTGGATGATCGTCGGTGCTGTCGTCGTGGTGTTACTCGCCGCGGTGGTGTTCACATTCGGGTCCCTGAAGGTGCCCGTCCGTCCGGAGGAAGGAAACAACTCGGTCATATTTTTCGCACTTTCCACCTTTACCGGCTCGGCCCTGCTGGTATTCACGCTGATCCTGCTGCGCAGCCTGGTGCGGCTCGGGGCGGATCGGCGCAGCGGGCAATTGGGCTCGCGCTTCAAAGTGAAGATGGTTTTGGGCGCGATGGGGATTTCGCTCCTGCCGGTGCTCTTCCTATTTTTCTTCAGCTATGCGCTGGTGAACCGCAGCCTCGGCGCGTGGTTCCCGCGCCCGCTGGAAATTGCCAATGAGCAAAGCCAGGCGCTTCTGGATGAAGTAAGCGCGCGAGGGCATGCCCGGCTCACTCAACAGGCGCAAGCTGCCTGCACGGCTTTGGCTCAACCGAGAGCGACCTTGGAAAGCGCGCTGCACAGCGCGGCACCCTCCGCTGAAGCGATCTGGCTGGTGGGGGCAGTTCCGAGGGGCGCGGAAACGCCCGGGGTGTTCGGCACGGACGAACCGCCAGAGCTCAAGCGGAATTTGCGGAGTGGGGGAGAAGTTTGGGGGAACTCGAGCGCCACCTTCGTTGCCGGACACGCGAACTGCGGGGAAGGAGCCGTCGTGGTCGGCCGGACAGTGCCCAGCACGTTCCTGCAACGCCTGGACGACATCGAATCGCAGACCAGCATTTACACGAAGCAGAAGCAAAACTTGCGGCTGTACAAACGCGAGATCGTCCTGGCGCTGCTGCTCATCACCCTGCTTCTGATTTTTACCACCACCTGGGTGGCGCTGTTCCTTTCGAAGCAGGTGACCGTGCCGATTCAGGCGCTGGCCGAAGCGACTCGCGAAATCTCGCGCGGGAATTTCGATCACCGCATCGAGATGCAGGCGCAAGACGAGCTCGGCACGCTCGTCCGCTCGTTCAATCGCATGACGGAACAGCTCGGCGAAGGGCGCCGCCAAATCAACGAATTCACCATGAGCCTCGAGCAGGCCATCGAAGAGCGCGAGCGCCGCCGCAAATTGATGGAAGCGATCCTCGAAAATATCCCCACCGGCGTCATTTCGCTCGATTCATCGGGTGGGATTACGCGCGTCAATTCGGCCGTGGGAGCCATTCTCGGAGAGCATTCGCGCGACGCCCGCACGCTCGAGGAATTGCTGGGCGAAGAGCCGGCGCGCGCGGTCTTGAATTTGATGCGGCGCTCGCTCCGCATGGGCACGGCGTCGCGCGAGATTGAAATCGCTACCACCGGGCGGCTCGTTCGCGCGGCTGTCACCGTCAGTTCGCTGGGCCCGCGGCGCTCGAATCCCGGATTTGTGGTGGTGATCGACGACCTCACCGACCTGCTCCGCGCGCAAAAAGCCGCCGCCTGGCAGGAAGTGGCGCAGCGGATTGCGCACGAAATCAAGAATCCGCTCACGCCCATTCAGCTTTCCGCGCAGCGCCTGCTGCGGTATCTCGAGCGCTCCGCCGCCTCGCGGCCGGAAACTTCGCGCACCGATTTCGACAAGCTCGTGGCCGAATGCGCCGGACTCATTGAACGCGAAGTGCAAACACTGGAATCGCTCGTCGACGAATTCTCCCAGTTTGCGCGCTTCCCTGCCGCCCGGCTGGCGGTCACGGATATGAATGCGATCGTCTCCAGCGCCCTCGACCTGTTTCGCGGACGCCTCGACGGGATCGCATTGCGCACCGACTTGGCGGCGACGCTTCCACCGGTCCGGGCCGACCGGGAACTCCTGCGCCGCGTGATCGCCAACCTGATCGACAACGCTGCCGAAGCGATGGAGGGCTCTTCGCTGCGCCAGTTGCGAGTGGCAACGCGCACCGAAGGCGACGGCGACGCCGTGGAGATCGAGATTTCCGACAGCGGCCACGGGATTTCTCCGGAAGATAAAGAGCGCCTCTTCCTTCCGCATTTTTCAACGAAGGAAAGAGGGACCGGGCTGGGGCTCGCGATTGCCAGCCGGATCATCGCCGAACACCATGGGACCATTCGGGTAGAAGACAATCTGCCGATCGGCACGCGATTCCTGATTCGCTTTCCGGCAGCGGAAGTCGCCGCCATCCCGGCGCAGGCGGGAACGCCAGGGGTGTGACAGCTTGATTGGGGTTTCACATTGAGCCGCTGCGACGCTGCCCGGCATGGAGAAACTCCAGTGGCGGCGCGCAAGAGCGCACATCCAGGAGAGGCTGTGCCACGAAAACCTTGACGGCAAAGTGAGCTCACAATTTTCTTCTTTAGATTGCATGAAATTCTAAGGCGGGACTTCCGACAGAATGCCGGCTTCGATTCTTATCGTTGACGACGAAAGCGGGATCCGCGAATCGCTTGGCGCACTCTTGCGCGACGAGGGTTACCGCGCCGAAGCCGTCGCCTCCGGCGAGGAATGTCTCGAGCGGCTCGAGCAGGGCGGTCTCGACATGGTTCTTCTCGATGTGTGGCTCCCGAAAATGGACGGCCTCGAAACACTCGAGCGAATTCACGCGCACGATAGCCCTCCCGTAGTGGTGATGATTTCCGGCCACGGAAATATCGAGACGGCGGTGCGCGCCACCAAGCTCGGGGCTTTCGATTTCGTGGAGAAGCCTCTCTCGCTCGAGAAAGTCGTCCTCGTCGTGCGCAACGCGCTCGAATACCTGCGGCTGGAGGAGGAGAACCGCCGCCTGCGCGCCGAGCTGGAGGAGCGGCACCAGATCCTCGGCTCGAGCGTGCCCATGAAAGCATTGAGGCAGCAGATTGCTTTGACGGCGCCGACCACCGGCCGCGTGCTCATCTACGGTGAAAGCGGAACTGGGAAAGAGCTGGTGGCGCGCGCGCTCCACGCGCACAGCCCGCGCGCGCCGATGCCTTTTGTCGAAGTGAACTGCGCGGCGATTCCCGAAGAGCTCATCGAGTCGGAATTGTTCGGCCACCGGAAAGGGAGTTTTACGGGCGCGAGCGATGACAAGACGGGAAAATTCCAGAAGGCCGATGGCGGCACGCTGTTTCTCGACGAAGTGGGCGACATGAGCCTGAAGACGCAATCCAAGGTTTTGCGCGTGCTCGAAGAACAGCGCGTCGAGCCGCTGGGCTCGAACCAGCCCGTCACGGTCGACGTGCGCGTGATTGCGGCGACCAACAAAAAGCTGGAAGAAGAAATCGGGCGCAATTCGTTTCGCGAGGACCTTTTTTACCGGCTCAACGTGATTCCGTTCTATGTTCCCGCGCTGCGTGAGCGCACCGAAGACATTCCGATTCTCGCGGCGCATTTTCTAGCGGAATTCTGCGAATCGTACGGCAAGAAGCCCAAAGAATTCACGCCGGCCGCGATGGACATGCTGCTGGCCTATCCGTGGCCGGGAAACGTGCGCGAGCTGAAGAACCTCGTGGAGCGTCTCGTGATCATGTGTCCTTCGCCGCGGATCGAGCTGCACCATTTGCCCCCGGAACTTTTTCGCGGCGCTTCGAAAAGCCCGCAGAAGCCGTACGAGAGCCTGCAAGAGGCGCGCTGCGCCTACGAGCGCGAATTCGTCCTGCGCAAACTCGAAGAAAGCCGCTGGAACATGACGCGCGCAGCCCAGGCTCTGGGCCTCGAACGCAGCCACCTCTACCGCAAGATGCGCTCACTCGGCATCGCTCCTTCGAAAGCTTGAATGGCCGGGCACGGCATGCCGTGCCCCTACGAAGAAAAACTACTGCCGGGTTGTGTGGTCCAACTAATCCTGGTAGTTGGCGAGCTGCTCGAGCTGGCGGTGCCAATCGAGCTGACGGACGAGCGAGGGATTTTGGCGCCAGTTGGGCTGAACGCGGACGAAGAGTTCGAGGAAGACGTGCGCGCCCAGGATGGATTCGAGTTCGTGGCGGGCGAGCGTGCCGATTTTCTTGATTGTCGCGCCGCCTTTCCCGATCAGAATTCCCTTCTGGCCTTCGCGCTCGGCGTAGAGCGTGGCGCGGATGCGCACCAGCTTGGGCCCCTCCTCGAAATTATCAACGAGCACGGCGACGGCATACGGCACTTCCTCGCGCGTGGCGAGAATCGCTTTTTCGCGGATGATTTCGGAGGCGAGGAAGCGAGTGGGCTGGTCGGTGAACTGGTCGCTTGCAAAGTATGCTTCGTGTTCCGGGAGCCGCGCGATCCAGCCTTTCACGAGATCGAAACAGCCTTCGCCCGTCAGCGCCGCCATCGGGAACACCTCTGCAAATTCGAATTCATGGCGGTAGCGGTCAATCAGCGGGAGCAGGTGGGGTTTTTTGACGCGGTCGATTTTGTTGAGCAGCAAGAACACCGGGCCTTTGAAGTGGCTCACCCATTCGAGGGCGAACCGATCGCCCGCGCCGAATTCGGCGGTGGCGTCGACAATCAGCGACAGGATATCGAGGCCCTCGAGCGCCTGTTGCAGCTCGTCGGCCATCTGGCGGCCAAGCACGCTATCCGGCTTTTGAATTCCCGGGGTATCGACGAGGGTCACTTGCGCGTCGTCGCGATGCAGGATGCCTTGAATGCGATTGCGCGTGGTCTGCGGGCGCGGCGAGACGATCGACACCTTCTGGCCCACCAAGGTATTGACGAGAGTGGATTTTCCCGCGTTGGGGCGGCCGACGATCGCGACGAAGCCGGATTTGAATGCCATGAAAGTGCAATTGTACGCCGCTTCCGCAGGAATCAGCGGCGTTTCTCGAATTCCAGCGCGACCATTTTCTTGGCGTCGAGAACCTCGCGCGCGGAGGAATGCGCGAGTTTGAAGCCATGACGTGCGAATTCGGCGACGACCTCCGGCTGCGGAACCAAATGCGGGTTCAGCTCCGTGAATACGCGCATCGTACCGATCGCCGGGCGGCTTGGCGTCATGGCGGACGGCATGTTGGCAGGGTTCTCTTGAAGCACGACGAAGACGCGGTGAGAAGCTAGGCGGCACATTTCGGCGATGGCCTTGCGCCATTCCACATGCTCGAGCACGAGAATCGCGACAACCAATTCGAACGCGCCGTGCAACTGGCTCGCTTCGATATCGTCGACCACTGTCTCGAACTCAAGCTGGGTTTTGCACCTGAGGCGCGCCGCGAGCCGCTTCAAGTATTCGGCGTTGATATCAGTGAAAGTCACGCCGCAGGGGTTCAAGAATTCGGGCGAGATGTAATCAAAGAGCTGGCCAGTGCCGGCGCCGGCGAAGAGCACTGCGGATCCCTGTCGGGGCGGATGGCGCTCGAAAAGTTCGGAGAGCAACGCAGCGTTGGCCTGCACCTGGCCGACAGCCGCCATGTGCGCATCGTAATCCTCCGCCCGGATCAGTTTCGTCCAGGCTTGGCGGAACCCGCTCTTCATACTGTGCGGGCGGAGGCGGCAGCGCCGGCTGTGGCGGGGCGGGCGCGGACGCGCAGGACTTTGCGTTGGTTGGCTTCGAGAACTTCGAAGCGGATGCCGCCGGCCTCGATGGTTTCGCCAATGCGCGGGACGTGGCCGGCCACGCTATTGAGCAGGCCCGCGATGGTGGCGGCGCCGAATTGTTCGGCGGTGGGTTCGAGTTGCACGCCGAAAAGCTCGCCGACTTTGTCCACCGAGACGCTGCCGCGCATCACGAGGCTCCCGCTGGCTTCGCGCACGACGTCCGGCGCGGGCCGGCGGTCCTCTTCCCCGATTTCGCCGACAATTTCCTCGACCAGATCTTCTACGGTGACGACGCCGGCCATCAAGCCGTACTCGTCGATGACGATGGCCATCTGCTGATTCTTGCGCTGCATTTCCTTCAAGAGCTCCGATCCGAACTTCATCTCCGGGACGAACAGCACCGGGCGCATCAGCTCGCGCACGTTGCGGTGAGCGGCTTCGCGCTCGGGGACTTCGAGTACGTCACGGGGGAAGACGATTCCGACGATGTCGTCGAGCGATTTTTCGTACACGGGGATGCGGGAGAATTTCGTTTCAATGGCGAGATCGCGCAATTCCTCGAGCGTGGCCGAAGCGGGGATGGCCACGACGTCCGGACGCGGGGTCATGACCTCGCGGACGCGCTTATCGCCGAATTCGACCACTTGCTCGATCAACCGGGCATCGTCCTGCTCGATGATGCCCTCTTCGGTGGCCGCATCCACAAGCGCCTCGATGGCCTGCTGCTGCTCGACTTCGGCCGGCGCGGCGGTCTCTTCCTCGGAAAGATGCAAAATCGAAAAGAGGCCTTCGAGGATCGCCAGCCCCGGCCAAATAATCCACACAAAAATGCGGACCGCCGGCACCAATGGGCCGACCCAGCTTCCCCGGACGCCGGCCAGCAGCAGATAAGGCAGGAGCTGCATGGCGATCACGACTTCGGCGCTGAGAAAGAAAACCATTTCCACGGCCGCTTCCCACGTGCCGGGAACGAAAAAGATCACGCCCCGCGCCGTGACTGCGGCGACCAGCACCAGCCAGAGCAGCGCCAGAAGGCTGAAGGCAAGGTTGGCGCGCGGGCGATCCATCTTGAAGCGCGGCTCGATCTCCGTTTCGAACTGGTCCAGATGATCGTGCACGCGCCCGGTCGCGACCCGGCCGAGCTCGCGGTACACGCGATCGAGATAGGAGAAGACAACGAGGCCGGCGGAAAGGCCGAGGACGCCGAGAGTGTAGATAAGAATCGGCATGGGCTAACTCAGCTTCAAGGCCCGGCGAAGTTGCTGTTCGCGCCGATCCATTTGGCCTTCGTCGGTTTCGTGGTCGTAGCCCATCAAATGAAGAATTCCGTGCAGGATCAGGATGCGCATTTCTTCTTCGAACGTGCGGCCAAAACGGCGCGCATTGCGGCGAGCCACTGCGGGCGCGATGGCGATATCGCCGAGATAGGGCGCCGAGGGCCGGGGAAAGGCGGCAAAATCCTCCCGCCTCAACCAGCGACGCGCATTCTGCCTGCCCCGCGTCCGCTCCGAGCGATCCATGGGGAAGGACAATACATCGGTTGGCCCCGCTTTGCCACGGTAGGCGCGGTTCCAGCGGGCGATTTCCGCGTCTGTCACAAGGCACACGGTGAGCGCGCGGGCGCCGATGCGCAGCCGCCTGCCGACGCGGGCCAAGAATTTCTCAAGTTCGGGAATGGAAACACGAACCCGCCGCTGGCGATTGATGATCATAAATGCGGCACGGATGCGCGGGCGAGAGCGAAGTCTATTCCCGCCTCCAGATGAAATCGTCCACCATGATCCACTCGCCGTTGGGGAGCTGTTGTTCGTTGACGGCGTAGAGATCGACGTCGCTGATCTTCGTGATCGTGTGGCGGAGGTCGCAATCCGCGCCGAGCATGGTGACGCGCCCGGTGAACACAATCGAATCACCCGCCCAACCCGGGGATTGAAGAACGCCGAATCCGCCTTCGATCATCGTCATCATCCAGCGCTCGCTGAAGGGATCCCAGGTGAGGTAGGGGCGGAACTTGGCGTCGGGGCCGGCGATGTAGATGCGCGTGCCGTCGTCGCGGAGCTCGAAGGTGTAGCGATAGGTGTCCTCGTAGGCAGGAGTGGTGGGAGTGGCGCGCACACGATTCTGGGCGGCCCACTTGCCCACGAGCCATTTGAATTCGTCCATCTTCGTTTTGCGAAGCGCGGGGAACTTGGAAAGCACGTCGCGATTGAAAGTAAGGACTTTCCGCTGGGGATCGAAAACGAGGAAGCCCTTGCGAACGATTTCCTCGAACATCAGCCTGGGTTTGGAAGACTCGGTAACTTTCGGTCCTGCGGGCATGGCTTACTCCCTTGAAGGGCGATGTCGCGGCGAGGGAGTGCCGGGCTGGGTGGCGCGCTCGTCGTAAGCTTTGATAATCCGCTGCACCAGGCTGTGGCGGACCACGTCGCGCTCGTCAAAATAGATAAACGCGATGCCTTCGATCTTGCCCACCACGTCGATGGCTTCCACCAGGCCGGAGCGGCGGTCGTTGGGGAGATCGATTTGCGTGATGTCGCCGGTGATGACGGCTTTGGAATTGAAGCCGAGGCGCGTGAGAAACATCTTCATCTGTTCTCTCGTGGTGTTTTGCGCTTCATCCAGAATTACGAACGAGTCGTTGAGCGTGCGGCCGCGCATGAAGGCCAGCGGGGCCACTTCGATGATGTCTTTTTCCAGGAAGCGCTCGAGCTTTTCTGCCTCCAGCAAGTCGTGCAGCGCGTCATACAGCGGCCGCATATAGGGGTCGACTTTTTCTTGAATCGTCCCGGGCAAAAAGCCCAGGCGTTCGCCGGCTTCGACCGCCGGGCGCGCCAGGATGATGCGGTTCACCTGCTTCGATAGCAGCGCGGAGACGGCCATGGCGACCGCAAGATACGTCTTGCCCGTCCCGCCCGGGCCGATGGCGAAAACCATGTCGTACGATTCGAGCGCTTCGATGTAGGCGCGCTGGTTCGGGCTTTTCGGCGTGACATTTTTCTTGCCCAGTGAGCGCGACCGATGCGGGGAAAATGCGCCGCGAAGTTCGGTGACGGGAGCGGCCGTGGCCACGCGCAGAAGAGCTTTCACCTCGTCGCTATCGGGAACCCGGCCGCCCTGGACGCGCTCGTTGTATTCGCCGACAATCCGCGCAGCGCGCTCCACCTGGGCGGGCTCGCCCTCGATTTCCAGGTCGCGATCTTTCAGGTGTGTAGTGACGCGAAGCGCGGATTCGAACAGCTTGAGGTTTTCGTCCAGGGTACCGAAAAATTCGTTGATGCCCCCAACGATTCGAACGGTTTGTTTCATCAGGTTTGGCAGCCGCGATTCGGCGGCGTGCAGGTCCCATCACTCCCTGAAACAAGCGTAGCGCGGAGGGGGTAGGGGGTCAAGGCGGAGGGCGGAAGATTCATCCAGAAGTAACATTCGGCCGGACGGCAGAGGCTCCTATTGACGCTTACTTCGCACGAGAACCACTTCGCCGGAAAGCCTCGGAGATTCAGTGTAGACTGGAAATTCAGCCCTGCCGCGAGGGCTCGTGTAGCCGTCTTCCAGCGCGTTCCACAAACGGGAGAATTGCATGGCTGAAATCAAAGCATCCCCGCCCGGCACTCCAAGCGAGAGCGTTCCCGACCGCCGGCGCACGCAGCGGGTTCAAATCGCCATGCCGGTGCTGGTGCGAGGGACGCACGGCAGCCACAAATTCGAAGAGGAAGCGCTGACGGTTTCGATCAATGCCAATGGATGCATGCTGCGGCTCGCGGCGCAGGTGACGCGTTCGCAGCAGCTTTCGATCATCAACCCGAAGACGGCCGAAGAGCTGCCTTGCGTGGTGACTTTTCTCGGGCAGAAAGACTCGGGCAAAACAGAAGTAGGGATCGAGTTTTCCGAGGCGTCGCCGCTCTTCTGGCGGATCGCATTTCCACCGGAAGATTGGGACCCTTCGGAGCGCAAGCGCGCCAGCGCGCCGCGCCCCCCTGCGCCGAAGCCGCATAAGTAGACGCGGCCAGGGCGCCGCTGCCGCCTTCTCTCCATCTACAAATCAGCGATTCGGACCCGGGAACTGCACCTTGGGGGCTTCGCGCGCGCCTTCGGCTGCCTGGAAGTACGCATCGTTGCGGTGAAAGCCGGCCCAGGCGGCGAAGATGTTGTTTGGAAACAGGTTGATGTAAGTGTTGTAGGCCTGGACCGAATCGTTGTAGCGCTTGCGTTCGACCGCAATGCGATTTTCCGTGCCTGCAAGCTCGTCTTGAAGCCGCAGAAAATTTTCGTTGGACTTGAGCTGCGGGTAATTCTCCACAATGAGCAGCAAGCGGCCGAGCGCGCCATCGAGCTGGCCGTTCGCGGCGATCTTGTCTGCGGGAGTCTTGGCGCCGAGTAAAGCAGCACGGGCCTTGGCGATATCGCTGAACACCGTTTGCTCTTGCGCAGCGAACCCCTTTACAGTCTCGACCAAATTGGGAATCAAATCGGCGCGGCGCTGCAAGACAACGTCTACCTGCGCCCAGTTGGATTTCACCTGCTCGTTCAACGTCACCATCTGATTGCGGCGGCTGACGTACATCCCGCCGAAGATTGCGGCAAAGAGCAGCACCACGATCAGTACCGCGGCAAGTGCTTTCATTGGGCTCCTCCCAAGACGTTGCGCTTTATCAACGTGCCTTCGCCTCCAGGCGGCGATCCACTTCATTCGTCACAATCTCGACAAACTCGAGGTATGCGTGCAGCTCAGCCTCGACGTCGATCCGGTCTTCGGCCGTCTTCCCTTCCCTCAAGTCCAGCAGCGTCTCGAAGGCGGAAGGATCTGCGCCGGTCAGTTGTGCCATCGCGGCCACCGCTTCGCGCTTGCTTGCAGGCATCGGCTGGCCCAGCGCAACCAGCGCATGGCGAAAAAGCGCGCAGAAGGGCGAGACAGAAGCCAGCATGAGGTCCAGATGGACCCTGATTTTGCTGGGAGCCGCCAGAATCGCCTGGCGCAGCCGCAGCCAATTGGTGCGCAGCTCGCGCTCCACCTGGAGCCTGTGGAAGTTCATGGGCACTTCGATGGCCGCGAGAAAATCCTCGCCGTAGAGCATGCGATGGCGATGTTTCATATCGAGCAGCTCGATCGCGAAGACATCCGCCGAGCGACCCAGCTCGTCAAGCGTGAAAACGATCGGCGCGGGATTGCCATCCCGCACCCACCAGTCCGCCACGCTGTGGAGCGCCTCGAGCTCGCCCGATCCGGCCTGCCCGACAAGACACAGGATGTTCAAATCCGAATGTTTGGCGGAAAATTCTCCCGTCACTGCCGAGCCATACAACACGATGGCTTTCAGGTTGTCGCCGGCCGCAGCCTGCGCGCGATTCACGAATTCAGTCAGCTTTGCTTCCATCAAATCGCTTTCCGCGGTCACCAACTCCCTCTGGCGCCGCCGCCGCCAAAGCTCCCGCCCCCAAAACCGCCGAACCCTCCGCCGCCACCGCCGAAGCCGCCGCCAAAGCCTCCGGCGCTAAATCCACCGCCGCCCCACCCGCCGCCGATCATAGGCCCGATCCACCAACCGCTCCCGCCACGGCGAGCGTAGGGAGAATGAAAACGCCTGCGCAGCGAGCGAATCCACCCAACGAAGAGCGCCAATCCAATCAGTAGAAACAACAATACGGTCAACCCTGCGGGAGCCTCACGGGTGGGCGCGGCGGCGGGAAGACCAGCGCTGCCTGTGAGCGTCACGCCGCGGTCGGCAGCGATTACGTCCGCCACGCGGCGGGTCATCAGCAGCAGCGCCGCATCGAAATTGCGATCCCGAAGATCCGGGACAGCTTCCCGCTCAAAACTGCCTACTTTGCCGTCGGGAAGAATCGGCTCGAGCCCATAACCCACTTCAATCCTGTCCTTGTGGTCCTCGATCGCAAGGAGGATAAGAACTCCGCGATCCGATTTCTTCGGGCCGATTCCCCACTGCGTGGCCAGGTCAATGGAAAAATCTTCGATCGAGCGGCCGTCGAGCGACTTGACGGTTACGACGGCGATCTGCGCGTGCGCCTTCTCATCCACCTCCGCGCAAAGCGAGGCGAGTTGCTCCTTCGCCGCAGAGCTCAGGACGCCCGCGAAGTCGTTGACGTAGCCCTCCGGCTTGACCCCTTTCGTACTCTGTGCTTGCGAAGGGACCGCGGCGACCAACAGGAGCGCCAGTGCAAGCGCGGTTGCGGCCGGGATGAAGGCGCGTGGTGTGACGGAGCGCATCAGGAGGTAAATTGTCCGGGCCATGGTAGAACCCCGCCGAGGCAGGTGTCAACGCGAGCGAAGTATCAGCCGCAAGCGAATTAGTCATATTCCGCGCGACCCCCAACGGCTGACGAACAGCGGGTGGCTTTCAAAGGTCTGCGGAAGGCGTCAATTGTCTCGGGCGGAAGGCGATGTTACACTCGCCGCGCCGCATGTTCGGATGCGCACGGCACTGCCCGGATACGAACAGTCCGAGTGGCCGAATTCCCATTTAACCGTCTGAATTCAAGAGGATACACATGGCCGCTCTGTTGCACCCGATTCCAGATTTGAAACAAAAGTACGCGCTCGGGCGTTTGTATCGCTTGGGGTCTCGCACACATCGGAAATCCCCTGCTAGGAGAGGATAAACCATCATGACCGGAAGGCTTATGCACAGTGTGCTCGTACTTCTTACGGCCGCTTCGCTGGTGGTGTCACCAGCCATCGCGCAAGCTCAGGAGCCGCAGCCCCCCGCGCAGCCGGCACCCAAGGAGCCGGCGCCGACGCCCCAGGCACAGGCGGCGGTGGCCAGCGCGGAAAAGGCTCGCAACTTGAAAGCCACGCTAGGGCCCGACTATTCGCACGGGCCCGGCGCCTTCCCGAATTTCATTTCTCCGTACCGCGCGATCAAGGTGTCCGAGCCCATGCTGACCAACACGCCGCGGCTCGATCAGTTGATTCGCGATGGAAAGCTGATGCTCAGCCTGGAGGATGCCATCTCCATCGCGCTCGAGAATAATCTCGATATCAGCGTGCAGCGGTTCACGCCGTGGATCGCGCAGACGCAGTTGCTCAAGGCGCAGGCGGGCGGGATTCCGCAATCGGGGTCGTCCCAGCAGGTTGTTCTCGGGGCAGGCCCCAGCGTTCCTTTTGACCCGATCCTTACCTCCAACCTGAATTGGTCGCGCTCGGTATTTCCCGTGAACAACCCGTTTCTTTCCGGAACCGCCACAACCACTATCTTCCAAGTGACGACCTATAGCGCCAACGCGAATTTCGGCTATTCCCAGGGGTTTCACACGGGCACCGATATCTCGCTCACCATCGATAACAACCGGTCCACAACAAACACGGGAGAGGTTCTCTTCAATCCCGCCGTGCAATCAACGCTTACGTTTACGATCACCCAGCCGCTGTTGAACGGTTTTGGGATCCTCCCCAACACACGATTCATCATCGAAGCGAAAAATTCGGTCAAGGTGGCCAATTCGCAGTTTGCGCAGCAGGTGATCTCCACGGTCGCGGCCGTCTCTACCGACTACTGGGAGCTGGTCTACGCGCGCGAAAACGTCAAAGTGGAGCAGGCCGCCGTCGGGGTATCCACGAAACTCTACGAAGACAACAAGAAACAGCTCGAAATCGGCACGATGGCTCCGCTCGACGTGCTCACCGCCGAATCGCAGCTCGCTACCGACACCCAGAATCTGATCGTGGCTCAAACAAACCAGTTGCAGCAAGAAACAGTTCTTCTGGTGGCCATTACAAAGAATCCGCTCGCTGCGAATCTGACCGGGGTTGAAATCGTTCCCACCACTCCGATCGCGGTACCGGATGTAGAAGCCATGAATCTCGAATCAGCCGTGAACGAAGCTTGGGAAAAGCGCCCGGAATTGCAACAGGCAAAACTCAATTTGAAAAACGCTGAGATCGAAGTGAAGGCCACGAAGAATTCGCTTCTTCCTCAATTGAATCTCTTCGGCCAATACAGCGCCACCGGCCTGAACGGCAACAAGATCAATACCACGGCCACCGGGGCATTCATCGCCGATCCACAGGCCCCGGTGGTGAATGCAGCCGGCGTTCCCATCAGTCCGCCCCCGATCTTCGTGGGCACGCCCGTAACAACAACGAACATTACTCCGGGAGGAATCGGGGACGCAGTTTCCGACATGTTCGACGCCAAGTATCCCACCTACGCTGTCGGCCTGAACCTCACGCTGCCGGTTCGCAACCGTTCCGCGCAAGCCGATAGTGCGCGCGCCATCCTCGATCAGCGCCAGCTCGAAGTGCAGTACCGGTCGATTCAGAATCAAATTGTCCTGGCGGTGCGCAATGCGCTGATCGCATTGCAGCAGGACAAAGCGCAAGTGGCCGCGGCAGCGAAAGCGCGGGAGCTCGCTCAGCAGACGCTGAACGCGGAACAAAAAAAATACCAGCTCGGCTCCTCGACCAGTTACAACGTGGTGCTTCGCGCCCGCGACCTCACCGCCGCGCTCGGAACCGAGTTGCGCGCCAAAGCCAATCTCGAAGAAGCGGTGGTGAATCTCGATCAAGCCCTCGGACGCACTCTCGACACGAACCACATCATCGTCGCCGATGCGTTGCGCGGCAACCTCACTCACGAGCCGAATATTCCCGGCACTCCCGGTTGGGACGCCGGCGCCGGAAAATAGGGCTGTGGCGACAGGGCTGCCGCTTCCCTGCTTGCTGCGGAAATGTCCATGCCCTAGAATGTAGCAAGCGACGACGTGCGCATTTTCCTGACTCCGACTGCCGGAGACCATCGCCCATGAGCAAAGAATTGAAGTCACAGCCTTCCGCCACCGCCGAAGCCGGGCGGAAGCCTTCGGCCGCTGAGCGCGAATGGGAGGAGAAAGTTCTCGCCCCCGCTTTGCAAAAATCGCCGGAGCGCGCCGCTGAATTCACCACCGTTTCGAGCTATCCGATTCGCCGGCTCTATACTCCGGCAGACCTCGCCGATTGGGACGCGGAGCGCGACCTCGGCTATCCGGGCCAGCCGCCCTACACCCGCGGGATTCATTCCACGATGTATCGCGGCAAGCTTTGGACGATGCGGCAATTTGCGGGATTCGGCACGGCCGAGGATACGAACGCGCGCTTCCGCTATTTGCTTTCCGAGGGTCAAACCGGCTTATCCGTGGCCTTCGATTTGCCCACGCTCATGGGCTACGACTCGGACCATCCGCTTTCCGAGGGCGAAGTCGGCAAGTGCGGTGTTGCGATCAGCTCGCTTGCGGATATGGAAGTGCTCTTCGACAAGATTCCCCTTGCCGATGTCACCACCTCGATGACCATCAATTCGCCGGCGGCGGCGATCTGGGCCATGTACCTGGCGGTGGCGGAAAAACAGGGCGCCGACTGGAAGAAAATTTCGGGGACGATTCAAAACGACATCCTGAAGGAATACATCGCGCAGAAGGAATATATCTATCCGCCCGAACCTTCGATGCGCCTGGTGATCGACACTTTCGAATTCGGCGCGAAGCACACTCCCAAATTCAATTCCATCTCCATCAGCGGCTATCACATTCGCGAAGCCGGCTCGACCGCCATCCAGGAGCTTGCTTTCACGCTGCGCGACGGAATCGAGTACGTCGATTGGGGCATCCGCCGCGGCCTCGAGGTGGACGAGTTCGTTCCGCGCCTTTCGTTCTTTTTCAACGCTCACAGCGATTTCTTCGAAGAAATCGCCAAATACCGCGCGGCGCGCCGCATCTGGTACAAAACCATGCGCGAGCGCTATGGCGCAAAGAGCGCGCGGTCGTGGGCGCTGCGCTTCCACACCCAGACGGCGGGCTGCTCGCTCACCGCGCAGCAGCCTTACAACAATGTGGTGCGCACGGCGCTACAAGCCCTGGCAGCGGTTCTCGGCGGTACACAGTCATTGCACACGAATTCGCTCGATGAAGCCTGGGCCCTCCCCACCGAATTTGCCGCCACGGTCGCGCTGCGCACGCAGCAGATCATCGCCCACGAAAGCGGCGTGCCCAACACGGCCGATCCGCTTGGCGGGTCCTATTTCGTCGAAACGCTGACCGATGAAGTCGAGTGCGGCGCCTGGGACTACATCGGCAAGATCGATGCGCTTGGCGGGATGGTGGCGGCCATCGAGCGCGGCTATCCGCAGCGGGAAATTGCCGAGGCGGCGTATCAATACCAGTGCGCCGTGGACCGCAAGGAGAAAATCGTCGTCGGCGTGAACGATTATGTCGCCCAGGAGAAGCCCATCGACATCCTCCAGATTGACGAGACGGTCGCTCACCGCCAGGCGGCACGCCTCAAGAAGCTGCGCGCCGAGCGCTCCGGCGAAGAAGTCGAGCGGCGATTGAACGCTTTGCGAAAAGCGGCAGCCGGAAGCGAGAATCTCATGCCCTACCTATTCGAAGCGGTGAAGGCCTACGCCACCCTCGGCGAAATCTGCGATGCGATGCGCGAAGTCTTCGGCATCTACGAAGAAGTCGCCATCACGTAGTATGAAGTGGCCGCCTGCTTGGCTCCTCTCCTCCGTGACCTCCGTATTTCCTCTGTGCCCTCTGTGTTAAAGTTCAGCTCCCCAAGATGCACAGTCCCGACGATGGGCTCACCCACCAAATCATAGGCGCAGCTATCGAAGTACACCGCACTTTGGGGCCAGGTCTTCTTGAATCCGCCTATGAAGAATGCTTCGCACGTGAACTAGTTCAAAGGGGAATCAAATTCGAGCGCCAGAAACCCGTTCCGGTCGTTTACAGGGACGTCAAGCTCGAGTGCGGATACAGATTGGATTTCCTGATTGATGGCAAAGTTGTCGTCGAACTAAAAGCCATCGAGGCAATTGCTCCGGTACACGAGGCGATCGTGCTCACGTACCTCCGGCTCTCCGGCTGTAGGCTGGGACTCTTGATCAACTTCAACGTCGCTACTTTGAAAGAGGGCGTGCGGAGATTTGTGTTGTGATGCTGGAATGGCCGCTGGTTTAACACAGAGGACACTGAGAACACCATGAGGGCACAGAGAAGACTGAGGGACATCCTCCTCATCGCTTTCATTTGGGGCTTGATCGCGACGACCGGGCTTGGCGCGGGCGAGAAGAAACCGCCGGGCACGAAGAGCGGGTTTGTCACGACTTCGGACGGGATCCGCATCCATTATCTCGAAGCGGGCCACTCGAGGAACGCGCCCATCGCCGAGGCGGGGAATCCCCTCCCGCCCGGGAAGATTCCGACCAAGGGAAACATCTCCCTCACAAATCCTCACCAAGAACCCGCGATCCTTTTCGTCCCGGGCTGGACCATGCCTGCGTGGATTTGGGAAAAGCAGCTCGAATATTTTTCCAAGGATTTTCGCGTCGTCGCTATGGATCCGCGCTCTCAAGGCGACTCGACGCAGACGCCCGACGGGCTCTATCCAGCAGCGCGAGCGCGCGACATCAAAGCCGTCGTCACCCAGCTCCACATGGCGCCAGTGGTGTTGGTCGGGTGGTCCATGGCTGTCAACGAGCTGCTCTCATACGTCGATCAATTCGGCACCAGCGATATCGCCGGCCTTGTCCTTGTGGACGATGCTGGCGGCGCCACGACGCCTGCTCAGGCCGCCCGCTCGCTCGAATTCATGGGCCAGATTCAACGGGACCGCCGCAAAGTGGTCTCTGAATTCATCCCCAAGATGTTTTTCAAAAAGCCGCAGCCGCCCGGGTACGTCGATCGCGTTGTGCAAGCGTCGTTGCGGGTTCCCGACAACACTGCGATCGCGCTGCTGGTGGGAAGATTGACCGCGGACACCAGCTCCGTCTTTCCCCGCATCGATAAGCCGACGATCGTGTGCGCCGCCAAGAGCTCCTACCTGGCGCAAGTGGTAGAGATGCAGAAAGCCATACCTCAATCGCGGCTCGAAGTCTTCGACGACGCCGGCCACGCGCTCTTTGTCGACGACGCCGACAAATTCAACGCCCTGCTCGAAGATTTCCTTGGCGATTTGCGATTTCGGTGAAGTATCCTTTCCCGGGCCGCGGCAGGCGAAGCCGGACACAAAGCGGTTCGTGGCGCGTGACACAGACAATCCGATGGCAGAGAGAAAAATCCGCGTGTTGATTGCCAAGCCCGGCCTCGACGGCCACGACCGCGGCGCGAAAGTGATTGCCCGCGCTCTTCGCGATGCCGGCATGGAAGTGATTTACACCGGCCTGCGGCAAACTCCGGAGATGATCGCTTCGGCTGCGGCGCAAGAAGACGTGGACGTCATCGGCCTCTCCATTTTGTCCGGAGCGCACAACACCCTCTGCCCGCGCTTGATGGAACTGCTCCGCGAAAAAGGGATGAACGACGTGACCGTGCTCATCGGCGGCATCATCCCCGAAGCCGATATCCCGGCGCTCAAGCAGGGAGGAATCGCGGAAGTTTTCCTGCCCGGCACGCCGACGCAGGCGATTGTCGATTTCATCCGCCAGCGCATTTCCACCGCGCCTCGCGGAATTTGACCCCCCGGTGGGCGCCCGCCTTCTTTCCTCACGGCAAGAAAATATTCTCCTTCTTAGGCTCGACAGCAACGACGGATTCCCACGCCTCAAGCGCGCGATTCTTCGGGAGCTTGGCCAAGAAATCGCCCATCTCGCGCGCAACAACGAGCTCGTCGGGGCAGTCATCACCGGAACCGATCGCGCCTTTGCCGCCGGCGCAGAAATCTCCGAGATTGCGAACTTGGCCGCGGCAGAGGCGTTTGAGTTTTCGCGCTTTGGCCAAAGCGTCATGCGGGAGATTGAAAATTCGAAGCGGCCGGTAATCGCGGCGATTCGCGGTTACTGCATGGGCGGCGGCTTCGACCTCGCGCTCACTTGCCACGCGCGAATCGCGGCGCCGGACGCCACGTTTGCGCACCCGGGCGGCTCCCTCGGAATTATCACCGGCTGGGGTGGGACGCAGCGATGTTCACGCCTCATCGGACACGCTCGTGCGCTGGAGCTTTTTGTTACAGGCACGAGAATCGGCGCAGATGAAGCCCTCGCGTGGGGCCTCATCAACACAATCGCGCCCGCGGAGCAAGCCGTCCCCGCTGCCGTTCGCCTGGCCGCTGAATTGGCTGCTGCGCGTTCTTGATCGCCCGGCAGCACTCATGCAAGCGGCAATCCTCGATCGTCAATTCCATTCACGCATAAACTTCGTCCGCGTATAAACCACACGAAAGCCCTGCCGCTCGAGATTCCGCTGCGAGCCGCTGATGGGCAGCGTCATGCTCATGGCTAAATCGCACCCCGCGGCTTGCGCGTCTGCGAGCCGCGCGTGAATCAAAGCTGTCTGGATCCCGCGCCTCCGGAATTCGGGCAATGTGCTCGTGCCCAGAAGCCCCGCCACTCCATTTCGGAGCGTCAACGTGCCTCCTCCAGCGGCCTTGCCGTCAATCAGAACCAGATACGGCTGGACGTCCTGGCCGGTGAAAAATCCCTGGACCGTGGCGATCAGCTCTTCGGTGACTTCAAAATATTCGGCGAAACCTCGCGCCATGGTTTGGGCAAACAGGCGTTCTTCTCCGACCGCGGGCTTTCGCACGATCATTCCGAGGGGCGGGGATGCGAACTCCTCATGCGACTCGATTTCGCGGATGAGCACGTTTGAGAATTCCGTCACGCGATAACCTCGCGCCCCCAGCTTCTGGATGAAATTGGCATCCGCCAGAGGGCACACCTCGAGAATCACCGCCGAGCCGCGGCTGCGAAAAAAATCTTCGAGCCGCTCGAACTCCTCGTCGGAGAGCGGCCCATTTAGTCCCACGCCTTCCGCCTGCGTCATCGGCGAATGTACGCCGCGGAAAATCGCAATTCCCCCGCCGATTGCCATTCTCGCGTGGCCGGCAGAACCTGTTTCTTCCATTTGCTCCGGCGCCACCGCGGAATGGCCTGCAATTTCCAAACGGCGCACTAAATCCATATCCACAAATTTCACTGGAGTCTCTCCTGTTTTATTTCGCGCCCATTAGGCGGCAAAAGTGGCGAATCCGAGCCCGGCAATCCCGGGCAAGCAAAAATCTGCGCGAGAAATCCAGCCAGGAAGGAAAGCGGGTGCCGTCTCCGGAAGGAACTAAACCGCGCGAGAGGAGGCAGACCCGTCCTTCGCTGAACCATTGCTGCGCATAGGCGCCTCCCAAAAGAAGTGTGGCTCGCAGAAAAACCTGAGCCTCCGCAAGTCTAGCTCAGCCCGGCGGCAAGTCAAAACGAATTGCTGATGGTACAATCTTCCGTTTCGCGCCCTCGGAAAAAGGCTGCCGGCGCGCATTCGCCAAGAAAGGTCCGTGTGTCCGAATCACTGCTTCGTTCCCGCGTCGATGCCAAGTCCGCCGACTATCAGAAGAACAGCCGGCAAATGATCGACCGGCTCACGGAGATCAAAAACGAAGAAGAGCGCATCCGCCAGGGCGGCGGCGCGAAAGCCATCGAAGCCCAGCACAAAAAGGGCCGGCTCACGGCGCGGGAGCGCATCGCCAAACTGATTGACCCCGAGACGGAATTCTTCGAGCTGGGCCTGTACGCCGCCTACGAGATGTACGAAGAGTGGGGCGGCGCGCCGGCCGCGGGGACGATCACCGGTCTCGCGCGCGTTTCGGGCCGACTGGTGATGATCATCGCCAACGACGCCACGGTCAAAGCCGGCGCTTTTTTCCCCATGACCGCCAAGAAAGTGATCCGCGCGCAGAATATCGCCATCGATAACCACGTTCCCGCGATTTACCTCGTTGACTCCGCCGGCGTTTTCCTTCCGCTTCAGGAGGATGTCTTCCCCGACACGGACGATTTCGGCCGCGTTTTTCGCAATAACGCGGTGATGAGCGCCATGGGCATTCCGCAAATCACGGCGGTGATGGGCATGTGCGTGGCCGGCGGAGCTTATTTGCCCGTCATGTGCGACCACATCTTGATGACGGAAGGCAGTGGCCTTTTTCTCGCCGGGCCCGCGCTGGTGCAAGCTGCGATCGGCCAGAAAAGTTCCGCCGAGGACCTGGGCGGCGCCAAGATGCACGCGCAGGTGAGCGGCACGATCGATTTTCGCGAGCCGGATGACGCCGCTTGCATCAAGCGCATCCGCGCGCTCGTCGACAAAATGGGGCCCCCTGCGCCGCCCGCTTTCGACCACAAACCCGCGCGGCCCGCGGCCTTCCCGGGCGAAGACATTTACGGGATTTTTTCTGCCGATCCCTCGAAGCAATACGACATGCGCGAGATTATCGCTCGCATAGTCGATGCGGCGGAATTCGAGGAATACCGCGCTGAGTATGGACAGACGCTACTGTGCGGCTATGCCCGGATCGGCGGCTGGGCCGTCGGCATCGTCGCGAACCAAAAAAAGCACGTCACCATTTCGGCTCCCGGCACGGGCGAACGCCGCATCGAATTCGGCGGCGTGATCTACACGGAGTCCGCAGATAAGGCCGCGCGATTCATTCTCGATTGCAATCAGAACCGTGTGCCGCTTATTTTTCTGCACGACGTGAATGGATTCATGGTCGGAAAAGAGGCAGAGTGGAGCGGCATCATCCGCGCCGGCGCAAAAATGGTGAACGCCGTGGCCAATAGCGTGGTGCCGAAAATCGCCGTCATCTGCGGCGGCAGCTTCGGCGCGGGCCACTACGCCATGTGCGGAAAAGCGTACGATCCTCGCTTCATTTTCGCGTGGCCCACGGCGCGCTACGCCGTGATGAGCGGCGACTCGGCCGCCGGGACGTTGGTCGAAATCAAGATCAAGCAACTCGAGCGCGAAGGCAAAAAGCTGAGCGAAAAAGAGAAAAAGGAGCTGCACGAGTCTGTCCGCGCCACTTACGAACACCAAACAGACCCGCGCTACGCCGCAGCTCGCCTCTGGGTGGATACAATCATTGATCCGGCGCATACGCGTGAAGCGCTCATCGCGGCACTCGAAGCCGCCGGATTAAATCCCGAGGTGCGGGCGCTAAAGACCGGTGTTCTCCAAACCTGAATGGGGAGCTTCCTTGGAATCCGTAACCATCGTTGAATGTCCGAGAGATGCGTGGCAAGGCTTGCGGCAGATCATTCCGACCGACGAGAAGGTCAAATACCTAAGCCAGTTGGTAAAGCTGGGCTTTCGGCATATCGATGCCGTCAGCTTTGTTTCGCCGAAGCATGTGCCGCAGATGGCGGATAGTGAAGCTGTGATGAAAGAATTGAGCGGCATAAAATCGCCCAGCGGAGAGGCGCCTGACATCATTGGAATCGTCGTCAACGCGCAAGGCCTCGAACGCGCGCTTGCGACTCCCGGTGTCACGACCATCGGCTACCCGTACTCGGTTTCAGCCTACTTTCGACGGGCCAATGCCAACATGTCGCGGGCGGAGTCGCGCGAACTCGTCGAAAAACTCCAGCGCGAAACGAAAGCTGCCGGCCGCAACCTGGTCGTGTACATTTCCATGGCGTTCGGCAATCCGTATGATGAACCCTGGGGCCCGGAGATTGTCGAAGACGCGCTTGTGTGGCTGAAGGATCTCGGCCTCCGAACAGTTTCGCTCGCGGACACCGTCGGTACCGCTTCCCCGGAAGACGTCGCGCACCTCTACCGCGCGGTGAAGGATTGCGTTGCGGGCGTCGAGATCGGCGTCCATCTGCACAGCCGCCCGGACCGCGCCGCGGAGAAAGTTCTTGCGGCGTACGAAGCCGGCTGCCGGCGTTTCGATGGCGCGCTCACCGGCCTGGGCGGCTGCCCGTTTGCCGGAGACGATCTTGTCGGCAACATTCCTACCGAAGCGGTGCTTACCACTCTTTCGGCGCGCGGTGTCGCCACGGGGATCGACACGAAATCTCTCGCCGTGGCCTGCGCCATGACGCACGAGCTGCGCGAGCGCTACACTCACGCGCCGGCAGCCGCGAAACCGAACTAGATGGCCTACGAAACTCTTCAGCTCGAGCACGACGGCGCAATCGCCACGATTACTCTCGCGCGCCCCGAGAAGCGCAACGCCATCTCCGCAAAAATGACCGAGGAAATTGCCAGCGCGCTCGAGGAGGCGGAAAAGAACGCCGCGCGCGTGGTGATCCTCACAGGCTCGGGAAAAGCATTCTGCGCCGGGATGGATCTCGAAGGCCTGCGCGGGATGGCGGATCGCTCCCCTCAAGAGCACATCGAAGATTCGCGGAAAATGGCGAAAATGTTTTACAGCATTTACAGCCATCCACGCCCGGTCATCGCCGCAGTCAATGGCGCTGCAATCGCGGGCGGCTGCGGCATCGCCACTCTCGCGGATTTCACGCTGGCGGTCCCAGAAGCAAAATTCGGATATTCGGAAGTTCGGATCGGATTCATTCCCGCGCTTGTGTCGGTGTTCCTGCGGCGGCAGATCGGAGAAAAGCGCGCCCGCGACCTGCTTTTGATCGGCCGACTGATTGACGCGGCGGAAGCCTTCCGGCTTGGTCTTGTGACCGAAATCGTTCCGCCGGAATCGCTCCTTGCTCGCGCCCGCGAAATCGCAAACACTCTTCTGGCGGCGAGCCCTACGAGCCTCCTTCGGACCAAGCGCCTCTTACTGCGCTATGATCGCGCTGCCGTGGTGGCCGAAATCGAGCTGGCCATCCACGAAAATGCGGACATTCGCTCGACGAAAGATTTCCGCGAAGGAGTCACTTCCTTCCTTGAAAAGCGCGCGCCGAAATGGACCGGGGAATAGCAAAGTGAAGAAACTTCGAGACGATGGCCGCCGCCCGCGGAACGCATTCCCAGATTCAATGAAAGACTATGCGGAGACCTCGATCCGCGTCCGCTATGCGGAAACCGATCAGATGGGGGTGGTTTACCACGCGAATTTTTTCACCTGGTTTGAAATCGGCCGCGTGGAGTGGTGCCGCCGGCTCGGCTTCGATTACAAGAAAATGGAGCTGGAAGACGACAGCCACATCGTGGTCGCCGATGCGCATTGCCGCTTCAAGCGCCCGGCCCGCTTCGACGACGTTCTTCTGATTCGCACGCGCGTCACACAATCGCATCGCCGCACCGTTCGTTTCAATTACGAAATCGTGAATCAAACGTCCGGCGAACTCCTGGCGATTGGGGAGACGCTTCACGTGATTTGTGATCGCCGCGGACGCCCGAAATCTCTCCCCGAAAAGTATCGGCAATTCTTCGGGTTGGACGCTCACCAGCCGTCCGTACACACGGCCAAGAGCCACGGAGATTCCTGACGAGGCAGAAATGACGCAGATGGATCCAGCCAAACTCGAAAAGCTGCGCGAACGCCTGCACCGGGAGTGGACGGATGAGAAAACCGTCGCGGCTTGGCGCAAGTGGTATGCGCACATTGCGCGGTTCACGCGCGGCGCCACAGATGCAATTCTCGAAGCCGCTCAAATCCATCCCGGCATGAAGGTTCTCGATCTCGCCAGCGGAGTGGGCGATCCCGCGCTTTCGATCGCGGCCGCGGTGGGGCCCTCGGGCCACGTGACCGCGACGGACCTGGGCCGCGGCATGATTTCGCTCGCCGAAGAGCTGGCGGCGAACAAAAAACTCGCCAATATCGACTTTGAGGAAGCCGACGCCGAATCGCTTCCCTTTCCCGATCAGTCCTTCGACGCCGTCACCTGCCGCTTCGGTGTGATGCTGTTCCCTGACCCATTCCGAGCGCTCCAGGAGTGCCGCCGCGTGCTCAAGCCCGGCGGACGGATCGCGCTGGTCGCGTGGGGAAAAAAGGAGCAGCCGTTTTTCCAGGTGACTGCCGGAATCGTGCTGAAGTACGTCTCGATGCCGCCGCCGGATCCCGATGCGCCGAACCTGTTCATGTTCGGCGAACCCGGCCGGCTCCAGCGCGCGCTCGAAAAAGCGGGGTTCTCCAATGTGCGCGAAGAAGTCCGGACCGTTACCGGCAAGTGGAAATCCACGCTTGAACAGTACTGGCAGCAGTTCACCGAAGTGGCGGTGCCGTTTCGCCCGGCCATCGAAAAGCTGACGCCCGAAGCACGGACACAAGTGGTCGCCGAAGTTCTTGCGGAGCTGCGAAAGTACTGGGATGGCAACGAGCTGACCCTCCCGCTCGAAATCGTGATCGGCTCAGGCGTTCGCGAATGAAGCGCCTCGAAATCGACGGCGAAAGCCTCACCCTCGAACAACTCTACGACGCCGTGTTCCATGCCGCGCCAGCGCGAATTTCACCGGCCGCGCGAAAGCGAATGAACGCTTCGCGTGCGGTCGTCGAGCGGCTGGTGGAATCGGGCGCGTCCGTCTATGGCGTGAATACGGGCTTCGGCAAAATGGCTTCGGTCCGAATCTCGCGCGAGCAAATTCGGGAATTGCAATTGAATTTGGTCCGCAGCCACTCCTGCGGGCTCGGGCCTCCGCTTGCAGAACACGAAGTTCGCGCCATGCTGTTGCTCCGCGCGAATGCCATCGTCAAAGGATTTTCCGGTGTCCGGCCCATCGTTGCCGACACGCTGTGCGCGATGCTCAATCGTGGAGTCCATCCCGTGATTCCCTCGCAAGGATCGGTCGGCGCATCCGGCGATCTCGCACCGCTCGCGCACCTGGCGCAGGTGGCGATTGGTGAGGGCGAGGCAGTCTACAAGGGCAAGAAATTGCGCGGCGGCGACGCGATGCGAAAAGCCGGCATCGCGCCGCTGGCGCTCGAGGCCAAAGAAGGGCTTGCCCTGCTCAACGGCACGCAGGGCATGCTGGCGCTTCTGGCGCTCGGCCTGCGCGACGCGGAAATTGCCGTGGATACTGCCGATGTTTCCGCTTCTCTTTCGCTGGACGCTTTGCGGGGAAGCCCCGCGGCTTACGATGCGCGCATTGCGAAAGTGCGGCCTCACCCGGGCCACACCATCTCGGCAGCCAATCTCGCGCGGCTGAATCACGGGAGCCAGATTCGCGCTTCGCACCGCTCTCCGATCAAGGACCCTCGCGTGCAGGACCCGTACAGCCTGCGCTGCGCGCCGCAGGTGCACGGAGCCGTCCGCGACGCGCTGGCGCAGGTCCGCGCCACCCTCACAATCGAACTGAATAGCGCGACCGACAATCCTCTGGTCTTCGCGAAATCAGGCGAAGTCCTCAGCGGCGGAAATTTTCACGGCCAGCCCCTGGCGATGGCCGCGGATCATCTCGCCGTGGCGCTCACCACGCTTGCGGGCGTCTCCGAGCGCCGCGTCGAGCAGATGACGAATCCTCAAACCAGCCGATTGCCTGCTTTCCTGGTTCGCGAAGCCGGAGTGAATTCCGGTTTCATGATTTTGCAAATCGCGGCCGCGGCGCTTGCCAGCGAAATGAAAGCGCTCGCCGCTCCTCATTCGGTGGATTCGATTCCGACTTCCGGCAATCAGGAAGATTACGTTTCCATGGGGATGTCCGCGGCGCGGAGAATTCAACCGATGCTGGCAAATTTACGCCACGTGCTCGCGATCGAATTGCTCGCTGCCTGCCAGGGCATCGACTTCCTCGCGCCCTTGCGCACCGGCCATCTCGCGCAAAAGGCCTACGACATCGTCCGTTCGCTCTCGAAGCGGGTCGATGCCGACCGTTCGCTTGCAGGCGATATCGAAGCCGTGGCGCAAACCGTCGCGGCGGCGAAATTCAGCGCCCTTCTCCGCCAGCCTGCCTCGCGAAGATTCCCGCAAGATTGATTGCTGTCGCTTGAGCTACGATCCCTTGCGCGCTCCCGCGGTCTGATTCGCCAGTTGCTGGCTCTCGACAGACGCTTGCTGCGCCTGATTCGCCTGCTGTTGCGAAGAGAGCGCCTGGGCCTTGCTATCCCCGGCTGCCTTCTTGGCAGCCAGCGCCGCAGCTTGCGCCTGCGAGCTAATCGTCACCGAATCGTTCACTTGTGGCGCTGCTGCCTGCTTGGGAGCTGAGCTTTTCGGCTGCGCCGCCGGCCGCGTTTGTGCCGCTGGTTGCACCTGCTGGACTTGCGACACCCGTTGAATTGCGTTCGCCATGATGGATGCCTCCAATTCGTTCTATCGGCAGGGGGCGCGGAAGCTTGAGTGAATTCTCCGGGGGTAAATAAAAGGGGAATTGGACCGGCCGGGCTGTACCGAAGCGGAACAACTTGTCCAAAAATAAAATGAGCCCCGCATGCTGCGCACACGGGGCCCACTTTTGCCAGAGTCTGATGGTTGCCTGGCGAGGATTGCTCTACTAGTGATTGCCGCCGTCGTGATCGACGTCGCCGGCTGTCAGTTGGGGTTTGGCGGCGGTCTGAACCTGGCTTGCGGCTCTGCCCGCAGCGCTGATGTTGACCGTGTCTTGCGGAGCAGCAGTGCCCGCCTTCGGTGCCGGCTTCGCTGTCTGGGCCTGGTTCTGAGCTGCCACTTGAGCTACCTGCTGGTGGTTCGATACACCACTAACGTGGTTCGCCATGAATACCTCCGGCTCGCGTATCGGCAGCGGCCTGGAAATCTTTAGCGATTTTTGGAGATTCCTGATACGAAACGGTCAAGCCAGCGATTGCGAGAGAAATGTGCCGAAGCGGTAGCCCGCGGCGTGCTTGAAAGGAGTAACTCCGAGCGAATAGTGCCCGCATGGGAGCGACATGCTCTCGAACTGCACGCCGTCGCTGCGAATCGCTTGGAAAAAGGCCGCCGTAAACTCGGGCCAGAAGGTGGGATCGTACCGGCCGGTAATGGCGAGAATCCTTTTCGCTGAACCGTGCAGCTTCGAAATGTAAGGATAGGGGCTGATGGGCGACCAGTAGCGCTGCAGCTCGTCGTGCGAAACTTGCGTTTGAAGCGACTCCCACACGTTCATGGTGGTCAATCCATTGGCAACCACGTCGCCGAAATAGCGGGAGACATGCAGAAATGCTCCGGCGCGCAGCGCGGGTTCGTGGCACGCCGTGATGAACGCGACGGAGGAGCCGATGCTTGTTCCCAGGATGCCGAGCCGGTTGTAGCCCTGCCGCTCGAGCCAGCGTAGCGCGCGGCGCACATCCAGCACGGCCTGCCGGTTGGCCTGCAGCGTGAGTCCGATGTTCGGACCCACCAGGTGATCGCCGCGGGGATGCCCCGGGATGGCGCGGCGGTCGTGATAGGGCAGGCTTATCTTCATCGCCGTGATACCGAGGCGGTTCAGCCAGCGGCAAATATCCTGCTGCTCTTCCCATCTTGCATTCCACTGCGCCAGCACCACTACGGCCGGCCCTGCCTTCCGCGCCGGAAAAAACTGGCCGTAGACGCGATTGTTCTCGGGCCAGGGCGAGGCAATTTCGCTTGTGAAGGTGAGAACACCATCGGCGAGCCGGTAGTCCTGCGCGGGCGTCGAGGCATACCACCGATCGCTGTAGCTCAAGACGTTCTCAACGAACCGTTCCAGGTACGCGCGCGGCTCCAGATCGCCTGCGCTCCCGCCGATGTGTTCGATCCCCCAGGCAAACGGCAGCACGCGGCGGTTGGGCTCCTGTGCCCAGCGCATATGTTCGTAGGTGCGGATCTTTTGTTCGAGCCAGCCCATAATCATTTCATCGTCGCATAGAGCGCAAAAGCTGGCAAACGGCACGAGCGCGATCGGTTTAAATCCGGGGTTGAACCGCAACCTTCCGTCGCTGAATAGCGCCGGCAATCTTGGGGACGCCTCACCCTGCATCTTGCAGCCCCCAGGGGTAATCCCGCGTATAAGTATGAAACGAATTACGCCCCTCTCTCACTATCCATCGGGGCAGGGGGAAGTGCACCGATTTGGCTGCTTGCCCTTATGCCCACCCGGGAGGATTCAACAGCAATCCCGAATTCCCCAGGATAGATGGAGGAACGATATGAAGAGTCGCTTATCCAGGCGGCAGTTTCTTGCGACCGCGGGCGCGGCCGCTTCCGTCACCCTGTTTGGACACCCCCTGTTTGATTCCGGCGCGGCCTTTGCCGCCGCGCCGCTGGTCCGCCGCGACGTCGGCAATATGGACGCCGACGATCCGACCCTCCTTGCCTATCGCAGGGCCATCAAATTGATGCAGCTCCTGCCGACAACCGACCCTCTGAGCTGGACCTATCAGGCAGCCATCCACGGCACCACACTTTCAAACAACCTGACAGCGTGGAACACGTGTGAGCACGGCACCGATTACTTCTGGTCCTGGCACCGCATGTACCTCTACTGGTTCGAGCGAATCATCCGCAAGATGTGTTGCGAGCCTTGCTGGGCGCTGCCCTATTGGAACTGGGCTCCCGGCTCGGAGCTGCAGCTTCCGGCCCCGTTCCGCGACACGAGCAGCGAGCTGTACACTCCCAACCGCAACACGTCGATGAACAACGGCACCGGCTCGCTGAACGCCGGCGCGGTGGACATCACCTTTGCGTTCAGCCAAACGAATTTCCTCACCGCCAACAGCATCATCCAAGGTCCTCACGGAAGCGTGCACGTAGAAACCGGAGGATGGATGGGCTCCGTGCCGACTGCCGCACAGGACCCCATCTTCTACCTGCACCACTCGAACGTAGACCGCCTGTGGAATCTGTGGCTCGCGCAGGGCAGTGGGCGCACTGATCCGCTCTCCGACACCACATGGAAAACACGCCAGTACACGTTTTTCGACGAGAACGGCAACCAGGTGCAGATGGATGCGTGCCAGATCCTTCGCTGCGCGCAGCAATTGAATTACGTGTACGAGGGCGAGCCGCCGGAGGTGAACGAATTCTGCATCCGCTTCCTCCCGCTGTGGCAATTCACCACCGAAGTCCTGGCGAACCTCGCGATTCAGCCTCTCGAGCTCGGCCCCGAACCCGTCACGTTTCCCATCGAGTTGAAGGAGCTGCGCGAACGCGTCTCGCGGATCGTCGAAAGCAAGAACGAAACCCTGTTCTTGAATCTCGACGACATCGAGACGGAGACTCAGCCCGGAGTTGTGTGGCAGGTATTTGTCGGCTTGCCGCCTCACGCCGAGCTGGACGCGAAGAGCCCGCACTACGTCGGCGTCATTTCCTTGTTTGGAACCGGCGTGCGCGACGAGGCCCACCACGAATTCGTGCCCGCGCACTTCAATTTTCCGCTGAATCGCGCGATGCAAGCAGCCCTGAAATCGAAGGACGAGCGCATCACCGTTACAATCGCGCCCGTGGGTATCGTCATAGACGGCAAACCATCGCGCCCCGAGGTCAAATCCAAGGTGCGCATCGGCAAAGCCAGCCTTATCGTCGAACGCGCCAAGGAGAACGAGAAGAAAGAGGGAGACTAGAAGCCACCTGGCTCTGTTGAAATCCTATCTATCTGTGCGCTGCCAACCGAGATCTTTGGAGTGCGGGAGCTTGCTCGTCCTGAGCGAAGTCGAAGGGCTCCCGCTTTGTTTTCAATTCCGGCACAACGTGCGCCAGCGGCGGGGCTGAGCCAAATTCGCGAGGATCTCCACAGAGCCAGATGACTTCATTTCAGCTCGTGGGTGCGCCGCCTCTCGGCCGGCTCCACTCGTGTTAGAAATCGGGCATCGGGCAACCGGCGCGCCTTGAGAGCCTGCCCGCGATGTGGCAGATTCGAGTCGTGGCTCCCTCGACCCTGATTGCCATCATCGTTTTTCTGTTCGGGCTCATCATCGGCAGCTTTTTGAACGTCTGCATCGTGCGCATCCCGGGCGGCAAATCCATCGTCCAGCCGGGTTCGGCCTGCCCGAAATGCGGCGCCGCGATAAAGCCTTACGACAACATCCCGGTTCTGAGCTATCTGTTCCTCGGCGGGAAATGCCGCAGGTGCAAAAACCCGATCTCGGCGATGTATCCGCTGGTGGAATTTCTTGCAGCCTTGCTTTTCCTCACCTGCTACGAAGTGTTTGGGCTCTCACTCGACGCGCTCAAGTGGGCCGTGTTTTCCGCCATCATGGTGGTTTTGGTCTTCACCGATTTGCGCGAGCGCCTGCTGCCGGACGCGGTGAACTACACCGGCCTTGCGCTCGGCCTTGTCCTCAGCTTTTTCACGCCGCCGGCCGACGGCACCGCACAATGGCTCGCCAATCGCATGTTCGAGTTCCCTCCTCCGGCTCCGGTGCTTTCGTTTGCAGACGCCGTGTTTGGCGCGGCATTCGGGAGCGCGCTCCTCTGGGGCGTTTCGGAAGCGTATTTCAAGCTGCGCCACCGCGAAGGAATGGGCCTCGGCGACGTCAAAATGATGCTCATGGCCGGGGCGTTTCTCGGGGTCAAGCGAACTCTGCTCACGATTTTTGCCGGCTCGCTCCTGGGTAGCGCGCTCGGCATCGTCTTCATTTTGGCCCGCCGCAAGGGGTCGGATTACGAGTTGCCGTTTGGAACATTTCTCGGGATGGCCGCATTGCTCGTGGTTTTTTTCGGCACCCCGGTCGTAAACTGGTATCAGTCGCAGTTCACTTTGCGGTGAAAAGCGCATGGCCACGCTGATTGCAATGATTCCGCCACGCCCAACCGGGCTCACGCCGGGCAGCATCGGATTAGCCGCAGGTCTTCTTGTCCTTTTCGTCGTTGCTATCCTCGGCTTGATCGCCCTGGCGCGAAAATTCCTTGGAGCCGATTCTCCACGCGGCCGCAGCGAATGGGCCGCTCCCGGCCCCGACCCCGATAACGCCTCGGCGTTCATGACGGCCTCCATGCAGGGCGTGATCGAAAAGCTGCGAGCGCAGGAAAAAGAGCTCGCGCGGCTGCACACGCTGGCGCAGGAGCGCGCGCAGGAGTCCGAGCGCCTCACCGAGGAAGTGACGCGCAATATGCCTACCGGCCTGTTGCTCGTCAACGCCACCGGCGCGATCAGCTCTACGAATCCCGCCGCCGAACAAGCTCTCGGCATCCGGCCCTTGCGCTATCGCTCGTACCGCGAAATTCTAGGTCCTGACGCGGAGCTCACGCGCATGCTCACGGCTTGCCTGCGCGATGGCCAGACTTTCCACCGCGGAGAAATCGAGCACATGACTCCCGAAGGCGAGGTCCGCCACCTGGGCGTGACGATCTCTCCGATCTACCGCTCGGTTCGCAACATCGCCCGCAGCCTTTCCGAGCTTCCCGCATCCGCCACCGAAATGAAAGTCAGCGGCGCCCTTTGCCTGATGAGCGACCTCACCGAGCTCACCGCGCTGCAAAAGCAGATGCGCTGGAAAGAAAACCTCGCCGCTCTCGGCGAGATGTCCGCCGGCATCGCGCACGAATTCAAGAATGCCCTCGCCACCGTCTCCGGCTACGCGCAGATGATCCACAGCGAAGCCGAGCCCGGAGACATCCGCGAATCCGCCGAGCGCATTCTGGACCAGACGCGCGCGCTTACCCACGTGGTCACCGAATTCCTCCGATTCGCCAAGCCGCTGGAAATTTGCTACGAAACGATCGCCATGAAGCCGCTGATCGAACGCGTCGCCGAAGAGCTTCACGAAGCGAATCCGGATTGTGCCGTCGAATGCGAAGGCACCTTTCTGGAATTGCCGGGCGACGAAGCGCTGCTCCGCCAGGCTCTCGTCAATCTGGCGCGCAATGGCGCCGAAGCCGCGCGCGCTTCCGGAAATCCGGCGCGGCTCTTAATTTCCGGGACGATTGAAGAGCTGGCCGGACGCAAATGGCAGCGCATCTCGGTGGCCGATAACGGCCCGGGAATTCCCGCGCAGGATTTGCCGAAGATTTTCCTTCCGTTTTACACCACGAAATCCGACGGCACCGGCCTCGGCCTTGCCGTCGTTCAAAAAGTCGCGCTCCAGCACGGCGGCAGCATCGAAGCCCGCAACCGATCCGGGGGCGGCGCCGAGTTTCTCCTGTGGTTACCTTTGCGGCAGGAGCCCACACCATCCCCGATTGCCTCCAGTGCAGCCCGCATCTAAACTGATAGCAGGCCTAACCCAGCAGTGCCTCGCGGGAGGCGAACTTTATGCGAAGACTTTTTTGGTGGTCAGTCCCAGGGGCGGTTTTGCTGTTCGCAGCGGCCGGATGGAGCCAGCAACAGGCTCCGGCGCAGCAGCCTCCACCGGCCTCGTCGCAGCCGCAAGCGCAATCCTCTGCCCCGGCGCCTGCTCAACAAGAATCGCTGGCGGATGCCGCCCGCCGCGCGCGCGAACAAAAGAAAGAGGCCACGAAACCGGCGAAAGTGTTCGACAACGACAATCTGCCGGCCCAGGGCGGCATCAATACCGTCGGCAGCGCGTCCGGGGAATTAGGTGCTGCCGAGGCGCCGGCCGCGCCCGGCGAAGAGAAATCCGCCCAGGCAGCGCCCGGCAAGAATGACGAGAAAGCCTGGCGCGACAAGTTCGCCACCCTGCGCGGAAAACTCGAAAAAGACAAGGCCGATCTCGACGTCATGCAGCGTGAACTCGGTGTGCTGGACGTCCAGTATTACCCCGACCCGGTGAAAGCCATGCAACAAAGCGTCACGCGCACCGATATCAACGACATGACCGCGAAGATCGAAGCCAAGAAGAAAGACATCGAAGCCGACCAGCAAGCCATCGACAACGCGGAAGAAGCTCTTCGCAAATCCGGCGGCGATTCCGGCTGGGCGCGCTGACCCTTCGGCCGATGGAACCCATCCTCCTCGTCGAAGATAAACCCGAGCTGCGGGCCATGCTCCGCAAGGCGCTCGAACGCGCAGGGTACACGGTCGAAGAGGCTCCCGACGGAAATTCCGCCATCGAAAAAGTTCGCGCTCGCCGCTATCTCCTGGTGCTCTCCGATTTGAAGCTCCCGGGAAATTCCGGCATCGACGTGCTCCGCGAGGCCCGCAAAGCCGAGCCGACGCTTCCCGTCATCCTCGTCACCGCCTATGGCTCGGTGGAAGAAGCGGTCACCGCGATGAAGGAAGGCGCCTTTGACTTCATCCAGAAGCCCGTCGATCTCGACCATCTGAAGCTGCTGCTCGAGCGAGCCGCGAAACAGCAGGAACTGCTCCGCGAAAATCTTTTGCTGCGCGAAGAATATGCCGCGCGTTATGGCTTCCCGCAAATCGTGGGCGAGCATCCGGCCATGAAAGAAGCCAGCCAGATGACCCAGCGCGTGGCCGCCACCGATTCGACCGTGCTCCTGCTCGGCGAAAGCGGCACCGGCAAAGAGCTCTTCGCGCGCGCCATTCATCATCTGAGCCCGCGCGCCGAGCATCCCTTTGTCGCGCTCAATTGCGCCGCGATTCCCGAAGGCCTCGTCGAAAACGAGCTTTTCGGCCACGAACGCGGCGCTTACACCGGCGCGGGCGCGCGCAAGCTCGGCAAACTCGAGCTCGCGCATCGCGGCACTCTTTTCCTCGACGAAATCGGCGACCTCCCTCTCGCCATCCAGAGCAAGCTGCTCCGCGTGCTCGAAGAAAAGAAATTCGAACGCGTCGGCGGCACGCAATCGATCGAAGTAAACGTCCGCATCCTCACCGCCACGAATAAAGACCTGCGCGAGGCGGTGGCCAATAAATCTTTCCGCGAGGACCTCTACTTCCGCATCTCCGCCGTTCCCATCACGATTCCTCCGCTGCGCAACCGCGGCGACGACGTGCTCGCGCTGGCCGATTTCTTTCTCGAGCGCTTCCGCCTCGAATTTCGCAAGCCCGCTCTCGCGCTCACCGACGATGCGCGCACCCGCTTGCTCACCTATTCCTGGCCGGGCAATGTCCGCGAGCTTCAGAACGCCATCGAGCGCGCTGCAATTCTGGCGACTTCGGGCAAAATTAACGCAGCCGCCTTGCAATTGCCCGCGGCGCGGCCCACCGCGGCGGATTTGCCCGCCGGAATGGTTGAAGACAAATTTCTCTGGGAAGGCCCGCTCGATGAAGTTTCGCAGCGCGCCCTGGCGCACGTCGAGCGCTTCAAGATTCAAAATGCGTTGCAGGAAACGAAGTGGAACAAGACGCGCGCCGCCGAAAAGCTCGGCGTCTCCTACAAAACGCTGCTCCACAAGATCCGCAGCCTCGGCCTCGAAAACTAATCCGTCTCGCCGCTCGCGGGATTCCAGCGTACCTCGCGCTTCGCCGTGTGCAGCACCACACTTCCAAAATTCCACGAAGTCGTGCGCACTCCCGTGAATCCGCAGCTTTCCATCATCCGGGAGAGTTCGGAAACCGACGGAAACTTCGAGACCGAGTCCGGCAGGTACGAATAAGGTTCACTCGTGCCGGATATCATCCCGCCGATCACGGGCAGCACCCGCCGGAAATAGAGCCGATAGACCGCCGCCATTGCGCCGCGCCTCGGCATGGAAAACTCGAGAATGGCAGCCATGCCTCCCGCTTTCAGCACCCGCGCCATCTCCCGCAGCCCCTGCTCGTAATTTGCAAGATTGCGGAATCCGAACGCGACGGCCACCAGATCGAAACTCTCGTCGGCAAACGGAAGGTTCAGCGCGTCCGAAGCAAGAAACGTCACGCCCCGGCTTTCCTTGCGCGCTTTCTTTCGAGCGCGCGCGAGCATCGGCTCGGCGAAATCGCTGCCAACAATCGGAAAGCGATGTGCCCGCGGGTCGCGGATGGCCCGCAGCCGCACTCGTTCTAGCGCCAACGCGAGATCGCCCGTCCCGCAGCAGATGTCGAGCGCCCGCGCATCCGTGCGGCGAAGAATTTTTGAAAACCGCTGCGCCGTTCGCCGGCGCCATTTCTGGTCCTGCGAAAACGAAAGCAGGCGGTTCAGAAAGTCGTATCGCGGCGCGATGCGGCTGAACATTCGCCGAACACTGGCAGATGTCTCGCGCTCGTCCCGCGCACCTTTGAGCTGCGTTCCCGATGGTGTCTCGCGCTCGAGTGCGCCCATGGCCATACGCCCTCTATCGGACCGCGCTCCCGGCCTTCGCGAAAATTTCAGGCAATTCGGCGATTGCCCGTTCGACGAGCGCCCACGGCACTTCCACGCCCGTCCGGGCCTTCCCGATTTTGGGCGTCATCACCCATCGGACTCGGCCCTCCCGCGATTTCTTATCGGCGGCAATGATCGATCGAAGGCCAGCCACACGCACGCTGCGAAGCGGCGGCAGCGGGCCCACGCTCGCGATGACACGAATCATCTGGTTTGCCTCCGCTTCACTCATGCGCCCCATGCCGACACCCAGCAACGCCGCCGCGATCATTCCCCACGCGATCGCTTCGCCGTGCAGGAATCGGCGGTAGTCCGTCGCCGCCTCGAGAGCGTGCCCGAGCGTGTGCCCGAAATTCAGAATTTGCCGCAGGCCGCCCTCGTGTTCATCCTGGCTCACGACGCGCGCTTTGATGCGAATTGATCGCTCGATAGCCCGCGATAATGCCTGCGGATCCCGCCGGAATAGCGCAGACATTCGACGTTCAAGAAACTCAAACAGTTGCCTATCGGCGATGGCGCCATACTTGACGACCTCATATAGCCCTGAGCGATATTCCCGGTGCGGCAGCGTGCGCAACACTTCGGGATCGGTGATCACCAGGGCCGGCGGATAGAAGGCGCCAACTAGATTCTTCCCTTCCGGCAGATTCACTCCGGTCTTGCCGCCAATCGAGCTGTCCACTTGTGCGAGTAGCGTGGTGGGCACGTGGACGAGGCGAACGCCGCGAAGATACGTCGCAGCCACGAATCCCGCTACGTCGCCGACTACTCCGCCTCCGGCGGCAACGAGTATCGAATGCCGGTCCGCGCCGGCCCGCACGAGCTCTCGCGCGAGCCGTTCCACTGTGGCCAGTCGTTTCGCCGATTCCCGGTCGTCGAACAGAATCACGCCCCGGTAGAGCGCTCCTCGGAAACTCGCGCGAAGTTTCTTGCCCCAGTGCTTCCACACGCGCGGCGAAGACAGCAGAAAAATCCCGCTCGATTCTCCCAGCTGCTTTGTCAGCGCTCCCGCCCGCGCGAGCGCTCCCCGCGCGCAGTGCACTTCGTAGGCTCCCGCCGAGCTTTGGATGCGAATCCTCGCCATATTCGGGGACGCAAATCTAGCACGAACTCATCCGCCAAATCTCCAAGGGGACGGGCCTAATCTCTGAAGCGATGATGGTGAGACCTTTGGAGTGCGGGAGCTTGCTCCCGCTTTGTTTTCAACCGCGCGATGACGCCTGCTTGCTACACCTTTGCCGCATGCTTGGCCTCTTGCATTCCGGATTCATCTCTGTTTTTTCTGCAGCTCATTCACGCTTTCCAAAATCACGTGGCCGACAATCGCGAGGCTGCGCGGGCTGATCTTATCCAGAGTATCCAGAGGAGTGTGCCAGTAGGCACGATATCCATCCAAATCGATGATGTCGATGGCGGGAACATCGCGGTCGAGAAACGGGTCGTGGTCGTCGCTGATCACGGTTTGCCGCGGGAGGAAGATTGTCGCGTAGCCGAGGCGAGCGGCCGTATTCCACACCAGATCCGTCAGCCACTTCGTCGAATCGCCTTCCTTCACGATGGAAAGATCCGTTTGCCCGATCATATCCGCTAGAATCACGGCCTTAATCCGCTTCAAATCGCCCGAGAGCGCCATGCGCGCGGCAAGTTCGCGGCTTCCGTAGGTGTGGTCGTCTTCATTCTGCCAATTGACGAACGCCTCTTCGCCGTCGAGAAACGCGATCCACACCGCATTCGGTCCTTTTGTGCCGCACAGCGCCCGCGCCATCTCCAGCATCAGTCCCGTCGAGGATCCTCCGTCTTCCGCGCCCACGAAGCCTTTCAATTGAATCGTGTCGTAGTGAGTGAGCAGCAGAATGATTCCGCGCCCTGTGCCCGGCGCCTTCGCGATGATGTTTTTCATCTCCACGGTGCCGATCGGCGTCTGCGCGTGAAAATCATCTTCGTCCACCGTGCAACCCAGACCCTGCAATTGCCCGCGAATGTAATCCTGCGCGCGGTGGATTCCCTCCGAGCCCGGCGGGCGCCATCCGATGGCTACGATCTTTGCCACGTGGTCGTACGCTTTTTGCCCGTCGAACCCGCCCGTTTGCGAGGCGGGCGGCGCCTGCTCGCTGGTTGGCACGATAGGCAGTGGTTGCGCCACCGCAGCCTGGCCCGGCGACGGTGCACTTCCGCTGGCCGCGCTCTTGTCCTGCGCCGGCTTCGCTGCATCGTGGCCGCAGCCCGCGATCGACACCGCGGCCAATACCAGCCAGGCAATCATGGCTCTGCTCTGCTCGGCCCTCATTCTAGTGCGCCTCCCCGCTCGCCAGCGCCCGGGCGCGCTTCCGGCGCACAACGAAATACGACACGATGACTCCAACCATATAGAGAAGCACCATCGCGGCCATAAAGATCAGCATGGTGGTTGCATCCGGCGTAGGAGCCGCAAACGCCGCGAGGATCGTAATCACGAGCATGGCATAGCGGAAATTTTTCAGCAGCATTCGCGGCGTCACGATTCCGAAAAGCGAAAGAATAAAGATCAACACCGGCAATTCGAAAATAATTCCGAGTCCCACGAGCACGATGAGGATGAGGTCGAAATACTCGTTGATGCTGATCAGCGGCTTCACCGGCCCTGTGAGCGTGAACGCAATCAGGAACTTCAGCATCGTGGGCAGCACAATGAAGTACCCGAACGCAATCCCGCAGAGAAATAAAAACATCGAGGGGATGATGAAGCCCGATACGGCCCGGCGCTCGTGCCTGTAAAGCCCCGGGGCCACGAACTGCCAGATTTGAAACAGCACCCAGGGCATCGCGATCACGATGCCCAGATAAAGCCCCAGCGTAAGCACCAGGCTGATGTAGCCGGCTGGGCTCGTGGTGTAGAGCTTGTCATCGAGCTTATTGGCCCGGAGCGCCCCCTGAATCGGCTTCACGATGTAGTCGATGAAGTATGGCGAGACGATCAGACCCACCACCATCCCCACGCCGATTCCCAGAAGCGAGTTGATTAGCCGTTTGCGAAGGTCAACGAGATGCTCGAAAAAAGACATCCGCGCGCCGGCTTCTTCCTCGGCGCGCGCGGTCGACGTGCCTTCAGGCTGCGTGGGTTCCGCCATCGCTGCCTGTCTCGGTATCCGCGTGAGGTGAATCGGGTGAGGCTGGTGCGGCGCTTGTTCCTGGGGAACTGGCAGACTCCGTGAGCTTGGGAGGCTCCGACGTGACGGTACCTGCGGGTGCCGCTGCAGCCGGGGAGCTGGCGCCGATGCGCCTCTGCTCGGTCTCCCGCTCGAGGTCGCGCAGATGGTCCTCGAAATTCATGCGCAAGTCGCCGGTCGCCTTTCGGAATTCGGCCATCACTTTTCCGAGGTTGCGGGCCAGTTCAGGGAGCTTTTCCGGCCCGAATACCACCAGGACCACAACGAAGATGATAATCAGGTGCGGAATACTCAACATTCCAGCTCTCCCATGCCTTTTTTGCATCATAGAAGAGGGTTGGTAGCGTGTCAAACCGCCCCTCGGGAGTATGCTATACTGAATTTTTTGGGGGCAAAGAGAGGCCTCATGGCAGAACTCCATTCATCGAGGCGGGGCATCGTGGTAATGGTGCTCGTGCTGGCTGTATGTGCAATTGTGGGCGGCCTTTACGGGCCCACCGTGCGCGCCACGGCGGCGGGATCCAACGACCTTCAGGATTCCATCAAGAGTTTCACCCGGGTTTTGTCTATCGTCGAGCGCAACTACGCCGACCCCGTGGATGTGGACAAGGCCATCTACGACGGCGCGATTCCCGGAATGCTGCGCGTCCTCGATCCCCACTCGAACTTTTTCGACCCTCGGCAATACTCGCTCTTCAAAGAAGAACAGCAAGGCAAATATTACGGCGTAGGAATGATCGTGCAGGCCCGCGAAAGCCAGACGGTCGTGCTGGCTCCTTTCGTCGGCTCGCCTGCCTATAAGGCGGGAATTCGCCCCGGCGATGTGATCATCAAAGTGAACGACAAGCCCTGCGAAGGCCTCACCACGGTCGAAGTGGCCGACATGCTGAAAGGCCCCAAGGGCACGACGGTCCACATTTCGCTCGGCCGCGAAGGCTGGGAGAAGCCGATCGAAGTCTCCGTCGTCCGCGACGAAATCCCCCGCCCCGGCGTGGAATACTACACGATGGTGAAACCGGGAATCGGCTACGTGCGCGTCTCCACTTTCAACGAGACCACCGACAGCGATCTCTCCGATGCTCTCAAGCGGCTCGATGTCTCCAAGCTCGACGGCCTCATCATCGACCTGCGAAACAATGGCGGCGGCTTGCTCAATCAAGCCGTGGGCATGGCCGACATGTTCCTCGACAAGAACGAACTCGTCGTCTCCCATCGCGGCCGCTCTTCTCCTGAGCGCCGCTATTTCGCGCTGCGCGGCAATCAAGGAGTGGCGGTTCCGCTCGTGGTTCTCGTGAACGGACAGAGCGCCTCGGCTTCCGAAATCGTTTCCGGGGCCATTCAGGATCACGACCGCGGATTGATTGTGGGCGAAACGAGCTTCGGTAAAGGCCTGGTGCAAACGCAGTATCCGCTCAGCGAAGATACGGCGCTGCTTCTTACCACTGCGCGGTATTACACCCCCAGCGGCCGCCTGATTCAGCGCGATTACAAA
>Ga0187781_10000127_pt1 | contig 50516 bp, 46 predicted proteins | sample 0715_SJ02_MP02_2_FD_132447 | JGI IMG/M metagenome (GOLD analysis project Ga0187781, IMG submission 132447) | Tropical peat soil microbial communities from peatlands in Department of Meta, Colombia - 0715_SJ02_MP02_20_MG | ecosystem: Environmental > Terrestrial > Soil > Wetlands > Peat | place...
AATTGTTCGAAAATCGCGGGTGCCGCCGAGCATAGCCGCCGAATGCTGCCGATCACCATGTTCGGCGCCACCTCCGAGATCTGGCCGCCCCCCGTATCGACTGAGTCCGCCGCGCTCAACGCTCGCTTGTGTGTCTCAAGGCGATCCGCCCACCGGCTCAACAGATCGATGCGATGCGTGATCGGCGCACGCCCCCACCGCTCCTGCGCTTGCCGCAGCTTCGCGCAAATCGCGGCGATCTCTTCGGCTGACGCCGGTGTAATGTATGTATCGATCTCACCCGTGCGCGGGTTGCGCACCGGCAATGAGTTTTTACCAGTCGGTTTCTCTGGAGCGACCGTTGCCATGAGGCACCTTCCAACCTGTGCTGTTCGATTTACTTCGAGCCGTCACATGGATACAGATTGCACCGGTTATGATACATTCTGCGTCGTTTTTTGACGAACATCACGATTCCGAGAACGAGAGACTGAGGATGCCAGCTCCACTCCGCAAGGCCATCGTTCGCGCGACGGGGATCGTTGCGTTCTTTGTTGTTGCGGCCGCTTCGTTCGCCGCGCAGAAGGTGACCGAAATCACGCTTCCCGGCACGCGCGTGTTTCCCGAAAGCATCACTTCGACGCCCGACGGAACGTTGATCGTCGGCAGCCTCGGGCACGGCAACATTCTTCGCATCGCGCCCGGCAAGACCGATGCAGAGGAATGGATCAAAGCGGGCACCAACGGCCTGAACTCCGTCCTCGGCGTCTTCGCGGACGAGAAGAACAAGCTGCTGTGGGTCTGCTCGAACAAGCTTGGGGCCACGGGCGATCCGACAGCAGTGAAAACCTTCGATCTGAAGACTGGCGCGGCCAAGGATTCTTATACCCTGCCGGGTGACAGGACTCTGTGCAACGACATCGCAGTCGCGCCCGACGGAACGGCCTACATCACCGACACGTTTGGGGGAGCCGTCGACATGTTGAAGCCTGGAGCGAAGGCGCTCGACGTTGCCGCGAAGGACCCACTGCTGGCCGGAGCCGACGGGCTCGCCTTCGCCAACAAAACGACGCTCTACGTGAACAGCGTGACGGCGAACAAAATTTTGCGTGTGGACCTCGGGCCCGACGGGAAATCCACGAAAGTCACCGACCTAACATTGCCACGGGCGCTCGATCGACCGGACGGCATGAGGGCCCTGGGCAAGGGGCGCTTCTTGCTAGCGGAGAATTCCGGCAAGATGTCGCTGGTCACGTTCAATGGAGACAACGTCGTGCTGACAACCCTCAAGGAAGTTTCGGCCAGCACTCCTGCTGTGACGGCTACCAAGGGCATGGCGTGGGTCGCCGAAGGCAAGCTCAACTACATGCAGGACCCGGCCATGAAAGACAAAGATCCCGGAACTTTCAAGATGTATGCTGTGCCTCTTCCGAAGTAGCGATTTGCAGCTCGAATAAAAGCAAGGTTAGTCGGCACTTTGCCGTCTTGCGTCTCTCACTGCAACCGGCGCAACAACATCCGTATCAGCGTATGTTCGCCGTCGGCGTTCGCCTCGCACGCCCTCGCTTCCATCAGACCAGTTCGAGGATCGACCGCTACAACCTCAAATTTCAGGTTCCAGGCGTGGCTGTTTCCCATCGCGGAAAGCTCGATTATCTCGCCGATCTTCGGCAGTCCCGCGTCCATGGCGGGCGCTAGTCTACTACGATTATATTCAGCTTCAATCGCCAGATTAATGTGACTCAGATCGAAAACGGGCTCTTTCAAGCTGGCCGTCGGGCGCCAAGTTGTTGCGCGGCTGGTGCAGTTTGTGATATCGATTGCCGGCTCAACGGAGGTGTCGGGCTCAACCCTGGTGTTGCCTCTTTCTGTGTAAAACATCCGTTCAGGAGACTCTTCAATGGCAACTACGAATGCCGGCCACGTCGAACAGGTACAGGCGGCTGCCGTCTTCAACCGCTGGCTGATTCCAGTGGCGGCCGTTGCGGTTCACATCTGTATAGGGTCCGTCTATGCGTGGAGCACTTTTAACCGCCCCATTCACGCCGAATTTCCTACCTCCCCGTGGTGGTTTAGCCCGCCGTACACGACTTTCACGACTGCGCTCGTGCTTCTAGGCCTTAGCGCGGCGTTCATGGGGCCTTGGGTCGAACGACGCGGACCACGCGTAGCCGCCACAGCCGCTGCCATCTTTTTCAGCTGTGGATTGCTCATCGGCGGCGTTGGAATGGCGATTCACCAATCGATTCTCGTGTGGGTCGGGATGGGCTTGATCGGCGGCATCGGCTGCGGCCTGGGCTACATCTCGCCAGTCAGCACACTCGTGAAATGGTTTCCCGACAGGCGCGGCATGGCGACCGGCTTCGCCATCATGGGTTTCGGGGGCGGCGCGTTTCTGGCGGGCTACCTCAATCCCTACCTGATGGCCCGCGTGAGCGTATCGAAGACGCTGATGTTGCTCGGTGTCGCGTATTTCATCATCATGATGATCGGTGCGAGAATCATCCGGCGCCCGCCCGTTGGATACAAGCCCGAGCACTGGCACGGCCCCGCAAAAGAAAATCCGATGATCAGCACGCGCAGCGTCAGCCGTAACTACGCGCTGGGCACTGTGCAGTTTTATCTGATCTGGGGAATTCTGTTCATCAACGTGACGGCCGGCATCGGAATTCTCGCGCAGGCCTCCCCGATGTTTCAGGACCTGTTCCGCAAGACCGCCCTCGAAGCGGGCCTCTTTGTTTCGCTGATCAGCGTATTCAACGCGTGCGGCAGAATATTCTGGGCATCGCTCTCGGATTTCATCGGGCGCCGCACGACCTACATCACGTTTTTCGTAGTGCAATTCTTCCTGTTCCTGCTGATCCCGAGACTTGCTGCCGGCGGTAAAATAGTTCTGTTTGAGGCGGCGGCGTTCACCGTCTTCACGATGTATGGTGGCGGGTTTTCGACCGTCCCCGCCTTTCTCGCGGACATTTTCGGAGAGGAAAATGTCGGCGCGATTCACGGCTCATTGCTGACGGCATGGAGCGCGGCGGCTGTCGTCGGTCCCGTCATCATCACGCAGCTTTCTGAGCGAGCGAAGGCTGTGCTGAAGCCGGGAGAGAGCCGCGTCCACATCTACGACCAGCCGCTGCGGGTGCTTGCCTACATGCTCGTGGTGGGCCTCATCCTGACGCTGCTCGTGCGGCCGTTGAAACACACGGAAGCGAAATAATGAGCCTCCTACGCGTTCCTGCAGGGTGCAGGGTGCCCGAACGGAATGTCTTTTTCACCGTCGAGGAAACGCAGCGCATCCGCAACAGGCCGTTTTTGGAGTGGGTGCGGCACAGAATTGGGCACAGTCGCCCGCCGGTGAAAAATCCGCTACCTCTAACTGACAGAAAAGATTGGTGGGCCTGGACTGACTTGAACAGTCGACCTCACCCTTATCAGGGGTGCGCTCTAGCCACCTGAGCTACAGGCCCGTGCGGGAAAACTGCGAAGAGCAGAAACAATTCTATCACGCTGCCCCAAAAGCAAAATAGGTTTCGTCGCGGTTGCAGCGTGTTTGGAGCGGCGGAAGCGCCAGCGAGAATGCGCGGCGCATCGCGAAGAGCTACAGCTTGTTGAGGCCGTCGAGGGCGGCGACTTTGTAGGCCTCGGCGAGCGTCGGATAGTTGAAGACGGTGTCGCGGAAGTAGTCGATCGAGCCGCCGTGGGCCAGCACGGCCTGGCCGATGTGAATGATTTCGGTGGCACGCTGGCCGATGATGTGGACGCCGAGCAGCTTGCGCGTGTTGCGGTCAAAGAGCATCTTCAACATGCCGGTTTCGTCGCCGAGCATCATGCTCTTGGCCAATTCAGCATATTTTGAAATGCCCACCTCGTAGGGGACCTTGGCGGCGGTGAGCTTCTCTTCGGTCTGGCCCACCATCGAAATTTCGGGAATCGTATAGATGCCGTAGGGAAACAGCTCGGGCATGTGCTCGGAGGGCGCGCCGAACATGCGGCAACTGGCGAGGCGGCCCTGTTCCATCGAGGTGCTGGCGAGCGCGGGGAAACCGATGATGTCACCGGCGGCGTAGATATGCGGGACAGCCGTCCGGTAGCAGTCGTTGACGGCGATCTTGCCGCGCGAATCGGTCTGCAGGCCCGCCGCTTCAAGGCAGAGCTGGTCGCCATTGGCCTGCCGGCCGACGGCATAGAGCAGAATGTCGCCCTGCACCTTCTTGCCGCTTTCGAGCTCGGCGAAGACGCGGTCGCGGTCCGTATCGAAGCCCACACGCGTGACTTTCTCTCCCAGGCGAAAGGTCGTACCCATCTGGCGCAGGTGATAGGCCAGCGCTTCCACGATTTCGCGATCGACGAAATCCAGAATCAGAGGCCGCTGATCGATGAGGGTCACTTCGGAGCCGAGGGCGGCCATGAACGACGCGTATTCGAGGCCCACGACGCCCGCTCCCACGACGATGATTTCGCGCGGCAGGGTCGCGACGCCGTTGAATTCGTCGGTGTCGAAGATGCGCTTGCCGTCAAACGGGATGTCGGGGCTGCGGGCAGGACGCGTGCCGCAGGCGATCAGGATGTTCTCACCATGAAGAGTGATCTTTTCGCCTTCGCCCTGGACCTCGACGGTGTGAGGATCGGCAAAGCTCGCCAAACCCTGATAGACCGCCACGCCATTGCGCTTGAGCTGGGCGCGAATGACTTCGGTTTCGCGGGAGACGATGCTGGTCACGCGAAAAGCAAGATCCTGTAGGGAGACGTCTCCATTGCCGCGATAGTTGTTGCCGTAGAATGTGCGGACAGCGATTCCGGTCAATTGAAAAATGGCTTCGCGGACGCTCTTGCTCGGAATCGTTCCCGTATGGACGCACACGCCGCCAATCATCATCCGGCGGTCGATGACCGCGACGCGTTTGCGCAGCTTGGCCGCGCAGATGGCGCCTTTCTGGCCGGCGGGGCCGCTGCCGATGACAATGAGATCGTAGTTTTGGTCGTTCATGTTGTGCCGGGACGCCTGCTTCAAAATTAGGGCGGGACAAAGCCCAGGATAATTTCCACTCCAAATCTTACAGGAATATGAATGGCGAGGCGACCGCCCAATCCGTTGGCAGCATCGCGGAAAGAGCATTGGCGTTTAAGCGTCGCCACGCTAAAGCCCTGACGGATTCAGCCGAGGACGATCAGGTCGATCTCGACGCGCACATCCCGGGGAAGGCGCGCCGCCTCAACGGTCGAACGAGCCGGAGGATTCGTCGAAAAGTAGCGCGCGTAGACTTCGTTCATCGCCGCGAAATCGTTCATGTCCTTCAAGTAGACAGTGGCCTTCACGGCGCGGTCGAGAGACGAGCCGGCAGCCTCCACGATGCCTTTCAAGCTATCGAGGACACGAGCTGTCTGGCGCGCAACGTCGCCTTCCACAAGCTGGCCGGTCGAGGGATCCAGCGCGATCTGGCCGGCGGTAAAGATGAATCCGTTGGCTTTGATCGCTTGCGAATAGGGACCAATCGCCTTAGGCGCTTTGTCGGTAGAGATAACTTCCTTCATGGGGCCTCCCTGCCGTGATTTGACGTGAGAAGCTCACTCGCCCGTTTCTTCTCCAGCGGGTCCGAGCGGATAGCGATCGCGAAAATCCTGCGGGATTCCCTTTTCGTTGAGCCACAGGCGAAACATCTTTCCCAAGTTTCGGTTTGTCGATTGTTCGAGAGCCGAGCGCAGGCCGTCGTAATCGACTTCCTGGCCTCGCAGCAGCGCCACGACGTGAGCCAATCCCTTGCGGACGTCGCCAGGGCCGCAGGCATCTTCGAGCGCGACGAAAAAAAGCGGCGCCTTGGCCAGAGCGATGCGGCGCGGGCCGATGGGATCGGTCAGCATCGTGACTCCCAGCGGCGTCTCGTTTGCGTGCGTGCGGGCTTCATCATAGCGGCGAAGATAATCGAGAACGCGACGGCGGCGGCCGGCCGCGCCATTGCGGGCCTCGTCGATCACGATGGTGGCGTATTCCGGCAAGCCCTCGCCGATGCCGATCGACGCATCGGAGTTCGGACGCAGTTCATCGCCGAACCAATTGTGCGCAAGGGCATGGGCGACGATATCGAGAAACTCACTGCTGTTGACTCCAAGCGCGAGTGCGGCAGGATTGACGATCGCGCCACCGGGAAACGCCGCGGCGGCAGCGCCGTCTTCGCCGGAAACGTGCGCACGCAGTTCCGGCGACTCGACGATGTGCGGCGCGGAGATATTCTTATCAAGAGGGCCGAAGTCGGTTTCAAGTGTGCTCCACGCAGCGGCGATCTGCGCTATGGCCGGAGCCGGGTCGTCTTTCAGTGGTTGGAGTGTCCAGAAAGCGGGGGAGTGCGCGCGGCGATCCGCAGGCGCGGCGCTGTAGCGGCCCGCCACGACGAACGGCGGCAAATCGTCTTTGGACAGAACAAAGCGATACGCGGTTTCGGCACCGTCTTTCTTCTGGCCTTTCGGCGTTCCTCGCGCGAGGACGAAGAAATCCGCGGGCACGCGGATCGTGTAACTCACGGGATTCGGCGACTTGGGATTAGGAGCGAACAGGTGCTTCGGCGGCAGAAGCTCAGGGAACCAGCCGCGCGAGCCAAGATGAAATGCATTTTCCCCAAGAGTAATCCGCGAGCCTGAATTTTCGGGAGACGCAAGCGCGTAATCGATCGAGAGGTTGCGAATTTGTTTGCGAACCCAGGGCGATTCAAGCGGAATGCGGAGAGCGTTTGGCTGGCTGATCTCGTAATCTCCGGGGAGCGTTGCGGGCGTGACGGCGCGGCCATCGATCTGGATGCGAAGGCCCTGGCGGCCGAAGGCCTTTTCCTCCGGAAAGTCTGCGTCCAGGAACGTCAGATCGCTATTGCCGATATTCTGCAGCTTGTACTGCGAGTGAATTTGCAGTTCAGGGGTCGAGCCAGCAGCATAACGGATTTCAGAGGATTGCGTGAGGATCCTGTAGCCGGGAGCAAGCGGAACAGCGCACGAATATCCGCAGAGCAGCATGAGCGTCGGAATGAGGCAGAGAGCAAGCGAGCGCGGAAGCGGACGATTCAAGGTGCCACGATTCTACCGAGGCAAGATCGAAGTGAAAAGAAAAACGCGAAATGGCGCTATGTGGGCGCAAGCCACCGACCAGAGCATGCGCATCTCGATCGACGCACACGTCTCCTCGCGGGTCCGACGCCCGAGATTGACCGCCGGCGCGCTGCGCGTCGGGTTGCGGGGGCGTCAGTAGGTCTGGGCCGACGGTGCCGCGTGCGCGTTCAGGAACTTGCAGACGTCCTTGACCGCGTTGCTGAGCAAGGTAGTCTCGGTCACGTAGATCGTGTCGCCGCCGTGCGCGACGATCTGGAAGCGGTAGTCGCCGGCCCAGCGCGCGTCCAGCAGGTAGTCGGAAGCCTTCGGATTGCGATTATGAGTGATGACCACGTTGGGGCACTTCTGGCTAAGGTGCTTAACGATTTCGACGGGATCGACGTTCGATCCGGGCGACAGCAAGAGCTTGATCTGCCGTGCCTGCGGTTCAGCATTTCCCACGGGCACGACGCAGGCGAGGAATACGATTGCAATTGCGGCTATAAAGGACTTCTTCAGTGACATTGCCGAATCTCCCTTGGTCCGGCTCGTTCGGGCCGGATATGAATCACCGTGCAAAGGGCGCCGCGAACGGATTATGAACGCGCCTGCCGGGCACGGCGCAAACCTTTCCTTTAATTAGAACACTTTTCCGGGCGAAATGTTGCGTGGCCCTTTCAGGCTGCCCGTCGGCTGGCGGCCCGGGCGGGGTTGTACTATGATGCGCCGCAATCGCCGCACACTCCCTAGAGTAGGAGATCCAATGTCGAGTCCAGCATCGCAGCACGCGTCCGGCGCGAGCCCGCAAGCGCAGATCATGCAGCTGGGGATCGGGTACATGCAGGCCGCGTGCCTCTACGTCACGGCTAAACTCAGGATCGCCGACTTGCTGGCGGCAGGGCCGACGCCCGTATCAGAACTTGCCCGCCAGACGAACGTGAAAGAAGGCCCTCTCTACAGGGTAATGCGAGCGATCGCGTCCGCGGGAGTCTTTCGCGAAGTGGCGCCGCACACGTTTGCCAATACGCCGCTATCGGAAACGCTGCGCGCCGATATTCCCGGTTCGGCGCTCCCCACCGTGCTGTTTCTCTGCGATCCGCTGCACCTGCGTACTTTCGCCGAGCTTCTGCATTCGGTCGAAACGGGTGGAACGGCTTTCAGGAAGATTACGGGGATGGAGCCGTTCGATTTCTTCCGGCAGAACGATGAGGAAAATCGCGCGTTCAACGCGGCGATGACCTCGATCAGCGCGCACTCCGTGCCTCCGGCGATCGAGGCGTACGACTTTGGCGAGTCGGGCACGGTGGCCGATATCGGCGGCGGACACGGGATCTTGCTCGCGATGATTCTGCAAAAGCATCCCGGGCTGCGCGGAATCGTATTCGACTTGCCGCATGTGGTCGAGGGAGCGAAACCGCGGATCGAATCGCTTGGGCTGGCGCCGCGGTGCGAGGTAGTAGGCGGAGATTTTTTCGAGGCAGTGCCGGCCGCGGACAGCTACGTCATGAAGTCGATCATTCACGATTGGGATGAACCACGGGCGCTCACGATTTTGAAAAACTGCGCGAAGGCCATGCGCGGCCCAAAGGGCAGGGTGATTTTGATCGAACAAGTGATCCCGGAAGGCAACGAGCCGAGTCTGGCGAAATGGATCGACATGGAAATGCTGGCGATGGCCGGAGGGCGGGAGCGAACGGAAGCAGAGTACGCGGATCTGTTTGCCAAAGCAGGGCTGCGGCTGGCGCGCGTGGTTCACGCGCCGTCGCCATTCAGCGTGATCGAGGCGGCGAAGGCCTAGCAAGACGCTGCTCAAGGAGGGCGCGACGGAAAAGTTCTCAGTGGGACGCTCGATGACGCAGATACAGGCCGTGGAGACTCAGGCCAAGGCCACTCAAGAAGAGCAGCGGCAAAAGATAATTCGCTAGAAGTGACGGCACCGGAACCGGGAGCGTCCACATGCTTGAGCCGCTGGCGAAGTAACCGACTACCGCAGCCATGAGCATGAAGAGAAGCCCTCGGCGGATTCTATCGCCGCCGACCGGAGCCACAGCCTTCCGAGCCACCGCTTGGGGCAGGGTTTCGCGGCAGTGGCTGCATTGGGTCAGCTGGTCGTAGACTAGCTTGCCACAATACGGACATTCTCGAAGCGCCATATCCAGCTCCCCCAGGAAGGCCTGAGCTCAAGATCGCTCCAGGCCTCCGGAAATCGGTTCCCCAGCTAATCGCTGGTGCAAGCCAGCTTCCATGGCTTAGCTTAACCATACTAAACACTTAGCTCTCTGGAAAGTTGCGCAGAAGCAGTGGCCATGTGCCAAAACGTAACAATCCCGGAACCGCGCGGAAGGGCCTTTGACCGATTTGCGCCCTTTCGGCCCCTGCGCTAGCGCCAGCCGCTTAGCTCTCGTAGGGACGTGATGTGCGCGACGTGATGGCGGCTGTGCCAGGCGTACTGCGCCAGCAGGAAATCGACCGTCGCGAGTCCCCAGCCCGGATGGCGGAATTTGCGGGGCCAATCGGCCGGACCGAGCGAGCGCAGGAGGATCACCCAGCGCTTGTGAAGGTTTTCGAGCAGTGCCAGCGACCATTCGATCGGCGGGGTTTTCGTATCAGCCAGTTCGGCCCAAAGCTGTTCTTCGTAAGTCTTGATCATCGGCTCGTCTTCTGTGAGGGCGAGTTTGAAACGCGTCAACGCATTCATGTGGCTGTCGGCAAGGTGGTGAACGAGTTGGTGAACGGTCCATCCGCCGGGGCGATAGGGCGTCTCGAGTTGCGCGGGAGTGAGGCCGGCGACCGCGGAAGCGAGGCGAGCGGGCATTTGCTCAATCTGAGAAATGCAGGCGGCGCGCTCTGGGTCCGTCAGCTTCTCGACTCGCTGGAATTCGCCGATGGGATAGCGCAAGTCCGCGTTCATGCGTCCTTCTCGAGTAGCGCAGCCATGAGGGCCGATAACTTCTCTGACGTTCGCCAGCGGAGTTTGGAAGCAAAGGCCTCGCGGCGCGCCGCCAATCGCAGGCGTTAGCGGCCGGCGTGCGGCTTGGCGGCTTCGTAGAGAGGCGAAAGCTCGCGAAGGCGCTTTACGGTTTCGACCACGCGGTTGGCAACGTAGTCGACTTCCTCTTCGGTGTTGAAGCGCCCCAGACCAAAGCGGATGGAGCTGTGCGCCAAATCTTCGGAAACGCCGAGCGCGCGGAGAACGTGGCTCGGCTCGAGCGTCGCAGTGGTGCACGCCGAACCACTCGATACGGCAACGTCGTTGATGCCCATCAGCAGCGCGTCGCCTTCGACGCCCGCGAAGCTGAGATTGAGATTGTTCGGAAGGCGATGGGCCATCGAGCCGTTGACGAATGTGTCGTCGAGGCGGCTCGTGATCGCGTGCTTCAGTTTGTCGCGAAGGCCGCGCAGGCGCTCGCCCTCTTCCGCCATTTCCTTCTGGCAAATCTCGCAGGCTTTGCCGAGGCCGACGATTCCCGGAACATTGAGCGTGCCGGAGCGCAGGCCGCGCTCGTGGCCGCCGCCATCGATCATGGGAGCGATCTCGACGCGCGGATCCTTGCGGCGGACGTAGAGCGCACCGACGCCTTTTGGTCCGTAGAGCTTGTGCGCCGAGATCGAAAGCAGGTCGAGACCGAATTTTTCGACGTCAACGGGAATCTTGCCAACGGACTGCGCGGCGTCGACATGGAAGAGGACTTTCTGTTGCTTGGCGATCTTGCCGATTTCCTCGATCGGTTGGAGCACGCCGATTTCGTTATTGGCGTGCATGATGGAGACCAGAATTGTTTTCGGCGTGATGGCGCGGCGCAAGCTTTCGGGATCGACGAGGCCGTCTTTGTCGACCGGGAGGTAAGTCACGTCGAAGCCGCATTTTTCCAGGTGCTTGCAGGTGTCGAGGACGGCCTTGTGCTCGGTCGCCTGGGTGACGATGTGATTGCCCTTGGCGCGATTGGCTTCGGCCGCACCTTTGATCGCAAGATTATTCGACTCGGTTGCGCCGCTCGTGAACACGATCTCGCGCGGACTGGCGTGAATCAGCCGCGCGATCTGCCCTCGCGCGGTCTCGACGGCTTCTTCCGCTTTCCATCCGAATTCATGGTTGCGGCTCGCGGCATTGCCATATTTCTCCGTGAAATAGGGCAGCATGGCTTCCAGCACGCGCGGATCGACCGCCGTGGTCGCGTGATTGTCCATGTAGACCGGGAGTTTGAGCGCCATTTCAGACCATTCTAGTTCGCTGGGGCGCGACCCGTCCAGCAAGCCCCGCCTAGCGCCAACCCGCGCAGGCACGGCCACGTTAGCCGCGGCCGATGAAGGGCATCTTGGTGGCCATGACGGTCATGAACTGGACGTTAGCGTTGAGCGGCAGCGACGCCATGTAGACGACGGCGCGCGCCACATCCGCGAGATCCATGCGGGGTTCGACGGCGATGGTGCCGTTCGCCTGCGGGACACCCTTGTTCATTCGTTCCGTCATTTCTGACGCAGCGTTGCCGATATCAATCTGGCCGCAGGCGATATCATATTTTCGACCGTCCAGGGAGGTGACCTTCGTCAGACCGGTAACGCCGTGTTTTGAGGCCGTGTAGGGTGCGGAATTCGGCCGAGGGCTGTGAGCCGAAATCGAGCCGTTGTTGATGATGCGCCCGCCGCGCGGGTCCTGGCTCTTCATGATCTTGAACGCTTCCTGCGTGCAGAGAAACGCACCCGTGAGGTTCGTATCGACAATGGACTTCCAGTTTTCGTACGACAGATCCTCCAGCGGCTCGGCGCGGCCGGAGATGCCAGCGTTGTTGAAGAGCAAATCGAGCCGGCCGAAGATGTCTTTGGTTTTCGCGAAAAGCTCACGCACCGCGGCAGGATCGGTGACGTCGGCAGGAACAACGAGCGCTCGAGAACCGCTTTGCTTGACTTCGAGTGCGGTCGCCTCCAAGGTTTCCTTGCGACGGCCGGCGAGAACCACAGAGAAACCGTTCTGCGCGAGAGAAACAGCCACGGCTTTGCCGATTCCGGTCCCCGCGCCGGTAATGATGGCTATCTTTGACGGCGGTTCCACGAATCGCCTCCGCTACGAGGGACAGCAGCTTTCCAGAGCCTGCGCGTGAATCTACACGAATCGAGGGTGTTTCTGCACCTGACTTGCCTGGAAAGCAGGGATTTGCGTAATTAGCCTTGGCGGGATGGCGCCCACTTTCTGAGGAAGGCTGTGACGTCTGCAGGGCCGATGCGTAAGCTGTTTTCGAATTCGCCCTGCTTCTGGCTGTAGACCAGCTTGCCGTCAGAATCAAGGACTGCGAGACCAGGAATACCCTTGTTCAGCGGAACGCCGTACTTATCGGCGAGGTCGAGATTCCTATCCTCGTCGCCCACGTTGACGTGCACGACGTGGTAGTTCGCGGTGACCAGCGGCGCGATGGCCTTGGAATGAAACGCCGCGTCAAGGACATGGCAGTCGTAACACCAGTTGGCGCCGAAGACGAGAATCACGCGCTTGTGATCTTTCGCGGCGGCGGCCAGGGCCGCGTCGATTTCTGCGCGCGCCTCTTCAGGCGGGGCGTAGAGGTCTGTCTTCGGTTTGACGGGCTCCGGCAAGCGGCGCGGCGGATTTGGTACGAGTTCGCTGCGGCGCGTAGCCACAATGCGCCAGTCACCGCCTTGCTGCTGCCAGAGCTGATGCATTCCTGCGACGAACGGCTGAGGGCCGGAAGCCGTTGGCAGAGTCATCTCGATTCGAAGGACAACTTCCACAAGTCCTGCTTGTCGCGGCTCGACCGTGAGAAGCTTCGCATTTAGGCCGCTTGGCCCTTTGGCCATCACAGCGGACCAATAGCGCGCCTCGGCTTCGGGCTCTTGCAGCGTGCCGGAGTCCGTCTGCACTTGCGCAGGAGGAATTTTCGAATAGAGCGCGGCGAGCAAAGCTTCGTTTCCGGATTGCAGCGCGGCCTTCCAGCGATTGATCGGCTCGAATGTGGACTGAGCAATCAACGCCGGAGGCCAAAGAAACAGCATCGCGGCAGCGCAAACCGTTCGGCTGATCTTCATCGTTTCTCCCGAAGCCAAAGCATGTTCGCCGAATTCTACCGCAGGCGCACACCGGGTCCTAGCAGACGCGCCGACGTACAGTTCGTTGGCCTAGACATCGTTCGGCTGATACAATGTGCGCGCATGGCTGATTGGCGGCAGATTCAGGCGAGAATTCGCAAAGCGAAAAGCAGTCCCGAACCGGTGTCGAAACTTTCCGAACTATTCAAGCGCACGCGCGACGCTATGGTGGCGTGGGAACTCGGCGCGATCGAAGAGAAAGCCGATCACAAGGAAGAAGCCGGGAACTGGTACACGATTGCGGCACAGCGCTTTCGCCGCGCCGACTGGAAGAAAAAGGCTGAAGAAGCGCTGACACGTCTCGGCGTTGCGCTTCCCCCGCCACAATCAGAAGCGGCCGCGCTCGAACGCGCGGAACCCACCGAACCATCGCGCGCGCCGGAGATTAAATCCGAAGAAGCCCAACCAGCCGCGGCGCCGAAACAAATTCCGGAAGAGGAGACGGCACAAGTGAGCTCTGAGGGGCAACCGATGGCTGAAGGCGCTGAAACGGGAGAGCCGGGGCGTAAGAGGCGGCGACGAGGGCGACGCGGTGGCCGCGGCCGGCGCCGCAAAGGAGCAGGAGCGCCCGGCCTGCCAACACAGGCTTTTGCAGAGCGGCCCGCCGCAACTGTGGCGCAGCCTGAAGCGGCGGCTCCTGTCGTGGAGCGCCGGGCATTTGACAGATTAGAGACCGAGCCGCCAACGCCGGAACAGTTGCGGCCGGTTCTAGTGGAGCCTCCTTCGCCGCGGCTGCCGTCAGAACGCGTAGCTCACGGACGCAGCGATCCGGCCGTGGCGTCACGCATGGCGCATCTGGAATCGCTGCTGCGGCGGCTGTTGGGCAGCCCACTGCACAAGCTGGATGAAGCGGATGAAGCACCGGCGGGACCGGGCGTGTTTCTGCTCTCCGAGTCCGATCAAACCGCGTCCTATTACATCGAGGCGTGCCAGACGCTTCGCGTGGGACTTGGCAATCTGCTGCGCGGCGGGCGAGGAGGCAAGGGCAGCCGAGGCGGGCGAGGACCTTCGGAAGAAAGCCTTAAGGCGAAGCTGGCTGAGAATCTTGGGATCGATGAAGGGAAGGTATCGCAGTACCTGAAAGACCACTGCTGCGTCCGCTGGATTCAACTCGACGACGACGCTCCACTGCTGGCACACTTCGCGATCGCTGTCCTGCGCACACCCCTGAACCTGGATTGACCTGTCCCCAACCCGCTTCGGGCGTGTTTCACCTTGGGCGACTTGACCCCGCTGGGCTTCGGCTGGCTACCGTTTAACCCCCGATATGCCCCTTTGGGTGCAGCAGCCTAGACTGGGGGGCTAGATTCCTGGCAAACTCTGGTACCGTAACCGTTTACGGGTGCATTGGCTTTCTCTAGGGGTCGGGCTTCCGCGGGGCGTAGGGGCGATTCCAGTCCAAATTGTTTTGCTGAGGAAAGGCACAAGACTATGTCGATGACAATCGGCAATCGCGTATGGAAGTCATTTGACTGGGCGCTGTGTAAGACAGCGGCTGCCACTTTCAACACTGTGAAGTTCTTCGACAGCATGAAGGCGCCGAATCCGTCGTTCACGCCGAAATGGTCCGATAAGCCTCTGCTCAAGTCCTGGGAGAAGTCAAAGCCGACGCTCGGCTGGCCGCGCACGACCGATTCGCTGTGCCCCGACTGCGTCAAGGAAGCGCGCGAAGCGATCCTGAATGGCAAGAAAGATTGGATGGACCTCGTCCACGAGAAAGTGGGCGAAATCAAGGCGCAGATCATCGAGCGCGACGGGCAGGTCTGGATGGTGAAGGAGTGCCCGCAGCACGGCAAGTACGAAGACCTGATGGCCGTCGATTCGAAATTCCTCGCATGGATCGAGAGCCAGTTCCCGGGCCGCGACATTCCCGCACACAACGACGAAAAGCTCCACCGGCACGGATCGAGCACCGTGCGGCACGGCCGCGGCGCGGTGCTGACCGTCGACCTGACGAACCGCTGCAACATGATGTGCGATCCCTGCTTCATGGACGCGAACCAGGTGGGCTACGTCCACGAGCTGGAGTGGGATGAGATCAAGGAAATCCTGGACAACGCGCTGCTGATCAAGCCGCGCCGGCAGATGTCGGTGCAGTTTTCGGGCGGCGAGCCGACGATGCATCCGCGGTTTATCGACGCGGTCGCTTATGCCCGGAAAGTGGGCTACAACAGCGTGCAGGCGGCGACGAACGGCATCGAGTTCGCGAAAAGCAAGGAATTCTCGAAGAAGGCCTTCGAAGCGGGCATGCGCTACGCCTACCTGCAGTTCGACGGCATCGGCAACGACGCGAACAGCCACCGGCAGGTCGGCAACCTCTTCGACGTGAAGCTGCGGGCGATCGAAAACATGCACGAGGCGGGCATCGAGATCGTGCTGGTGACGACGATCGTCAACAACGTGAACAACGATCAGGTGGGGCCGATCGTGAAGTTCGCAATGGAGAACCCCGGAAAGATTTCGTTCGTTTCGTTCCAGCCAGTTTCGTTCACCGGGCGCGACGAGGACATCACGCCCGAGCGCCGGATGCGCCAGCGGTACACGCTCTCCCACCTCGCGAAGGATGTGAGTGAGCAGGTGGGCAAAGTCGAGCCGACGCGCGACTGGTTCCCGATTTCATTCATCAGCACCTTCGCGAACTTTGCCGATCTCGTCCACGGTCCCGAATCGCAGTGGGGGTCGCTCTCCTGCGGCTGCCACCCGAATTGCGGCGTTGGAACGGCGATGATGATCAACAAGAAGACGAAGGAATGGGCGCCCGTACCGCGATTCCTGAGCGCGCAGGGCCTTACGCGCGACGTGAATTACATTACGGACGCGGCGCGCAGCAAGAAATTCTCGAACTTCATGATGGCGATGGCGCTGCTAAAGAATTATGAGCCCTTCCAGGCGCCGCCCAGCCTGAAGCTGAAGGACCTCTGGGTGAAGTTTGACAAAACCTGGGCGCTTTCGCGGAATGCGGACAAGAAGTACGGCCGCACGAATCCCAACCGCACCTTCCAGGACGCCATGAAGAGGCGCGAGGATCCCTGGAATTTCATGTTTATTGCCGGGATGTGGTTCCAGGACCTCTTCAACTACGATTTCCGCCGCACGGAAATGTGCATCATCCCCTACGCCACGCAGCAGGGCGAGATTTCCTTCTGCGCGTACAACACCGGAATCGGCTGGCGGAAGATCATCGAGAACATGTACAAGAACGCGACCGTCGCCGAGTGGTACAAGGCGCACGGCAAGCACCAGATCTACGCCAAGGGCAAGAAAGTTGATCTCGCGACTTACGAGCACTCGCTCAAGATCGACGCGGAAGATGCGGCGCGCGTGCGTCACCTGGAGCACGACATTCCGCTGACCGCGGCCGAAGAGGATCGCATCCGCCGCAAGCAGGCGTTCGAGGAAGCGGCCAAGGTGCGGAAGATTTACGAGGAGCTTGTGCTAAAGAAGGCCTCAGAGCCCATCGTTCAGATCGGATCGATCGATGAGATTCTGACGGCAGTTCCGGGCGCGACCGTGAAGCGCATCGAGCCGGCAAACGGAAACGGCAACGGCGCAGCGAAGGCGAACGAGTCAGAAGCTGCGGCGGTGGCCGGCGACTAACGGAAATTCTCCAACCTGGCGGGTTTCACCAACAGCCTCGGCTTTGGCCGGGGCTGTTGTTTTTCGGCCCAAGGGATTTCTCGATAGAATGCGGGTATGGCTGATCCGAGAGTGCGCGTGCGCGAGCTAGCCGCCGAATACATTCGCAAAGGCGACGCGACTGGGTGGTTTGAGAAGCTTTACCAGGAAGCCGAGACCGGCGATGCGGCGATTCCGTGGGCCGACCTGGAGCCCAATCCGCGGCTCGTCGAATTCTGGAAGACGCATCCGCTGGAGACGGCGGGCAAGCGCGCGCTCGTGATCGGCAGCGGATTGGGTGACGACTCGGAGCAGCTCGCGGCATGGGGGTTCAAGACCACCGAATTCGACATCTCGCCGACGGCGATCGAGAAGACCAAGACACGCTATCCGAAGACGCAGGTCGAGTACGTGGTGGCCGATCTTTTCGATCCACCGCGGGCGTGGATTCGCGGCTTCGATTTCGTGTTGGAGATATACACTGTGCAGTCGCTCCCGGCGGAGTGGCGCCCGAAGGTGATCGAGGCAATCGCGCGATTCGTCGCGCCGGGAGGGAGGCTGCTCGCGATCGCGCGGGGCCGCGGCGAGGGAGAGCCGGAAGCGCCGGGTCCTCCGTGGCCGCTGACGCGCGAGGAGATGGATGGATTCCGGCGCGCGGGTCTCGAGGAAGAGCAGTTCGACGACTATGCGGAGCCCGAGCCGCCGTGGGTACGGCGGTTCCGTGCGCTGTATCGCAGGCCTTGACGCCGTTGGCCACCTAGCCAGCACTGCCTGGGAAGGGAAACTCATGGGGGAACTCTTGATCGCAGTGTTGGGCCTCGTCGGCTACGTGGTCCCCGCGCCGGCCCTAATTTGGGGATGGTGGCGATGGGGAACATCTTCTCCCCGCTTTGGATCGCCAACGTGGCGCACCTCCCTCTCGTTCGCCGGCCTCTTGGTTGCGACCGTCGTCGGAATCGGAGTTCTTGTTTGCATCGCGCAGGTGAACCGCCTTCCGGAGGGAGATCTGAAGTACGCAACGGCTCTGAGGTGGGCGAGGAGTGGCTTTTTCACCGCTGGGTTCGGGCTAATTACGTCCCTTGTTGGCAAGGGGCCCGCTCGACTTCCTGGATGTTTGGCCTCAGTGGGTTTGATGAGCTTGTGGCTGATCTCCGTGATCACCTATTGAGGTGCTATGATTGACCAAGGAGAAGCGGATGCCGATCTACGAATACGTTTGCGATGATTGCGGCGAGCGCTACGAGCGCATCGTGATGAACGGGAAGACGAAGATCACGTGCCCGAAGTGCTCGAGCGCGAAAAACACGATTCAGCTTTCCGTTTTCGCGGCGCCCGCGAACGGCAGCAAGGCTTCCTCCAGCTTCTCGGAATCGTCCGGCGGCGGATGCTGCGGCGGCGCCTGCGGCTGCAAGAACTAGCGCGGCTGCGATGAAAGCTCCGAGCGCCGTCTTCTCGAAGGAAACCGTCCTCTTTCTGCGCGAGCTCGGGCGCAACAATCACAAAGCCTGGATGGACGAAAACCGCGAGCGCTATCGCACCTCGCTGGTCGAGCCGTTTCGGGTGCTCCTCGACCGTCTTGCCCCTGCGGCGCTGAAACTGAACCGCCGGTTCGTGGTCAGTGGGCGCACGGGCGAGAATTTTTCCCGCATCAATCGCGACATCCGCTTTTCGATGGACAAAGCGCCTTACCGGACACAGATGTATCTCCAATTTAGTGAACCCGGAGGCGAGGGCGGCGAACTCTACACGGGTTTCTCGGCGGAGACGGTTACCTGCGGATTCCGGATTTACGGCCGGGCGAAAGGCGCTCCTCTCACGCAGATTGGACGGGCACGGGCAAAGGAAAACGCGAAGTGGCTCGAGCGGCAAAGGAACCGCCTCGGACGAAAGTATGAAAGCTACTGGTATTCGTCCGAAAAGGGCGAATGGATCAAGCACAAAGGCTGGCCCGTGAAGTCCGAGGAGTGGAAGAAACTGCAGGGATGGGTCGTCCGCCGTAAGCTCACTCACGCCTCCGCGATGCGCCCCAGCTTTGAACGCGAAGTGGCTAGAATTTTCCGCGACGTCTATCCTCTCTTGCCATTCACTTCGTCAGCCAGTTGGAAGCCGTAACGCCGACGCGTTTCAGGCACTGACTCGCTCTCGACGGTGAAATGCGTCGTTGTTAGTGGATTAAGAAAGTAACCGCCAAGTTGAATAAGGCACTTGTGCGACGGCGCTCCCGAGAGGATGATCTTCTGATGGAGGGCTCATGTCCCGTGCCGTTCTTGTGAAGCGTGCGCTCCTCGCGCTTGTGCCCTTGCTGCTGGGTCCGCATTTGGTGAACGGCGGGTCGCCAGATGACCGAGGAAGCGCTAAATCTGGCTCAACCTCCTATTGTCCAGACGGTCTCTACATCAGCAATAATCTAGGTCTCCGAGGGCTGGTCAAAGAGTGCACCGTGGAGACAACGGTCCTGTCCGGGGAAACGACATACAGGTTCGTGGCCACGGAACGGTACAATCTCGATGGAAGCGTTTATCAAATGCTTGATGGCAACGGCTGGAGATCCTTTACTTACGATGACCAAGGCCGGCGGTTGGCATATTCGTGGGACGGCGACCCAAATTCTCAAGAGACCTACTCGTACGACGACAAAGGAAGGTTAGCTGGTATCAAAGGATCAGACGAGACGGAAACCTTTGAATACGACAGTCTCGGCCGCAAGACGCGGACCACAAAGCCTACTGTGGCGTACTCACCCGAGGAAGCGCAGTCCACCATCTATGGTGGCGCGGTGGGAGGAATCGAGAACTCGGACTTATCCGTGCTGCCCCCGGACCATGGACTCGTGAAGACGCTGTTCAATGAACGCGATCAGGCTGTTGAATCACGGGTCTATGACGCCGATGGCGACCTCATGAGCCGGCTGGTGTTTCAATACGACTCCAAAGGGCGCGTAGCCGAGTTCATGCGCTACCAGAGAGCGCTTGATTTTTCCCGATCGCCCGCGACAGGGGGAGTAGTTGCGAAGCCCCAACCCTCGGGGAATCCGATGGGCGAGTTGACCCAGCAGATCGCATACACGTATGACGAGCAGGGCCGCGTCGTTGAAATCTCTGTCGGAGAGGCGAGGGTTACGAAAAAAATGTACAACGAGTACGGCGATGTGTCTGAGGAAATCGAGACCACATCCGGCGATCTCGCAAAGTTCGATCCGTCAAAGGTAGCTCGATTCAAGTATGAATACGATCGCTTCGGGAACTGGGTCGAGCGGACGGTAAGCTCCCAGAGTGAAGCAGATCAAACCGAACACACTACGAGCATCACTCGACGCCTTATCACGTACTACTGACGTTTCGCGGTCAATCGAGCGTGCTGACAATCCGTGCGCTCCACTCACCCACAGAACGAAGCGCTACCCCCTCCTTTGCTACCTCTGTTAGGATGCGCGCTGGAAATGCACGTACGCGGCGAATCCGCGAATCTTGAGTGATGCGTCGAAGAGATCTGATTGCGGCAGCTTTGGGGACCATTCTTCTCGTCAGCACCTTTGCACACGCCGGCGTAGTTGCCGAGACAGGGCGCGGCCAGGGAATTCCTGAAGCAACCGCTTGCGACCGCCAGTGTCTCTATGGCTTTGTTAACCAGTATCTGGCGGCGCTCGTGGCCCATGATCCGGCGCGCTTGTCGTGGGCCAAAAACGCTCAGTTCACCGAGAACAATGTGGTGCTGCGCGTTGGCGACGGATTGTGGGGCACGATCACAGCGCTAGGTGCCGAGGATTTTCGCGCGGCCGATCCGGAGACCGGGCAGGCCGCGTACTACGGCGTCGTGGACGAGCGCGGGAACCAGGCATTCTTGGCGCTGCGGCTGACGATTGCGGACGGGAAAATCGCGGAAGTCGAGACGATCGTGGATCGCAAGGGCTACGGCCCCGGACCTTTCGGCGATCCGGCCACGCTGAAACCGGTGCCCGTCCTGCTGGAGGATGTGCCGCCGGAGCGTCGCAGACGGCGCGAGCGAATGATTTCGCTCGCCGACGGCTACTTCAACACGCTGCAACTGAACGACGGCCAGATCTTCACGCAGTTCGCCGACGATTGCAGCCGCCGGGAAAACGGCGTGTGGACCGCGAACGATCCTCACCCCGATCCGAACGCGGCCTCGGCTATCTCAAGCTATGGCAAGATTTCCTGCGAAGCGGGATTCAAACTCGGCAACTACCGATGGGACGACCGGCTGCGCGACCGTCGCTTTCCACTGGTCGACGAAGAGAAGGGCTTGGTTCTGGCCGCAGGGTTTATCGATCACGCTGGACGATTGGAAACCTACACCACGACAGACGGCGTGAAGCACGACTCGCCGATGAAATCGCCGCACTCATTTTGCTTTCTGGAGACTTTCAAGATCGTTGACGGCAAGATCCGGCACGCGGAGGCGGTATTCATTACGGTGCCGTACTACATGCCGTCTCCGTGGGTAAAATAGCGGGCGAGGAAGGGAGATTTTGGGTAAACCTTGCGAGTACGCTAGTGGTTGCAACCGGGCAGCGACCAGAGCCTTTCCCGTTGCGCCAGGGAAAATCTGGCTGTGTGACGAACATTTTCAGCAAACCCTCGATGATCTGGCGGAACTACCCGACAGTCGCAAGCTTAATGCTCAGTGGGTGGTACATTTCCATAAGTACCTTAGGGAGAACGATCTGAATCCTGCAGAGCTAACAGAAACTCAAAAGCGTCAAATCCAGAACGAGGTACATCGCTGGCTTCAAGAGAAACGCCTGGAGACGGAGCAAAACAAACACAGGAGTAAGAGCCATGGTTGATTTTTCGAACATGCCGACGATGAAGGGTTTTTTCGCGCCCACGCGATTCGAGGCGGACGTGTACGACTGCGAAGCGATCGGAAAGGTGCCGACCGAGCTGAACGGAGCGTTCGTGCGGCTCGGTGGAGATTGGCTCTACCCGCCGAAATTCGAGGACGATTCGCCGTTCAGCATGGACGGCTACATCAACATGTTCCGCTTCAAGAACGGCATCGTCGATTACAAAGGCCGCTGGGTGAAAACGCCTCGCTACAAGGCCGACCTGGCCGCCCACAAGCAGCTTTTCGGCAAATACCGCAACCCGTTCACCGACGATCCCAGCGTCGCGGGCCTCGATCGCAGCGTGCAGAACACTACCCCGCTCGCGTTCGCCGGGAAACTCTTCACGCTGAAAGAGGACAGTCTGCCGTACGAGATCGATTGCAACACGCTTGAAACCATCGGCCCGTACAATTTCCACGGCAAATACAGGAGCCTGACCTTCACCGCGCACCCAAAAGTCGATCCCACGACCGGTGAAATGATCTGCTACGGCTACGAAGCCGAAGGCCTCGAAACCAACGACGTCTTCCTTTACACCGTCAACAAGAAAGGTGAAGTCACCCGCGAACTGCGCTTCAAGGTTCCCTATGTGTCGATGGTCCATGACATCAGCATCACCAAAAACTACGTGATCATTCCCATCTTCGGCTTTGTCTCCAGCATGGAGCGCCTCAAGGAAGGAAAAGTGCACTGGGGCTGGGACGACACGAAACCGGCCATGGTCGCCATCGTTCCGCGCGATGGCGAGGCGAAAGACATCCGCTGGTTCAAAGGCCCTTCGCGCGCCACAGTCCATACGCTGAACGCGCGCGAGGAAGGCAACAAGGTGATTTTTGAAGCTCCAATCTACGATTCGAATCCCTTTCCGTTCTTCCCGCCCGTCGACGGCTCGCCCTGGGATCCCTCTAAAGCGAAAGCGTACATTCGCCGCCAGACCTTCAACCTGAATTCCAAGGACGACGGCTACACCGAAGAAAAGCTCTTCGAAATGAACGTCAGCGATCTTGGCCGCGTCGACGACCGCTATCTCACGCAGCGTTACCGCTATGCGTTCACGGCCTACGCGGATAAGCAGCGGCCATTCGAGGAATGGAAGGCGGGAAACCTGGGCGGTCGTGTGAACAACTGCTATGGGCGCTTTGATCTCGCGACCGGCAAGATGAACGCGTATTTCGCGGGGCCGACGCACAGCGTGCAGGAAGTCTGCTTCGTCCCGCGCAAGAATGGAGCGGAAGGCGAAGGCTACATCATGGGCGTCGCCTCGAACTACGCCGAGATGCGTTCAGAGCTGATTATCGCGGATGCCCAGCGTCTGGAGGAAGGCGACGTTGCGCGCGTGATTCTCCCTTTCCGCGCGACGGCACAAGTGCACGGCCGCTGGATGGATGGGAGCGAACTGCCATTCGCATGAGCAAGTCGATGAATGAAAACTCTCGAACGGCCGCGGGATCGGCGCTGACGCGGCGAAGTTTCATGTATGTGATGGGCGCGGCAGGCGCTGCGGCAGCGATGCCCGGCGAATTCTTTTCCTTGAAAACCACGCGAACCTTTAGACGTGGTGCTGTCGTTTCGTTCCACATGGACCGGCCATACCTCGATTGGAGCGGTACAGCCGTGCCCTACTTCCCGCCGCCGGGCGTACGCTCGGGGGACGCCGTTGCGCACCTCACGGAAGAAGCTTTTCGCCGCAGCTTTGTCTACGTGTGACGGGCCTCGTTGTCCGATTCGCGCTGCTACTTCGTGATACGCAAGTGATGCCTGTGTCTAAACGGCGCTAGAATGAGCACTGCGGCCCACATTTGGGCGCGACCACACAACGCTTCCTACCAGCGTCGCATCCGACCAACGAAGCGGTCAGTCTGCACGGAGACATATTCATGTATGCAACGAAAGATCTGCACGAGGCGCGCGGCAGAGGCCGCGTCGAAGCGCCAAGCCGTGCGACCCGGCTCGCGCGTGGAGCGGTGATCGCGTTGATGGCGCTCGCATGCGCATCGTGGGCGCGCGCGCAGGAGACAGCTCCGGCTCCCGCCGTCCCGAAAACTTCCATGCCGTCACCTGATGCGGATCTCGCTCACAGGCCGGCAATGACGCTTGAGGCCACACCCGCTGTCGTTCCGCAGACGATTAATTTGACCGTCCCAAAGAGCACGCCGCTTCACGTGGCGCTCGACGACGAGGTGCGCGTTGGAAAGCCGGGCCAGCCAATTCAGGGGCACGTGGTCGAGCCGGTCTATGCGTTCGATAAGCTGGTCATCCCGGTCGGGACGAAAGTGGCCGGACGAATCACCGAGATCGACAGCGTGTCGGCAGGGCAGCGCACCGAGGCTGCACTGGATGCGAATTTCACGCCTGCGCGTAAGGTGGAGGTCGAGTTCAACCAGATCACGCTGCCTGACGGGAAGCAGTTGCCCGTGCACACGACCGTCACGCCCGGATCGGGGAACGTGGTCGAATTCGTCGCCGCGGCCGACGAGCACCAGGGAAAGGGTGTGAAAGACGCGGCGGCTGAGCGGACGCGTCAAGCCAAGGAGGAAGCAAGACAGGAATGGGACGCTGCGATGCAGCAGGTGAAGCAGCCGGGGAAAATGCACCGGCTGGAGCGCTTTGCCGTTGGAGAGCTTCCCGTTCACCCCCAGTATATCGACGCGGGCACGACCTATTTTGCAGAGTTGCAGGATCCGATCGATTTTGGGACTGAGGTACTAACGCCTGAAATGGCGTCGTCGCTCGGCGCGACGCCGCCGGACGGAACGGTGGTTCAAGCGCGCCTGATGACTCCGCTTAGTTCGGCAACCACTCATCAGGGCGACAGCGTGGAAGCCATCGTGTCACGGCCGCTGCTTGACGGCAACAAGCTCATACTTCCTCAGGGCAGCCTGCTGGAGGGAACAGTGATTCAAGCGCAGCCGGCGCGGCATCCGGGAAGGAACGGACAATTGCGCATCGCCTTTCGCGAAATTCAGCTGGAAAGTGGCGTGCAGAAAAAGGTGCAGGCGACTCTTGCCGGCGTGGAGGCGCAGAAGGCCGAGAACGTGAAGCTAGATTCCGAGGGTGGTGCGCGCTCCACATCTCCCAGCGGACGATTTCTTACGACCGGCCTCGAGGTGGGGCTCGGCGCTGCCTCCTTTCTAGGCGACAGCTTCGGAGAGACGGGCCCTCGAGCCGCGGGAGGTGCGGGCGGTTACAAGCTCATCGGAATCGGCCTGGGCCTGGCGATACACTCGCAGCCGTTTGGGATGGCGATGGGCGCCTTCGGCGGAACCCGAGCGATCTACGGGAATTTCATCGCGCGCGGCCATGAAGTCGTCTTCCCGAAGAACACAGCGATGTCAATCAGCGTGGGAACGCGCGCGTCCGCCACACCGAATCCTCCTGCCTCGGACAGCACCGTAAAGCAGTGAAGACAAGCCCGGCTTACTCTCCGCTCTAGACACTGAAATCGGTTTATGCAAGAATCCCGCCGCTGATGCGGCCTTGTAATCCTGTGGGGAAGTGCGGGTCCCCGGTCGAGAGGGACCTTCTGTGCTACCGACTGGCCTTACAAGCACCCGAATCGGGATATCACTCGAAGAGGAGTAGATTCCGTTGGCTCGAGAACAGGGTGTGGTGAAGTGGTTCAATGCAGCGAAGGGGTACGGGTTCATTCAGCGCCAGTCGGGAGAGGACGTCTTCGTTCACTTCTCCGCGATCCAGATGGACGGGTACAAGTCGCTGAACGAAGGCCAGCTGGTCGAGTTCGAGGTCCGTCAGGGGCCTAAGGGCTTCCAGGCGGAAAACGTCACAAAAGTCTAGCTCACACAGGATCGAAGGCCTCGTTCCGCCCGCGCGGGACGAGGCTTCATCTTTCTAGCGGCTCTGCGCCGAGTACCGATCGCGAGCGGCGTACTGCCACGTCGCGATTCGTCCGTATGCGAGTTTGTGGTAGCATTTCTTGAGACGTTCCTCGGAGTGCAGATTTGACCCAGCATATTTCCCGCAGGGAGCTGAAAAAGGACGAAGTGCGCGAGACGCTGGCGCACGGCGCTGAGGCTGTTCTCTCGCACCGGCAGTTGAGTGTGTACATCGTGATTGCCGCAGCCGTGATCGCAGCGGGAATTTTCGGCTGGCGGACATATTCCGAGCATCAGACCGTAAAGGCTTTTGCGGCGTTTGATGCGGCCATGAAGGTTTTTCAGGCACCTATAGGTGCGCCCCAGGCGCCCGGCGAAGTCACCTACAGCGACGAGAACAAGAAATTTACCGAGGCGAACCAGAAGTTCGCCGATGTCGCGTCGAAATACCCGCGCACGCGCGCCGGAGAGTTGGCCAGCTATTACACGGCCTTGAGTCTCGAAAAGCTCGGCAAAAACGACGATGCGCGGAAACGGTTGCAGTCGCTCGCGGGCAGCAGCGACGCCGACGTTGCCGCGATGGCCCAGTTTGAACTTGCCGGGCTCGACGACCGCATGGGCCAGGGTGATGAAGCCGTCAAGATATATCAACAACTGATCGCGAAGCCGTCTGCGCTGGTGCCGAAGGCGGTCGCGATGCTTGCCCTCGCCGATCACTACAGCTCGAAAGATCCGGCCGCAGCGGCCAAACTGTACGGACAGATCAAGTCCGAGTATCCCGATACGCCGATGGCCGAGCAGGCCGATCAGGCCCTCGCCTTGTTGCCCGGCAAATCGTAGGCAGGCAAGTGACGCACGAGCCGCTCCGGCCTTACGCCATGGATGTGCGGCGTTCGCGGGGGCGGCGTTACCCGGAACCGCAACACCCCTACCGCAACGATTACGCCCGCGACCGCGATCGGGTGATTCATTCACGCGCGTTTCGTCGCCTGGAAGCGAAGACACAAGTCTTCACCACTCGTTTCTCCGATCATTTTCGCAACCGGCTCACGCATACGCTCGAAGTCGCGCAGATTGCCCGCACAGTTGCGGGCGCACTGCAAATCAATACGGATCTAACCGAGGCGCTCGCGCTCGTTCACGATATCGGCCATCCGCCCTTCGGCCATGCGGGAGAGCGGCAGCTCGATTTCCGCATGCGCCAGTACGGAGACCGCTTCGACCACAATCTCCACGCGCTGCGGACTGTAGAGCACTTCGAGCAGCGCTATCTGGACTTCCCGGGATTAAACCTGACATTTGAGGTGCGCGAGGGAATTATCAAACACTCCCGGGATTACGCCGCAGCGGAATTCCCGGCGCTGGCTGAGTACCTACTCGACGAGCGGCCTCCGCTCGAAGCGCAGCTCATCGATTTGGTGGACGAGATCGCCTACAACACGGCCGATCTCGACGACGCCTCCGAAGCGCGCCTTCTGGATTTCGACCTGCTGTGCGCGGAGGTGCCGGTGTTCGCCGCGACCTACGAAGACGTCGATCGGAGCCATCCCGGTGGCCTGCAGAAACTGAAGTTCAACGAGACGCTCAAACGAATTCTCGATTACCTTGCGACCGACCTGATCGAGAACACGCAGCGGCAAGTGGAAGCGAGCGGCGTTACAACCATTGAGGATATCCGCCGCCAAACGATGCGGCTGGCCGGGTTCTCGCCGGAAGCCACGCAACAAAACGCAAACCTGAAAGAGTTCCTGCACGCGCGCGTCTATTCCCATCCCGCCATTTCGGAAGAGAGGGAGCGGTCGGTGCGGGCACTCAACGCGCTCTTCGATCTTTTCCTCGAACATCCGGACCGTATGCCGAAATACTACGCTGGGCTCGCCGGGCGCGAACCGCGACACCGCGTGGTGTGCGACTACATCGCCGGGATGACCGACCACTTCCTGTTGCGGCAGTGCCGCGAATTACTGGGTATGTCGGCCGGCAGTGCGCTCTAACGCAGCGGTAACCGTGCCCAATTGGTGGCAGCGGCGGCACTTGCGCCGGGGGCTTCCTTGACATAGTGTTCAGGCGGCCTATAATGAATTTCCGCCCCGAAAAACGAGGGGAAATCCAATGTTTCTAGACGTAAACGAACTCGCCCTCCGCAAGGCGCGCATCCGAAAAAGCTATTCGCCGGGGACGCTCGACTTCCATTCCGGGGAGTTCCGCCAGATGGAGCCGCTGGAAGTGCGCGCGACGGCAGAACTTGTGGACGGCCAGATTCGCATCTGCGGCAACCTGCATACGCGAGTGGAGCTCGTGTGCGCGCGCTGCCTGGACATAGTGATCGAAGAGATCAGCCGCGATTTCGACCTCTACTACCGCTCAACCACGGCAATCCCGGACGACGATGAAGTCCAGTTGAATCTAGACGATACGGAAATCGCATTTTTTGAAGGCGATGGTCTTTTTCTGGCCGATGTGCTGGCCGAACAGGTCAATCTCGCGCTTCCCATGAAGGTGATTTGCTCGAGCGATTGCCGCGGCCTGTGTCCCCACTGCGGCGCGAACCTCAATAACGAGGAGTGCCGCTGCGAAAAGAGCGGCGGCGATCCCCGGCTCGCACCGCTCGCCCGTCTGAAGCAGGACTGGTTCAAGAAGCAATAAAAGGCTAGACTATACGATTCGATGCAGGCCGCCCAGCGTAGGGGCCTGTCACGAGGAGCTCGAATGCCGAATCCGAAACGACGACACTCCAAGCGGCGCACGTCCAACCGCCGCGCCCACGATCATCTTCGAGCGTCGTCTTTGGGCGAATGCCCCAACTGCCATGAGCGCAAGCTGCCCCACCGCGCGTGTCCCAAGTGCGGTTACTACAAGGGTCGCGAAGTGATTGACACCGAGGCCAAGACGGCCTAACTTTCCCTCGCTCGCTTCTTCAAGCCGGTACCTAGATGACTACGATTGCCTTGGATGCAATGGGGGGCGACCATGCGCCTCGCGTCGAGGTCGAGGGAGCGATTCTCGCGGCGCGCGAGCTGGGTGTGCGCGTGCTGCTCGTCGGCATCGAATCCACGGTGCGGGAAGAGCTGAGCCGGCATAAGCACCAAAACCTTCCCATCGAGATCGTGCACGCACCCGAAGTCATTGCGATGACGGACTCGCCTTCACAGGCGTTCCGCCGGAAGAAGGAAAGTTCGGTGCACGTAGCCGCACGTCTCGTGCGCGACGGCAAGGCGGACGCGCTCGTCAGCGCGGGAAATACCGGCGCCGTGATGACCGTCGCGCGCTTCGTGATCGGCACGCTGCCTTCCGTAGATCGCCCGGCGCTCGCAGCTGCCTTCCCCAACATGAAAGAAAAGGTGTCCGTGATTCTCGACGTGGGCGCGAACGTGGATTCCAAACCCGAGCACATCGAACAATTCGCCGTCATGGGCGAGATTTATTTCCGCGCCATTTGGGGAGTGAGGCGTCCGCGTGTCGCGTTGCTTTCGATCGGCGAGGAAGAGGCGAAGGGAAACGAGCTCACACGGGAGGCGGCGACCCGTCTGAAACATCTGCCGCTGAATTTCGTGGGCAATGTCGAGGGGCGTGACGTTTTCCGCGGCAACGTGGACGTGGTGGTCTGCGACGGATTCATCGGCAATATCGCGCTCAAGCTGAGCGAAGGCCTTGTTGAGCATATCGGCTCGATGCTCAAGAAGGCGATCAAGAGCAGCCTCACTTCGCAGATCGGCTACGCGCTCTCGAAGCGGGCCTTCGATGACTTCCGGAAACGCACCGACTATTCCGAAACCGGCGGCGCGCCGCTTTTGGGCATCCGCGGCATCACCGTGATTGGTCACGGCCGCTCCAACCCGAACGCCATCAAGAATGCCATTCGCGTTGCCAGCGAGCTTTGCCGTTCCCGCGTCAACGAGAAAATTGAACAGGAGCTGTCCGCCGCCTCGGCAGTCCCCGCCCGCGGATAAGCGACAAGGATCTCACGATAGCCATGAGCAAGCTCGCATTCCTTTTTCCGGGCCAAGCCTCGCAATATCCGGGCATGGGCCGCGACCTGGCTGAAAACTTTCCCGAATCGCGCGCCGTGTTCGAGGAGGCAGACGCCGCCCTCGGATTTTCCATTTCGAAGCTCTGCTTCGAGGGCTCCGAAGAAGCTCTCAAGCAGACTGAGAACCAGCAGCCGTCGATTCTTACGGTGTCGGTTGCAGCCTATCGCGCTCTGGAAGCGCGCGGAATTGCGCCGGATTTCGTCGCGGGGCACAGCCTCGGCGAGTATTCGGCACTTGTCGCCGCGGGCGCGCTGGAGTTTTCCGCGGCGGTGAAGCTGGTGCGGAGGCGCGGCCAGTACATGCAGGAAGCCGTGCCTGCGGGCGAAGGCGCGATGGCCGCGATTTTGGGCCTTTCTCTGGCGGATGTCGCGGAGGTGTGCAAGAAGGCGGCCGCAGGCGAGGTCGTTGCTCCCGCGAATTTGAATTCGCCCGAACAAACCGTGATCGCCGGAAACGCCGCAGCGGTGAAGCGGGCCGTTGAGATCGCTTCTCAATCGGGCGCGAAGCGCGCTGTGATCTTGGCCGTGTCGGCTCCATTCCATTGTTCGCTCTTGACGCCAGCGCAGCAGCGCCTGGAGGTGGATTTGCGCGCCGAAGCTTTCGGGCCACTTCGCTTTCCGGTGATCACCAACGTCGATGCGGAAGCCGTCACTTCGGGCGAGGAGGCTCGTAACGCGCTGATCCGGCAGGTGACGATGCCTGTGCGCTGGCTCGAATCGATGCGAGAGATGATCGATCAGGGCGTGACCATTTTCGTTGAAGTCGGGCCCGGAAAGGTTCTCTCAGGGTTGCTCAGACAGATTGATCGGTCGGTGCGCTGCCTGAACGTCGAAGACGCCGCCAGCCTTCGTTCCACGATCGACAAAATTGCTCAGGCACGCGCCGAAGTGCCGGAAGGCTAGCCTCGTGTTTTCACTCAAAGATAAAGTTGCTCTCGTGACCGGTGCGTCGCAGGGAATTGGGCGCGCCACGTCGCTTGCGTTAGCCGAGTCCGGCGCGAAAGTGGCGGTGGCTGCCCGCAGTGCGGAGAAACTTGCTTCGCTCGTTGCGGAAGTTGAAACCAGCGGCGGTGAAGCTCTGGCTGTGCCCATGGACGTTGCCGACGCCGCGCAGGTGAAGTCCGGCTTTCAGGCAACGCTCGCGAAGTTCGGCAAGCTCGACATCCTCGTTAACAACGCCGCCGTGACGCGCGACACGCTCGCCTTGCGAATGAGGCTCGAAGACTGGGATGCTGTCCTGCGGACGAACCTCACCGGCGCGCACCTGTGCATCCAACAGGCGCTGGGAGCGATGCTGCGGCAGCGTTCCGGCCGGATCGTCAACCTCACTTCTGTCGTCGCCGAAACGGGCAATGCCGGTCAGGCGAACTACGTTGCTTCAAAAGCCGGCTTGATTGGACTCACCCGCGCGATTGCAGTCGAGGTTGCGTCGCGTGGCATCACCGTCAACGCCGTCGCGCCCGGTTTCATTGAAACGCCGATGACAGATCCACTGCCGCAAGAGTTGAAAGACAAGATGAAGTCGCTTATTCCGCTCGGGCATTTCGGGAAAGACCGGGACGTTGCTGCGGCGATTGTATTCCTGGCGAGCGATGAGGCCGGGTACATCACCGGACAAGTACTGGACGTTAATGGCGGCATGCACATGGGCTAGTTTCGGCCGTGCGGTCTTGTTTGCCAAGGTAGGCGGTTGATGCGCGGAATTGTTGACCCGGCTATATGTGACGCATAGAATGGGCAGGTTGTACGCGGGCGTAACTTCCCTGATGTGAAGCCCAAGATCCAAGATCGCTGAAATCGGAGGAGCAATCAGAATGGCCAGCGTCGAAGAACGCGTGAAGCAGATCATTGTCGAGCAGCTCGGTGTGGATGAAGGCGAAGTGACTCCCAGCGCTTCGTTTGTGGACGACCTTGGCGCCGACTCGCTCGACACGGTCGAGCTGGTGATGGCCTTCGAGGAAGCGTTCGGCATCGAAATTCCGGATGAGGATGCGGAAAAGATCGCGACGGTAAAAGACGCGATCGAGTACATCGAGAAGCATTCCAAGGGGAAGTAGGAAGTCCCGCTGAACGGTCCCACCTTGAACAGGAGAAGTTCCTTTTGAACCGCCGAGTCGTGGTGACGGGCATTGGCTTGGTCTGCAGTTGCGGCATCGGAACTGAGGAAGTCTGGCGCAATCTGCTTGCCGGCAAGAGCGGCATTGGCCGCGTCACCGCGTTTGACATCACCGGCTTCGACTGCCAGATTGCCGGCGAAATCAAGAATTTCGATCCGCTGAACTGGATCGAGAAAAAAGAAATCAAAAAGATGGCGCGGTTCATTCACGTCGCCATGGCGGCGTCCGATTTCGCCATCCGCATGGCCGGGCTCGAAATCAAGCCGGATTTCGCCGACGCGACCGGCGTCTATATCGGATCCGGCATCGGCGGATTCGATGTGATCGAGCGCGAACACTCGAAATATCTGAACGGCGGCCCCGGCAAGATTTCGCCCTTCTTCATTCCTTCCGCAATCGTCAACCTTGCTGCCGGAAACGTCTCGATCCGTTACGGCGCAAAGGGGCCGAATTCAGCCACTGCTACGGCTTGCTCTGCGGGGGCCCATGCCATCGGCGATGCTTACAAGATCATCCAGCGCTGCGATGCGGAGGTTATGCTCGCCGGGGGATCGGAAGCTGCCGTGACGCCGATGAGCCTCGGTGGATTCGGCGCGTTGCGCGCGCTTTCCACGCGCAATGATGAACCCGAGCGAGCGAGCCGGCCGTTTGACGCACAGCGCGATGGCTTCGTTGTCGGCGAAGGTGCGGGCATTCTGATTCTCGAATCGCTCGAGTTTGCGCAGCGCCGCAGCGCGAAAATCCTGGGTGAGATTGTCGGTTATGGAATGTCCGGCGACGCCTATCACATCACGCAGCCAGCGGAACAGGGCGATGGCGGCTACCGCGTGACACGCGCGGCAATCAAGGACGCCAAGATCTCTCCGGATGATGTGGGCTATGTCAACGCACACGGCACATCGACTCCCATGGGAGATGCCATTGAGACGGTGGCGCTCAAGCGCGTGTTCGGCGAGCGCGCGAAGAAGGTTGCCATCAGTTCGACGAAATCGATGACCGGGCACTTGCTCGGCGGCGCGGGCGGCCTCGAAGCGGGCATCAGCGTGCTCGCTCTTCGCGATCAGATCTTGCCGCCGACGATCAATTACGAAAATCCCGATCCCGAGTGCGATCTGGATTACGTCCCGAATCACGCGCGTAAGGCGGAAGTGACCTACGCCGTTTCGAATTCGTTTGGATTCGGCGGAACGAACGCGTCGCTGGTATTCAAGCGCTGGGAAGAGTGACGATGCGGCGAGCATCGTCATCCTGAGGGAGCAACACGACCGAAGGACCTCTCTTGCGTGAGGTGTGGAGGCAATTTTGAAAATCGGCGTCTGCATCAAGCAGGTTCCCGCCAAGGATGCGCCCCTTGCGATCCTCGATGGTGGCGCTTGGATTCGCGAATCTGACATCGGATTTGAAACCAACGAACCGGATGGTTTCGCCCTCGAAGAGGCGCTCCGCCTGAAGGAAAAGCATGGCGGCGAAGTCGTCGCGATCTCGATGGGCCCGGAGCGCGCCAAACAGACAATCAAGGAAGCTCTCGCCAAGGGCGCCGAGCGCGGCATTCACGTCTCGGATCCCGAGTTCTTCAAACTCGATCCTCTCGGTTCGGCGCGCTCGCTTGCCGCAGCGATTCAATCCGAAAACTTCGACCTGATTTTCACCGGCCTGCAAAGCGACGATCAGGGCTTCGGCCAGACCGGTGTCTTGCTCGCCGAATTGCTTGGCCGGCCACACGCCACGATCATCATGTCGATCGAAGTGATCGACAACCGCTTGAAGCTGAAGCGAGAACTGGAAGCCGGATGGTTCCAGTGGGTCGAATTGCCGCTCCCGGCTGTGCTCACGATCCAATCCGGCATCAATAAGCCCCGCTACGCCACGCTCAAGGGCATCATGGCGGCGAAGAAGAAGGAAATCGTGACGGTGGAGCGCGCATCGCTCGGCGTCACTGACGCCCGGACCCAGCAGGTCGAGCGAATTTACGTTCCGCAGAAGACGAAGAAGACCGAATTCCTCACCGGTTCGCCGAAGGATGCCGCAGCCAAGTTGATCGAAAAGCTGCGGCACGAAGCGCGGGTACTGTAAATCATGAAAATTCTCCTGATCACCGAGCAGCGCGACAGCAAATGGAACAAGGTCAGCTTTGAGACGCTCGCAGCCGCCCAGCAGATCGCACAACAGGCGAAGGGTTTTGTTTCGGGCGCCGCGATTGGCAAGGGTGTCACCGCGCTCGCGGACGAGCTTGCTGGTTACCAGCTCGATGAAGTGTTGCTGATCGAGCACGATCTTCTTCGCGAGTACACACCGGACGGTTTCTCTGTCGCTTTGCGGCAGGTCATTGAAGGTGCCAAGCCCGATCTCGTCTTGCTGCCGCACACATATCAGGTGCGCGATTTCGCGCCGAAGCTGGCTGCGTCGCTCGGCAAAGGAATGATCGGAGACTGCATCGGCTGTCGCTATGACGGCGGCAAACTTATTTTTGTGCGCCAGATGTTTCAGGGCCGCACCGCCGCGGATGTCGTCTTTGCCGGGGAGCCGCCGTGGATCGCCTCGTTTCAGGCGGGCGCGTTTCGCGCCGATCTTGCCGCGAAACATGCAAGCGGCAAGGCGCCGGTGAAGTCCGTGCCAGTCGAGCTGAAACCTGAGCAGATTCGCACGAAACCGCTCGAACTCTTCCGGGAAGCCAAACAGGCGGTGGACCTAACACAGGCTCCCGTTCTTGTGTCGGTTGGTCGCGGAATTAAGGCCCCGGAAAATATCCCTATGGCGGAAAAGCTGGCGAAGCTCCTCGGCGGAGAGGTGTCCGCGTCACGGCCGATCTGCGACGAAGGCTGGCTTCCCATGGACCGCCAAATCGGCAGTTCGGGCCAGACCGTGATGCCGAAGCTCTATTTGGCGCTGGGAATCAGCGGCGCCATTCAGCACGTTGTCGGCATGAAGGGTTCGCGCACGATCGCCGCCATCAATAAAGACCAGAACGCGCCGATCTTCGAAGTTGCGGACTACGGTATTGTGGGCGATCTCTTCGAAATCGTTCCTGCTTTGATCGAAGAGCTCGAAAAGACGAAGACGAGCTGATCGCCCAACTCGCCTCTTGGGCGGACACTACTCTTTGACTTTTAGTTTCAATCTGCTCTTGTTTTCTTCGAGGAACTTGCGAAGGTTGTCCGCCACGTCGAGCAGTCGAATCCACTGCTCGTAGTAAAGCGTCACCGGGAATCGCCCGAGGCCGTACACGCTCACGCCGCCCTTTTCTCCCACGCGAAATTCGAGGCTGCCCTTCGGCCGCGCTCCGGCCTGCTTTTCCAGCTCGGCGATGCGAGCCAGCAATTCTTCTTTGGTTGGTTCAGCCATGTAGCTCCCTTCGTGGAATTGCCGTGGACAAATGATACCACTCGCCGGAAAGCGACGTGCCGCGAATCACCGTTGCAATTTGACTCCAGTTGCCTATGTGATGATCTTGGGATAGAGGCGCGTGGCGATTGCGATCATCACGGCTAGCGCGACCGCCATGAACGTGAAATCCTGCGCCAAGCCAAACGTCGTTGAGCCTCCCACGATCATCAGGCTGCGCAGGGCGTCCACCTGATAGGTCAGCGGATTGATTCTCGAAACATTGTGAAGCCAACCCGGCATTAGGCTGAGCGGATAGATCGCGTTGCTCGCGAAGAAGAGCGGCATCGTCAACACCTGCCCGATTCCCATGAACCGCTCGCGAGATTTCACGATGCAAGCGGCGATCAGCGAAAACGTCGAGAACACCGCCGAGCCGAAAATGACCGCGGCGGTGACGCCAACAAACGCCCACAGGCGCACCTGCAAGTGAACGTGCAACAGCAACGCCAGCACATACACGAGGACCATCTGGCACAGGCTGCGCGCCGTGGACGAGATGGCGCGGCCGAGAACGAGCGAACTGCGCGCTGCTGGGCTGACCAGGAACTTATGGACGATTCCGAGGTCGCGCTCCCAAATGAGCGAAATGCCGTAAAAGATGGCGCCGAAAAGCACGCTCTGCGCGAGCACGCCGGGGGTCATGAAATCGAGGTAGCTGATTCCGCCCGTGGGGATGGCGCGCGTGCGCGTGAAGACCTGCCCGAAAATTAGCAGCCATAGCACCGGCTGGACCATACGCGTGAGAAGCTCCACCGGATCGTGAATGAGCTTGCGAATGTCGGCTTCTGCCACCGCCAGAGTCTGCCTCGCGTAGGCGACTCCGGGAAAAGCACTATCCGAGACGCTGGCTGGTACGTCGTGTGCGTGCGACATCGCGCAAATCTCCTCCTTCGGAAATGTCCGCTCCCGTGTAATGAATGAACACGTCACCCAATGTCGCTTCCGGTCCGAGTGCTGCCTTAAGCTCGGCCGGCGAGCCGATGGTTGCAATCGTTCCCTGATGCATAAAGGCGATGGTTTCGCAGAGTTCGTCGGCTTCCTGCATGTCGTGCGTCGTCATCAGGATGGTGGCATTGAACTCACGGCGGAGCTCGCGAATGTGCTTCCAAACGGCCTTCTTGGCGAACGGGTCGAGCCCCACCGTGGGTTCATCGAGAAACAGAACGCTCGGTCGATGCAGCATCGATTGCGCGATCTCGAGCCTCCGGATCATGCCTCCGGAATAGTGTTTAACTAGTTTTCCGGCAGCATTTACAAGGTCCATGAAATCGAGCGCCTCTGAGATCCGGGCGGAACGCTGCGACCGAGGGATGCCGTACAGCTTGGCCGAAATCAACAAGTTCTCGTAGCCAGTAAGGTCGCCGTCCGCAGAAAGCATCTGCGAGACGTAGCCGATTCGACGGCGCACTTCGCGCGGCTCGCGGACGATATCGAAACCCGCCACCAGCGCCGTGCCTTCGCTCGGCGGCAGCAGCGTCGTCAGCATCTTTATGAGCGTGCTTTTGCCTGCACCATTCGGACCGAGCAGGCCAAAAATCGAGCCTCGTGCAAACGAAAAGGTAAGTCGATTCACGGCGACGAGTGACTCGAACCGGCGCGTCAGCGATTGTGTTTCGACTGCGCGGGAGCCGGGCATGCCGGATGCATCCGGTTTCGTTGCCGTTTGCCCTTGCGTCGTTCCGGCCATGAATCTTTCGTTGCTCCGTTTCGTTCCGGCGGTCAAGCTGTTGCGTTTCGTTGCGCTCGGAGCCGCAACGGCTGTGCGCTTCGATTTTCCGGCCGAAACAACTATCCTATGGGAGCTTCGAACGACTCGCAACTGAGGAGGAATTGGCATGTCGAAAATCGCGACGCAAAGGGTGACGCTGCAGGTGGCTGACGGGACATCGATGAGCGCCTACGTGGCGCGGCCTGCGGAGGAAGGCAAGTGCCCGGGGATGCTGGTGCTTCAGGAGGCGTTTGGCGTGAATGCGCACATTCGCGACGTCACCGAGCGTTTCGCGCGGGAAGGATACGTCGCCATCGCCCCTGAGCTTTTTCATCGCAGCGCGCCCGGCTTCGAGAGCGGCTATGACGATTTTCCTGTGTGCATGCCGCACCTTCAGGCGCTCACAGTGCCGGGGCTGGCTGCGGACATGCGCGCCGCGTACGATTGGCTTCGCGCGCAACCACAGGTTTCGCCGGAGCGCATCGCCAGCGTCGGTTTCTGCATGGGAGGGCGAGCTTCGTTTCTCGCATGCGCCACGCTTCCGCTACAAGCGTCGATTTCGTTCTATGGCGGCGGGATCGCCCAGGGCTTGCTGGATCGTGTCACCGACCTGCAGGCTCCGATTCTTCTTTTCTGGGGAGGTCAAGATCACCACATCCTTCCCGAGCATACCCGTGCCATTGAGGATGCGTTGAAGAAAGCGGGAAAGGCGCACATCAACGTGACAGTTTCCTTTGCGGATCACGGGTTCTTCTGCGACGCCCGGGCGAGCTATAACCCGGCAGCGGCGGCGCTTGCGTGGAAGCTGACGCTGCAATTCCTGGACACCTATGTAAGAGGAGCCGCAGCGACCGCGCACGCATAGCGGCCGCGGTTCAGACGGGCGAGCGAAGTAGGCAATGCCTCGATGCTTCAGTCGCGATAGGTGAATTCGAGCTGAATGCCCGCGACGTCGATGACGTCGCCGGAAGAGAGCTTCGTCGGTTGCGAAATGGGCTGCCCGTTGACGCTGGGAACTTTGTCCGCGGCGCCGACATAGTAGGATTGGTCGTCACGCCGGTTGATCTGCGCAGCAGCTTTTGGCGCGAACCAGCCCTTCAACTTCACGGTTGCCATTGCGGATTTCCCGATCACGGTGAGCTTGTTGTTTAGCGTGTACTCCTGTTGATCCGTCCGGCCGCTCCGCACGACCAGTGTGGCCACCTTCATGCGGGCCGGAGAAACCTGCGCGCTTTCACCTACGGCCGCTACCTTCTGCAGGAAATCGCGCCGTGCCTTCGTATCGAGCATGACCGTCTCATTCAGCTTGGGTGCCGCCTGTGCCAGCTTGCCGTTTCCGTTTCCCGTCGCAAATCCGTCGAGATCCCGCGAATCCGAGATCACAATCGTGTGTTTGCCGATGGCGACGGAATCGCCCGGCTTGAGCGTGACCATCTTCACACGCTGCCCATTGACGAACGTCCCGTTCAAGCTGCCGAAATCCTCCAGCATGAGCCGGCCTTCTTCATTGAAGACGCGCGCGTGAAAGTGCGACACCGCGGGATTGTCGATCACAATGCCGTTTTCCGGAGAGCGGCCGATGCTCACCTCGGATGAGCCGACCGGCACTTCTTTCAATACGGAGTTTTCAAATTTCAGCACCAGCTTTGGCATTTCAGCCCTCCTCCTAATCCCTAAACCATTTCCCCAGGCGGCTAATGCGTCCGAACGCCCCAACAGGCCGTGCAGCCGGACGCACGACGATAGCCGTGATGTTGTCCCCGCCGCCCGCCTGCTTTGCAAGTTTGATCAGGCATTCGGCTGCTTCTTGGGGATCCTCAACTTCGCGCAGCACCGCGGCGATCTGGGCGTCCGAAAGTTCGCGCGTAAGTCCGTCGGAGCAGAGCAGCACGGTGTCGCTCTCGAGCATCAGCTCTTCGCTCGCGTCCACATCGACCTCCGGATCGATGCCGAGGGCGCGGACAAGCACGTTCTGCAACTTGCTGCTTCCAGCTTCTTGTGCCGTCATTCGCCCTTGCCGCATCTGCTCGGCAACGAAGGAATGGTCGCACGTGAGTTGCTCAAAGTCCTCGCCCCGCAGGCGATAGATCCGGCTGTCCCCGACGTGCGCGAGGCTCATGCGCTCGTCGGCGAAGCGAACCGCTACCACGGTGGCGCCCATCGGCCGCTCGCCCGCGCTTCGCTGCGCGGCATTGTGGACTGCCTGATTGGCCACGCGGACTGCGCTAGCGAGCCGGTTCGTCGTCTCGGAAACCCCGTTGATGCGCAGTCCCACCAGGGGAAGACCAGGGTTCGCATCGGCTTTTTGAAAATGCTCGAGGATCGTATTCACCACCAAACGGCTCGCCACCTCGCCGCAATCCAGACCGCCCATTCCGTCTGAGAGGACGAAGAGGTTCATCTCAGGCGCGGCGCGATAGCTATCTTCGTTGTTCTCGCGAACGCACCCCGTGTCGCTCTGCGCTCCGAATTCCAGTTCCATCTCCGCCTCCGGCCCGCTCGCGCGCGCCGCACCCGGCCAATCCCTGCGTTGAGAATCAAATCTTCCCTACTGAGCTTGGCGTCCCCCAGCGAGAGGGTTCTTGACGACTCGCACGCCCGGGAAGCCCTGCGTCTTGAGCCAGTCCATAACGCTCGGAACGCGTTCCGGCCCGAATGGGCCGGTGAGAACCACGTAGAATTCGCCAGCATCGTTCTGCCGCGGAATCACAGCGACGGGCAGGCCAAGGTCTTCGATTTTCTTGGCCGTGCTCTGAGCCCGGTCCTCGCGCTCGAATCGTCCGACCCACAAATAGCTCGGTGTGTGATCGTTCACAGGCGGCGCCGCGACCGGCTCGGTCTCGCCGAACGCTTTGTCCGCGCGCTTTTGCACTTCCTCCGGCGCTACCTCCGGCACATCGGTTGAGGGTGGAGCGCTCGGAGGCAACGCTGCATTCGCTGCTGCGCGCCTAGGTGGCTTTGGCGGCGGAGCATCTTGTGCCACCGCACGGGTTCTTTCGCTTGGCGCCGTCACGATCGCTGGCTTTTCGACCGGCGCCCGCGCAGGCGCAGCCTGTTCCTCCGAAGGTTGCTTTGCAGTTGGCTCCGCTGCACCAGCCTGGGTCGCGTCAGATGGGGATGCGCCGGATTCCTCCGGCTTGGTTTTTGAGGCATCAGGTGCTGCGATTGGCGATGCATCTTGATCTAGCGCGAAATCAGGCGGCTTCGGGGCGGCCGGCGTCGCCGGCGGCAAGACCTGCTCGGCCATCCTCTTGACTTGCGCCCAATGGGTCGCGGCCAGTGCGGATGACGCGAGAAGCAAGGCCAGCAGAACCCATCCCATATGTGACCGGCGTTTCGGCTGCGCGACGGACAGAGCCGATGATCCATACAACGGATGCGAGGCCAGCGGCGGGATGTGGTTCGATTGCAGCGGCGCGGCGGCCGGCGGAGCAGAAACCGCCGGCGCGGCGACTGCAGGAGCCTTAAGGACGTTCTTCAGCTCCGCGACGGTTTGAAAGCGCTTCGACGGTTCTTTCTCAAGGCACTTCAGGATGGCGCGTTCGATCGGCACCGGAATTGTCGGCTCGACCTCATGCGGCGGAGTCGGCGATTCGCGCATCTGCTTCAATGCGACGGCCACAGCGTTATCCGCTTGGAAAGCTGGCGTGCCGGTGAACACTTCGTACAAAATCAGCCCGAGCGAGTAAATATCCGTGCGATAGTCCACCGGCTTGCCCGCAACTTGTTCGGGTGCCATGTACGCGGGAGTGCCCACCATCGAGCCCGTGAGCCTCGTTCCCGCCTCCATTGAGCGCGCGATGCCGAAGTCCATGATCTTCACGTTGCCCTGCGCATCCAGCATCACGTTCTCGGGTTTCAAGTCGCGGTGAACGATTCCCTGCGCGTGAGCCTCCTGAAGACCCGAACAGATCTGTTGCGCCAGATCGAGAGCCTTGCGCAAAGGCAAGCCACCGAAGCGGTTCAGCACCGAACGCAAACTCTCGCCTTCGACGAACTCCATGGACGTGTAGGCGATGCCGCCGATGCGGTTGAATTCGTGCACGCGGCAGACGTTCTTGTGCGTAATCTTGCGGGCGAAGAGAAGTTCGTTCTTGAACCGCTCCATCATTGCCTGGTCGGACGCAATCTCAGGTTTCAGCAGCTTCAGGGCGACGATCTCGCCTGTCTCCCGGTCGCGGGCCTTATAGACGTTACCCATGCTTCCGTGGCCTGCCTCGGCGAGGACTTCGTAGCGCTGGGAGAGAACAGAGAGAGCTTGGGAGCTGAGCTGGGAGCCAGCGGGCTCGGTGGATTGCGGCGAGGCCTCCGGCATCAGCGCAGCGGCCTCCGGCACGTCACTCAGCAAGATCGTGCGCTGCTCGTCCGTCCGACGGCGCGCATCGTCCGCCGAAGAGGGCATTTTCGGTTCGTCAGCCTGTCTCATGGTTATAGTACTAACACCAAGAATAGGAGAAGAGTCGCGTAGTCCGCCATAGACCGACGCGAACATGTGAGGAAAGAGTACCGGTACCTGCTCCGATCATGCGTTCGATGGGTCAGCGCTTTGCCAACTGGGAAGGTGACGAAATGCACCTCGCCCCCGAACTCCGCGGACATAATCGTGCATACCGCGATAAACTAAAGGCCGACCATCGAAGACCGAAATACACAGAGTTGTCGAGGAGACCCGTGAAGCTTTCAGTGATTGGAACCGGCTATGTGGGCTTGGTAACCGGAGCATGCCTGGCAGAAATCGGGCACGAAGTCGTTTGCACAGATAGCGATACGGAGAAGATCAGGGCGCTCGAAGCGGGTCGGATCCCTATTTACGAGCCGGGCCTCGAGAATGTGATTCCTAAGGCGCGCAAGCAGGGCCGCCTCAGCTTTCGGGCAAACCCGGCCGATGCGGTCGGCGCCGGCGAGGCCATTTTCATCTGCGTGGGTACCCCTCCGCTTCCAAATGGCGACGCCGATTTGAGCGCGATCGACCACGTCGCGAAGATGATCGCGACCGAAGCCAAATCTCCGAAATTGGTCGTCGAGAAGAGCACTGTTCCGGCTCGCACGGGCCAGGAACTGAAACGGGCCCTCTCCGTCTATGCGCGGAAGGCAAACGTTACCTTCCACGTCGCCTCGAATCCCGAATTTCTGCGCGAGGGTACCGCCGTCGGAGATTTCTTGCACCCCGACCGGATCGTCGTGGGCGTGGACCATGAGGCTGCGGCACGACAGTTGAAGGAAATCTATCAACCGGTTCTGGACCAGAAATTTAGCTGTCCTGTGCACGCGTCTAAGTGTCCGCCCGGTCCCGCGCCCTCGTGGCTCGTGACCACGATCAATAGCGCCGAACTGATCAAGCACGCCTCGAATTCATTTCTTGCACTCAAGATCTCGTACGCCAACATGGTGTCCGATCTCGCCGAAAAGCTCGGAGCCGACATCGGTGAAGTCGTGCGCGCGATGGGTTTCGACCCGCGCATCGGACCGAGTTTCCTCTCTGCCGGGCTGGGCTTCGGCGGATTCTGCCTCCCGAAGGACCTGCAGGCTTTCGTGCATCTTGCCGAGCGTTCCGGTGTGGACTTCTCGATGCTGAGAGAGGTCGAGAAGATTAACAAACAGCGAATCGACCGATTCGTGGAAAAGTTGCGCAGTGCGCTTTGGGTCATTCGCGGCAAGAGACTCGGAGTGTTGGGTCTCGCATTCAAACCTAACACCGATGATATTCGCTTCGCTCCAGCGATCGACTTGGTGAACCGGTTGCTTGCAGAAGGAGCGACCGTCCGAGCCTATGATCCGGAGGCCATGGAAAAGGCGCGCGCGATTTTGCCGCAAATTGAATACGCGAAATCGGCCTACCATGCGGCAAAGGACGCCGAAGCCCTCTTGATCGCGACGGAATGGGACGAATTCCGCACGCTCGATTGGGAGCGGATTCGAGACACGATGGCGCGGCCACTCATCATCGACGGTCGAAATCTGCTCTCGCCGGCTGAGATCAAGGGACTGGGCTTTGAATACCGGTCTTTTGGACGACCCGATTGATTTTGAAAGACGTTTGAGAGGGACGGATTAGCCCGCCCGTTCCGTCGAAGCCAGTTGCTCCCGGAAAAATTCGTAGGTCATCTTCAGCCCTTCCGCTAAATTCACTTTGGGCTCCCAATGCAGGATGCGGCGAGCCTTGCTGATATCGGGGCAGCGCTGCTTGGGATCGTCCTGCGGCAACGGCTTGAACACGATCGGCACCTTCGAACCTACTAGCGCGCGCACGCGCTCCGCGAATTCGAGGATCGTAATTTCTTGCGGGTTGCCGATATTGACGGGTTCGTGTTCATCGGATTCAAGCAGCCGGTAGATGCCGTCGATCAAATCCGAAACGTAGCAGAAGCTTCGCGTCTGCTTGCCATCTCCATAGACCGTGATTGGCTCGCCGACCAGCGCCTGGTAAAGGAAATTCGGCAGCGCGCGGCCATCGTTCAGGCGCATCCGTGGACCATACGTGTTAAAAATTCGGACGATGCGGGTATCCAACTTGTGATAACGGTGGTAGGCCATCGTCATCGCTTCCGCAAACCGTTTCGCTTCGTCGTAGACTCCACGCGGCCCAATCGGATTCACGCGGCCCCAGTATGTCTCCGGCTGCGGGCTGACTTCAGGGTCGCCGTAGCACTCCGATGTCGACGCCAGCAGAAACTTCGCTCCCTTGGCCATGGCTAGGCCTAGCGTATTGTGCGTCCCGAGCGCTCCGACCTTGAGCGTTTGAATTGGAAACTTCAGATAGTCGGGCGGACTCGCCGGGGACGCAAAATGCAGCACCGCATCGACCGGCCCAGGCACATCGATGTAGTGTGAGACGTCCTGCTTGGCGAGCTTGAACCGCGGTTGTGAAAGCAGATGCGAGATGTTTGAATCGGCGCCGGTGATGAGGTTGTCGAGGCACAATACCTCCCAGCCCCTTTCGATAAAGTAATCGCAAAGATGAGAGCCGAGAAAGCCTGCCCCACCTGTGATCACCGCGCGCAAATTGGCAGCTCCTTTGCCGGCAGGTTTGTTTGCCGGGCCGAAAACCATTATCTATGAAACAGTCGGCTACGCCTAACCTGCACCGCTCTCACTTTCGCGACAATTGCCAAGAACGTCGGATTCAAAGACGTCCTTTCGCCGGATGTTTGCCGATTCCGGTTGCTTGATACGCTAATGCTTTCGGTCATTTTGCCCCTCGGCAGCCTCCTTTCGTGGTCTAAATACTAAGGAGAGGTTCTTCGATTTCGGCGCGCATTCATCTGAGGGGTCGTCATGGGAAAGAGTGCCGGATTCTGGGTCTTGTTGTGCATCGCCGTGATCGGTTGCCTGGGCAACGCAGCCTGCACGGGCACCCCGACGCTGTTTAATCAGGTTACCCTGACTCCGAAAGGACCGATTACGCTCGGCAGCGGGGGAGCCCAGCTCATCACCGCGGGCGTGCTCAACGATTCATCCGGCGCGGGCGTGACTTGGACGTCGCCGGCACACGGAACGCTTTCCGGGGCGACGACGACTTCGGCCACATACAATGCTCCCGTCGTAGCGCCTGGAACCTCGATTTCCGACGCCGTCAAGGCCACCTCTGTCACCTTTCCTAACCAGAGCGCGACACTTTCGATCACGGTCGAAGGGGCGCCGGTAATTTCCACGGCCTCGCTTCCGGCGGGGAATGAAGGCACGCCTTACAGTCAATCCGTAAGTGCCAATGGCGGAGTGGCGCCGTATAGTTGGTCGATTTCATCGGGCTCGTTGCCGGCTGGACTGTCGCTGGGCGCGAGCACAACGACATCCGTCACGATTTCGGGCACGCCTACCGCAGAGGGCACAGCGAATTTCACGATCAAGATCACAGATTCGGTGGGAGATTTCGGCACGCAGGCTCTGAGCATCACGATGGGTGCGCCGCTGCCGTTGAAGGTGACCACAACGAGTTTGCCGGATGGCATCCTCAATGCGTCTTATCCCTCGACCACGTTGCAGGCGACCGGCGGCGTTCCGCCGTTTTCGTGGACGTTGCAGACTGCCCTTAGCACGTTCCCGACCGGCCTGACTCTGAACCCGGATGGCTCAATCACCGGTACGCCAACGGCGGCAGGCACATTTAGTTTCACTGTTCAAGTCACCGACTCCGAGACTCCAGCCATGACGGCGAATGCAAACCTGAGCATCACCGTCAGCAGCGCGAATCTGCTAAATGGAAATTACGTTTTCCTATTCAGCGGATTCAATGCCAACGGAGCCGTGGTCATCGGGGGCAGCTTTACAGCGGACGGCAAGGGCAATCTCACGAATGGGGTCGAAGATTTCAATTCGACCACGATGAATTCCTATAAGAATCAGACGTTCACGGGAACCTATACGCTGGGTGCGGACGGGCGCGGCGTGCTGACGTTCTCGAGCCTGCAAGGCCCGCCTGCGTTCGCGTTCGCCATCGATGCCTCGGGATCGTACGGCCGCATGGTCGAATTCGATTCCAGTGGAATTCGCGGCTCGGGCCAGATCGAGATGAGAAGCGTCAGCACCTGCACCGCGAATACCCTAAACGGTCAGTACGCCTTCGGAATTACGGGACAGGTAATTGCGAGTATATTGTCCTCGGCCGGCCCCGCAGTCATCGTGGGCAGCTTCGGCGCGACGCCGTCGGGCAACAACACCACTCCCGGGAATATCGGTACCACGGAAGACGACGCGAATACTCCCGGCAATGTGATCACGCAGAATGTGGGATGGGGCGGTTCGTTCCAGACCACATCCCAAAGCACACGCTGCACGATGAATATCTCGCCTAGCGTCGCTCCGACCAGTGGCCTGAACTACAGTGTTTATCCAATTTCTGCGAACGAATTGTTCGTTGTCGAGACCGATCAGGTCAACTCAAATGAGCCGTTCCTGACTGTTGGCAAACTCCTCTTGCAAACCGGATATCCCTTTTTCAATGGAGCGGGAAGCACCTTCACAGGCACGAGCATCGCGGGGCTGACCGGTCAAATCCTTTCTGGGGGAAGCTATCTCCCGGACTTGGCACTCGTTTCGTTGACGGGCACTGGTTCCGCCAACTACACGATTTTTGCCACGGAAAACCAAGCCGGTACTGTCATTGGATATCCCTCTGCTGGTGCGACATTCTCAAATGCGGACGCGTTTGGGCGGGTCGATTCGGGCATCGCTTCGCCGATCGCACCGGTCTTCTATGTGGTCGGACAGAACGAGGCCTTCTGTATCGGGGAAATCGTCAACGACCCGTTCTTCGGACTCTTCGAGCCGCAATCAACAGGCCCATTTACCGCTTCGGCCCTCAACGGGAGTTTCGAGATGGGCACCGCGTTGCCCGCCGCATCTCCTGTGCGCGATCTTTCCGGCTCGATCACGCTCGCGAATACCTCTACGACGGCTGGCACCGTCAGCGGCACACAGGACCAGAGCGCCTCTGGCGGAAATACCACGGCGGCCGTTACGGGCACGTACTCAGGGCTGAACTCAGCCACCGGTGCGGGGACTATAGCTTTCACCGCTCCTGCGACCTTCAGCGGCCAGTTCCTCGTTGTCGCCCCGACGAAGATTGTGGTGATATCGACAACTGCGGGAGACGCTGACCCCGTTCTTCTGTTTATCGGAAATTGCGTGAACACCTGCGGTGAAAACTGACGCTTTTCTGTTCTTGGCGAAGACGACTTCAGTAGGCCCAGCGCATCAGAACGGATCCCGCCGTGTATCCGGCGCCGACCGCAATGAGCAGCACGAGATCGCCTTTGCGCAGGCGCTTCTGCTCGACCGCATCGACCAAGCCCAGCGGGATGGTCGCTCCGGTCGTGTTGCCGTACCGATCGATATTCACCATCACCTTTGAATCATCCACGCCCAGCCGCTCCTGCATCGCTCGAATGATGCGCAGATTGGCTTGGTGCGGCACGACGAGCGCGAGGTCGCGGCTCGTCAATCCATTGCGCTCCAGCATCTGACAGGCGAGCTCGGCCTGACGCCGAACTGCGTACTTGAAGACCTGCTGGCCCTCTTGGTGGACATAGTGCATTCGCTTCTCCACCGTCTCGTGCGACGCGGGATGCAGCGAGCCTCCTGCGGGCATGTAGAGATTGCATCCTCCCGAACCGTCAATATCGTGTGCGAAATCGATGATGCCTTCGGAATCGGATGTAGCGGGCTCGAGCAGTACTGCGCCGGCTGCGTCGCCGAACAAGACGCACGTGGCGCGATCCTTGAAGTCGAGGATCGATGTCATCACGTCGGTGCCGATCACGAGCACCTTCTTGTGCGATCCTACGCCGACGAACTGCGCGCCGACCGTCAGCGCGTAGGCAAAGCCGGAACAGGCTGCCGAAAGGTCGAACCCCCAGGCGTTCCTGGCGCCGAGACGGTCCTGAATCAGGCACGCTGTGGCCGGAAAGAGCATGTCTGGCGTGACCGTCGCAACGATGATCATGTCGATGTCTTCCGGTGACACTCCCTTTGCCGTCAGGAGGTTTTTCGCAGCCTCTGTTCCCAGGTGCGACGATGCCACGCCCGGATCGGCGTAGTGGCGCTCGCGAATGCCCGTTCGCGTCCGGATCCACTCGTCGGTTGTGTCCACGATCTTTTCAAGATCGGCGTTGGTCACCACGCGCGGCGGAAGGTATCCGGCCACTCCCGTGATCTTTGCGGCGATCGGCCTGCTCATCAGTTCTCCCGTTTCGCAAGAAGCGTCCGCGATTGTATGAAATCCCGCACCGGGGTGACAAGCAAAACGCCGGGATTGTTGAGCGGCATCGTTTTCCTTGGAGCAACGGCTGAGGCATCATGGAAGCATGAGCCCGGCCGCACTGACACGCTGGATCCGCGAGAGCGCACAGAGGCTCGGATTCGATCTGTGCGGCATGGTCAGCTTGGACAGAGAGTCTAGCCATTCAGAAGGCGACAGGATGTTCAGCGAACTGGCGCATCTGTCCGAATGGCTCGCGCGAGGCTACGCAGGCGAAATGAAATACCTGCTCGACCCACGCCGCCTGGATCCACGGCATATTCTCGATGGTGCACGCAGCCTGATCGTTGTTGCGATCAATTACAATGCGCCGCCGCGCAGCGTGACGACAGCTTCGCCAAAAGCGGACACCGATGACGCGCCGCGCGGCCGGATTTCGCGCTATGCGTGGGGTGACGACTACCACGAGATCATTCAGGAGAAGCTGCAAACGCTGATCGGAGACATGCGCGCGGAGTTTCCGGAGCCGTTTGAAGCGCGCGCGTACGTGGACACCGGCCCCATCCTCGAGCGCATCGCCGCGAAATACGCAGGTCTCGGCTGGCTCGCCAAGAATACGCTTCTGATCAATCAGCAGCTTGGTTCGTGGCTCTTTCTCGGAGTTGTCGTAACGACGCTCGCTCTCGAACCGACGCTCGCCTCTAGTGAGACTCCCCCCGCCGATCTCTGCGGTTCCTGCACGCGCTGTCTCGACGCCTGTCCCACGCAAGCATTCCCGCAGCCGTATGTCTTGGACGCGCGCCGCTGCATTTCCTACCTGACGATCGAGTTGCGCGGAGCGATCCCGGAAGAATTTCGGCCGCAGATGGGCAACGCCGTCATCGGCTGCGATATCTGCCAAGATGTCTGCCCCTGGAATCGCAAGTCTCCTTTAACGAGCACGAGCGCTTGGCAGGCCCGCGATGGCCTCGTGGAGCCAGACCTTGAGCGGCTGGCATCTCTGTCTCAGGAGCAGTTCAGCGCAGTCTTTCGGCACACCGCCGTGAAACGAGCGAAATGGCGAGGACTCGTGCGGAATGCTTGCGTGGCGCTTGGGAATTCCGCGATCACGCCCGCTTCACCAGCCTACGCGCGCGTTATCGAACTGCTCGATGCTCTCGGCACTTCGGACGACCCTCTGATCGCCGAGCACGCCCGCTGGGCGCTGTCTCGGCTCGCCGATGGTGCGAATCGCCTCCAGCCGCCGCGTGCGGAAACTCCGGCTGCCCCTTGAACCACCTCAAAAACGCGATGGACAGGCAATCGCCGTCTTTGCGATACTTTCCCGTTCGAGCGGCTGCCTCCCGCATCCGGGAGAGGGCCGCAACTCATCACCAGGAATAAAACTCGATGAACGCAATCTACCGATGGCTCTTGTGTGCGGTGATTTTCCTTGCGGCTGGTCTGGGAGCTTCACGGCTCCTTTCGCGCGAAAATCCGGCTCCGCAGAAAACCTCTGCTCCTCCGGCGCAGCCGGGCGCGATCGAACGGGGCAAGTATCTCGTGGAAAACGTCGCCATGTGCGAGGAATGCCACACCCCGCGCGACGCCAACGACAACCTCGACGAATCGCGTCGCCTCCAGGGAGCGGCCATCTGGATCGTCCCTGTTCGCCCGATGACGAACTGGGCCAATCGCGCGCCTGCTCTGGCCGGTTTCGAGGGTTTCACGGAAGAACAGGGCGAGGCCATTCTGGAAAAGGGCATTGGTCCGAATGGCCTGCCGATTCAGCCGCCCATGCACATCTACCACATGAGCCACGCGGATGCGCAGGCCGTGATCGCGTACCTCCGCTCGCTGCCGAGCGCCTATCCACAGGCGCAGTAGCGCATGCTGGCGCCGCTCGGGGCAGACGGCGCCCGTAACACGGCTGTAACAATCGCGGGATAGCCTTACTCGCCTCAGGGCTAGGCATGGGCAAGAGCCGCACCCCAAACTCCGAGCTGTTTTTCAATCGCCACTTTTCCTGGATGCAGTTCAACCGGCGCGTTCTGGAAGAGGCGCGCGATCCGGGCAATCCCCTGCTTGAACGCGTCAAGTTTCTCGCCATCACCGCGAGCAATCTTGACGAGTTCGTCGAAGTTCGCCTCGCCGGCCTGATGCAGCAGGTCGAGCACGGCAACCGCGAACCCGGCCCCGACGGCCGCACTCCGCAGGACGTCCTCGTCGAGCTGACGAAGCAGATTCACACCTTCGTCGACGAGCAGTACGAATGCTGGCGCGACCAGCTTGTCCCGGCGCTGGAAGACGAATCGATCCGCGTGCTCGGCTTGAGCCAATTGCGGCCGGAGGCTCGCGAGCACATCGAAAACTTCTACGCGAAAACCGTCGAGCCGCTGCTGACGCCGGTCACCGTCGATCCCGCGCACCCTTTTCCGCACGTGCTGAACAAAGCTCTCTGCCTCGCGTTTCTCCTGAAACGCAAGCGGCGCGGATCGCAGTCTTTCCTCGGGGTCGTGACGGTGCCGCGCGCGCTTCCACGATTGGTGCGCCTGCCATCCCGCGAAGGCAACGTTGACTACATTTTTCTGCACGATATTGTTCACGCCTTCGCCGCCCGCCTCTACCATGGATACGAGATCCTCTCGGCCGCGGCTTTTCGCGTCACGCGCAACAGCAACCTCTATCTCGAAGAAGAAGAATCCCGCAGCATTCTGGATTCTGTCGATTCGCAGCTTCATCGTCGGCGCAAGGGCGCGGCCGTGCGGCTCGAAATCGAGGCCAGCGCAAAGCCGGAAATTGTCGAGCGGCTGCAGGCGAATTTCCGGCTAAAGCCCGGGCAAGTCTATCAAGTCAATGGTCCGATCAATCTTTCGCGGCTGATGTTCTTGTACGAGGAGACGCCGCGCCCCGATCTGAAGTACCGTCTGTTCGCTCCGCGCGAACTGGCCTTGAAGCCAGGCTCGTCATCCATCTTCGAGTTGGTGCGCAAGAGCAACGTGCTGTTGCACCACCCGTACGATTCCTACGGAGCCGTGGTCCGGTTCATCGAGAGCGCCGCCCACGATCCCGACGTGCTTTCGATCAAGCAGACGCTGTATCGCACGAGCGAAAATTCTCCAATTGTTCGCGCGCTGATCGAAGCGGCTGCAAAGAAGGAAG
>Ga0187781_10000129_pt1 | contig 50025 bp, 37 predicted proteins | sample 0715_SJ02_MP02_2_FD_132447 | JGI IMG/M metagenome (GOLD analysis project Ga0187781, IMG submission 132447) | Tropical peat soil microbial communities from peatlands in Department of Meta, Colombia - 0715_SJ02_MP02_20_MG | ecosystem: Environmental > Terrestrial > Soil > Wetlands > Peat | place...
AGCAATTGTGGGCGGAAGTTGGAGCCCGAAGAGATGGATGGTGAGACCTTGCGTCCACCGCCAGATTGAGAGAGCACGGGCTTTGGTCGAATCGCAAACCAGGTTCTCTGCGAGAACGAAATGACGCTTCTTTTCGCGTCGGGGGAGAAGTGTTGCTTGACATCGCCCATCGTCGTTAGAGACGGAATGACAGACTGAATTTAGTCACAGTCCTTTTCGACCTGAACGCTTGCAAGCTGCGACCAATGCCTCGTTCTTCTGGTGGGCCGGCTTCCCGAGGAATCGGTTAAAGTGAAGGCACGAAAGAATCCCCTCCCCCTGAAGTCTCCAGCAAGCTAAAATCGCACCAGATGGAATTGAGAAGAACCGAGATGCGACGGAGGGTTGCGGTCACCGCTGCGGTGGTGTTGGCAGCACTGCTGGCCTCGCCGGGCTTTGCCTTCGGAGAGGATCCTGCGCCGGATGTGCCGTACTCCTGCGGCAATGGAATCCCGGGCGGCGTCAACTGCATTGCCACAAAGAGCGAGATCAAGGAGGCGCGGAGCGCTTATGCTCGCGGGCTGAAGCTGGAACAGCACATGCAGCTGGAGGAGGCGTACTCGCAGTTCGATAAGGCGGTGCGGCTGGTGCCGCGAGATCCGCAATATTTGACCGCCCGCGAGGTGCTGAAAGCGAAACTGGTATTCGACCATGTGGAACACGGAAACGCTCTCTTGATGGAGGGGTCGCGGCGGCAGGCCGTGGCTGAATTTCGCGCGGCACTCGATCTCGATCCGGACAACCCGTCAGCACGAGAGAGGCTGGAAGATTCGGAGCGGGAATCGGCGCCGGATCCGCCTGCGGCGTTGCCCGACCGCCTAGCTGAGGCCCAGGAGCTACGCGTCGAGCCGCGCGATGAGCTGGCGACATTCCATTTCATCGGAGACGTGCACAGCCTCTTCACCCAGCTGGGCGCCGCCTACGGAATCACAGTGGAGTTCGACGATTCGGTGCAGAACCGGCCCGTCCGCTTCAACGTGGACGACGTGGATTTTTCCACTGCCATGGAACTGGCCTGCTCGATCACGAAAAGCATGTGGTCGGCGCTTGACGTACACCAGATTCTGGTCGCGACCGACACGCCGGAAAACCACCGGCAGTTCGACCATATGTTGCTGGAGACGTTCGTTCTCCCCCCGCACACGTCGCCGCAGGAGTCGGTGGAGGTACTCAATGCCCTGCGACTGTTGTTCGATGTGCGGCCAGGGTCGGAGTCGCAGGTGCACATGAACGCGGGGCAGACGGTAAACGTGGTGGAAATACGGGCGCCGGAACCCGTTCTAGCGGCTTGCCGGCAGCTGATGGCTCAGCTCGAGAATGCAAGGCCGCAGGTGGCGCTCGACGTGCGCGTGTTCCAAATCAGCCACCAGTTCATGCGCGAGATCGGAGCGCACCTTCCCGACACGTTTAACCTCTACAACATTCCGGCTGCGGCGCTGGCGGGGCTGGCGGGGCAGAATATTCAGCAGCTGATCAACCAACTCATTGCATCGGGAGGCATTAACCAAGCGGGAAGTACGGCGCTGTCGGGGATACTGGCACAACTGCAAGGCCAAGCGAATTCCATTTTCAGCCAACCGCTGGCGACCTTCGGAGGCGGACTCACTTTCGAGGGCTTGAGCCTCGACCAATTGACCACAACCCTTTCGCTTAACGAATCCTGGGCGCGGAGTCTGGAGCATGTGACCCTGCGCGCCGCCTCGGGCAGCGACGCCAATTTGCACGTGGGAGAACGTTATCCGATCCTGAATGCCAGCTACGCGCCGATTTACAATTCGCCGCAGATTGCGCAGGTGCTTGGAAACCAGAGCTATGTTCCGCCGTTCCCTTCCGTCAGCTATGAGGACATCGGGCTGAGTCTGAAAGCCAAGCCTGCGGTGCACAGCGACGGCACCGTCAGCATGCAGCTTGAGTTGGAGGTGCGATCGCTCACCGGGCAGTCCAACAACGGCGTGCCCATCATGTCGAACCAGGAATACAAGGGAAGCATCAACCTGCAGGATGGCGAACCGGCTTTTGTGGCTGGCCAAATCTCCCGGACTGATCAGCTGGCGATGACTGGACTGCCTTTCTTTGGAGTCTTGCCCGGCCTCAATCAGCTGGCGACCGACAACACCAGACAAGAAGACGACGACGAACTCATGATCGTCGTCACTCCTCATATTCTGGCGGACTCGAGGCGCAGCACGCCGGAAATCTGGATCAGCCGAAACTAGGCGGGGGGCTTGAAAGCTCGTCACTCAAGGAAACGGTGCGTTCTCTCAGGGGCTAAAGCCCTCTATCCAATTGGCCGAGCATGGCTCGGCTGAAGCCGAGCCCTTTCAAAGCCACCTATTCCTGGAACACTCCCCGGAGGCCAAGAAACTGGAAGACGCGGCCTACTTGGCGTCCTTTGCCGCGAATTCCACCAGGCTCTTGTAGACCTCGGCCAGCTGGGCGTCGAAGTTTCCGATCTTGCGGCCGTTGATGAAGAGCGAGGGCGTGCTGTTAACATCCACCGCCTTGCCCAGTTCGATGGAGGCATCCACGCGCGCCTTGGTTTCTGGCTTAGCAGCGCAGGCGGCAATGTCGGCGCCTTTTAGCCCTACGTCATCGGCGATGGCAGTCAGCTTCTCATCGACATTCTCGGCAGTGATCTCGGCTTGCTTTTCATAGGTCGTGGCGATGAATTTCCAGAAGGAAAAGTTGGAAGCGTGGCCCACACAATCGGCATAGTAAGCGCCTTTGGCGGCCCAGTTGTGCATGGGGAGGGGGAAGTTCTGGAAAACGAAGCGCGCGGTGGGCTCGGCGGCAACGAGCGCCTCGATGGCGGGCTGAGCGTTCTTGCAGGCGGGACACTGCAAGTCGCCGAACTCGACGATGGTGACCGGTGCGTCCTTGGGACCGCGCTCGGGACCAGTGATTCCTTTCTCCAAAATTTTCTTGGCTGGATCAAACGGGCGTGCCCCGAAAGGAACAATGTCGCCAAAAATCGCGTGCTGACCGTCCGGCGTGGAATAGAAGCGCAGCACCTGCTGGCCTTGCTGGTTGGCAATCACGGCGGTGATCTCAGCCAACCCGGCTACGCCAGCGGGCCGAATGCTGGAAATCCTCCAGGAAAGATCAGGCTGGTAGCCGACAGTCTCGCGCAGGAAGGAATCGACCGTGGCCTCGGAGGGCAAATTGACGGAAGCGTCGGCGGCAGGAGGCTGACTCGCGGGTTTCTCTGCGGCGGCCTTGGCGGTGGTTTGGGCGGAGGTTTTAGCCGTGGATTGGGCGGCGGCCAGGCTGGCGGCCACAATCAGAATACAGAACGAGTTTAGAAGACGGCGCATGTGTGCCTTTCGAGTTGGGTGATGAGAAAGCGGCGTCTCAGGATACATCAACAACAGGATACTTCATGTCTCGCTTTGGGCGGCAATGGGAAAGCGGCGCCCGTAGCCAAAGGCCTTGGGAGAGATCTTGAGGCCGGGAGCGGCTTGCTGGCGCTTGTACTCGGCGCGATCGACCATGCGGATAACGCGCCGGACGGTGTCGATGTCGAAGCCGTGATCGGCCGCAATGCGCTCGGCAGGATGACAATCCTCGACGTAGTCTTCGAGCACGGCGTCCAGGATTTCGTAGGGCGGGAGTGAATCGGTGTCTTTCTGATTGGGGCGCAGTTCGGCCGAGGGAGGCTTTTCCAGCGTGGCTTGCGGGATCACGGGGCGGCGCGAATTCACATAGTGGGCCAGGCGATAGACCAGGGTTTTGGGAACGTCGGAAATTACGGCCAGGCCGCCGACCATGTCCCCGTAAAGCGTGCAATAGCCCGCGCCCAGTTCGCTCTTGTTGCCGGTCGAGAGCACGATCGCTCCCAGCTTGTTCGAGAGCGCCATCAGCAACGTGCCGCGGGCACGGGATTGGATGTTTTCTTCGGTGACATCCTCTTTGTAGCCAGCGAAGACACCTTGCAGCGTCTGGCGATAGGCTTCGCAGGCGGATTTGATGGAAAGCAATTCGAAACGGATGCCGAGATTGGTGGCCAAGGCGCGGGCGTCGTCGATAGAACCTTGGGAGGAATAGGGTCCGGGCATGCCAACGCCGATGACGTTGTCCGGGCCAACCGCGTCGGCGGCGATGACCGCAGTAAGCGCCGAATCAATGCCGCCGCTCAGGCCGATGATCGCCTGCTGAAATCCGCATTTATGCATGTAGTCACGCGTGCCGAGCACCAATGCGGCGTAGACGCTGGGGTCGTCGCCGGCAATCTGGTCGTGCATTTCGCCGGACAGGGTGTTGGAATCGAAGCAGACGAGATCTTCCTCGAAGGAGCGGCACTGGGCGACGACCTCGCCTTCCGCATTGAGAACGAAACTGGATCCGTCGAAGACTAGGCTGTCATTGCCGCCGACCTGGTTGACGAAAACCACGGGAACCTTGTGCTGGCGGGCGATCGCGGCCAGCATGTCGCGGCGGAGTTCGCGCTTGCCAATCCAGAAGGGCGAACCGGAGATGTTGAGCAGGAAATTGCCGCCGGCTTCGATGAGCGCGGCCACGGGATCGGCGGCATACATCCTTTTGCGCCAGAACTGTTTGTCGTTCCAGGCATCTTCGCAGATGGTGAGCGCCATGCGCTTGCCGCAGAAAGAGAACAATTGCTGACTCTTGGCGGGGGCGAAGTTGCGCATTTCGTCGAAGACATCATAGGTGGGAAGCAGCATTTTGGATTGGATGAAGGCGATTTTGCCATCCATCATCCAGGCCGCGGAATTCATGACGGACTTGCCAGTATCGGTTTGAGCCGGCGTGACGAGCCCGCAGATGACGGCGATGCCCCGGGTTGCGGCGGCGATGCGCTCGGCAGTTTCGCGGTTGCGGGCTACGAAGGAAGAGCGCTCGACCAGATCGCGCGGCGGATAACCGCACACGGAAAGCTCGGGAAACAGAATGAGTCCCGCGCCGGCGGCCTGGGCGCGCCGCGAAAAATCGATGATCCTGGCGGAGTTGCCGGAGAAATCTCCAACGGTGGGATCGATTTGGCCCAACGCAATCTTCACGAGATTAGTGTAAAGCGGAGCTGGCGATCTTGCACAGCAGGCTCGGGTCGTATGCCGGGGACAGGGTTCGAAGGAAACATCATGTCACAGACAAAACGCGAACAAACTGATAGGTTATCGTTTTGTCAAAAATGATCCTCCGCGAGGCAGAAACGATGAAATCCCATACAAACCAAAAACTGTTCCGCCATTTTTTCTTCTTCATGATCCTCACGGGCACTCTTACGTCCTCCGTCGCGCAGTCCAGCGACGAAACTCATCCCTGGATGAATCCCAGCCTTTCGCCGGACGACAGGGCAGCGATGGTCGTCAAGGAGATGACGCTCGACGAGAAGATCACGCTGTTGCATGGCACCGGCCAGAAGAAACTCAGTCCTGTCAGCCCGCAGGCAGCGCAATCCAACGGCGGGGCCGGTTATGTTGTGGGCATTCCCCGCCTCGGCATACCGGCAATCCAGATGGCGGACGCCGCCTATGGCGTCACTAAGAGCGGCGAGAACGGCCGCTACTCGACGGCGCTTCCGGCTGATCTGGGCGCGGCCGCGAGTTGGGACCTGGACGCGGCCTACGAATACGGAGCGCTGATTGGCCGGGAACTCCGTGCCCAAGGCTACAACATGACGCTGGGAGGTGGAATGAATCTCACGCGCGAACCGCGCAACGGCCGCACCTTCGAATACATGGGGGAAGACCCGTTACTCGCCGGAAAAATGGTGGGAGCAGTGATGCGGGGCGAGCAGGCGCAGCACGTGATCGGTGACCTCAAGCACTATGCCGTCAACGACCAGGAGAGCGGACGCAACGCCGTAAATGTGAACATTGACCAGCGCGCCGCCCGGGAGAGCGACTTGCTGGCTTTCGAAGTCGCGTTGCAGGACTCGAACGCTGCCGCCGTGATGTGCTCTTACAACCGCGTGAATGGCGACTTTGCCTGTGAGAACAAGTACCTGCTCAACGAGGTTCTGAAAAAGGATTGGGGCTTCAAAGGATTCGTGGTCTCGGATTGGACCGCGACGCATAGCACGGCCAAAGCTTCGGCCGCCGGCCTGGATCAGGAAGAACCGGGGTTTGTTTTCTATGGGGCGGATCTGAAAAAAGCGGTCGAGGCGGGCAAGGTGCCCATGGCAGAGGTGGATGACCATGTCCGCCGCGTTCTGTGGGCCATGTTCGCCAGCGGCGTGATTGACGATCCACCGCAGAAGGGTGTGGTGGAGGTGGGGCGGGGACTCGAAATCGCCCAGAGGATAGAGGAGCAGAGTGCCGTGCTGCTCAAGAATGACGGGCAGCTTCCTCTCGATCCGGCCGGGATCCGCAGCATTGCGGTCATTGGCCCGCACGCGGATGTGGGGATGATTTCCGGCGCCGGTTCGGCGCAGGTGGATCCGCCGGGAGGAAACGCGATCATGCCGCCGGGGCAGGGCCAGACGCATTGGCAGGATAAAATCTGGTTTCCCACTTCACCTTTGAAAGCCATTCGAGCCAAAGTTCCGGCGGCGCAGGTTCAGTTTGCTTCCGGCACCGACGCCGCTGCGGCGGCGGCGTTGGCCAAAAGCGCGGAGGTAGCCATCATTTTCGCTTACCAATGGGAAACCGAGGATATCGATTTGGCCGACCTCTCTTTGCCCGAACATCAGGACGATTTGATTGCCAAGGTGGCGGCGGCGAATCCGCATACGGTAGTGGTTCTTGAAACCGGCAGCCCGGTGACCATGCCCTGGGCCGATCAGGCGGGCGCGATCCTCGAGGCCTGGTATGGCGGGAGCCGAGGAGCGGAAGCGGTGGTGAATATTCTTTTTGGCGATGTGAACCCGAGCGCCAAGCTGCCCGTCACCTTCCCGAGAAGCGAAGCGGACCTGCCGCATCCCACGATTGTTAAACCAGGGCCGGAATCTGTCGCGAATTTTGATGTACCTGACGGTTGGAAGCGGGTTGCCGCAGGGCTGCCGGCATTCCAAGTCACCTACGACGAAGGAACAAAAGTTGGATACAAGTGGTACGACGCGGAGAACAAGACGGTGTTGTTCCCCTTCGGATACGGCCTTTCCTACACGACTTATTCCTACTCGAATCTCAAGGTGACGCCGGGGAAGAATCCGAGAGTGAGTTTCACCGTCACCAACACGGGCAAGCGTTCCGGTGCGGAAATCGCGGAGGTATATGCTTCGCTGCCCGCCGCGGCAGCGGAACCGCCGAAGCAGTTGGTGGGATGGAGCAAAATCAAACTGGACGCGGGCGAGAGCAAAGAAGTCACGATCGAAGTGGACCGGAAATATCTTTCCATCTTCAGCGTCGAGCAGAACGGTTGGCAGCTAGTGCCGGGAGAATACACTTTTCTGGTTGGCGGATCTTCGCGGGACTTGCCGCTAAAGGAGACGGTAAGTTTAAATTAGGCTTTCTGCTCCGGTCCCGTATGGACCTCCGACCGTAGCCCGCCGCTTCAGTGGCGGGCACTTCTCTTGAATTGCGAATCCGCGACGCCGGAATTGTGATGTGCTGCTCACTCGTCTAGCTTTTCGATTTCTCGCTTGGCTTTTCGCACCGCGTTCCCACACCCAAACCAAACAAACGCCAGCACTAATATTTGCACCGCCAGAGGCAGGGGGGCATGAAGCTCCGACAGCCAGGGAGATTTGATTCCCATATGCTGGGCTCTGAGCGCCGGCCCCCCTCCCCACCAAGCACCCAGGACTGCCGGAACTAGCAACAATATCCACCGGCGAATCGCAGTTGCAGTTTGACACTTGCCTTCAAACTCACGTTTCAGAAACTGCTTGCATGGCTCGGCTGGGCTCATCCGCCTCGGTCCCTTGCGAAGAAAACTCCAGACGGCGTACAAGAAGGCCACAAGCAGCCAGGTTTCTGCAACGAAGAGCAAGGGCTTGGGCAGCAGGTGAAACAGATCATAGACGATCCAAGCTACAACCAGCGGCGTCAAAACCAACATCAGCCAAAACACGAGAATATTTTCTCGCTCGTACCTGTGCGCCCTGGTGGACATCTCTGCCATTGTCATTTGCATTGGTTCTTTCTCCTGTGACTTCCACAAGGTTTCGTGAGATTGTTCCTGCTCATCCTTCTGCATGAATTGCTCCTTCGCCGAATTGCCGGTTGAGCAATCGCTTGATCCGGTGGATCCTCGTCGCAACGGTGGCCGCCGAAAGCCCAGTGACTTCCGCAATGGAGGACGCCTGCTCGCCCTCGAGATAGAGCAGAATGACTTGCCGATCGAGTGGCTTCAGATGATGGATGCAATCCAACAGTCTTGAAACTGAATACTGCTGCTGAGCTTGCGCCTCTCCATCTATCAAGCCTGGCTCGGCTTCGAGCGCGTCGAGGTCAACCAAGCGAGCGGCGGCTCGCCTTCGTCTCAGGATGTGCGACGCGCCAACGTTGTGGGCCACGCGGTAAACCCAGGTCCGTAGGCTGCATCTGTTGTCAAACAACCTGAGGCTTCGCCAGAGTTCAACGTGAATCTCTTGCAACAAGTCGCGGCGCAGGTCCGGGTCAGCCTCATAGCCCCTCGCAAGGCGTTGGAGGGCGGCTCCGTATTCGGCACTGGCCTCCCTGTACAGTTCGTCGTTACTATCCATTGAGCCTTGAGTGCCCTCATTTGAGATAGTCGCAGGAAGGGCCGGATTTCTTACACTTTTGGTTAGAATCAGCAACGATTGGGCGGGTCAGGGGATGAGATAACCAACATCTGGCCGCCGCTGTCCTTTCCCACACTCGTCATCCGCTATCTAAGCGAGGCCTGTTCTCACCCCCCAATAGGTGTTAGATCCAGAAATCAGTCGTGGTCGCCTGGAAATACCCCGTGCTGCGCCGCCGGCATGGGCGCCTTTCCTTTCTGATCCTGCCACAGCACGCGATTCAACTGCGCCGCTGGCGCGGCATCGGGACGGGAAAAATCCATGCGCGACGAGATCTTCGCTCCCGGAGCGTCGCGTTTGTTGGTTTCGAAGATCAGGCCATTCTTCAGGTTGCGGTAGTCGGCTTTGTAGGGTGCCTGATCGCCTGCTCCAGAAAACATCTGGGTCATCAGCGGCGCGTAGGCATCGTTTTGATTCATGGGCAGAATGCCAAGCAGGGACTCCATGGTGTGGATCATGTTGACGGTGGTGTAGAAGCGGTGCTCGACGTAGGGCCGTGCCGCCGATCCCGGAGAATACTTGCTGACGACGAAGGCGATGGAGCGATGCGCATCCACATGATCGGCTCCATTCTGTGCATCGTCTTCGAGAACGAAAATTGCCGTGTCGTCCCAGTAGGGACTGTGCGAAACCGCATCCACTACGCGCCCCAGGGCGAGATCGTTATCCGCTACGGACGCTGCGGGACGCGAGTGGTCAGGACGCGTGCCTCCCGTGTGGTCATCGGGCAGGTAGAGTAGCACAAACTGCGGCAATTCGAACTGCGGGTCTTCATGCTCCTGCCGGGCGCGGACATACGCGCCGAACTCGTTCAGAAATTCGTCGGCGCGAAGCTGGTCGGGATAGTCGGTGTTGAAGTCGGGGTAAAGCGGATCGAAGTGATCGCGGAGCGCGGCCTTGGAAGGCTTCACGCCGCTGAACAGGGGCACGGGCCAGGGCCAAGGGCTCGAACCGCCATGCGGATCTCCTACGTTGGGCGGAAGCGCGCCGCCTTGGTCGACGGTTGCCTGCGGACAGCGCGCCCGCTGCGCCGGTGACATGCCCGGATTGGCGCTGGAGTCGGCGCGATATCCATTGCACCACTGTGCATTCACAAATTCGCCGTAGATGCGGAAGGTGAGGTGATTGCGCGCGAGATTGTCCCAAAGATAGCCGGTGCCGGGATCATCGATGTCGGGCTGATTGTGATCGATAGGAAATTCATCGGCGACTTCGCCCTGAAAATCGTAGGTGCGTTCTTTGCCTCGATAGGCAATCTGCCAGTTCTTCTCGTTATAGTCGGAAGTAATCGCGGCCGTGGACCACTGATGGCCGTCGCCGGAGACTTCCCCGCTATCGTAGAAATTGTCGAGCACGCCGAATTGGCGGGCCAGCTTGTGCTCATTGGGAGTGATGTCCTCGCCGTAGAGCGTGAGTGAGGGATCGCCGTCGCCGACTTGCAGATCGCCGAGAATCTGGTCGAACGTGCGGTTTTCCTTGATGACGTAGATGACGTGCTTGATGGGATTCTTGCCGCTGGCGAGGGAGATTGTGCCGGGGTCGCGGTCGAAGAGGTTGTCGTGTTCGACGATTTGCGTGTATTCGGGCAGTTTGCTCAGGGTTGCTGGGATGTTGAGGCGGGCGATGGAACCGCGCAGCAAGGTCGCAATATAGGGATGGCCGTTGTGCTTAATATCGGACAACATTCTTCCCAGGCCATTGTTCGGTCCTGTGCCCTGGCCTTTGGCCGTGGCGATGAGCAGATCGTCGCCGTGGACGGCGAGCGCGGTGGGATACCAGTCGGTAGGGATAAAACCGAGAACAGATGGGATCTTTATGTTATTCCCGCCGAGAACAGATGGCACCTCTATAACCCTGTGATTTTCGTCCATCCATCCGAAGGACGGGTCTAGCACAGCAATCGCATTGAGGGATGATGCCGCTGCAAACAATCGTCTCCCATCGCTCGAGATGGCTAGTGCAGTGAGAACTGCGCCGTTCTTTCCCTGGCTTGGCAGGCCGACTTTGATGCGCGTTTCAAGCGCGAAATCGGCAGTCCTCAATCCATACACGATATCGGAGTTGGATAACGCGACGTACAAAGTCCCTTCGTCTGGGCTCAAGAGCATTGCGGTCGGATGTGATCCCGGACCCAAGGGATCTTTCGGTTGATAGATCGTGATCGAACGTCGAGGAACCCATGTGGTCTCCAGATGGAACTCTACGACTTTGGATGCATTCCACAAACTGCACCACGCGCGGCGTCCGTCCTTCGTGGCCACGCATGTGTACGGATACGAAGACGGAACCAAATCGCTTGTGCTCAGATCGAAAGCCTGCAGGATTTTGCCGGTTGAGGCATCGAGCAGCACGACGTTATCAGAGAGATTGTTGGCGACGAGCAGCTTGTCGTGGCCGCCGGCGGCGATCAAAGCCAATCCGGCGGGATAAGGAATCGCAGTGTGCGGCGGCGTTTTCTGCAAACCGGCGGCAACTTTCTTGCCTGGTGCTAGCGGCTGCGGCGCGATGCGAAGAAAGCGCTCGGGCGCGACTTTCCCGTCCTTGAAGCTATAGCCCGCGATGCCGTTGCCCAAGTCGTTGTTCCCAGGTCTCGCAACACCGGCGAGACCTGGGCCACCCGTGCCGGTGGGATCGGTCAGCGAGCCGACCGAGGCGTAGAGATGTTTCCCGTCGGAACTGAAGACTAAGCCGATGAAAAAGCTCTGGTGCGCGTCATCGCCGAAGCGCGAGTCGGGAAAGTCTGTGATCTGATTCGTTTTCAGATCGAGTACCGCGATGGATTGCCGACCCAAGGTTTCTTGCGTGCCGAAGCCGTCGTTCAGCAGCGCGGCATAGCGTCCGTCTGGACTGAGCACCATGGTGGCGGGAAAGCTGTTGGTGCTGCCGATGCGCCCGGGCGAGGGGACGGTGAGCATCTTGCTGGTGGGAAGATTGATGGGAGGGTGGGCGTCGGAGGGAGTTTGCGCGGCGAGAGTTGTGCCGAGGGTCAAAAGAAGGCAACAGCAGGCTCCTCCCTTCGGTCGGAATGACAATGTGTTAGTGTGGCGGAAAAGGAAGTTCAAGGAGCCTCCAGCAAGGAAATGGGTCAGAAACGCGAGAGGAAATGAGCGTAAGGCAATGCGCGGTGCAAGGTCAAAGCTACCGAACGCGTTTATAGTCCCGACGCTTGCGTCGTCGGCCGCTCCGGCTCCCGGCTCTCGGCTTCCTCGGCGTGCACATTGTGCCGCACATCGGAACCCTGCACCCAGAAGATGACATCCTCGGCGATGTTGGTGGCGTGGTCGGCGACGCGCTCCAGATTGCGTGCGACGAGCAGCGCATCCAGAGCCTGGCGGACTACGTCGGGACGATCGTTCATGGTTTTGACCAGCCGAATGAAGGCATCGTCGCGCATGCGATCCACCACGTTGTCCATTTCGAGCACGGCCTGGGCGAGTTCAGCTTTGGCCTCGATGAACGCTTCGAGCGCCCGGCGCACCATGGCGCTCACGGCTGCTCCCATGCGGGCAATGTCAACGGGCAACTCGGCCGGGGGAAGGTCGACCATGTCCATGACCCGTTCGGCGATGTTGACGGCCTGATCGCCCACGCGCTCGAGGTCGGAATTGATCTTGGTGACGGCGAGAATAAAGCGCAGATCGACGGCCATGGGCTGCTGCATGGCGAGCAGGTCAAACGCAGCCTCATCAATGTCGCGCTCCGCCATGTTGATGACCGACTCGCCTTCCAGCACCATTTGACAGAGGGTTAGGTCGCGCTCCACGTAGGCCTGGCGAGCGCGGTCCACGGCCTGCTCCGCCATCCCTCCCATGCGAAGCAGTCGTTGCCGCAAATCGTCAAGTCCCTGTTGAAAGCGGGTGCGCATTATGCTGACCTCATCTTATCCGAATCTGCCGGTAATGTAGTCTTCCGTCCGTTTGTCGGACGGCTTGGTGAAAATCTTCTCCGTCTTGTCGAACTCAATCAGCTTGCCCAGCAGGAAAAAGCCCGTAAACTCTGCCACACGGGCCGCCTGCTGCATGTTGTGGGTCACGATCACAATGGTATACCTCTCTTTGAGCTGGAAGATCAATTCCTCGATCTTGCCCGTCGAAATTGGATCCAGGGCCGAGCAGGGTTCATCCATCAGGAGCACCTCCGGCTCAACCGCCAGGGCGCGGGCAATGCAGAGCCGCTGCTGCTGGCCGCCGGAAAGGCTGGCGCCGGACTTCTTGTGAATGTGATCTTTGACCTCTTCCCAAAGCGCCGAGACCTGCAGCGTGCGTTCGACAATCTCATCCAGCTTGCGCCGGTCATGAAATCCATTCAGCTTTAGTCCCGCAGCCACGTTGTCGTAAATGGACATGGTGGGGAAGGGATTGGCTTTCTGAAACACCATTCCCACGCGGCGGCGGAGCTGCGTGGCCGAGGTGCCGTTGTAAGCGTCGATATCGCCAATCCGAACTCGACCCTCGACCCGGGCTTCGGGAATGGTTTCATGCATGCGGTTCAGACAGCGAATGAACGTAGATTTGCCGCAGCCGGAGGGTCCGATCAGCGCCGTAGCGTGATTGGCCGCGACCTTCAGATTAATATCGAACAGCGCCTGGCCTTTGCCGTACCAGGCGTTCAGGTTCTCGACCTCGATTCCGACACCCATACAATTACGCTGCTCCGAAGGTACCACGCCGCACGACGTAACGAACTGCCGAAACGGCGGCGACGATGAGAACGATCAGCACCAGCGATCCCGCCCAGGCCTGGCGATGCCAGTCGTCGGAGGGGGAGAGCGCGTAGATGTAGATCTGCAACGGCAAGGCAGCCGTGGGCTGATCCAAGCGGAGGCTCCAGAATTGATTGCCGAAAGCGGTAAAGATCAAGGGCGCGGTCTCGCCGGCGACGCGAGCAAAAGCCAGCATGACTCCTGTGATCACGCCGGAAGTGGCCGTGCGGAGGGTGATCGACAGCGTAGTCCGCCAGCGGGAAACGCCCAATCCGTAGGCTGCTTCGCGCAGCGCCTGCGGCACCAGCAGCAGCATTTCTTCGGTGGTGCGGCTGATGGTGGGGACCATCATGATGGCCAGCGCCACGCCGCCAGCGAGCGCGGAGAAATGTTTTTGATAGAGCACGACGATCGCGTAAGCGACAATTCCGATCACGATTGAAGGGACTCCATTCAGTACGTCGGCGGTGAAGCGAATCGCGCTGCCCAGACGGTTGCGCCCGTATTCGGCAAGATAGATTCCGGCGCCAACTCCAAAGGGGACGCCGATGAGGCTGGCGATGCCGAGAATGAACGCCGACCCCACAATGGCATTGGCCATGCCGCCGCCGACCTCGCCGACCGGTTTGGGTGTTTGCGTGAGGAAGGCCCAGTCGACGGACCCGATGCCGCGATAGACAAGGTAACCAAAAATTGCCACCAGCGGAGCCAGAACAAGCAGCACGGTAGAAAGTGCCGCCGCCGTCATTACGTGATCGGTGACGCGGCGACGCAGGCTGATCTTGGGAATGGGTTGCTGCGCGGCGAGAGTGGCGGATTGTTCAGGCATGGCCCCTCACCGGCTGCCCTCGGGTTACCGTCCAGACCATCAGGCGCGCCAGAGCGTTGACGATGATTGTAACCAGGAAAAGCGCCAGACCGATCTCAATCAAGGCGGAGACATGGATCGCCCCAACGGCCTCGCTGAATTCGTTGGCGAGGACGCTGGCCATGCTGTAGCCGGAGGCGAACAGAGATCTCTCAATCTGCGGGGTGTTCCCGATGACCATGGTGACGGCCATGGTCTCGCCCAGAGCACGCCCCAATCCCAGAATGATGGCGCCCACAATACCGGCGCGGGCGTTGCGCAAGACGCCAATGCGGATCATCTCCCATCGCGTCGCGCCCAAGGCGAGCGCGGCTTCACGTTGATGCTGGGGCACAACCATCAGCACCTCGCGCGTGATCGAAGAAATGATGGGAATGATCATGATGGCCAGAATGACGCCCTCGGCCAGCATGCCGATGCCATACGCCTCGCCCGTAAACAAGCCGGTCCAACCCAGGGTTTTCGCAAGCACTGGTTCCACCGGCGTCCGCAAGAGCGGCACGAGGACAAAGACCGCCCACAACCCATAGATTACGCTTGGAATCGTCGCCAGTAGCTCGACAAAAAACGAAAGCGGTGCGCGCAGCGCTCTCGGGCACATCTCCGTGGTGAATACGGCCACGCCGACGGCGAGCGGGACGGCAATGGTCAGGGCGACGAGCGAGGAGACAAGGGTCCCGAATACGAAAGGCAGCGCGCCGAATTGCTCGTTGACCGGGTCCCACTCGCTTTGCGTGAAGAACTTGAAGCCGAAAGCATGCCAGGAGGGGCTGGATCGCAAAATGAGCTCGTAAACGATCAACCCCAACACGCCCAAGACCGCAAGACCACAGGCGGTCATCGCCACGGCGAAAACACGGTCGGAAATCTCGCTCCTCGAAGAGTGCAGCGCGAGCGCAGCCTGGGCTCCCGGTGTAGATGTAACCGGCGACATTTCAACAGGTTGTGGACCGGGCATATCAGGCCGCAGGGGTGCAGGCAGAGCCATTCACGCTAACCCTAGCAAAGGGTTGTTACAAAGGTGTTAAAATGGGCGAGCTTTTTCGCCGCAGTTTCGCGGAGTTCCAGCTTTGGCGGGAAAGCGACCGGTTTTCGGATCCCACACCAGCCCTATGGCGATCAAACCTGAACGGTGCCGGCTTGTATTTCGCAAGGTCGATCGCGACCTCGAGAAACTTGCGGCCCGGCAGCCGGCCGAGACCGTGCACAGCTTCCGCACCTCGACCCGCCGTCTGCAGACTTTTCTGGAAGAACTGATTTCCGACCCCACTCGCAAACAGAGAAAACTCCTGAAGATGCTGCGGGGCATTCGCAAGCAGGCCGGCAAAGTTCGCGACCTGGACGTGCAGCTCGCCGCCCTGCGCAGTTTGAAAATGCCGCTCGAGCCACGGCGCAAGACCCAGCTTCTGGAAGGACTGCTTGAGCTGCGCGCGATCCAGCAGAAGAAGCTGCGCAAGACACTGACGAAAGAGGTGGCCCGTGAGGTTCGCAAACAGCTGAAGCGGGCGGTGAAGGAAATTGAGCTCAAGACCAGTCGCGACCCGCTCGCGGCGGCCCGCGAAATTCTGGCGCGGGTCGCGCCGCCGAACCGGCCCTTGACCGAGGACGAGTTACATCGCTGCCGCATTCTGGTGAAGCGGGCGCGCTACGCCGCGGAATTCGCGCCGGACTCGCCGGCTGCCACCCAGTTCATTGCGCAACTGAAGCGCCTGCAGGATATCGTGGGCAACTGGCATGATTGGCTGACGTTGACGCATACGGCGTCGGAGCGGCTGGGCGGCGTGAATCAGTCGCCGCTTGTCGCCGTCCTGCACAACGTGACCGGAGGCAAGCTCCGACAGGCAACCGCCGCGATCGAGGCATCGCCGGCACTGCAGACTTCGCCAAAGCCGGTTTCTGCGCCGGCGTCTCGCAAGCCGGGCACGGATTCCGAGCGGCCAGCCGCGCGCAAAGAAGCGGCGGCGTGAGCGCGCGTCGCCGGGACACTCCACGCGAGATCCCTCGCTCCGCCTGAAGAACGGCTTCGCTCGGGATGACGCCGTCCGAAGAATGAGGCGCAAAAACCCAGATTCCTTCGCTGCGCAGAGAACGTTTGCTCAGGATGACAACCAAACTGCACCACTACCAAACTACGCTGAAGATTTTCCTCTTCCCATGTAAACTGTGAGGCTTCCCATTCCCCGGTTCCCATGCCCACGTTTGCGGCGGTCGATATCGGCTCGAACTCCGTACGGCTGAAAATCGCTCGCTTGCAGGCTGGCCGCCTGCGTCCTTTGCACGAAGACCGCGAAGTCACTCGCCTGGGCGAAGGCGTGTTTCGATCGGGATTCCTCACGCCCGAATCGATGGCGGAGACGGTGAAAGTGCTGCGCCGTTTTCACCGCGCCACGCAGCAGATCGTCACCGACAACGTGCGCGTGGTAGGCACAAGCCCGTTGCGCGATGGGCGCAACTCGCAGGCTTTTGTCGAGTGGGTGCGCTCGGCCACGGGATGGACGGTCGAGATCATCTCCGGCGTAGAAGAGGCGCGCCTGATTCACCTGGGCCTGGTGTCCAGCCCGCGCGTGGATCGTTCACCGACGCTCATGATTGATCTCGGCGGTGGCAGCTGTGAGCTGACGGTTTCGCAAGGCGGGCACATTCGGGATGCGGTGAGTCTGCCGCTGGGCGCGGTGCGTCTGACGGATGAGTTCCTGCGGCATGACCCGGCGCGCAAAGGCGAACTGAAACGATTGCGCAGCTTCGTGATGCGGGAGGTGAATCGAATTGCCGCCCGCATCGCCGCGGCGCGGGTGAAGAACGTGATCGCGACTTCCGGAACGGCGGCCGCGCTGGCTGCCGTGGCCTCGCATCTGCACAGCACAAATCACCGGCAGCGGATGGTAGTGTCGCGGGCGGAGATGACGCGCATCGCGAAGCGGCTGGCGCGGTTGCCGGTCGCGGAGCGGAAAAAGATCGAGGGCATCGGACCGCGGCGTGCGGAAATCGTCGTGGCCGGAGCCATGGTGTATCACGAACTGCTCGACCGCCTGCGCCTGACTGGCTTCCGTTATTCGCCGCTGGGCCTGCGCGACGGCATCCTCGCGCAAATGGCCGCGGATTATGATCGCAGCACGCGTTCCGGTAAGCAGATCGAATCGGAGCGATGGGAGTCGATCTTGAAAGCGGTGTCGCACTACCACATCGACCGCAAGCACGCTTTGGACGTCCGCGAATCCGCCATGTTCCTGTTCTCTGCGCTGCGCTCGGTGCACCAGCTGCCTCCCGAATATCGGGAATGGCTCGCGGCCGCAGCCATGCTCTACGAAGTCGGCGATTACGTGAACCGGAACGGCCATCATCGCCACACCCACTACATCATTTCGAATTCGGAGATTCTGGGCTATACGCCACAGCAGCGGAGGGTGATTGCGGCGATTGCGCGTTATCTCGGAAAATCGCGCCCCACGGCGGATGATGGCCCGATCAAGGCGGTGGATCCGGCCGATCAGGAGAACGTGCAAAAGGCTATCCTGCTGCTTCGGCTGGCGCGGGCCCTGAACCTGGGACGGAGCCGCGCGGTGCAGAGGGTGCGCATTGGGTTGCGTTCGCCGGAGGTCCGGTTAACCTTAGTGCCCCGGCACAATGTGGGGGTTGATTTGGAGCTTTGGGCGATCGAGAAGGAATGCGCCTACTTCCGCGAAGTTTTCGGCCGCGAGCTTTCCACTGCCGTTTCATAAAGCGTGCGCAGTATTTTCGGCGTGATGCACCAATGCAGAGTACCGGAGCTGCGGCGCATTTCGACCTTGGCCACGGCGCCTTTTTTCAGATCGAACGACGCCTCGCAGCCGGGTTCGCTGATTATGGCGCCCAGAAACTGGCTGAGATTGGGATTGTGCCCGACCACCATGACGGCTTCCTGATTGGAATATTTTTCCAAAAGCTTGCGGAAATCGGTGAGACCCGCTTCGGGGCGCAAGCCGGCGTCGAGTTGCAACTTGCCCTCATAGCCCAGTTCGTTCCCTACGAGCGAAGCCGTTTGCGTGCAGCGCTTGAGCGGGCTGGAGACGATCGCGTCCACTTGCACATCGAGCGCTACCAGACCACGCCCGATGTAACCGCACTGCTCAATTCCATCTTTGTCCAGTGCGCGTTTTTCATCCTTTTTCGGATTCGGGCCGTGTGTGCCCGCGCTGGCGTGGCGTAGAAAATAGAGAATAGTCACAGATTATCGTTCCTTCCCGGCTAGTACTCTACGCCTGCGCGCCTGGACTTGCACCGGCGGAAGCGCCGCCGCCTTCCCTTCCGCGACGCCGATAAGAAAATCCTGGGCCGAGAAGGCTGCGGCGCCAATAGGGGGCCGGCGATTGCGCTTGCCGTGCACAGGCTGCCAGGCGCGGATGTAAGTCGCGTCCCTCAAGAGGATGCGCGCCTTGCGATTGTCGGCGAGATAGGCGTCGAGAATCTCGTGCCGGACGCGCTCGCGCAGCAATTCATCGCGCAGTGGGACGAGCGCCTCCACGCGCTCATAAAGATTGCGGGGCATCCAGTCGGCGCTGCCGATGTAAATCTCTTCCTCGCCGCCGTTCGCGAAATAGTAAATGCGGCTGTGCTCCAGGAACCTGCCCACAATGCTGCGCACGCGGATGTGGTCGCTCACCCCGCGCACTCCGGGGCGAAGGGCGCAGATGCCGCGCACGATCAGATCGATCTCGACCCCGGCCTGGGAAGCACGGTAGAGCGCCTGCACCACATTCTTGTCGAGCAGCGCATTCATCTTGGCGATGATGCGCGCCGGCCGGCCAAGGCGCGCGTGCTCGGCTTCGCGATCGATGAGCGCGATGCACTTCTCGGCCAGATCGAGCGGCGCCACCAGAAGCGGCTCGTAGCTGGGGTTCTCAGCGTACGCGGTGAGGAAACTGAAGACATCGTGCACGGCGCGGGTGATCTCGGGATTGGCCGTCAACAGACTGAGGTCGGTATAAATCCGGGCCGTGGTCGCGTTGTAATTCCCGGTGCCGATGTGGGCATAGCTACGCGTAACTCCGTCGGGATCGCGGCGGACGAGCAGCGAGAGTTTGCAATGCGTCTTCAATCCGACCAGGCCGTGGAAAACCTGCACCCCGGCATCCTCGAGATCGCGCGCCCAGCGGATGTTCGAGGCTTCGTCAAACCGCGCCTTCAGCTCGACGACAGCCGTGACTTCCTTGCGCGAGGCGGCATCAATCAGCGAAGGCACGATTAACGAATGTTCGCTGGTGCGGTAGAGTGTCTGCTTGATGGAAAGAACGTTGTCGTCTTGGGCCGCCGACTCGATAAACGACACAACCGCGTCGTAAGAGTCGTAAGGATGATGCAGCAGGACGTCGTGCTGGCGCAGTTCCTCGAACAAATCCTTCGATTTCGCGGTTAACCGCAGTTCGCGGGCAGTAAACGGGCGGTACTTGAGGTCGGGGCGTTGCACCTGCTCGTAAATGTTGAACAGGCGCAAAAGATTGACCGGGCCGTTCACGGGAAACACTTGCCATGGGTCGATCTCGAAGACCGAGCGCAGGCGATCAATAATTTCCGGGTCGGCGTCGGCTTCGATTTCGAGGCGCACCGCGTCTCCCTTGCGACGGTTGTGCAATTCCGCGCGCACGGACTCGAGCAGGCTGCGGGCTTCCTCCTCGGCCAGATACAGATTGCTGTTGCGCGTAACGCGAAACGGCGCGGCGGCCACGATGTCGTATCCGCGATACATGCGCTCCGCATAATGGCCGACCAGATCGGCAAGAAAAATAAAATCGGCCGTGTTTTCCGAAGGTAGTGGGACCAACCGCGGCAACGCACGCGGAACCGAAACTACGCCGGTATAGACCAGCGACGAACGCCGACGGCGGCGCAGAAGAAATCCCACGCACAGGGCTTTGTTGATGACGCGCGGAAAGGGATGCGCCGGGTCCACCGTTACCGGCGTCAGGAGCGGGTCGAGCTCTTTCTCGCAATACTCATCCACAAACCGCAGGGCTTCGGGGTCGAGTTCGTGCAGGCCGAGCACGCGGATGCCGTTTTCCGCCAGCGCCGGGCGCAGGCGGGCATTCCAACAGTCATACTGATCGTCGACGAATTCGTGAGTGAGCTTGTTCAGCAGATCGCGCTTCTCGGTGAGGGTAATGCCGTCGGGACCGGCCTCGTTGTAGCCGTCCTCGATCTGCTGCATCATGCCAGCCACGCGCACCTCGAAGAACTCATCCAGGTTGCTGGCCGAAATAGAAAGGAATTTGAGCCGCTCCAGCAGCGGGTTGCCTTCATCCTCGGCCTCCTCGAGCACGCGCCGGTTGAAAGCGAGCCAGGAGGTATCGCGATTCAGAAAATACTGGGGATTGTCCAGCGAAATACGGACCATGAGTGCGTGCGCGCTGCCGGCGCCGGACAGACAGTATAAAGCATCCCCCAGTCGGGCGCAGAGGGCGGCTCAGGGTGGGCTGAAGAAGGAAAGCGCCCAGCCAGCTTCTCAGCCGGGCGCGATTCGGTTGGCGGGATTGTTACTTGACTTGCTTGATCGTGTCCTTCACCTTGGCGATCACGTTATCCGGCAGCGGAGCGTAGCTGAGCGCCGAAGTCATCTTCTGGCCGTCGCTGACCATCCAGTTGAGAAAGTCGGAGAGGATCTTGCCCTTAGCCGGATCCTTCGATTGCTGCGGAATTAGCAGCCAGGTGAAGCTTGAAATCGGGTAGGCGTCCTTGCCCGGAGCGTTCGTGATTGAAACCCGGAAATCGGCCGGCATTTTGGGAGCCGAAGCGGCTGCGGCGGTTACGCCTTCCAGAGATGCTTTCAGAAAGACTCCGGCTGCGTTGCGTACGCTGCCGTATGCAATGTTGTTCTGCAAGGCGTAGATCAGCTCGACGTAGCCGATCGATCCCGGCAATTGGCGGATGAATCCCGCCACCCCCGCATTTTGAGCTCCCCCCATGCCTTTGGGCCATTTAACGGAAGTGCCGCTGCCCACACTGTTCTTCCAATCCGGGCTGACCTTGGACAAATAGTCCGTCCAGATAAATGTGGTGCCGCTGCCATCGGAGCGATGCACGACAATGATGCCCTTGTCAGGGAATTTCACGCCCGGATTGGCCGCGCTGATCGCCGGATCGTTCCAATTCGAGATTCGCCCCAAGAAAATCCCGGCGAGCATGTCTGGTGTGAATTTCAACTCGCTGGGTACTCCTGGAACATTGTAGGCAGGCACAACCGCGCCCAGCACGGTGGGGATGTTGAGGATTTTGGTTTTCAGCTTGTTCTGAGCTTCGGTCAGTTGGGCGTCGGTCATGGGCATATCGCTGGCCCCGAAATCCACGGTGGTCTCCGTCACCTGGCGGATGCCGCCGCCGCTGCCGATGGGCTGGTAGTTGATCTGAATGTCGGGATGGATCTTGTGGTATTCGCTGAACCACTTGGAATAGATCGGATTAGGAAAAGTTGCGCCTGCCCCATTGAGCGTGGTCTGCCCCAAAACCGGCAGGGCCAGGAGAACGCACACCAACAGCAGCGTGATTTTTCGCATCAGCGGATCGATCCTCCTTGTATTTGTATGCCTTGGTTCTAGCCGCGCAGTATTACAGAACTGTTACGAAATCGTGAATTTCTGGTGAACAGGGTACAAGCCGAGGGCACGCTCGCCAAGCGAGAAGGGTCGCCTATGAGCTGCTACTGCGGTGTCCGGACAATTTGCCGGATGAGCCCGGATTCTTTGAAAGGGCGCGACTTCAGTCGCGCCGCACAAGGCCTGTCGGAAAACGCGGCTTCAGCCGCTGAGGGCTAGAGAATTCACCCAGGCCCACTTCCAAGTTTGTGTACGAACTTACGGGACCAAGCTCGGGAAACCATCTCGTAAACCAGGAGGGTAATCCGCTGTCGCTCCGGGGCTAAAGCCCTGCTTCTTTCCTCGTCCCTGGACGGCGCGGCTGGAAGCCGGGCGCCTTTCAGAACCGTCGTATGAGATGGTTCCTAGCGTGACCCAATTTCGAGGCGGGCGATTTCTCGTGGGAACAGCGTGTTGGCAGGAAATTCCTGGCGCAGGCCGGTGAGCATGCTGAGCGCACGAGCCCGGTCTTTGTCGCGCACATAGGCAATCGCCAACAGGATGCGGGCGAACGGAGCCAGATAGTGCCCGTGTTGCGCCGTGGTTTCCAGATCGGCAATGCCGCCTTGCTTGTCGGCGGGCAGGCCGCCCAGCTTGAGGATCCAACGAATCGGGGCTGATGCGCTTCCGATGATGTACTTGCTGAAACCGGTGGCTAGCAGCGCGTCATAGCAGTCGTGGCAGATGGCCAGCAACTGTTGCGCCCGCGTGGACGCTTCCTTGGTGAAGCGCAGCGAGGCCAGATTCCGCTTTTCAATGAGGGCCGCGTAATCGGCCTGGAGTCCGGAAGACAGCGTCAGAGCAAACAGGGCATCGCGGTCCTGCGGGTCTTTGGCCAGGCGGGCCTGGGCGAGGTTTTCTGCACGGTCGATCGCGGCTAGAAAATGTTCCCGCACGGCCGGATCGGGTGCCAGCTTCGGGCGGCCGGAAAAAGCGTCGTCGTTTTCATAGAACTGCGCTTCCAGCACGCCCAGCCGATTGAATTCGGAAAACAGGAATCCCGCCGCCTCGCTGACCGGACCCACCGGATTGCCAGGATGCTGGCTTTCCCAGGCCGTAAAATCCCTCTGCGCGCCCGCGAAGTCGAGGTTGTAAAGGCCGGAGAATCCATGGTCCAGCAGCGATGCCGGCTCCGGAGCTGGCACAACTTCGGCGTGAGCTGCGCCGAGAAAGGCCAGACAAAAGCTCAGTATTGCCACCAATGCGCGGCTTCGTGCATCGGATATCTTGGCCGTCTTTGCCACGTCTTGAGGTTGGCTATGATCGTGAAAATATGCCAGGTCTAATCCTTCTAGTCATGTTTATTATTCTGATGCAATTGCAGGCCACAAACGGACTGTGGTTCGTCAAAGATTTGTAAATTCTGGGGTAAGCCGTTCTTCTTGGCAAGGGGAAAGATCATTACATGAGTGATTCGCCCGTACGTTATGCGCCGGGCTGGCCCGGCATCCCGCCGCGCTGGACGTCGAGCGCGAAAAGCGGTATCGGCACAGCGCTGAACCAGCACAGCAAGGTGTGGTTCACGACCAGCCACGGCATCTTAAATGAGGTGTATTTCCCGCGCGTGGACCAGGCGTGCACCCGCGACCTGGGATTCCTGGTCAGCGACGGCCGTGACTTCTTTTCGGAGGAGAAGCGTCACTGCTCGTTTGAAAATCGTCCTTTCGAGTCGGGGATTCCGGGTTATGTGCTCACCAACACGTGCCACAGCGGACGTTACCGCATCCACAAGGAAGTCCTCACCGATCCCTACCGCAACGTGGTGCTGCAGAAGATCCGGTTCGAGCCGCTCCAAGGGCAACTCGCCGACTACCATCTTTATGCTTTGTTAGCGCCGCATCTGGCGAACTGGGGCAACGGCAACACGGGCTGGATCGGCGATTACAAGGGCTTCCCCATGTTCTTCGCGGAGCGCGCCAACGTCGCGCTGAGTCTGGCGGCCAGTGCGCCGTGGAAAAAAATGTCGGTCGGATTTGTCGGCGTCTCCGACGGATGGCAGGACGTCTCCAAGCATTTTCAGATGGAGTGGGAATACACGCGGGCGGAAAACGGCAATATCGCGTTTACTGGGGAAATTGATCTGGCAGCCTGTAAGGGCGAATTTCTGCTCGCGCTCGGATTCGGCGGAATGTGGACTGAAGCCGGACAACAGGCTCGCTCGACGCTCTTTGAAAACTACGATGAACTGCGCCAGCACTTTGTTGTGCAGTGGAAAAACTGGCAGGACAAACTGCTCAAGCTGGACGAGCCGCCGCGGCAGAACTGCCTGTTTCGCGCTTCGACGTGCGTGCTCCGCGTGCACGAATCGAAGGACTTCCTCGGCGGCATCATCGCCAGCCTTTCGATTCCCTGGGGCTTCAACAAGGGCGACGAAGACCTCGGTGGATACCATCTGGTCTGGCCGCGCGATCTGGTCGAAAACGCCGGCGCCCTGCTTGCCGCCGGGGCCGTGACCGATGCGGTTCGCGTGCTGCGCTATTTGGAAGCCACGCAGGAGGCGGACGGCAATTGGGCACAGAATCTCTGGCTGGATGGGCGCCCCTATTGGACCGGCGTACAGATGGATGAAACCGCTTTCCCGATTCTTCTGCTCGATCTTATGCGCCGCGAAGCCCCGGACGCGTTGGGCAAGTTGGATCGCTGGTGGCCGATGGTGCGCAATGCCGCCAGCTTCATTTTGCGCAACGGCCCGGTGACGATGCAGGACCGCTGGGAGGAAGATGCCGGCTACTCGCCGTTCACGCTAGCGGCTGAGATCTCGGCGCTACTGGCCGCGGCCGACATCGCTGACTTGACCGGCCACTCCGAGCAGGCCCAAACCATGCGCGATACGGCCGACGCCTGGAACGACAATATCGAGCGCTGGACTTACGCGAGCGGAACCGATCTGGCGCAACAGCTCGGCGTCCCCGGTTACTACGTGCGCATCGCCCCGCCTGACACGGACGGCGCGGCTTCGCCCACGCAAGGTTTTGTTCCGATCAAGAATCGCCCTCCGGGGCAGGATGGCGAACGCGCGTACCACATCATCAGCCCTGACGCGTTGGCGCTGGTGCGCTTTGGCCTGCGGGCAGCGGACGATCCGCGCATTCTGAGCACGCTGCGGGCGATTGACGCCATGCTTTCTGTCGAGCTCCCCCAAGGGCCGTGCTGGAATCGCTACAACGGCGATGGCTACGGCGAGCACAAGGACGGCTCCGCTTTTGACGGTACCGGCATTGGGCGTCCGTGGCCTTTGCTGGCCGGGGAGCGCGCTCATTACGCTCTTGCCGGCGGCCATGGCGACGAGGCCGAGGCCCTGCTCACCGTGATGGAGAATTCGACTGCCGGACATACCCGTTTGCTGCCCGAGCAGGTGTGGGATGAAGCCGACATACCGGCGCTGGAACTCTTCCGTGGGAAGCCCTCCGGCTCGGCGTGTCCGCTGGTGTGGGCTCACTCGGAGTACGTGAAGCTGCGGCGCTCGATTCGCGACGGCCGCATCTTTGACCAGCCTCCGCAGACGGTGCAGCGGTACTTAGTCGAAAAGCACGGCCGTCAACACTATGGCTGGCGAGTCAACAATAAGGCCCGCACCGTTCCCTACAAGCAAACACTGCGCATCAACCTTCTCTCGCCAGCGCTGGTGCACTGGAGCAGCGACGGCTGGAAAACCGCGCACGACAGCGAAACTCACGACACCGGCCTTGGCCTGCACACGCTGAACCTGCCGACGGCTGCGCTGCCGGCCGGAGGACAGGTCGTCTTCACGTTTCTCTGGCGGGCGGAGAATCGGTGGGAAGGAAAGGAGTACACGGTCACAGTAGAGGCAGGATCGTGAGAGTCTAGAAGCTATCAAGCTATCTCATAAATCCGCGTTGAAAGGGCGCGGCTTCAGCCGCGCCGTCCAGAGCCCCATAAACATCGAGGCTTTAGCCCCTGCGGTGGTCCGGCTTCTACTCGGTTGGTCCATTTGAGATAGCTGATAGCTTCAAGTGGTCGACATGTGAGCGAAATGAAGGTACGCTGCTCGCATGTCGAAGATGATTCAGATTCGTAACGTGCCCGACACTTTGCACCGCAGTCTGAAGGCGCGCGCTGCCATGGCCGGCATGTCTCTGTCAGACTACTTGCTCTCCGAGATCAAAGAGATCGCCGAGCGGCCAACCTTTGCCGAGATGCGAGAGCTGCTCCATCGGCGTGAACCGGTTGCGGTGCACATTGACACTGCCCGCCTGGTGCGACAGGAGCGAGACTCGCGGTAATCGACGGGTTCCAATTTGCCGGATTGCTTCGTACGCGGTTATATCAAACGGCTTGGGAGAATTACCTCTCTTTGACCGTCACGTTGCCGAATTGTAATTCTCGCTCCGGCACAGATTGGTTCGCTCCTTAGAGTCGGTTCTATCGCCTGGAACAATGCCTCTGCATCGGGACCGTAGAAGATCAGAGTCGTGCTCTCGGGTATCGCCGCACGAGCCGCCAGGCAACCAACGTTGTTGGCCTCGAGAATCTCTGTTAGCTGCCGCCCCAATTGCACATCTCCGCGCTTCCCATCGAGATCACGTTTCCGAATACCAACATTCAGTTCGACAAAAACCGCGCACTGTATTGGACCATCAAGGGGACCCAAGTCACGACCGGTCTCCGGGACGGACTTCATGGCCGTCTGGATCGATGCCAACCTTCCCTCAGCATCCTTCAATTCGTCGGCTCTGCCCAGCCTTTTTAGGGCAGCGATCTCGCGCTCTAGATCTTCTGCAATGCTGTCCATCCTAGGGCTGGGTAACATCTGATGATGCTCATACGCCTTCTTGAGCCACTCAACCCCTTCCGAATCCTGTCCCTGATCCAGAAAAATCAAACCGCGAGTTCCGTAAGCATGCGCCAACTCCGCTCCTCCTTGGTCCTGCATCAGGTCGATTGCTCGGGACACTGCCGTAAACGCCTCTGAAAACTTCTCCATTCGACGGTAGCAGTTCGCGACGTTGTTTAGCGCACTCGCAATTGCACGAGTGGGTACACCCGGCAACTGCTCCCTTATCCTTAGGACTTTGTCGAAGAACTCCAGCGACTCAGCGTAGCGACCTTGCTCAGAGCATAGAATCCCAATGTTTCCCCAAGCGGGAGTTGCAGACAAAAGCTGCCCCTTAGCAACATGCCAATCAGCTGCCTCACGGTAGCAAGATTCTGCCTCCGCGGGGCTACTCTTGCGCAGCGCGTTACCCAAGGTAATCAGAACAGCGGGCAGGCGCGGGTCCTCGGGATGCTTACGGAAGGTTTTCGCTGCTGCGCGAAGAGGGATCACCGCGTGGTCTTTTAGGCCGGTCCGGCTGTAGCATTCGCCAACCCGTGACAACTTGTATGCCATGTCGATCGGGTCCTTTGAATCGTCCAGTTGGATCGCCTGCTCCCAAAACGGAATCGCACGGCGGTACTCGCTGAGGTCCATCAGCACCGCCGCCATCAAGAGATTAAAGAACGCGCTCCCCAAGCTAGGCGCGTTTTGTTCCATTTGTGAAGTGGCCTGTTCACGAAGCTGACGAGCCTCGTCCTCCTGACCCTGTTTTTGGCGAAGGCGACTGATGTTCAAAAGTGCCAATGGAATTAGGTCGCGCCCCTGCTCCGGCGGCGATGCCTTGGCGAAAGCAAGGGCAAGACGGAAGGCACCATCGGCTGATGTAAAATTGCGGTCCTGCAGTGCACTCACACCCGTCGCAATGATTGCCAAAAACTTCTCAATCGGACTCAGATTGCTGCATGCGCCCATGCGGTCATTCTAAGCGCGATCTGGATGATTGGCGAAAAATCCCGATTCCGCTTATTTTTCCGAGATCCTCCGGATCGTAGGCGCTCTACGCTTCCGCGCTGGCATACCGCAATTCCACCACGGTGCAGTCGTCGCTCAGGGGATTGCCGGCGCAGAATTCCGTTACCGCGGCGAAGATTCCCTCCAGCGTCGGAGACTTGACGGCGGCGGCCTCGAGCCGGGGATCGTCGAAGAATTCTCCCATCGCGTTTTCCGCTTCAGTGACGCCGTCGGTCACGAGAAGAAAGCGGTCGCCGGATTTCATCTGGCAGGTGGAGCTTTCAAAGGCGGCATCGGCGAGCAAGCCGACTGGAACATTGCCGTGCGGAGGACGGATGACCTCCGAGCCGCATACCAGCAGCGGAGGCACGTGGCCACAATTGACGTATTCGAGTTCACCGTCGCGCCGCAGGCGCGCCAGCAGCACAGTCGCGTATTTTTCGCCGCCCATCTTTTCGGTGAAGAACCGGTTTACCGTGGTCACCACTTCCTGCAGCGACATACCCGCGCTGAGGTGAGAATAGATCATCCCCTGCAGCGTGGAGGCCAGCAGGGCCGCGGAAACTCCCTTGCCGCTAACGTCGGCCAGCACGACGGCCAGACCATCCTTGGTGTTGACCGCGTCGAAGAAATCGCCGCCGATTTCCTTACAAGACAGGTTCTTGCCACGCAATTTCGCGAAAGGCACTTCCGGAATCTTCACCTGCATCAGGCGCTGCTGGATGCTGGCCGCGATGCTCAATTCCTGCTGGTAACGGCGGGCTTCTTCTTCCGCCTGCACGAGGCGCGCATTCTCGATCAGCGACGCGGCTTCGGTCGCGATCACGTTCAGAATTTTCTGGTCCACGCCGCTGTTGTCGCGCGAGGCAAAGCGCGAATCCACATACAGCACACCCATAGCTTCGGCGGAATCAAGCGGGGGCGGCGTGACCTGTACCCCCCGAGTCGCCTGCACCTGCATCTTGCGCAGCGGAATGCACACGACGGTCCGCAAATCGTAGGCCACGATGCTCTGCCTTCCAGCAAGATCGCCGGACCGGCTTGTGTCGGTCAGAAGGAACGCGGAGTTAGAGCGCAGCGATTCCTCCAGAATGGAGTGCGAAATGGTGGTGTCGTCGAGGAGCGGCTCCTTTCTGGCGTTGCGGCCGGCCGCCAGGCGGAGAGCGCCGTCGTCGTCTTTGAGAAAAACGTAGGCGCGCTCAGCCCGGGTCAACGTCAGCGTGACATCGAGCATGGTCATGAGGATTTCGTCGAGCACGCCCACGGTATTCAGTTTGCGGGCGGCTTCCAAAAACAGAGTCAGCTTCTCCAGGTCGGTGGTTTCCTGCTTGATCTGGATGCCGGAAATCTGGCTGAGGAACTCGCGAGCCGTGTTAGAAGTACGTTCCCCTGGATTGAACAGGACATAGGCGGAATCGCGCGCCCCGAACTCCAGCCGGTCGCCGCGCTCCAGCTTCTGGCGCTGGATGCGTTCCCCGTTGACGTAGGTGCCGTGCTTGCTGCCCAGATCCTCCAGGAAAAAATCAAGGTCCTCCTGCAGGATTTGGGCATGATCGCGGGAGACGCGGGGGTCGGCGATCACCAGATCCTTGTCGACTTTGCGGCCCACGGTGAAGGGGATGTGGTTGAGAACGATGTTTTTCTGCTCGCTCCCCTGCACCAGGACGAGGGCTGGAAAAACGCCGGAGGAGCTGCGCTGGCTGATCGTGTTCAGGGTCATTAGTTCTGGCGCGCGATTGGTAAGTCCGCGCCGCTGAGGGCGCGGAAAAGCCGCAGCCAAGCTGCGGCTACTCTAGTGGCTCCAGACTACTCTTGCGCCGCGCTCTCCCGCAAGTTGGGCGAGTGGCCGCTCCTTGAGTGCAGCAGAGCCAATCCGAAAATGAATATCGGCACCAGGAAGTTGGAATAAAACGGCATGGGCCAGAGGCTCGACCGCAATTGCGGAGTCAGCCAGGGATAGGCCGCGCTGAGCACGAGGGTCGCGATCCATGGCCAGATCAGTAGGACTCCGCCCACGATCCGGGCCAGTCGAATGACTGGCAGAACGGGATCGCGGCGGATCTCGCTCCACAATAGAGAAAGAATAGCGGGCGCCAGCAGCACCTGATTGTAAGGAGCGAACATGGGAACGATAAGGACGGTCAAGGCCAGTACCAAGGCGGAGGCGCGTCCGAATGCCGCGCTGGTGGCTGGTTCCCGGCGCATGCGCCAGACATAGACGGCGCAGGCAAGAAAGCTTATGGCCTCGAGAATCCGGCCGGTGACGCTGCCAAACATCCACACCATTACCGACTTGTTCTGGGTGTATTGGTGGTATTGGCGCAGGGCTTCAAGGAACATCCGCCACCAGCCGGGCAGAATCAGCTCGGCTCCGCCCAACAGCAGTAGCATGACCAGACCGAATCCCAGCGCGGCTCGCCGCCGCGCGCGCCAGTCGCTGCCTGCCCAGAGCAAAAGCCATAGGACAAAGGGCCAGGCTAGCTGCGGCTTAATAGTGGCCAGAGCCAGCAGTCCTCCTGCAGCGAGGTACCAGCCGGCGCTCAGGCAAGCGGCGCAGCCCGCCAGTAGCCCGGCCACCGGCAGACTGAGCTGCTGCAGCTTGATTCCCTGCACCATAGGCAGCCAGCCGACCATGAGCACGGCCAAAATCAGCTTGTTCGCGCAGGCCACGGGCCACCGCAAACTGCGAAGCCAGAGGAGGACGCTCGCCACTGCGAGAGCGATCAGCAGCCACCGGAAGCCAATCTGGACCTCCTCGAAGGGCAGTCCGATGGTCGGCGCCAGCAGGAACACCACGTACACGGGATAGGCGAAGCCCTGCTGATCTTTGGGATCGTTGGGGAGGGCGGAATCGAGCGGCCTGCCGTAGTAGCCTTGCTGGATTTCGCGCGTAATCTCTGGGCTGTAGGGATTGCGTTTGCGCAGCAGGAGTTCGCGCGCTCCCAGCCAGCGCGGATAGAGGTCAGAGAGGTTCCCGCGCGGCACGTTATGGGCTGCGGCATAGGCAATCTGCTGCGGGCGCAGAATGTGGTTCATGTAGAGCCAGGTGCTAGCCGAAGCCGCTAAGGCCAGAGTGAATGCGACGAGAAATCGTGTGCGTTTCAGGAAGGGTGGTTTCATCTACCGGAGTCGAAATTCGGTCGCTTCATGTTACAACTGTGGCGCACGGATAGGCTCATGCGACTGCGCATCGCAGTTTCAGCGGCGATCGGCTTGGCCAGCGGCACGTTCTGCTGGTTTCTGATGCGGCATTTTCATCAGGATGCCGGCGACTTTCGCTGGGCGCTGCACCTGGCCGAGAGCGTGCTGGGGCGGCGAAATCCCTACGATACGCCGTTCGAACAATATCCGCTCACGGCTGTGATTTTTGCTCTGCCGTTCGTCCGGCTACAGCCGGAACTGGCTGCCGGGCTTTTCTGGGGCATCAGCTCTTCCCTGTTGGCCTTCGGCCTCACCCGTCATAGTTACACCCGGCTGCTGATCTTCCTTGCCTATCCCTATTGGGCGGGAGTGCTGTTCGTGCAATGGTCTCCGCTCATTGCGGCCAGCGCATTCTTTCCATTGCTATTGCCCGCCGCCATGGCCAAGCCGCAGGTCGGACTGCCCGTTTTGCTGACACGCCTCACGCGCCGGGGAGCGTGGGCTTGCGTCGCCGTTGCGCTTGCGAGTCTCATACTGATGCCGAAGTGGCCGCTGCTATGGTTGCATCAGGGCAGAAACTACGAGCACTTCTTCCCGCTGCTCGTGCTCCCGGGGCCCTTGCTTTTGCTGGCGCTCCTTCGCTACCGCGATCGCGACGCGCAACTGCTGCTCTTATCTGCGCTCATGCCACAGCGTTGGTTCTTCAACAGTTTCATTCTCTGGCTGATTCCGCGCTCACGGCGCGAAATCGTGTGGACGGTCTTCTTCAGTTGGGGTGCCGGAATCTGGCGCTGGTACCACTTCCCGCACAGCTTCACCGAAGTCGGCCACTGGACTGTGATTCTAATCTACCTGCCGATGTTGGCTGTGATTCTGTTGCGCAAGAAGCCTGGCGCGGCGCCCGCCGGCACGGCTACGGATGCGGTATCTGAGATAGTCACGCCGAAGACGTAAGGGCCGCACCACCGCTGGTTTTGGCGCGGCTCAATCGCAGTATTTCCCGCCGCATAGCGTAGATCCACCACAGCAGCGGGATGACGACGAGATTAAGCCTGCCCCACCTGAGCCAGAAAAGCATCCAGAGAGGGCTGACGAGCAAAGGCGCCACGGGAATCAGCAGAGCTCTCATTGCGCTGCGCTCGCACCAATGACCGGCGCAATGATCCGCCAGCAAAGCCAGCGGCAGCAAGAGCAGGCACAAATCATGGGTGTTTGTCAGATAAGCGACCAGCAAAGTGGTGATGACCGCGCAGGCAAAGCTGAGGCGGAAGAATCGCGCGTCGTTTGCCCATCCGCCCATGCGCGCGACCGCGATCAGCAGGACCACAGAAGCCACAATCGCCACCCAACGCAGGATCCAAGCTGCATTTCCGACGAAGGGCCATCCCGTCGCCAAACCCACGAAGTTCGACACCAGCCCCAACGGAGTTTGGCCGTGGCCGGGCGCCGACACGATGTGCCAAGCGTAGCTGGTATATCGCAAAGCCCCGCGCCATCCCACGATCCCGAGCGAAAGCAGCGTTGCAGCCGAGGCTGTGGCCGTGAATCCGAGAACCAGCCTGCCTCCTTTCCAGACCGCGAGAATCAGAATCAACGGAATTACGAGATGGAATTTGAAGACTGCCAGACCCAGCCAACAACCGGCTGCGAATTGAGCATCTCGATCCAGCGCACGAAACCCCAGCACAAAAGTCAGCAGCAGCAGGATGGCATCCTGGCCCTGCAGGAAGTTGATGAACACGGGAAAGAACGCCAGCAGCGCCAGCATCCACTCCCAGAGCGGAACATGGCCGAGAGAATGCGCTGCTCGCCGCAACAAAGCAGCGATCGCGAAGAGCACACCCAGGTTCACGCAGTTCCAAACCACAAAGGCATGCGTATAGGGCAGGAAGGTCAGCGGCACAAAGAGCAAGGCTTCAAACGGCGGGCACACATACGGCAGGGGGCCGCGCCGGATGTCGCGATTGCTTGCGAACTCCCACTGGACCGCATCCTGCGTGGCCGCGTCGTAGAGCTTCGCGCTCCGCCCTTCGCGCAGGATCTTTCCCGCGGTATAAAAGGCAGTGAAGTCCGGGTCTCCCTTCCCCACGCGGCCACGCACGCTCCACAGAAGAAAAGCGTGGACGCCAACCATCGCCAGAAGAAAGAAGCGGCCGATCGTTCTCCAGAATAGGGATGAAATCTCCGTGAACCTCGATTCCCGTAGACCTCGAATTCTGCGGCGGTTACGGCCGGCACGCGATTGTATCCTGGCAGAGCGCCGATCACCAGCAGGCCAGTAGGACGGCTTCGTGTGGAGATGACGGCCGGCATCTGCCGCGCCGGGCGACGATCTTCGTAAACCATTTACATCTTTGAGGTTAACGATTCCGTTAGCCCTAGGACCTACTGCTCCTGCTCGATTACTTCCGGTTGTGCGGCGGCATGCAAGAAATTACCACTCTTGCTTGTCTTGCAGGGTATGATTAGCTAGATGGGAGTCTTGACGGGCTCGGGTGCAGTCCGGCGAGGCCGGGTTGGTCTCGGGCTAGGTTGTTGTTGTGGGGCCGGCAAGATCATCCTCCCTTAATCGACCCAGACACAGATCGGAGAATAGCTATGGAGCTTGTGCGCAGACTTTGGCAGGACCAGCAAGGACAGGACATCGCTGAGTACGCGGTGATGTTGGCGGTCATTTTGGTCATCGTCGTGGGGACGGTTCGGCTCATCGGCTCGAACGCAAACACCGTGTTTTCCAACGTCGCCAGTTCCATCCAGTAGCACCGCGGCCGGAGCACGGGAGCACTAGACTCAGGCAGTCAGCAACTGCCTTTGCATGCAAGGGAGCCTAATGAACCGCACGCGTTTATTGATGATGGGCGTGGTAGCGCTGGCGCTGGGCCTGGTGGCGGCTGGCCTGGTTTACAAAAACGTGCAAGCCAGAACGGTTCCCGCCAATCCGGGAGTGCAGGCCATCGTTGCCGCCAATGACCTGCCGGTCGGCGCCAAGGTGGAAGAACACGACATCGGCGTGATCACGGTTAGCGATCTTCCCGCCGGCGCACCCAGAAAAAAAGCGGAGGTATTGGGGCACGGGGTCATCATTCCGATTGCCAAGGGCGAGTTTATTCTCTCGAGCAAGCTCGCGGGCGAGAATGTGACCGGGCTGCCGTCTCTGATCCCTACGGGCATGCGCGCGGTTTCCGTGCGGGTGAATGAAGTGGTATCGGTCGCCGGGTTCGTGACACCAGGTACGCGCGTCGATGTGCTGCTGACCGGCACTCCCGCCAGCGGCGGGGAATCACAGACTACCACTGTTTTGCAGGATGTCAGGGTTCTGGCCTCCGGTCACACGCTGGAAAAGAGCGCGACCGGGGAAGCGCAGAACACGCCGGTCATCACGCTTCTAGTCACGCCAGAGGATGCAGAGCGGTTGACCCTGGCCAGCTCCGAGGGGCACATCCAACTGGCTCTGCGCAACCCGCTCGACACACGCCAAGAGGATGTTGCGGCGGCCAACGCCCGAGGGCTTTACCGCGCTGCTCCTCCGCCGGCGTCGCCACCTCCCGTTCGCCACACCGTAATCAAGAAGACGACGGAAGCCTCGCCCGTTTCCACCGGCGTCAGCGTTGAGGTGTACCAGGGCGACAAGAAACCCGATGTAGTCAATTGCTCAGACGAGGGTTGCCAGACCAAGTGACCGGCGAGATTTCTAGTTCCCTAATCGCATCTTCGCGCAGTACCAAGTTTCCTCGCAGAGAGAGGAATTCGAAAATGAAAGTTGGCACGTGTTTGCTCGGGGCTTTGTGGCTCGCAGCTGTCCCGGTTCTGCCCGCGCCTGCCCGGAGCGCGCAGCAGCCTGACAGCACGGGCCAACCGCAAAGCCCCAACCCGACAACCACCCAGACCGCGACCCTTCCACCGCAATCTCAGACGCCGACAGAAGCCGCGCCACTGCGCGTCATGGTGGGCAAGTCGCTGCTGGTTTCCACCTCGCCAGAGCGGTTGCGGCGCATCTCGGTCACCGACCCGAGCATCGCCTATGCCACCGTGATCACGCCGACGCAGATTCTGATTCATGGCAGGGCTCCGGGTGAGATTTCGCTCGTGATTTGGGATGAACTGGAGCGCTATCGCAGCTTCGACCTGCGCGTGGATGTAGACGTCAGCGCCTGCGCCGACGAAGAACGGCGCGTGTTCCCTGACGAGCAGATCTCGGTGACCCCGTCGCGCGCCGCCATCGTGCTCTCCGGACACGTTTCCACCGAAGATGTAGCCAAGCGCGCGGGCGATCTCGCCAGCGCATATTCCCCAAAAGTCGTAAATGTTCTGACCTTCGGACCGGTGGGAGCGCAGGAAGTGCTGCTGCAGGTGAAGTTCGCCGAAGTCGACCGCAGCGCTCTGACTCAGATGGGGGTAAACTTCGTATCGAATGGTGCAACCAACACGATCGGAACGCTGACTACCGGCCAGTTCGGCGGATTCGGTCCGGTGAATTTGCAGACCCAGCAGACGACTTCCGCTCTCGGCGGCACCGCGACCGCGAATACAGGCGTACAGACCATCAACAACGTTCTCAATCTTTTTCTGTTCCGTCCCGACATCAATTTCGGCGCGGTGATCGAAGCGCTGCAGACCAAGAATCTGCTGCAGATTCTGGCCGAGCCCAATTTGATCGCCGTGAATGGCAAAGAAGCCAGTTTCCTCGCCGGCGGCCAGTTTCCGTTCCCGATCGTGCAGCCGGGCGCGGGCTTTACCGCAGTTACGATTTCATTCAAGGATTTCGGAGTTAACCTGAAGTTCACGCCCGTCATCATGCCGAATGGCAATATTCACCTGAAGGTGGCGCCCGAGGTGAGCACGCTGGACTTTGCAAACGCGCTCACGATTTCCGGCTTTACCGTGCCCGCTTTGAGCACGCGCAAGGCGGAGACCGAGTTTGAGCTGCAGGATGGCCAGAGCTTCGTGATTGCGGGCCTGATTGATAACCGCGTTACTGACGTTTACAACAAAATACCCGGGCTGGGAGATATTCCGATTCTGGGGAATTTCTTTCGCAGCAAGAGCCTGCAGAAGAGCAATTCCGAGCTGATGGTCTTGTGCACGGTGCGGCGGGTCTCCCCCAACGCCGAGCCGCCCGCCCTGCCCAAGAACCCGAAGCCGTTTCTGGACCCTGGCAAGTTTGACAAGCCGCAAGGCAAGTGAGCGGTGAAATACGCAGTAGGGCTCGCAATCCGGCGGGCATAAGGTTGCGCGGTGATGGGGTCGCCGCGAGTTCAGTATGGCCGAACTTTCCGTCGTCGTCGTCGCTACCGATAACGAACAACGCGCCGTGCTCCAGGTGCTGGTCGACGGCACCAGTGTGGCCCGGACGGTACATAGCTGCGCCAGTTTTCCGCTGGCCGCATCCGATCCGGTCACGCGCCGGGTGCGCGCCGCCAATCCTGATGTGACGCTGGTGGACATCCCTGCCGACAGTAGTCCGCAAGCTCTACGGGCCATCGAACTGCTTCACCAGGAGATGCCGGAAGTCGCGATTTTTGCCGTCGGCAGTCTCAGCCATCCCCAGGTCATTGTGAATGCCATGCGCGCCGGCGCCCGGGAATTCATCGAGCGTCCCACGACCACCACGGATTTGCTGGAGGCGTTCGTGCGGCTCACCACGGCGCAACGCCGCGTCCGGCAGGAGGGACCTCGCGGCAAAGTCTTCTCGGTCCTCAACGCCAAAGGCGGGAACGGCGCGACGACGGTAGCGGTGAACCTGGCCCTGGCGCTGCACGCGTCGCACGGGCACACGGCGCTGGTGGACGTGGCACCGCTCGGACATGCCGCGTTGCACATGAATTTAAAGCCAGTGTTCAGCGTGGCGGATGCCATGCGCAATCTGCACCGCATGGACGCCTCTCTGCTCGAGAGTTTCATGACCCGCCACGGCGGCGGGTTGCAGTTGCTGGCGGGGCCGAACGTGCCCGCAGCGGTGGATCCTTCGACGGCGGAGTTCGTCCGGCTCTTTGACATGATGGTCACCCACTATCATTACGTGGTGGTAGACGCGTCGTCGCGCTTCGACGCGGCCAGCCGTCTGATCGCGAATCTTTCGGAAGTTGTCTTGCTCGTGGCCTGCACGGACGTGGCTTCGCTGTGGAGCGCGGCCCGCGTGCAACAATATCTTGGAGAAACCGGCAGCCGGGAGCGCGTCCGCCTGGTACTCAATCGCTTCCGCAAAGTGCCAGGCTTCAGCGAGGCTGACGCCGAGGCGGCGGTGGGCGCGAAGTTGTTGTGGCGGGTGCCGAATCAATATTTCGCCGTGTCCACCTCGATCGATCGCGGCACACCCGTGATGGACCAGCGCGGCAGCGAAATTGCCCGTTGTTTTGCCGGACTGGCCCACGAGCTCACCCGCAACGACGTGGATGTCAAGCGCGCGGCCTGGTCTTTGTTCAAGTCGGTTTAGGAAGTTAGGGCCCTATGGCGAATCTGCAAACGTTCGAACGCACCGATTATCAGCAGGTAAAAGCCACCCTGCACCGCAAGATTTTGGATCGCCTGGATCTGGAAAAGCTGGGCAAGACGGGCGATTCGGCGCGCGACGAAGTCCTCGTCGTCATTCGCAACGCGGTCAACGCGGAAAGTGTTCCCCTCAGTTTTGCCGAGCGCGAACGCCTGTCGCGCGAGATTCTGGACGAAATCTTCGGCCTGGGACCACTGGAACCGCTGCTCAAAGACCCGACGGTTTCCGACATCCTGGTGAATCGCTTCGACCGGGTGTATGTAGAGCGCGGCGGCAAGCTGGAATTGACGGCGCTGTCGTTCAAGGACAATGCGCACCTCATGCAGATTATCGAGCGCATCGTCTCGCGCGTGGGGCGGCGCGTAGACGAATCCTCGCCTATGGTGGACGCCCGCCTGCAGGACGGGTCGCGCGTCAACGCCATTATTCCTCCGCTGGCGCTCGATGGACCGTGCCTCTCGATTCGCCGCTTCGGACGCGACCCAATCACCGCCCGCCAGATGATCGTGAATCAGACGCTCACCGAGCCGATGCTGGAATTGCTGTCCGCGCTGGTGAAGGGACGGCTGAATCTGTTGATCTCGGGTGGAACCGGCGCCGGCAAAACCACGCTGCTGAACGTGCTTTCCGGATACATTCCCAACTCCGACCGCATCGTCACCATTGAAGACGCAGCCGAACTCCAGCTCAAACAGGAGCACGTGGTCCGCCTGGAGACTCGGCCGCCGAACATTGAAGGCAAGGGCGCGGTGCGCCAGCGCCAGCTCGTCATCAACAGCCTGCGTATGCGTCCCGACCGCATCGTGGTGGGCGAGGTGCGCGGCGAAGAAGCATTCGACATGTTGCAGGCCATGAACACCGGCCACGAAGGATCGCTCACCACGGTGCACGCCAACTCGCCGCGCGACGCCATGGCCCGCGTGGAAAACATGGTCTCGATGGCGAATCTGAGCATTCCCGAGCACGCCGTGCGCCAGCAGATCGCTTCCGCCATTCACGCCGTGGTGCAGATTGCCCGCCTTTCCGACGGCACCCGCAAGGTCATCACCGTTTCCGAGATCACAGGCATGGATGACGGTTCGATCGCGATGCAGGACATCTTCTCTTTCGACCGCGCCGGCATTGATGAACACGGCAAAGTGCGCGGTGCGTTCCGCGCGACCGGCATCCGGCCCAAGTTCGCCGACCGGCTCGCCGCCGCGGGAGCCCGCCTGCGTCCCGCGCTGTTTGAATCGAAGATGGAGGTTTGATTCTGATATGACCGCCATTCTGCTTGCGCTGCTGGTCTTCGTGCTGGTGGCCTTCGCGGCCTTTGTCCTGTTTTCGCTGCTCGATCAGCGAAGCGCCCAGGCGCGACTGATCAAAGAGCGTCTCGCCCAGGAGAGCAAAGCCCCGGAGCGCAAAGCCGGGGACGAGCTGGCAGTCGTGCGCGATGAACAGCTGAGCAAAATCCCCTTGCTCGATGAGCTGCTGCGGCGCTCCGAACGCGTGTCTGCAATCCAGACAATGTTGGAACAGGCTGGATTGACCACGCGCGCGGGCAATTTTCTAGGACTGTGCGCGGCCGCCGGGATCGCGGCCGGCATTATCGCCTTTCTGTTCAGCAAGAAGATAGAAATCGCCTGGGTTTGCCTTGTCGTCGGCTTCCTGCTGCCTTACGCCTATGCCTCTTACCGGCGCGGCAAGCGCTTCCAAACGTTCGAAGAACACTTCCCCGAGGCGATTGACACGCTGGCGCGCGCCGTTCGTGCCGGGCATGCCTTTACCACCGCGCTCGAAATGATTACCAACGAGGTGGACGAGCCCGTCGCCGGCGAGTTTCGCCAACTCTATGAAGAGCAGAAATTCGGCATGCCGGTGCGCGACGCCTTGATGAACCTGACCGAGCGAGTGCCGCTGGTGGACGTAAAGTTCTTCGTCACCGCCGTCATGCTGCAGCGCGAAACCGGCGGCAACCTCGCCGAGATTCTCGACAACCTCTCGTACGTGATTCGCGAGCGCTTCAAGATTCAGCGCCAAGTGCGTGTTTATACCGCCCAGGGCCGCCTCACCATGGCTTTGCTGATGGGAATGCCGCCGATCATTGTGGTCGCCATGCTGGTGTTGAATCCGGGATTCATTCACCCGCTGTTCGTGGACCCCATCGGCCACACGCTGCTGGTCGCAGGGATCACTCTGCAGACAGTGGGATATTTCGTGATCCGCAAAATCATACGGATCCAGGTATAAGTTATGCCGCTCATTCTAACCATCGTCGTATTCGTCACGGTCGCGCTGGTGATTTTTTCCTTTGGCGCCGCCGTCGTCACCCCGAGTTCGGTCTTGGGCGCGCGCCTGCGGTCGCTGGGCGGCCGGCAACAGCCGCTCGAGAACAAGCCGGCTCTCAAAGAACGCATCGAGCAGGCGATGGAGCCTTTGGGCAAGGCGCTGCCACTTTCTCCCGCCGACGTTTCCCGCACGCGCGGCTGGCTCATTCAAGCCGGGTTTCGCGACGCCGGGCATGTGAATTACTATTTCGGCCTGCGCCTTCTGCTGGCGACCGTGGGCTTTGCCGGCGTAGCGCTATTCACCGGCTTTGATAATGTCCCTCTGCTGGCCGGGGTGACCGGCCTCGGTTTCATGCTCCCGCGCTTCATCCTGAAGCGCATGATCAAAGACCGTCAGCAGCGCATTCGCCTGGCGCTGCCCGATGCTTTGGATCTGACCGTCATCTGCGTGGAGGCCGGCCTTGCCCTTGACCAGGCTATGATGCGAGTTGGGCAGGACCTGCACCACGCGCATCCGGATCTGAGCGATGAGTTTCACCTTGTCAATCTGGAAATGCGGGCCGGCAAGCCCCGCGCCGAGGCGCTCCGCAATCTGGTCGATCGCACCGGGGTTGACGACATTCGGTCCCTCGTTGGTACACTAATACAGACGGATCGCTTCGGCACCAGTGTGGCGCAGGCCCTGCGTGTGCACTCGGACTCCCTCCGCACGGAGCGCCGGCAGCGCGCCGAAGAACAAGCCGCCAAGACCACCATTAAGATGATTCCCCCCTTGGTCGTATTTGTCCTCCCCTCGATCATTTTTGTAACCATCGGCCCAGCCGTGATCCAACTGATCCGGCAATTGGGACCGGCTTCTGGCCGCTAGGATTCAGCGCGTCAGCCGCGGCAGGCAAGGGCTAACATTTATGGCCGTTTTCACTCCGCGCGGACAAGCATTTAACCGGACACGCCAGCTGCCCCTCGCCAAAGCTCTGGCTGTGGCGGGAACGCACTGGACGCGCCTGCGCGGACTGCTTGGCATCAGCGCGGCTGACTTTGGCGACGGCTGCGGCCTGTGGATTGTGCCGTGCCGCGGCGTTCATACTCTGGGGATGGCATTTCCCATCGACGTTCTCTACCTCGATGGCGCAGACACGGTCGTTCACTTAGAGCGCGAATTGCGGCCCTGGCGTTTGGCCCCAATCCGGCTGGAAGCGGCCTCGGTGCTGGAACTCCCGTGCCACGCGATTGTGGAAACCGGAACGGCTGTGGGGGATAAAATTGACATAACCCTGAGTCCGGGGGTCCGCGGGGTTCGTTAGAAATTTTGTGGGAGGTTGGGACCAGCCCGTTTTGACTGACGCTCTCCAACTCGAGAAGCCGGTCGAGTTGCACGAATTGCCCAAGTTGCTGATCGAGTGGCCCTCGCGCTGGCGCGAGTTTCGCACGGCCATTCGACCCGCTTTGGCGCGTTCGGAAGCGCGTCTTGCGGGCGAAGCGCCGTATGGCATGTTTCCGTACCGCGGCATGGTTCCCTGCTGGCTGATCGAAGCCTTCCTGATTTTTGCCGCTATCATTGTGCCCGTGAAGCTCAGGCAACTGCGACCCTACGTTGCGCCCCAGATAGCTGCTCACGACATCATCTACTATTCCGGGGACGAGCTTCCGCGCACCGAGGATGTCGGCGGCGCGCAGGCGGGAACCAGCGGCCAGGCGGGCGGAAGCGAAGCTCATCATCGCACGCAGACGATCCGGATCGCGCGCGGGGGTTCACTGACGCCGAAAGTGGTGGACGCGCCCAATCTGCGCCTTCCTCGAACCAGCGATGCGGTGGCCAATCTTCTGGCGATAAGACCCGACCCCGGCCCGCCGCCGCTGGAAGGATTGCGCTCCTCGCGCCACACTCCGAGTCTAGCTGCCGTGATTGCTCCGGCTCCGAACGTCGTCCGCGATTACACGCGCAATGGAATCGCGATGGAGGCGGTGGTTCCTCCCGCTCCCAACTTTTCTCGTGACCAGCCTCTGACCGCGCCCACACTGAATGCCAACGTGATTCCACCGGCGCCCATCGCCAAGAGCGAGCACCCGCTGGTGGCTCCGGCACTGGGCTCGGCCGTGATTCCGCCCGCGCCGAACGCCGCGCGCGACCGCGACCGGACAGCGCCCGGTCTGGCTGACTCCGTTGTCGGCCCAGCACCCAACGTTACCCGCGATGAGGCACGCTCTGCGCCGACGGTCGTCGCCAGCGTCATCCCTCCGGCCCCCGGCAGCGTGACCCGAGAAATGACCAGCGCGCCGGTGCAGATGGCGAACGTGGCCGTGGTGCCTCCGCCAGTTTCCGCCCCGGAAAGAGTTTCGAGCCGCAACCCTAAAATGACCCTCCCAGCGGCCGCCGTGGTCGCTCCACCGCCTTCCGCCGACGTCATGCGCGATATGGGACGGCTGGCGAGCGGCAGCGTTCCCGATCCTTCCAAGAGCGTTGTTCCACCGCCGCCTACGCAATCGGGCAGCGGATCGTTCATGAGCGGCCTGATCGGGAAAATCTTTGGCACATCGGAAGTAGTGCCCCCTCCTCCGGCGGTCAATACCGATGCCAGTACTGCGCGAAGCGGCGCGGGCGGGGCGTTGGCTTCTAATGTTGTCCCACCTCCACCATCCGTGGGAGCTACTGGGGGAGGCGACCCTCATGGCACTCGTAATGGCGCGGGCGCAACGCTGGGTTCCAATGTGATTGCTCCGCCGCCGTCGGCCGGAGTATCGGGTGGCGCCGGTGCTCGCACTCTTACCTCAGCGGCGGCGCCAAGGCTCGGGCCGCCCAGCATTGTTCCTCCGCCGCCAGCGCTGTCCGGCCCGGGCGGCGGCACGGGCAGCACAGGAGGAGGCGCGGGCGTGGCTGCAGGCACGCAAATCGCCAACAACGTGGTTCCGCCCCCGCCGACAATTGGGGGAAGCTCGAGCGCGACCGGCTCCGGCCTCGGCCGCCGTGGCACGGGGCTCGGTTCTCCCTTGGATGTCGGTTCCTCGGCCGCTCCGCCTACGAGCGGCGGCAGCAGCACGAATGCAGGCATCGTGGCTTCCAGTAATCCGGGTTCAAAAGTCGGACTGCCGGCTGCCGGGGGCACAGGCTCGCTTGCCATGTCGCCTGCGGGCGGCGACAAGCCCGGCGCGGGCGGCTCTGGAGGCGGCACGGGCATCGGACGCGGGAACGGCCCGGGCAGCGCCATGAAAGGCGAAGGTCCCGGAGCGGGTAAGTCCGGCGCTGGGCGCGGTTCCGATCCCAGCGCCCATGGCGGAATCTCGCCCAGTCCCGGTCCGGGAGGCGCTGGAACCGCAGCCAGCGGCAAACCGGCCGTGCCCGGAGTCGCCGTCAGCGGCGGCAGCGTGCAAGTCAGTTTCGATACCGATCCGAGCAACGAGTCCAATTCCAGCGCATCGTCGCACCCATCGTTCAAACCGAGACAGCAAACGCTCGAGGCCGAGGTCGTTGGGACCGCCAGCTCCGGCGGCGCATTCGAGCCTTATAAGAACCTGCTGCACGGTGAGAAACACACGATCTACCTGGATACATCAGTAGGTACGGTAGTGATGGAATATGCGGATGAAAGCTCAGCGGGACACGGCTACGCGGGATCGCTCACGAGTCCACAGCAGGTCCGCACTGACCTTCCCGAAGGATTGCCCCACGCTTATATGAAAGTCGTGTGCCAGCTCGATGAGTCGGGCAGTCTGAAAAATATCCGCGTCTTGGACCCCGGCCCGGCGGAGATGACAGCGAAGGTGATTGCCGCTCTCAATCGTTGGAAGTTCCGGCCTGCCCTGCGCGGCAAGCAACCGGTGGAGATCACCGCCATTCTCGGCTTCAACATCAACACGAACGACCGGTTCTGAAGGGCTGCGAGCTGTGAGCTATGAGCCGAAACTCAAGAGTCGAGGCTCGGGCGAACCTACTTCGCGCTGCTTCTGGCCTTGCGCCGCAGTGGTGGCACGCCTTTCTCCGGACGCTCCCGTTCGATCGGTGGGGTCAGTTTGTGCAGCGGCCGGTCGAGAGCTGACGACAACTGCCGTCCCTTCGCCATCGCGGTCAATCCTTGAGACGTGTAGATCGCCTCGTTGAAAGTTGTTCCCGAGTTGGCCGCCGCTACGGCGAAGACTCCGTGCGGCACGCCGTTAACGAAAGCGGTGGCAATGTAGTCGCCCACCATCAATCCGTTTTGCGAATTCGGCAGCCAGCTGAGCTGCATCGGCCCAGCGAGGGTGAGGGGCTGGTTCCAGGTTGAGCCTCCGTTGGCCGACGATATGAACCCGACGTAGAGCTGGCAGGTGGACTTTGTGCAGTTGCTCTGGGGATAGTAGTAAAAATGGATCGCTACATGCGCGCTGGAGCCTGAAGTTAGCGGATCGATGCCGATACCGGGGATGAAATAGTCCGCCGTGCTCGAGGTCTGGTCGATGGGAACGCGCGTCACAGTAGTCCAGGTCGTGCCGTCCGTGGAGGTGCTGTACACCAAGTCGTTCGCGGCGCAAGCGGCCCGAAAGCGGCAATCCTCCCAGACCACCCACACCGTTCCTGCGCCGTCAACGGCCGCCGAGGGCAAAGGCCCGCTGCGGATTCCTCCAGCATCCGTGTAAGCCTGGATCGCGGTAATCGTGACGAGAGCTGTCCAGCTTGCGCCGCCGTTGATTGAAGTGAACGCAGCGATATTGGTCGTCTGAAACCCGAACGCTTCGATGGGCACCACAACTGTTCCGTTCGGCTGCACCAAAGGCTGGCCGCCGATTCCGAAGGCTCCATCCGCGGTCGTCAGCGCCGGGCCCCAGGTCAGGCCTCCATCGGTCGAGGTGCTCATCAGGATTTGGTCACCGTTGGCGAAGTCGTCCCACTCGACGTAGCAATTCCCGTAATGCGGACTCGCCGAATAACTGTCGCAGACGATCCAATTCTTGTCGGAACTTACAGCCGAGGTGTCAACGCTGACCGGGCTCTGCCAGGTCATCCCGCCGTCGAGCGAGCGACTGACAGTCACAGCCGGCGTTTGCAGCGTGGACGAGATGGGCAGCGACGCGATGATCCACACGCCGTGTTTGGCGTCGTATGCCACTTCCGGATCGCTGGCAGCGTCGTAGGGGCCAGTTCCCTCGCCGGTGGTCAGTCCAGGCAGAAAACCGTGGCTCCAGGTTGTGCCACCGTCGGTTGAGGTCGCCCATCCGATGTCGGTAGCGCCGCCAGGCACAATGCGTCCGACCTGGAAGGCCGCTACCAGGGTCGAACCATTGGCTAGCACATGTGGCTCAACTTCGGTTGCGTGCTGCCCGGGAGGGATCGAGTAGGGATCCGAACTGATCTGCGCCAGAGTTCCACCCGACGAGAAGGGCGGGGTCACAGGGGTTTCGGGCGACTGCGGCGATGACGAGGAAGACGAACTGGAACACCCTGCCAATCCAAGCAGGAGCACACCGAAGGCGAAGACCGCGCACAAAGCCCATCGGCGCGAAGTAAAGTGGGATTGGTCGCTCATACGGGGCGAGAATCTTCTGGCAACCATCCCATCATCCACGGAAATCCGCATCGCCGCAACCGAATTCATGGCGTTCCTGTTTTGTCTCGATCTTCCGGAGGCCAATTTGTCCGGACAAACACGACTGCGACGTCGTCCTTATAGACCGGTTCCCAGGCAGGAGTCTCAGTAAGGATTTGCGTAAGCGCGGCCTTCCTTGGTAGCACCAGGCAGGCCCCGCGCCATCGGAGAAACTCGCCCCAGCCCGGTTCCACATGAACCATCGTCAGATAATCCGTCAGGAACCACTCGTCATAGAAATCATGGCGGTCATCGATCACGACTTTGTTGTCAGGATAGAGCCGGTAAATCAGATAACCGCCCCAATAGTCCGGACTGAGCACAGCGCTATGAGGGCGGCACTGCGGCAATCGAGCGGCGCGAACATCTCCTGCGGCCAGAGCAGGCGCTTCCTGATCGCGCAGGAAATCCACGGCAGCCACCGGCATGCGCTGCGGATCAAAGTGCGCATTCATTAGCAGTGCCGAGCCTGCACGTCCGCCGTGGATTGCGATCATCAACGTTGCCACCGTTGCAGCGATCGGCCAGAGATGGCCGCGCAGCCCCGACTCAACTGCAGCCATTCGTTGGAAGAACTTTTTTCCCAGACCTGGAAGCGACAGCAAAGGCCCGACGATGATAACGACTAGCAGCGACGAAATCGGTATATTCCGCGAGGCATATAGCCCGGCGTACACGGCGAACAGCATCGTCAGCAACTCACTTATGCGCAATTGGCGGTCGCGGACGGCCACTGTCGCGAGCGCAATCAGCAGTAAGGCTAGGAAGCATTCCTGCGCCACGCCATGAAAATCGGGCGATCGGAATTCCTCAATGTGATTCATGAGGAATCGATCGGAAAGATATGAATAGACATGCATGTGCAGCTTCCATTCGTATGGATTCGCTAGACTCGCCGTCAGGGAAAGCAGACCGGCTCCCGCGAGCGTCTTCACTCGTTTGCCAGCCGCAATTCGCGCAAGAACATCCTCGATTCTTGTTTCTCTCGCCCGCATCCAGTCCCACAACGCTCCCAGCCAGAAAATCCCCAGAAGAACGAAACCGACCACAAACCCACCATGGACATTGACCCATACGAGCATCAGCAAGGGGAGGGCCCATAAAAGCTTGCCGAGCAGTTTGCTATTCCCGCTGAGCGATTCCCGTTCGGTGGATTGGAGAATCCAAAACCACGCCAGCGTGAAAAGCCAGCTTAAGACGTGCGGGCGAGCCAGGAAGTGAATCATCGAGGCGGACATGGCGACGAGCACCAGCAGGACCGCAATCAGCACGTGCACTCCCCTCACGATCAGCAGGCGGAGCGCCCAGGCGAAGACCGTCGCGATCACGACCGCCGTGAACCAGACCACACCGTTCAGTCCGGCGGAAGACTCCAGCAGGCCGACGATCACGTCATACAGCCATTCCCAGGCGATCCAGGGCTTCTGAATCTGCGTAGAAAAGGGGTCGACGCGCGGGACTGCGTGGACGGTGAGAATTTGCTGGCCGGTGCGAACGTGCCACCCGATGCCGGCATCGCCGAGAAGGCGGACCGACAGGGGCGTGAACAGAAGAGTGGTCAGCAGCGCGATAAAAAGCACATCCGTCGCAGATGGCAACGCCAGGCGCGCCCACGTGGGCAAGGATGGCAACGAACTTCTGGAACCGTCGGTCATCGCCGTGAATCTTATAGATGTCGGGTTATGAACAGCAAGCCGACACCTCGGGTTGTGATTGTGGGCGCGGGCTTTGGCGGGCTCAACGCAGCGCGCGTACTCGCGAAAGCGCCGGTTCAAGTTACGATCGTCGATCGGAAGAATCACCACACCTTTCAGCCGCTGCTGTATCAGGTCGCGACCGCCGGACTCTCGCCCGGGGAGATCGCCGCTCCAATCCGCTCGATTTTCCGCTCCGACAAGAACATCGAGGTCTTCATGGCGGAGGTCACGGGGTTCGATCTGTCCCGCCGGATTGTTCAAACCGCCGAGGGCGATGTGCCTTACGACTACCTGATCGTCGCCGCAGGTGCGAGCCATGCCTACTTCGGGCACGATGACTGGGAACCGCTGGCCCCGGGTCTCAAAACGATTGAAGACGCGCTGGAGATTCGCCGGCGCGTGCTGCTCGCCTTCGAACTGGCGGAGCGGCAGGCCGCCGCGGGAGACTCAACCACTCCACTGAACTTTGTGGTAGTAGGAGCTGGACCGACCGGAGTCGAGTTAGCCGGAACGCTGGCCGAGATATGCCGGCACGCGCTCGCACACGATTTTCGCGCGATTGACCCGACGCGGGCGCACATTCTGCTGATCGAAGGCGGCCCGCGCGTTCTGGCGGCTTACCCGGAAGACTTGTCGCGCAGCGCGCAGGAACAACTGCAGCGCTTGGGAGTTGAAGTTCGCACCTCAACCATGGTCACGCAGATTGAGCCTGGCGCGGTGCATTTCAGCGACACGCGCCTTCCTGCCGCCGTGGTGCTGTGGGCAGCGGGAGTTGCGGCTTCGCCGCTGGGGAAGAAGCTGGGCGTGCCGATCGACCGTGCTGGACGCGTGCAGGTGTTGCCCGATCTCAGCCTTCCGAACCATCGGGAAGTGTTTGTGATTGGCGATCTCACCGCCGCAAAGGACGAGCATGGCAAGATGCTCCCCGGCGTGGCTCCAGTCGCTATTCAACAAGGCCGTTACGTAGGGAATGTCATCCGGCGTGAGGTGAAGGCGGGTGCTGCAAGCGTAACCGCAGATCGCGCGTCGGTAGGGACAGAAAGTTCGCGGCCCGCATTCCACTACTGGGACAAGGGAAGTCTCGCGACCATTGGCCGAGCGGCCGCGGTGGCGCAGTTTGGCAAGATTCACATCTCTGGCTTTCTGGCCTGGTTGTCGTGGCTGTTTATTCACATTTTTTTCCTGATCGGTTTCAGAAACCGATTGCTCGTCTTTATTCAATGGGCGTGGTCCTACTTCACGTACGAGCGCGGCGCGCGGCTGATCACCGGCAGTACCTACCTTCCGGGATGGACCGGCGATCCACGGATTACGGCTCCTGCATCCGAATCTGCCCCGCAAGAAATCCACACCGGCGTACTGCAATAGAGCGACAATAGGAATGACGGCACTTGAGTAGTCGTGCGGTTTGAATTCCGATCACAAGTATGTCTTCTTTGGGCGTCATCCCGAGCGAAGTCCGTTTCTCAGGCGTAGCGAGGGATCTCCCAAGAAATGGACGTTCAAGGGAGATCCCTCGGCCCGCTGGTGAAAGCGCGGGCCTTCGGGATGACGGAACAGAAAGGCGAGATTTCACCCCCCCCACTACCGGCACTTGAGTCATGCTGCCAACGGCCGGCAAAGTCGGTAGTCTGTTATGGAACGAAGTGAAGGACTTATGGATCACTCGCGCAACCCAACACGGAGTGTTTACATTCTCAGTCTTGTTCTCGTCCTTGCATTGCTCGTGATCTTTTCCTCGCGCGCATCGGCGGAGATCCTCAAGGTCACCGTCGACGACACGATTCAACCCATCAGCGAGGAGTATATTGCCCGCGCCATCGAGCAGGCCCGCCGCAACGGCGATCAGGCGGTATTGATCGAGATCAATACGCCTGGGGGACTGCTTACCTCGACATCCCAGATCATTGAGAAAATAACCTCATCGACCGTTCCGGTCATCGTTTACGTCACCCCAACCGGGGCCCACGCTGGCTCAGCCGGAATCTTCATTCTTGAGTCCGCCGACATCGCCGCCATGGCTCCGGGAACGGCGGCGGGAGCCGCTCATCCCGTTTCGCTGATCGGCCCCTTCTCGGTGAAGGAAGAGGACGAAATGAAGCGCAAGGTGGAAAACGACACCGCCGCGCTGATTCGCTCTGTCACTTCGAAGCGCGGACGCAACATTGAAGCGGCAGAAAGCGCGGTCCGGGAATCCAAGTCCTTCACTGATCAGGAGGCGCTTACGCAGCATCTCATCGATTATGTTGCCTCGAGCCCCGAGGATCTCTTTCGGCAGATGCAGGGGAAACCCTTCAGACGATTCGACGGCACTTCGGCGACAGTCAACCTGCCCGGCCAGCGCATTGTCCCGTTTGAGATGACCGTCCGGGAACGCATTCTGGATGCGCTGATGAACCCCGCCCTCCTGTTGCTTATGTTAGTCGTTGGCGCCTTGGCGCTCTATTTCGAGTTCAATCACCCGGGTGCCGTGATACCGGGAACTGTCGGGATCATACTTCTCCTGCTGGCGGCATTCGCGATGAATCTGCTGCCCATTCGTTTCGCCGCGCTGATCCTCATGTTGGCTGCCTTCGTGATGTTCGCCGCAGAAGCGAAATTCGCCACGCATGGAGTCCTAACCGTAGGCGGGATTGTTCTGCTCACGTTGGGGGCCTTGCTGCTGATCGATGCCCCTATTCCAGAGATGAGGGTTCACCTCTTAACGGCTCTCGCCATAAGCATTCCTTTTGGCCTGATTACCGCATTCCTGATGACGATCGCCCTCAAGGCGCGGCGCAATAAGGTGGTCACTGGAGCGCAGGGCCTGGTCGGTGAAATCGGCGTGGCGCAGACAGCGCTTTCGCCGCAGGGCAAGGTCTTCGTCCACGTAGAACTTTGGGATGCGGTCGCTGCTTCTCCGCTGCCAGTGGGACAGATGGTGGTAGTGCGAACCGTTGACGGGCTGATCTTGCAGGTAGGGCCGCTCGAGGCCGCTCGACCAGCCGATAGAGCTCCGATTACGATCTAGGGAGGCTCTGATTAGGTTCAAGAAAAAACGAAAGCAGGTTCCTCGACTTCGCGGAATTGCCCCAAATAAGGGAAATTCCGCTTCGCTTGATTACATAACGACGTTGGCTCGATCGCAGAGTAAGTTGGAAGCTGCGAAAGTCGACCAAGGCTCGACGAAGGAGCCAACGTCATGCTGATTATAGGCTGTGATTTTC
>Ga0187781_10000130_pt1 | contig 49933 bp, 54 predicted proteins | sample 0715_SJ02_MP02_2_FD_132447 | JGI IMG/M metagenome (GOLD analysis project Ga0187781, IMG submission 132447) | Tropical peat soil microbial communities from peatlands in Department of Meta, Colombia - 0715_SJ02_MP02_20_MG | ecosystem: Environmental > Terrestrial > Soil > Wetlands > Peat | place...
GGAGGACTGGGCGCTTTGCTTGCGGCGTCGCAACAGCCAAGAGACGATGCGACCGCGCCTCCCGTGCAGGAGAGCGGCGCGCCCAGGGGGCTCGCCGAGCTCCCGCCCATTGTTACAAACCTTGGCGCGCCGCAGGACATGTGGATACGCCTCGAGGCTTCGATCGTGTTCAACCCCAAGATCACGTCGCAACACGAAGCCGAAGCCTTAAGCGCTGAAATCGCCAACGACATCATCGCCTATCTCCGGACGATCTCCCTGACGCAAATCCAGGGAGCGTCCGGTTTGCAGAGCTTTCGCCAAATCCTCAATGAGAGAGCAGCGATTCGCTCCAGCGGCAAAGTCAGCGAGCTTGTGCTTCGAACATTGGTGATCCAATGAAACGGCTGTGCATCGCAGCTCTCCTGCTGCTAGGCTCCGCGACAATGGCGACGGGGCAGACTGTCGATCTCGGAGCTCTCCTTCCTTCGGGGGGAGGGTCCGTCACCGCCCGCGTCCTCCAACTCGTCGTTGTCCTGACTGTCCTGTCAGTGGCGCCGGGACTGCTGATCATGACGACAAGCTTCACGCGTTTTGTCGTCGCGCTCTCCTTTCTGCGCTCGGGGCTTGGGATTCAGAGCGCGCCCGCCAATCTGGCGCTGATAAGCCTATCCTTGTTCATGACTTTTTTTGTGATGGCCCCGACTTTCGACCGGGCTTGGCATGACGGGGTGCAACCGATAATGAATAACAAAATAAGCCAGGAGGACGCATACGTCGCCGTCACCCAGCCGTTCCGAGAATTCATGGCTGCTCAGGTGCGCGAGAAGGATCTGAAGTTGTTCGCAGATCTCTCCAAGGGATCGTTTCAGATAAGTGACCGAGCCACCCTCGACTTTCGCTTGCTCGTCCCGGCGTTCATGATCTCAGAGCTCCGCCGCGGGTTCGAGATCGGCTTTCTCATCATGCTTCCGTTCCTCGTCATCGACATGATCGTGGCGACCCTTACGATGTCCATGGGCATGATGATGCTGCCTCCGTCCGTCATCGCGCTCCCGATTAAGATTATTTTCTTCATTCTTATGGATGGTTGGCACCTTCTCATCGGAAGCCTGGTTCGATCAGTGTCCTAGGCCGGATTCCTGAGGCGCCCCGCAACGCCGGCGAAATTGGGGGGACGGAAAGGCGCTTAGTCAATGCGCAAAGGAGCATCAAGTGGCGTCTAGCTCCAAAGGCCTTTCCGGCGCACGCATTCGATCCTCATCCTTTGAAGCCTTGCTTGACACGCTCGAGGATAGCGCAGAAGCGAGGTCGCCCTTCTGCCGCGCCAATCCGCTTGCAAACGTCTCGGCGCCGCTCGGCGGCCACAGTGATCCAGCAGCTTGCGGTCGTTGGGACCTTCTTTACGAGTATCGCGAAGAAGCGAGCATGCCGAACACCCCGTCGCCTCCGGCGCCCCTCCCGAGAGCGAGCGTCGAAGCAATAGCTGGCGAATTGAATTTGGATAGCGCGCGAACCGTGTCGGAGCTCCTAAAACTGAGGCGCGACTTCATGTGGCGCAATCATCCGGACCGCTGTCCTGAAATTCCGCGGGATCTGGCCAACGCGCGAGTCGCCGTCGCCAATATGCTTATCGATCTCGCGCTGAGGAAAGTTGAGGCTGGAAGCCGCGGTCGCTATTAGGGCGCTGATTGTCGATTTCGGCCGCGAGGAGTGTCAAATATGAGCGGCTTCGTGAAGTTTTTGGCGCTGGAGTCTTGCCTTGGCCGGTCCCGACGCTCCTTTGCGCCCTTTTCCAGCAAAAGTCGCCAGCGCCCCGCCTCCTGTTCTATTGAAACGATTTTTCCGAGGCCAGGCACATAGTCCCCTTTGCGAACCTCGCTTATTTGCGATCCGCGCCTCAGCCAGGCTACATCCTTGGTGGCGCTCAATATTTCATAACCCATGGGCTCGTCGGGCGGCGCGCCTCCCGCAGGCTGTTGTCGCCTATTTGGAATCGAGGCTGTTGAGGCATAATCGACGTCGCCCCCCTTCGTCGGCTGGGCAGAATCCAAAGGCGAAGAACCTTGCGCCGCCTTCAACGCGGACCTATTCGGTTGGGCAAAAATGGCCAGGTATTGCAAGCCTGGGATGTAAGCCTCATGCGGCGTGCGCAGCATCTGCCAGGCGAACAACAGCGATACGCCGGCAAGCGTGAACCCGAGGCCGCCCATAGCCGCATCTATGGCGGCCCCTTGGCGGACCCGCGGCCAAATGGGGCGGCTGATCCGGGCAAGGATGCGTTCGCGCGCGTTAGATGCGCGAAAACGTTTCAAAAGCCCCCGCAGGGACTCAGTTCGGCGCCGAATGGCCCGGATCATTGGATTTCTCTTCGCCTCTCAACGCCTCGGCAAGGTCGGCGAAGGGGTCCTGGCAAGAGGGAGTCGAAACGCTTTGGACCAGCGCCTCGTAAAGGCGAGGCACTGATTTGACGGCCTGATCCAAAGTAGGGTCTGCGCCCGGCGTGTAGCCTCCCATCAGTCGCAAGTCGCGCGTTTCTTCGTAACGTGCGACGAGAGAACGTAGCCTGCTCACCAGCTTATGGTGTTTCTCGGACCAGGCGGGGTGGGGAATTCGAGATATCGAGGACAGGATGTTCACCGCGGGGTAGCGCCCTTGATCTGCGATAGCGCGGTCGAGCACGATGTGCCCGTCGAGGGTGCCCCGAATGTTGTCAGCTACCGGGTCATTGTGGTCGTCGCCATCAACAAGCACCGAAAAAACGCCCGTGATCGAGCCGCTGTTTTCCAGGCCCGGCCCCGCTCGCTCTAAAAGCCGCGGCAGATCGCTGAAAACGCTAGGAGCGTACCCTCGGGCGACCGCGGGCTCGCCTGCAGCGAGCGCAACATCGCGGGCGGCATGGGCGAAGCGGGTGACGGAGTCCACGATCAGCAGCACCGCATGGCCAGCATCGCGGAAATACTCCGCTACAGTCATGGCTGTCTTAGGCGCAAGGCGGCGCATCATTGGGCTTTCTCCGCCCGTCGAAACTACAGCGACAGCCGACCGGCGCCTCTCTCCCAGCGTGTCGTCCAAAAATTCCCTCACTTCGCGTCCACGCTCTCCGACAAGCGCCACCACCACCGTGTCGAAATCCGCGGCCCGCGCCAGCATGCCCAGCAGTGACGATTTTCCTACGCCAGATCCGGCGAAGATTCCTATCCGCTGTCCAGCGCAGAGCGGGGTGAAAAGATCGATGACGCGTATGCCCGTCCGGATCGGATCCTTGACGCGCGCTCGACACAAGGGCGGAGGCGGCTCCTTGTCTACGAACATGACGCGCTCGCCGCACTTGAGCGGGCCCTTGTCGTCGATCGCATTGCCAAGGGCGTCGATCACGCGCCCTTTCCAGCTGGCGTGCGGCGTCAGAGAAAAGCGCTTGGCGTGAAACGCTCGCACCCCAATGCCCGCTTCTAAATGGGAGTCGAAGGGCTTCAGCGTCGCATATGCGTCGTCGACGCGAACCACTTCGCCCATTTGAAGGCGATCGCCGGTGTCGACGGTGAGGCATTCGCCCAGTTTGAGAAATCGCGAGAGGCCCGCAACGCGGTAATGAGAGATGGCCACTTCCGTCACGACGCCGCTGGCGCGCGTCAGCCCGATCCTCTTGCTGGCATGCGCCAGCTTATCATCGAGACGCTCAAGCGCGTTCGGCGATTTCGCCATGCGTTCGAGCAGAAGAGGAGAGCGTTCGTTCTCTTGAAAGGAGGCTGACCCCATCATGCTTGCCCACCGAGTGTTTTGATCGCATCCTGCACTGCGCTGTCCATCTGGGACATTCCCGAGGCCAGGCTGTCAAAGGTTCGAGAAATCGAAATGAGTTTGGTCATTTCCTGAACAGGGCTGACATTCGACTGCTCGACCCAGCCCTGCGCGATGCGGTTCTTGGTGAAATCGAGAACCGGCTTTGCCGGCCTGTCCGAAAACACCGCTGAATTCGTCGTTCGTGTCAGTTTTGCATCGTCGTCGATCGAGAAGAGACCGATTGCGCCGAGCTGCCGGCCTCCCTGATTGATCATTCCGTCTTCGGTGATGACGGGGCGCGCTCCGTGAGGATCAAGGATGATGGCCGCCCCGCCCGCATCCAGGACTTTCAAGCCGTTCACCGTCTCAAGCGTTCCAGATTCGGAGATGCGCATGCGGCCGTCGCGCGTATATGCAGTTCCACCGGCTGTCGCGACGCCTAACCAGCCGTCTCCTTGAATCGCCACGTCGAGCTCATTGTCGGTGCGAAGTAGGGCGCCAGCCCGCCTTGATACATAGTCTGCGCCCGGCGAGGCGAAGGCCGTACGGCTGTCGCCGGTCCGCGCCACTTCGGCAGCAAAAGAAACGCCGCTCGCGCGAAAGCCCACGGTGCTCATGTTGGAGACATTGTCGGCGATCGTCTCCAAACGTCGCATCAGCGCCCTTTGTCCCGATAAGCCAACGTAAAGACTGTTCTGCATAAGGGGTCCCGTTCACTCCGCGGCGCGGCGGCAAAGCTCGCTCCGCGCCTCCTTATGCACCAGACTTTCGTCCCTGATCCTTGCGCGTGGCTGTCTCTCCCAATGCCAGCCTGGCGCAAGATTGAAGCGGCACGGTCTTCTTGGGAACAACGCCCGTCGTTGTCTCCGAATGGACTCGCCACAGACCAGCGTTCGCGGCGTCATCACGCACAGAACGGCCACGTTGCGCGAAAGGGGAATCAGGTGAATTTCGTGATTGGATCTATCATTGCAATGGGTTGTATCCTCGGTGGGTTCGCGGCGCTGGGCGGTCACCTGCAAGTGCTAGTGCAACCATACGAATTCTTGATTATTGGCGGATCGTCGCTGGGCATTTTTATTATCGCCAATCCCTTGAGCACGATCAAGGATTCAGGAAAAGCCGTCGTCGAGGCTATCACTGACAAAACGCCAAAGACGCGCGACTTTCTGGACGTCTTAACGGTCTTGCACGCGATAATGAGGGAGATCCGCGGGAAATCACGTAGCGAAGTCGAAGGCCATTTTGACAATCCGAAAGAGTCCGAAATCTTCAAGGCGTTTCCTCGCCTTATGGCGAATATTGCCCTGGTGACCTTTATCACCGATTACGGCCGCCTGATCATCATCGGCAATGCCAAGCCTCACGAAATTGAAGCGTTGATGGATGAGGAAATCGAGACCCTTTCGACCGACCGATACAAGCCCGTGCACGCGCTGACCACAGTGGCGGACGGCTTACCCGCGCTGGGCATTGTGGCGGCGGTGCTGGGCGTTATTCATGCCATGGGAGCGCTCGACCAATCGCCGGAACTCTTGGGAGGACTCATCGGAGCTGCGCTTGTCGGCACCTTTGGCGGAATCTTCCTTTCCTATGCCGTGGTTGCGCCGATCGCGCAGAAGATCAAATTAGTTCGTCAAAAACAGCTCCGCCTCTTTGTTCTCGTAAAGCAAAGCCTTCTTGCGTTCATGAACGGCGCGATGCCTCAAGTCGCCATTGAATTCGGACGCAAGACAATTCCTTCATCCGAGCGCCCGACGATCGACTCGGTGGAAAACGAGACCATCAACGGAGCTCAGGCAGTCGGAGAGGCGGCCTGACGCAATGAATGTGAGCAACGCCCTATCAATGCATCCGGCTGCGGAGAACCCGTTTGGACAGCCCGGCCTACGCCCGGACCGTCTGCCGGGACTTGCTGCGATCCTTGACGCTTTTGCGTCCGCGCTGGCGAAGGAGGCGGAAAAATTTCTGGGCAGGCCTCTCGCTTGTCAGGTGGAAGGCGTCGACCCGGTGCGCCTGAGCGAAGCGCTGACATCGAGCCGCGGATTGCCCACCGCGATGCTCTTTTCCTCTGAGATCAATGCGCAGGCGTTTCTGATCTTTGACGGGCAGTTCGGGTGGATGCTGATCGACGCGTGCTTTTCCGGCGAATCTGGGAGTAGGGCTGACGGCGGGAGATATCAAGCCGAACCCGCCGAAACGCGCATTGGTCGGCGATTCGTCAAGGAGATTGCGCGGATCGCCGCAGGCGCGCTCACGACGGCGTTCTCCTCGATCGCAATCGCGTCTTTCAACTTGCAACGCACGGATGCGGCGAGCGACGCGCTTTTCCCTGATCGCCAAGACGCGCCAATGTTCGCTGTGCGGATTGCCGTCAAGGCCCAGACTGGAGAGGGGAGACTCGTGCTGCTTTTCCCTCAGTCGGCGATCGGAAGGTTCCGCCAAGACTTGTCCGAAGCGCCGCCGAGCGGCGCGACGATGGACGACCCTGCATGGAGTCGAGAGCTTGCCGAAGCATTATCGATGACCCCCATCGAAATGTCTGCGGTCATGGAGGACTTGCAGCTGACCTTGGGTGACGTCTCCAATTTTACGGTCGGCACGGTGATCAATTTGCAGGGCTCGGGCATGGGTCGAGTGCGGCTGGCCACTAATGGGCGAGACTTGTTTTGGTGCAGGGCGACCCTGAATGACGGCCAGTACCAGCTTGAGGTCGAATGACGAAGGTTTTCCGCCTTGCGACGGACGCGCAGGAGCGTGCGCGCCTCGTCGGGCTTGAGCAAGAGGCGTAACAGAATGGACGAAATCGAAGCAGCTGAGCCCGCCGAAGAAACCGAAGCGATTTCGGACGCTGGCGCCATTGACCGGGACCGCCAAGACTTGATCTTTTCCCTGCCAGTCCCCGTGCAGGTTGTCTTGGGGGCGGCCACTATGCCGGTCTCCGACCTCATGAAGCTCAGGCGCGGCGCGGTCGTCACGCTCGATAAGCGGGTTGGCGACACGGTCGACATCATCGTCAGCGGCCGCCTGGTCGCTCGCGGCGAAGTCGTGGTGATGGACGAAGCCGACTCTCGATATGGCGTTTCTCTGACCGAGATTGTCGGCGCGACCCATAACCGTCCAGGGTGACGGACGACATGCCCTCACTTTTTGCCGAGGAAAAGTCGACTGCACAGAATCAGCTGACCGGCGTAGAGCAGGTTGCGGCGCTGCTCTTGTCGATCGACTCCTTCCGGGCCGCGCGCTTGCTCAAACGCTTCGATCCGGCGGAGCTCCGCCAAGTTACTCGTGCCATCGCCCATCTTGGGGAGGTCCAAGGCGCGGCCGTGCAAGCTCTTCTAGAGGAGTTTCTGGCCGGCTTCTCCGATACGATAGGCCTTCAGGGAGGAGCCGAAAAGGCGAAGACCCTTCTAACCGACGCGTTTTCGCCGGACCAGGCCGCTGAGGTTCTCTTCGACGCCTTTGGAACGGGTGGCGGAGACCTGTGGCGAGAGCTCGCCAGCGTGCCGGCAAAAGTCGTCGCCCAGTATCTGGAAGACGAGCATCTCCAGATCGTCGTTTACGTTCTATCCAGATTGGACCCCGCCTATGTCTCGAAGATAGTGCCCTTGCTGTCCAGAGATGTTCGCAACGAGGCGCTAGCCAAGATGATCTCGCCTATCGCTCTCGCGCAAGGACCGGCGCGTCTGATCGAGGAGGCGTTGCGCGAGGACTTGCTCGAGTCCGCGTCGGCTGCGTCCACAGAAGCCGAATGCGCAAGAGTGGCAAGCATCATCAACGGTCTGGAGTCCTCGGACTTCGAAAAAGTTTTGAACGACGTGAAGGAGGCCTATCCGGACGAAGCGCGATTGATCAGCAGATTGATATTCTCGTTCGAGGATTTGCCCCGTCTGTCCAACCGCGCCCTGACGATCGTCTTTGATAAGGTGCCGACCGACCTCGTGGTGTTGGCGTTGCGGGGAACGAGCCCCGACTTCCGCAGCGCGGTTCTGGCCACGATGGCCTCGCGGTCTCGCAGGCTCGTCGAAAATGAGCTGAATGGTCCGGCGACGGCTACCCCGCGCGACGTTGCGAAAGCGCGCAAAGACATTGTCGCTCTTGTCCTCTCGCTCGCCCACAGCAATGAAATCGAGCTGCCCTCTTCCGAAGATCCCGATTTGGCCGCTGAGTCGCAATGAGCGAAGACCACGACAGCAAAACCGAAGAAGCTACCGAAAAGAAGCTTCTTGACGCGAAGGAGCGGGGTGACGTCCCGCATTCGCGAGAGGCGACGTTGTTGGCCGCGCTCGCTGCGATGTTAGTCTCGCTCGTCTATCTGGTTCCGCCCGGCGCGCGGAATTTGGGCGAGGCGCTTTCGCATTTGCTCGATGATCCTTCGGGATGGCGCATCGCCACGGCAAGAGACCTCCTCTTGCTCATTTCGCCAATTTTCTTGGCCGTTGCAAAGTTCCTGGCTCCGATCCTGGCCGTCGTATCGTCTTTTGGGGTCGCCGCAGCGATCGCCCAAAATGGCGTTCAGCTCGCCCCAGACCGAATCATGCCAGACTTATCGCGCATTTCTCTAACGGGAGGCATCGCGCGCGTCTTCGGTGTCAGCGGGCTCGTCAACTTTTTGAAGAACTCAGCAAAATTTTTCACTGTCGTAGGCTTCACGGTGGGCGTGTTTAGCGCGCAAAAGGGCGAGCTTGTGTCCGCCATGCTTTTTGACCCCGGCAGCATCGCGGATCGAACGTCGGCTCTCGCGGTGCGGCTAATCTCGGGAGCGCTGGTCGCGATGCTCATTATCGCTGGGGCGGACCTCGTTTGGGTTCGCATCCGCTGGCGACGTGATCAGCGAATGACGAGGCAGGAATTGAAGGAGGAGATCCGCCAGTCGGAAGGGGACATGCTCTTGAAGTCGCGGTTGCGGTCCCTGCGCCTGCAACGCTCGCGCAAAAGGATGCTGAACGCCGTGCCGCGCGCGACGATGGTGATCGCCAATCCGACGCATTATGCGGTCGCGTTGCGCTACGTGCGCGGCGAAGGTGGCGCCCCGATCGTTTTGGCCAAAGGCATGAACTTGATCGCGCTCAAGATCCGCGAGGTTGCCGAAGCCCATTCAATTCCGGTCATCGAAAATCGCGTGCTGGCGCGCTCACTCTATGAAGCAACGGTCGTCGATCACCCTATCCCCCCTGAATTTTATCGGGCGGTCGCGGAGATCGTGCACCTGCTTCAGGAAAAACAGAACTCCTGGCTTATCGCAAGACAGAGGGCTACGTCATGATGAAGGAAAATCTTGCTGAACCTCACGCTTCGGAGCGAATTATCGCCGAAGGCATTGTCGATGTGGCCTCCGAATTGAGGCTTATCGATGTGCCCGAGCTCGTGGCGATGATACGAAGCGAGGAGAGCGTGAATATCGCCGACATCGTGACCTCCTCTAGCGAGCTCTATTTCAAAACTGGCGCCCTGCGTTACGCCTCTTGCGCAGACTATTGCGTTCAGTGGGACGCCGCGCCCGTGATCGTCCTTGGTTTGGAATTTCGCTACCCGCCCGTGAGCGTTCTATTTCGGCTGCTGATTGGTCAGAGCTCGGCCGGCGTGGAGCTCTTAAACGAAAATTACGATGAGGAGAACCTTAATGAAGAAAGAAGGAGCGAACTTCTGGCCCAGGCCATTGCAAACGCGCGCCTCTCTCGACCCAATGCTCGGCATCGCGCTCTAGCGCAATCTTGAGACAAGGTTGCGGGCGCAGGCTTGATGCCGACGAGAACGCGGGACCAAGCAGCTATGCCGCAACTGTATCTTTTCGCGCTAGCTTCGCAAAACGCGAAGTGGCTGCACGCCCGCCAGTCGCTTGTGGCGGAAAATGTCGCCAACGCTAACACACCGGGTTACAGGGCGGTGGATTTGAAGCCTTTTTCCACTGTTCTAGAAAAAGCGGGGGAGGCGCTGGCCGTTACAAGCCCAGCGCATTTCTCGGGCTTTGGAGACGCGGCTGCGCCCTCGGCGCCGAGCGACGCTTCCGACGCCACCCTCTCCGGAAACTCCGTGAGCTTGGAGAACGAGATGGCGAAGCTCGGCGAGATCAACAGGAATCTGTCGCTGAACACTAACGTCCAACGGGTGTTTCATCAAATGCTCATGACTGCAGTGAAGTGAGCGCAAATGCTCGACCCCATACAAGCTTCCCTGAGAACAGCCGTTTCGGGCATGGATGCGCAATCGGTGCGGCTGCGAATCATCACAGAGAATATCGCAAACGCCGAGTCGACGGGGGATGCTACGGGCCTGGATCCTTATCAGCGCAAGACGGTCACGTTCGCGAGCGAAGTAGATCGGCTAACTGGAGCGCAACTGGTTCGGGTTCGCAACATCGGAGTAGACGAAAGCCCTTTCAAAATGGAGCTGGATCCCGGAAATCCCGCAGCCGATGAGAGAGGTTTCGTCAAAAGGCCGAATGTCGACATGCTTGTTGAAATGGCGGACATGCGGGAAGCCAACCGTAGCTACGAGGCGAACCTTCAGGTCGCTCGGCAGGCCGGCGAGCTCATGAACATGAGCGTGAACTTGCTGAAGGATGTGTGATGATTGAAGCTCTCTCGACATCGACCGCTATTGGGAGCCAGGCCGGCGTCGGGCTGTCCGGCGCCGGCAGCGCTTCGCTTTCCGCCCCCGCTGCTCCTTCCGAAGATTTTGGGGAGGTTCTCGGACATCTGATGAAGGACGCGGTCGGGGTGATGCAAGCAGGCGAAGAGGCTGCGATTCAGGGAATTAAAGGAGCCGCCTCCCCTCTGGCGGTCGTGAGCTCCGTGATGGCCGCCCAGCAAACGCTGCATACCGCCCTCTCAATCCGCGATAAGGTCGTTTCGGCGTACCAAGAAATCTCGCGCATGACGATCTGAGACCCGGAATAAAGGACTGCCCCATGAGAGCGCTCACGATTGCCGCCACTGGAATGGCTGCTCAGGAACAAAATCTGGAAGTCATCGCCAACAACATCTCCAACATCAACACCACGGGCTTCAAGCGCTCGCGGGCCGAATTCACCGACTTGATCTACCAGAGCGAACGCTTGATGGGCGTCGCAAGCCGCGGACGCGATGCAACTGTCCCGAGCGGCGCGCAGATCGGACTGGGCGTCCGCACCGCGGCAATACGCACCGTGCAAATCCAAGGGGCGCTGACCAATACCGGCAACACCCTGGATCTTGCTATCAACGGCCGCGGATGGTTTCAGATTACGACGCCGACAGGCACCACCGTCTACACGCGTGACGGCTCCTTCAATACGAATGCGAATGGCCAGATCGTCACCAATGACGGCTATTCGCTGAATCCGGCCGTCACGATTCCGCCAAATGCGACGGCGATCACCATCAGTCAATCGGGCGTGGTGAGCGCCACGATCCCAGGACAGACCGCCCCGCAAAATCTTGGTCAGATAACGATCGCCAACTTCGTCAACGAGGCGGGGTTGATGCCGCTTGGCGGAAATCTTTACCAGCAAACCGCCGCGTCGGGAACGCCCACGACTGGCGTGCCGGGCGATACGGCCTTTGGCTCGATTCAACAGGGCTACGTCGAAGCTTCGAACGTTGACCCCGTCATGGAAATCACCAACCTCATCGCCGCGCAGAGAGCCTACGAAATGAATTCGAAAGTGATCCAAGCCGGCGATCAGATGTCTGGAACGATCTCCAACCTTCGTGGCTGATGGGGGTCCGATGAAATCGGCATTCGCATTGGCGTTGGCCGGCGTCGCGGCCGCCACGGCGGCGCTCTTGGGCCGCCCCGAAGCGAGCGCTGAAGAGCTGACGTTACCCACGCCCAAAGCAGTTATATACCCTGGCGAGATAATTCGCGCGGATATGCTGGTGGATATGCCGGCTGGCGATCTCGAATCGTCGCCAGGGGCCGTCTCCGTCCCCCGCAACGCAATTGTCGGAAAGATGGCGCGAAGAACGTTGTTGCCGGGGGCGGGAATTGGCCTTTCTGACGTCGGGAATCCCCGACTGGTGACCAACGGCGGCGAGGTCACGCTCTATTATATCGAAGAAGGTCTCACTATCGCGACAACGGCCTTGGCTTTGCAAGACGGATCGGCCGGCGACATCGTCCGCGTGCGCAATACTGACAGCGGGGTTATCGTTTCGGGAGCAGTTCAGCCGGACGGATCCGTCCGAGTGGCTGGCGGCGGCTGATGCGGCGGATTCTCTTGGCGCTAGCGATTTCCGCGCTGACTTGGCATGCTTCGGCGGCCGTCCGCATCAAAGACATCACGACGCTTGGCAACGGACGCGATTTGCAGCTCATTGGCTATGGGCTCGTCGTCGGACTGCAGGGATCCGGCGACACGTTGCGTAACTCTCCTTTCACCGAGCAGGCCATTCAGTCGATGCTGAGTCGCGTGGGGCCAAACGTTCTTGGCGCCAATCTCGGCAATCGTAATGTGGCGGCTGTGATGGTCACCGCAGATTTGTCAAATGGAACGCGTATCGGCTCGCGGCTCGACGTGACGGTTTCCGCGCTTGGGGACGCGCCCTCTCTTATGGGCGGCACCTTGTTGTTGACCCAGCTATCAGCGCCGGACGGCCAGGTTTACGCGAGCGCGCAGGGGCCCTTGGCGGTCACCGGCTTTGACGCGCAGGGTCAGGGCGAGACGCTTACGCAGGGCGTGCCTACGGCGGGACGTATCGCCAATGGAGCGATCGTGGAGAGACCGACCCCCGTTGCATTCGACGGTCCCCACTTGTCCCTGGAGCTCAAGAACCCCGACTTTGCGACGGCAATCCGCATCACTGACGCTGTCAACGCCTTTTCGCGCAGGCGCTTTCGCCAGCAGGTCGCGCATGAGACGGACGCCCGAACTGTCGAATTGGAGCGTCCCTACGGCGTTAGCGGCGCCCGGTTTCTGGCCGAGATCGGGGAGCTCACGGTTGAGCCGGACTCGGTCGCCAGAGTGGTTCTGGATGCGCGCTCAGGCACGGTGGTGATCGGCCAGGACGTCCACATTTCAACAGTGGCGGTGACGCACGGAACGCTGACGGTGCGTGTCAATGAGTCGCCACAAGTATCGCAACCCGCGCCGTTCTCGCAAGGGAAGACGACGGTCACGCCCAGTACGCGAATCGACGCGAGGCAGGAGGGCGGACAGGTCCAGATCCTCGGCGGATCGAGCCTGAGAAGCTTAGTCAACGGGCTAAATCGCATCGGCGTCAAGCCGAGCGGAATCATCGCGATCCTTCAGGCGATCAAGTCGGCCGGCGCCCTTCAGGCCGATCTCGTGGTGCAGTAGCGCCTGGCGCGACTCTTCGCTCTCGTGCGCGCGGTCGCGTCGCTTCGCGAGCGGCGGGCGCGCCAGTCTTGCCGTTTCGCGCATAAGCATCTGAGAAGTCAGCAAAATTTTAACGGTCTCGTTCTAGCTTTTGGAATTGATCGACCACTTCGAGCGACGTTCGGTTTAGTGGGGCATGAGGCCTTTCGATCTCGCGGGCGTCACGCCGGCATCCCCCGAACCACAGACCGACTGAACCGCTTGGGCGTTTGCGCCGCCTGAGCGAACTGGAACATGGCGATGGCAGGCGACACATGGGATCGCGAGACGCGGACGCCTCGTTGGATCGTTCCAGAAGAAAGATTGCGGCCCTCGCCGGGAACGCAAAGAAACACCCGACACCGGCCGAGGTCGAGCGGAGCGAGTTTTGGTTTGCGTCGCCTGACCCATCAGAACCCTGTGGAATTCATGAAGCGCCAGCCCTAACGCATGCTCTCCGGGTTGGAGAAAAAGCATTGGCGATACCGATGAACGAAGCGCAATGGGTTCTGCTCCTGAAATCTTCCGCGCTGGCCGATCGGGCCGCGGGGCCGGCGAGTTATTCTAGCTGTCCCTCGAAAAAAAGAGCGTGTACAAGAAGACTGAAACAAGCTTCCTGTGTTTTAGCTCTCCCGTCTTGCGTTTCATCTTGATCAATCGCCTTAAAGCGGCTCAGCGCCGAATTTCTCAGGCTTTTAAAGGCGGATGAATACATTCAAGCGTGAGTAAAATAAGCGAGTTGTTAACATGTTTTCAGTTAGATCGAGATAAATTGACACAACGCGAAGCGCCAGCGCCTGCTCGCTGGCTGGCATGACGCCGCAGCTTCGCGCCGGCTAACCCGGATGTTTTGCCACTCCAGCCGCAGGACGTCAGGTATGGCCTTGTTCTTGACCAGTGCCTCCGCGCAGTTGAGCCCGCTAAAGTGGCTGACGCGCAGCCTTTCACGCGCGGCGACTCTCCTTTTCGGGCTAATTGCGCTGCTGATCGTCGCCGGCGCGACCTATGATTATCTCCTCATGTGTCGGCTAGACCAGGCCGCGGTGGCCGAGGAAGAGAAGCGGGCGCAGGCCGATGATATACAGCTCCAGCTTGGTCAACTCCAGCAGGAGCTGAAAGAAGATCTGGCACAGACGCGTTTATTGATTGCTGGGTTCTCAATAGCGAAAAGTCGAGAGAATCTCGACGGCGCACTTCAACGCCTAGACAAATACGCGCAAAAATTCTCTGTCGACGTTGCGGCCATACGGAAGATCGCCGAATCCTTTCCGGCGTCGGACCTCTTGAGGCCCCTAAGACAGATCGAACGGACATTTTCTGACTATCGCGCCAAAGGCGTCGAGCTGGGGAAGTTTTACGGTTCCCTCGAGGCCCTGCCTGTGAACAAGACGTCCCCCGAGCTCGACAAAATCGGCGAAATCGTTCAAAGAGATCTCATAGGTCTTGGCGTTGCGATCGATAAGACGCTCCAACGCATTTCAGCTGAAAAAGTGCAGGCGCAAGCGCAACTGAGCGCCCTCCGCGCTCATCAGGAAGCCGTCGCCATCGTCGTGATCATTGTCACCACGCTGAGCTGCGCGGCGGCGTTCGCCTTCGTGCGGCGACGGATGATTCAACCGCTCGAATGGATCGCATTCACATTTTCCAGGCTCGTGGAAGGCGATCTTAATTACGATGTTTACGAGGCCGGACGCGACGACGAGATTGGCTGCCTGGGGGCTACCTATCGGAAATTTCGGGTTATAGCCAAAGAGAGAACCGAGGCTCAGAAGACGGCAGCGGAGCAAGAGGCGATAATCGAAGCAGGACGCAAGAAGGCCGAAGGAGATCGTGCGGCCACATTGACCGAGCAGACTGCGATTATCGAATTGGTGGCGACTTGCCTTTCCAAGATCGTCGCTCAGGATCTGTCCTTCCGACTCACGGGAAAAATCCCGCCCGCATACGAACGCATCAAGACGGATTGCAATGCTGCGCTCGAGAAGCTTGAATCCGTGATGGGGAACGTCGCGGGGGGGACGACCTCGATATTCTCCGCGACCAATGAAATCGCCTCGGCCGCCGACGATCTGTCGCGGCGGACCGAGCAGCAAGCCGCAAACTTGGAAGAGACTGCCGCCGCGCTGCAAGAAATCATAACGACGGTCGCCGCCAATGCTTCGGCGGCGAAGCAAGCGATGGACATCGTCGCCTCGACAAAATCCGAGGCGCAAAAAAGTGGCGCCATCGTGCGTCGGGCCACAGAGGCCATGGCTCGGATTGAAAAATCCTCCACCGATATCGGCCGCATCATCGGCGTTATCGACGAGATCGCGTTTCAGACGAATCTTCTGGCGCTGAACGCCGGAGTCGAGGCGGCCAGGGCGGGGGACGCAGGGAAAGGTTTTGCCGTTGTCGCTTCCGAGGTGCGGGCGCTCGCGCAACGTTCCACGGAGGCGGCGCGAGAAATCAAAGGATTGGTTTCGACCTCGACGGTCGAGGTCGCCGAAGGCGTCAAGCTCGTCAATTCGACCGGAGAGGTCTTGGAGCAAATTGCGGAAGAAGTGGTTTCTATCGACGCCATGGTTTCTCAAATCGCGACGAGCGCGGCGGATCAATCGTCGGCGTTGCAACAGGTCAACGAGGCTGTGAGCCAGATTGATCAGGACACCCAGAAAAACGCCGCCATGGTCGTAGAAACGACCGCCGCAAGCCACAGTTTGCGGCAAGAAGCCGAGAAGCTGGCTTCTTTAGTGGGCAATTTCAAAATCCATGGTTCAGCGGCAGAAGGCGCGAACGGACCTGTGCTTCTTCGTCAGGGAGCCGAAAGATCCGCGCCCCTGCGTCCCCGCGCCGCTCTCAAAAGCGTTGGGAGCAAATGGACCGGCTCTGCGCTCCGAAAGACCGCCGTCGGCGCTTCCGAACATGACTGGCGCGAGTTTTGACCATGGACGCTTCGACCCCTCCTCTTGGCGGTGAAAGCAAGGTCGGCGACGTCGAACGCGACGAGCGCAGGCGCCTCGTTCTGGTCGATGACGTCGACGCTCAAATCGAGCTGCAAGGAACATCGGGAAAATTGGAAGGAGCTTTGACATGACGGCCCTCGCAGCGCATCCGCAAGGAAACGAATCCCAGGAGTTCATAGCCTTCCATGTAGGCAGCCAGATGTTCTGCATCGACATCATGACCGTGCGCGAGATTCGCGGCTGGACTCCTGCGACGCCGCTCCCTCACTCGCCGAGCTTCGTGCGAGGCGTCATCAATCTTCGCGGGACGGTGCTTCCAGTCATCGATCTTGCGGTAAGGCTCGCGCTTCCGACGACCGAGCCGACGGCTCGGCATGCGGTGATCGTGGTGCAAAACCATGGACAATTGGTTGGATTGCTGGTCGAGGCGGTGTCCAACATCATGATGGTTCCTCCCGACGCCATCCAACCGACGCCAGAAATGGCGTCGGAGGCCTGTCGCTCCTTCATCAAAGGGATTGTGGCTTCGGGTAAGGAGATCATCAACGTGCTGACCACACAAAACCTCCTACCTCACCCCATCCCCCTCGGCGCTTAGTCGCTGCATCGTTTGCGGCGGCGCACGCTCAAAGATCGAGAGGCTTTCCAAGGCCATGCCAAACAAAATCTCGAAAGCTCCATCCGTGGAAACGTTCCTTCTGCCAGAGACCCTGGACATCAAAGCGGCGGCCGGTCTCGCTGCTGGTCTGCTGACGGCTCAGGGGAATCCGCTCGTTCTGAACGGCTCGAACGTCAAAAGAGCTGGAGCACAATGTCTGCAAATCTTGGTTTCCGCGTCGAAAATGTGGGATCGCGACGGCTTGTCGCTGACGCTGTCGGAGCCTTCGAAGGAGCTCAAGGACGCTTTCAGAGTCGCAGGGGTGAACATAGACATCTTCAACGAAGCGGAGATAGCTCGATGAGCCTTACTGTCTTGACCGTCGACGACTCAAGGACCATGCGCCAAATGTTGCAGCATGCGCTGACCCAGGCTGGGTTCAATGTGATTCAGGCGGAAGACGGCGTTGAAGGACTTGAAGTTCTCTCGCGCTCCAATCCTGACGCCATCGTCACCGACATCAACATGCCGCGCATGGACGGCTTTGGATTCATCGAGGGCGTACGAAGTCAAAACGACTATCGCGCGATCCCGATCCTCGTTCTCACAACCGAGAGCGACGGCGAGAAAAAGGAGCGCGCCCGAAGGGCAGGCGCCACCGGATGGATCGTCAAGCCGTTCGATCCGGAAAAGCTCGTCAACGCGATTCGACGCGTCACTGCTTGACGATCTGGAGGAACGCGTGGATCTCTCCGATATAAAACAGACCTTCTTCCAAGAATGCGAAGAACAGTTGTCCGACCTCGAAAGCGGGCTGCTTAGAATCGAGGACGGAGACCATGATCCGGAGCTTGTGAACGCGGTCTTCAGGTCGGTTCACTCGGTAAAGGGCGGCGCGGCCGCTTTCGGCTTCGACAAACTGGTCGAGTTCGTCCACGTCTTTGAGTCAGCGCTCGATAAGATGCGGTCGAACATCCTCATGCCGACGCCTGCGGTTATGAAGGTCCTGCTTCGGGCTTCGGATATTCTCTGCGATCTGGTGCGCGCCGCTCGCGAAGATTCGGCCATGGATCTTTCCGAGGTCTCGGCCGTCAAGGTGAAACTCGAGTCGCTGTGCGTATCCAGCGCGGCAGTCGACACGGTCGCGCCACCCTCTGAAAGGGAGTCGGAAGACGCTTTCGATTTCGTCCCGGTTTCGATATCGATCGACTCGATCTTTTCGGACGAGCCCGAAAGCTTTGCCCCGCCGAGCGACGCCTACAAGATTTATTTCAAGCCCCGTCCGACGCTTTACACGAAAGCGAACGAAGCCTTGCGCATTTTACGCGAGCTTGCGCAGCTCGGGGAAACTTCCATCGACTGCGATCTGAGAGACGTGCCGTTCTTGACGGAGCTGGATCCGGAGGGTGCATATTTCGCCTGGACGATTCATCTCAAGACCACCGCGACGGAGGCCGAGATCCGGCAGGTTTTCGAGTTCGTCGAGTGGGATAGCGACCTTAGCATCGCTTTGGAGGCGGCCGCGGCCAATTTTGACGGGCCCACGTCGCCACTCCCCGCTCCATGCGCGGAAGTCGCCGAGGCGCGTCCCGTTGAGACTGGAATCGGCGAGCCGCTCCCTTCTCAACCGGTCGAATCCACGAAAACGAAAGACGCCTCTCCGGACGGGCTCAAGAAAGCCGAAGCCGCATCAACGAGTCAGCCCGCTCAGGCCAGCATCCGCGTGGATCTCGACAAGGTGGATCGGCTCATCAACCTTGTCGGCGAGCTCGTCATCACCCAGGCGGTTTTGGCTCAGCGCGTTTCCGAGGCCGGGCTGTCGCGCGCATCTTCAGTGGCCATTGGCCTGGAGGAGCTTGAGCAGCTAACGCGCGACATACAAGACAGCGTCATGGGCATTCGTGCTCAGCCGGTGAAGCCTATTTTTCAGCGTATGTCTCGGACCGTGAGAGAGGTAGCGCAACTTACCAAAAAATCCGTTCGTCTGATTTTTGAAGGCGAGAACACGGAGGTTGACAAGACCGTTATCGAGCGCCTCACGGATCCTCTCACGCATATGGTCCGCAATGCCGTGGACCACGGAATCGAGAGTCCCGAGGCGCGAGTCGCCGCGGGCAAGCCCGAGGAGGGCACGCTGCGTCTTTCTGCGATGCATAAGTCGGGGCAAATCGTTATAGACATCTCGGACGACGGTGCCGGCATCAACCGCAAAAGAGTCCGGGAAATCGCAATCTCAAAGGGTTTGGTCGCCGCCGACGCTGCATTGTCCGAGGAGGAAATCGACAATCTCCTATTCCTCCCGGGCTTTTCGACGAACGCCACCGCTTCTTCAATCTCTGGACGAGGCGTCGGCATGGATGTCGTCAAGAAGGCCATTCAGACGCTTGGAGGGCGCATCGCGATCTCAAGCCGACAGGGGGCAGGCACGACATTCTCCATGAGTTTGCCGCTGACCCTCGCTGTCTTGGACGGCATGGTGGTGACGGTTGCTGGCCACACGCTTATCGTGCCGCTCACTGCGATTCTCGAAACGCTGCAGCCGAAAATCGAGAATGTTCACTCGCTCGGAGTAGGATTTCGGGTGATCGCAAGCCGCAACACTTTTATTCCCTTGATCGACGTCGGATGGGCTCTTCGCTATCGCTCGGAAGAAGCCGACCCGACGAGTCAAGTTGCGCTGCTGGTCGAATCGGATAGCGGCGAAAGATGCGCCCTGCTGGTGGACGCCATCCAGGGGCAGCGGCAGGTCGTTATCAAGAGTCTGGAAGCCAACTACGGGCGCGTGCAGGGAATAGCTGCCGCTACAATTCTTGGCGACGGCCGCGTTGCGCTTATCGTAGACGTCGAGGCGATCGTAAATCTGGTTCGCGCCGAGTCCACCGGACTCATCGCGGCCGAGTAGCTCACCGGACCCCTTCAAAGATGGTTCTCGCCGTTTAGGCTCTGTGGGACGAAAGCAAATGAACACAATCCCAAAGACGACCGAGTTTAAACGCGAAGCGACGGGTTGGGGGACCTTTCCGTTCACGGATGAGGATTTCCGAAGGATCGCTGGAATCCTGCATGAGAGCGCCGGAATTCACCTTCCGGCGTCCAAATCGAGCTTGGTGTACTCGAGGCTGACCCGGCGGCTCCGAGCGCTCGGTCTCGAAAGCTTTCGGGATTATTGCGCCTTCATCGTGAGCGAGCGCGGAATCGCCGAGCGGCAGACGATGATTGCGGCGCTTACGACGAACGTAACGAGCTTCTTTCGCGAGCCTCATCATTTCACCCATCTCAAAAAGCATGTGTTGGAGCGCAGACTCGACGAAGTGCGAAAAGGAGGAAGGCTACGCCTTTGGTCGGCGGCCTGCTCCTCGGGACAAGAACCCTATTCGATCGCAATGACGATCCTTTCCCTTCTGCCGGAGGCGTTGAGCTTGGATGTCCGGGTGCTCGCCACGGATATCGACTTCAACATGATCGCCAACGCCAAGGCGGGCGTTTACGACAGGGATGCGATGCAAAGCGTTCCCTCCGATCTCCGCGACGCCTATTTTCGTCGCTCGGGAGAAGGGGCGGACGCCAGCTGGACGGTGTCGGAAAAGCTTTCAAGCTTGGTTGCGTTTCGCGAGCTTAACCTCATCGGCGATTGGCCGATGAAAGGACAGTTCGACGCGGTCTTTTGCAGGAACGTGGTGATCTATTTCGACGAGGCCACGCAGCACAAAATATGGTCGCGCTTCCTGCCCTTTCTGAAGCGTGAGGGGCGCCTCTACATAGGTCATTCGGAAAGGGTCTCTGGACCTGCCTGTGAAAGTTTGATCGCCGACGGCGTAACCACCTACCGGCTGAAAGGGAAGGACGCGAGATGAAGCCGCATACCGTTCTTGTCGTCGACGATTCCAAGACGATGCGCGCGCTGATAACGGCCGCCCTATCCCGCGATCCGCAGCTCAGCGTCGTCGCCGAAGCGGCAGACCCGCTCGAGGCGCGCGAGCTGGTGAAGCGAGTGAATCCTGACGTGATAACTCTCGATATCGAAATGCCCAAAATGAACGGGTTGGACTTCCTCGAAAGGCTCATGCGCTTGCGTCCGACGCCGGTCATCGTCATCTCGACCCTGACGGAGGGCGGAGCGGATGCGACGGTTCAGGCTTTGGAGCTCGGGGCCGTGGATTGCATCGCCAAGCCGTCGGCGCGAAATCCCAACGCGATGGATCAGCTGGTTGCGGCGGTCAAAGCGGCGGCCAGTGTGCGTTTGCAAAATCGCGACGCTTGGAGCCCTGCTTCGAGAGCTAAACTTAGTCCCTCTGAAACAGCACAAGAGTATCGTCCCAACAATCGGATCATCGCAATCGGGGCGTCGATGGGCGGGGTAGAGGCCGTGGCCGCGCTGCTTGCTTCGTTACCGGAAAACTGCGCGCCTACCGTCATCACGCAACACATGCCCGCGCTTTTCACCAGAAGCTTCGCCGCAAGGCTAGATCAACAGGTCAAGCCTCATGTGTGTGAAGCGACCGACGGCGCCCCGCTTGTCCCGGGGCGAGTCTTCATCGCGCCGGGCGGCGACGCTCATCTCGAGATTGTTGGGCCAAACGTGCCGCACTGCCGTCTTCAAAAAGGAGAGCTCGTGTCCGGGCATCGACCGTCGATCGATGCGTTGTTCAGCTCGCTCGCCCACAGCTTTCCTCGGCGATCGATCGGCGTGATCCTCACCGGGATGGGTCGTGATGGCGCGAAAGGACTTCTGGCGCTGCGCGCGGCGGGCGCTGAGACCATTGGTCAGGACGAGGCGACGTCAGTCGTCTATGGAATGCCGCGCGCAGCCTTCGAGCTCGGAGCGGTCGCCCAGCAGCTTCCGTTGGGCGCGATCGGAGGGCGGATACTGCAAATGTCCAACGCTCTGAAATCGGGGGGACCATGTCGATAGCAGATAAACTTCGCGTGCTCATCGTCGATGACACGACAACCAGCCGTCTATTGGTCCGCGACAGCCTAGAACAGATCGGCGTCAAGCATGTCTTCTATGCGAACGACGGCCAGAAGGGCTTAGAATTCATGATGACGACGCCGGCGCACATGGTCATTTCGGACGTGAACATGCCGAACCTCGATGGGCTTGGCTTGCTGAAAGCCATTCGAGAATTCGGCCCTACGCGCAAGGTGCCCTTTATCATGCTGACTGGCCAAAAAGAGAACGCCGTGATTCAAAAGGCGGCGCAGCTCGGCGTGAACAACTATCTCATAAAGCCCGTCACGCCGGAGTCGCTGCGAAAGGCGATCGAGGCAATTGTTGGAAAGCTCTGATGGCGAACACCCACCACGACTCATCCTCCCGCCACCACTCAGCGTCGCCCCACCACTCGACCTCGCACTCGCACTCAACCACCCACCATCACGCGATACAGAGGGTTCACGTTGTGCAAGGCGAATTCCGCGTTATCGACGACCCGAACGTCGTTTTGACGACCATCCTCGGCTCCTGCGTGGCCGCCTGTCTGCGCGACCCAGAGTCCCGAGTCGGCGGCATGAATCACTTTCTTTTGCCTGGAGATATCCAAGCTTCGACTAGCGGCGACGCTGAAAGATATGGCGTCCATCTCATGGAGCTGCTGATAAACGGTCTTTTGAAAAGCGGCGCCCGGCGCGAGCGTCTGGAGGCCAAGCTCTTCGGGGGCGCGCGCGTCGTCAGAGGCCTTTCTGATATCGGCGCGAAAAACGCTTCCTTTGCCAAGAGCTTTCTGCGCAACGAAGGGATAAAGCTTGTCGCTGAAGACCTTGGCGGCGTGCACGGGCGGCGGATGGAATATTACCCCGTTTCGGGACGAGCGCGGCAAATATTCCTGTCGCCAAACGCTCATATGCCTCGCGAACAACAACCGGCGCTCCCTCCGCCGTCCTCAGACAAAGGCGTGGAGCTATTCTAATTCACCTACGCCTCATGAGGAGTGGCGACGCCGCGTAACCGTTGAGGTCAAATCGCGCTCTCAAACTTGCCGGCAGCGGGGGGAAAATGACGTATGCGCAGAAATCCCAGGTTCAGAAATCCCAGCTCCTGATCGAGGTCCTAAAGCGCCTGGCTCAGGAAATCGATGAGTCTACCGTTTATGTCGACGATCTCAGTGAGCTGGTCGCTCTTTCGCTTCAGCATGGTGTCGATGGCGATCCGGCGTTCTTGCGGGCTGCGCAGAGCGTTGACATTCTGCAGCAGCGACTCTGTTGCCTTTCTCACTACCTTCAGGAGCTCGCTGTGCTGACCCCCACCCACTGGGTGGTTGAGAGTCATACCGCGGCGAAGAAGCTGAAATTGTCGAAACTAGCCGATCGGCTCGGCCATCTGGAGGAGTCCTCGGCGAAGCTGGAGCATCTCGCCGGCGAGGTCGAATTTTATTAGTGTAGGGCTTGCGCACGCAAACCGACCGCTGCGGCGTCGCTTTGGTGTTCATGCGCAGCACGGAGACGCCATCGAAGCGCGCTTAAAGGGCGAGCTTGCCGGCGTTGATCTCCGAGGCGTCCTTGGCGCCGTCAGTTTCGCCCAAATGGCGAGGATAAGCTCGATCTACATACTCCCGCAAAGTCGGCGGCCAAGCAGGCAGGATCTTGAAGCAAGCGCGGCGCATGTACGACTCCTTTACGCAGGCCTGCTAAGAAACTAAAACGCCGCCTATCGGCAGAGTTATGCAGCGGGCGTTTATAGGGTCATAGTCGATGCGGGGTCGCGCCAAGAAGGTTCAAGAGGACGCTTCACCAGCAAAGCCGGGGCGGCTCGACGCCGCCGGGCTTCAAGAATTGCTGGCGGAGAAAATCGTCAGCAAGCCGGCGGCGGCTCCCGAAGCGGACGCGCTTCTTCCCGAGCGACGGAGGCGCGGCGCGTGGGCGCCGAATCCGTCGTTCACGCGGCGGGCCGTCAAGTTCGGCCTTGCCGCCGCGGTTCTCGTTGGGCTGTCTTTCGCTCCGATGAGGCGGCTGTTCCAGACGTCGAGCGTCGAGGCTGTCGTCAACGCGCCGATCGTCTCCGTGCGAGCCCCCATCGACGGCGTGGTCGGGAGCGGCAAAAGCGCCGTGTCGATCGGAGGCGTCGTCGACTATGGCCAACCACTGCTCGTTGTCTCGAATCTGCGAGCGGACTCGGGTCGTTTCGACGATGTCAAGAGGGCGATCGGCCGCCTGGAAGATGAACGCCCTACGCTCGTTTTTCGTATCGAGGCCGCTCGCAAGGCGCTGGCCGAGGTCAAGGAACAGGTCGACGCCTTCAATGCCGGGCGCCGACGCGAGCTCGACGCAAAATACGATGAATACACGGCCAACATGGCCGCGGCCCGCGCCAGAATGTTGCAGGCGGAAGACACCGCGCGCCGCTTTGCGGCGCTCGTCGACAAGAAGTACGTTTCGCAGTTGGAGTTCATGCAGGCGGAAACGAACGCCGCCGTCGCCAAGGCGGCTGTCGCGGTGACTGCGCATCAGCTCGAGTCCGTCGTCGTCGAGCGAGACGCCGTGGTCAAAGGGAACTATGTTGGCGACGCTTACAACGACCGCCCGAGCTCGGTGCAGCGCGCCGAGGAGCTAGCGCAGCGCATCGTGGACCTTGAAGGCGAACTCGCCGCGTATGACGCGCAGGCTGCCCGCCTCGCCAACGAGGCCTCGGCGCAGGCTGCGAGGTTCAGCGCAAACGCCGAAGCGCCGGTCACCGCGCCGACCCGTGGGCGCGTGTTCGAGATTATTGCCACGCCAGGCGAAGAGGTCCATCGCGGTCAGGATCTCGTCCGTCTGATCGATTGCTCCAAGACCTTGGTCACCGCGACGGTGTCGGAGACGGTCTACAACCGACTTCATTTGGGCGGGAAGGCCCGGTTCCGGCTGGCTAACGAGCGCGAGGATCGGGACGGTGCGATCGTCAACCTGACAGGCAGCGCCGGAACGGTTGCCGCGTCGATGGCCGTGCAGCCGAGCGGGGTTGTCAAGGAGAATTATCGCGTGACGGTGGCCGTGCCCGGTCTCGGGGAGGCGTCGTCTTGCAATATCGGGCGCACCGGCAGGGTCGTGTTCGAGGATGCGGCAGGCTGGTGAGGGAGCGTGGGATGGGCGACATCCTCGCCGCGATGGAGTCCCTTGGCGGCCTCATCCCCGCCCCCCTGGCGCCTGGCTTGGTGGCCTTGTGCCTCGTGGTCATGATTTTCCCGTGGCTACGCAAGGAGGAGACGAAGGCGCGCGTGTTCGCAGTTGCGATCTCGGCAATCCTCGCCCTTAATTACATTGTTTGGCGAATCGGCAACACCTTGCCAAACTGGGATGCAGCGTTCGACGTGATCGCAGGCCTCGTCTTCCTTGCGGTGGAGTCGGTCGAGACGGTCCGCTCTATCGTGTTCCTCCTCCTCATCAGCCGGACGCGCGAGCGCACGGCCGAGGCCGACGCCAACCTGGACTGGCTGGCGTCGCTAGAGCGGCCGCCGCTCGTCGACGTTCTGATCTGCACTTACAACGAAGAGGAAGCCATCCTCGAGCGCACGATCGTCGGCGCGATGGCGATGGAATATCCGAATTTCCGCGTGTGGGTCCTCGACGACGGTAAGCGCCCATGGCTCGCCGATCTTTGCGCACGAGCCGGTTGCGGCTATGTTACGCGTCCCGACAACGCGCACGCAAAGGCCGGCAACATCAACAACGGGCTGCGCCACCTCGCGTCGCTGGAGATCAAGCCGGACTTTGTGAGCATCCTCGACGCCGACTTTGTCTGCACACCGGTCTTCCTGACGCGTGCCTTGGCGCTCTTTCGCGAGGATGATGTGGGCATCGTTCAGACACCGCAGCATTTCAGCAACAGCGACCCGATCCAGTCCAACCTCGCCGCCTCGAAGGTCTGGCCCGACGAGCAGCGCTTATTCTTCGACGTCATCATGCCCTCGAAGGATGCGTGGGGATTGGCGATGTGCTGCGGCACGTCCTCCGTCATCCGCGCTAGCGCCATCTATTCGATCGGCGGCTTCCCGACGGACTCGGTGACCGAGGACTACCTGGTCACCTTACGCCTCAAGGAGATCGGATACCGCACGATCTATCTCAACGAGCCATTGACGTCGGGCCTCGCTCCCGAGGGAATCAAGGAATACCTTACGCAGCGCGGCCGTTGGTGCCTTGGCCTCGTGCAGATCGTCCGCGGACGTTCAGGACCGTTTTCACGGAACCCTCTTTCGTTCATCGACCGCGCCGCCATGACGGAAGCGTTTTTAGGTTGGGCGGTGACCCACGCGTTCAAAATGATGGGCTTTATCGCTCCGCCGTTGTTCCTTCTGTTCGGAGTCAAGGCGGTGAACGCCGACGTGGGCGAGCTGATGACGCATTTCCTTCCCTATTTCGTTTGGCACAGCGCCATGATGACGTGGGTCTCCGAGGGACGCGTCTTGCCGATCATGACGGATGTCTGCCAGCTGGCCTCCTGCCCGGCCATCCTCAAGGCCGTCGCTACCGGCCTCATGAACCCGAAGAATCAGCGCTTCAAGGTGACCGCCAAGGGCGGCGATCGGGACAGCCGCTTCATCGAGTGGCCGCTGTTGAGAATATTCCTCGTCATGCTGGCCGCGACTGTTGCCGGCATGGCCAACTACAGCCTGGGAACCAGCTACGATATCGGCGGCTCGGGGACGCTTGCTTTCGGCTGGAGCTGGTACAACGCGGTGGTTCTAATCATAGCCTGCGTCGTATGCATCGAGCAGCCGCGCAAGCGAAAGGCCGAGCGTTTCAGCTCCGATGAGCCGATCGCGATCACGGCGGCAGGAAAGTCCTTTAGCCGCTCAATCATCGACATTTCGATCGGCGGCGCTCAAATTTCAGGGCCGCCGCCGGCGGGCCGAGGCGAGACGATCCGCGTCTCCTTCGCGGGTCTCGATATGGACGCCAGGATCGTCCGGGTCTCGGGGAATGGCTTCGCAGTCGCCTTTGAGCCGACTTTCGCCAACCGGGCGGCGATGATCCGCAGGATCCATTCCGGACGCTACACGACGCCGTTCAAGCATGTTGACCCCTCGGCGGTCGGCATCGCCGTCCTCGCGCGCATATTTGGGTGATGGATCTAATGCGCCGCCTCGCGATCGGCGCCGGCCTGAGCTTCGCCCGCATAGGCGATGTCGGCGTGGCCGGTCTCCGCATCGCGCGTCGTCGGCGACCACCCTCCGCCGAGGGCCTGAAATAAGGTCGCCGCCGCTTGAAAGCGCCGCAGCCGCGCCTGTTCGAGGAGATCTCTATTCTGAAAGAGCGTTGATTGCGTCGTGGACAAGGTGAAGATATCGATCAGACCTTCGTGCACGCGCGCCTCGGCGACGTCGAAAGCGCGCCGCGCCGCCACGACAGCTTCCGCCTGAACAGAAAGCTGATGCGACGATTCGGCAACCGCGGCGAGCGCGCTTTCGACCTCCGACAGCGCCGTCAGAATTTGTTTTCGGTAAAGCGCAGCGAGTTCCGCATAGCGGTTCTTTTGCGCGTCAAATTCCCCTTGCAGCCGGCCGCCGTCGAAGAGGGGTTGAGTGAGTTGGGACGCGACCTCCCATCCGATCGCCTCGGGACGCAAAAGGTTGCGCAGCGCAACGCTTTGCAGGCCATATTGTCCTGTCAGTTGGATCGACGGAAACATCGCCGCGCGCGCCGCCAGCACGGAGAATTCCTTCGCGGCGAGCTCGGCCTCGGCCTCCGCAAGGTCCGGCCGCCCCAACAACGCTTGGGACGGCAGTCCCGGCGCGATCCGCGGAAAGCGTAGCTTCGACAGGGCGCCGCCCCTGATGGCCAGGCTTTCTGGCGTTCGCCCGATCAAGACGGCGAGCCGGTATTTGGTTTGCCGGACAGCCTGCTCGAGCGGCGGCAGGGTCGCGCGCTGTGTTGCGACGACCGCCTGCTGTTGCGAGTAGTCGAGCAGCGTCGCGGCCCCTGTCGCGAGTTTTACGCGAATTGCCTCGAGGACCGAACTGGCGATCCCTACGTTGGCGCGTGCAATTTGCAACCGCTCCTGAGCAGAGACAAGTTGAAAATAGCTGTTTAACACGGCGGAAACAGCGGCGATCTCGACCACGGCTTTGTCAAAGCGGCTCGCTTCGACCTGGAGACGAGCAGCTTTGGAGGCGCTTTCGTTCTTCCTCCAGAAATCAATTTCATAATTGGCGCTGAGACCGAGCGAAACCAAATTCCAGCGTGAAGGGGCGCTCAGCGGCTCGCCGTCAAGCGGGGCGTCGGCCGGAGTGAGCGTTCGGCTCGCGCCGCCGCCAAGGTTCAAGGCCGGCCATAAGGCCGAACTCGCCGCCTGCGCCTGTGCGTCCGCCGCCTGAAGGCGGGCTGTGGCTGCTTCAAGATCGAGGTTATGGTCGAGCACCTGCTCGACAAGGCCCGTCAGTTCACGCGAGCCAAATCTCGCAGCGAATTTTCTTCCGCCTTCGAGCCGCGGCGCCGGCTGCGGCTTGGCCTCCAGAAAGCTATCTGGTGCGGGTGTTCGCAGGTCTGGTTTCTCCCAGTCAAAGGAACAGCCGGAAAGCACGGGCGCGACGGCCATCAACGCCAGAAGCTTTCGACCAGTGCAGTTGAGGAACAAAATCGGCGCAGGCGACCGTCGCCGTTGGCCGCCAAGCTCGGCTTGGCCGAGGATCGACGCCGGCGCGACCGTGTCTAGAAGAGCGCCCGCTCTGCCCCGAGCCCGTCTCATTGGCCGCCATCGGGCTCTTCGAGGGGAAAACCGCAAAATTGTCGGGCGCTCCTCGTCCAGCGACCGAACCCGGTCGCCACCATGTTGCTCATTACGGCGCACACATATTTCTTTTGCGCGGGATTATTGTCCGGCCCTGCGTTGTATCGCGCTACCGCCAACGTCCAACTCCCTTCGCGCGCTTTGAGCTCTTTCAGCAGCCGCGCGGCGTACGCGACGTTCAGCGCGGGATCGAACATTTCTCGCAGCGAACGAAAGTTCTTGCTATGCCAATGATAGTTGATTTGCATGCAACCGACGTCGATGAGTCTTTCGCCGCGCGCTTGTTCGGAGGCCACGCGATCAAGCGCATCTTGCAAGCTCTCCAAATGCAAGCTGCGCTTGTTCACATTAATGTCATAAGGATTGAGCGCGCCTCGGCTCCCGGTTTCGGTAAGCCCGACCGCGAAGAGCACGTTCAAGGGGATGTCGTATTGGCGAGCGGCCCGCGTCATCTCGCGTTCGCAAGCGAAGCTTTCGGCGGCTGCGGCGCCTTCTGAGCTATACGACAAGATAGCCAGGGCTATCGGAAGGAGAGGGATTTTCAGGACTGGAATCCTTTTTGTTCGCGCCCGCTTCGCGCCCCGGCGGACGCTGAGCTGTCTGTTGCTGGCCATTGCCTCCATTTTGAGCGACTTGGCCGTAATCCTCGCCGTTCTCATGCGCGTTCGGCGGGGAGTCGGAAGGCCTCAGAATTAATGAGCTCACCTCGTGGTCAGCGGATGTAATTCTGCTGATGATCGTGTCGCGCTCGCGCTCGATCGCAGATAGCGTGCTGGGCTTCGAGGCCTCGATAACGACTGAAAGCGCGCTGCCGACCAGCTTCAATTTGACGGTGAGCGAACCCAGCTCAGCTGGACTAAGCTCTACCTCGAGCTCTCGCGCGCCAACGACCTTTGCGTTGGACGCTGTGCTGACGGGGGTCGCGCTGGCCTGGCTCGAGGCCGCTTCAGGCTGCTCGAGCGAAGCCGTCGCCTCGGCGACGACGTCAGGGATAAGAGAAAGCGAAACGCCAGTGAACGACATCGCGCTTCCGACGCCGCTTTCGCCGCCTGAGTCGACAACCGTCCTATCTCCGCCGCCGTCCGCCAGCAGAGACGCGATTTCTGCGATCGACGCCGATGCGTGCTCTGTCGCTGGGGGCAGGGAATTCGTCGGGGCGCCGCTCACAGCGCTCGATGAATTCGCGCCCGTCAATTGTGATGGCAAGGCGAGGCCAAGATGGGACGCGGCATGCGAAACGCGTAGCCCCATCGCGGCGGCGGTCGTTGAGAAAGCCTCGATATCTGATCCCGCCGGGCCGCGCGCTGGAATGCTCGCCGACCGCGCAGCTTTCTGAGCTCCGAAATAGGGGGAAGCCGCAGCGGAAGAAGCCGCGGCGGACGAATCCCCAAGCACAGACAAGAGCTGCGTCGCTGCGATGCCGTCGACGCTCGACGACGTTGCGGCAGGGCTAGCCCCGGAAGCGTTTGGGGGGGGCGAAGACGAAGAGTTGGTCCCGCAAGGGACGGAAGCAGCAAAAGTCGACGGCAGGCGCGCCGAGGCCGCCGTCAGGCCGCCCGCTTGCGCCTCGGGAGTGGGCAAAGCAGCCGGCGCGTTGTCGCCTTGAACGGAAGGGATTGCCGCTGCGACAGACGCCTTGTTCGCGCTCTCCGAGCCTTTGGACCGACCGCCTTTTTCAGAAAGCGACTGCATAATTGCGCCAAAGCCGGACTGCGGGGCGGATGGTTCGGGGCCGTGCCGACCGCCGTGTTGAATCGAAGGCGAGACGCCTGCCGAAACGCTCAAGGGTGACGCGCTCATCGGGAGGCTCCTGCCGTTTGCGCGACCAGAGAATTTGTGCGCTGGAGCGCCTCCTCAGCAGATTTTATCGTAGCGTTGTCTTGCAGGGGCTCGTTCAGCTCTCGCGGGACTGTTGGCTCTCGACCAGCATCTTGCGCTACCTTGCGAACCGCCGCGAGAAGGTCGCTGTTCTCGCGATCCAACCGCTCCGTCGCCACCGTTTGCAAGTCCTTTGCAGCTTCGGCATAGTCTTTCGTGAGGACCCGCGCGGCGTCCTCGTACAACTGAGCGCGCGCTTTATCCGCGGCTTCGGCGGAAGCGTCCTGCATTACAGCGCGTGCGAAGGCGATAGCGATTTGCGAATGGGCGTTCAGCATCGCGGCGCGAGCTACCGTCAGAAGCATACGGCGCCTATCAGAGGCGGGAAGGGCATTGACGAGCGCTAGATATTTCTCAGCTGCCCCTGAGTCGCGATCGTCGGGAACCATCCGCTCAAGGACAGTATAAAAAAATTGACTGAAGTCGTTATAATATGCCGAATGCGGAAAGCGTCGAATATATTGCTCTGACAAGAAGGAGAAACGATCGAAGTCGCGCTTGGCGCCCAAGATCCGAACCTCTCGCCTAAGCGACGCTTCCTCCACGAGCCCGCCCGGTGAAAGCAGACGCGCTAAGTCGAATGTGTTCAAGGCCTTGACGTCATCTTCCTCGGAGACGAGCTCGGCCAGCGCATAAGCGAACTGTCCGGCAAGGCGCTTATCCATCGTGCTAAGATCGAACCGATCAAAAAGCTGCGTCGCCTCCTGACGACGTCCCGTTGCATAGGCCAAAGCGGCGCGCAGAAGAGCGCCATCTTCCGAAGAAAGCATATCGCCCGGCAGGCGCCGGACAAGCGGCCCGGGGGCCCCGCCGCTTAACAAATAGACGGCCGCTGCGACCCTCTCTCTGCTGTCTTTCCAGACATCCGGGCTCGAGGAGTCGATCGCAGCTGCAATGCTTTTCAAGGCGGCAGGTTGCGCCTGAAAGGCGGCTGCGTCGCCGGCGGCCGCCTGATCCTGCAAGCGTTGCAAGCCCGCCACCAGAGTGGACAGGGCCTGATTTGATTGGTCCGCAGCTCGAGCATCGCCGCGAGCAAGCGCGACGAGGATCAATAGCGCGGTGAAGATGCGAGTCCTCATGGTTCGGCGTCGCGAAGCAGGATTTCGATGCGCCTGTTCTCGGCGGCATAGGGGTCGGCTGCGTTCTTCGGACGCCGGTCTGCATAACCCTCGACATGCTCTATGCGCTTGTCGCTAAGATGCGCGCGCGTGAGCATGTAGTATGCCATCTGCGCCCTGGCTTCCGATAACCGCCAATTGTCATAGGTCTGCGACCGATACGGCCTTCCGTCGGTGTGTCCACGAATAACAATAATGCCCGGATGGCTCGCGAGAGTCTGCGCAACGACGTTCATAGCTCGCACGACTTCCGGCTGAGGTTCGGCTGAGCCGACCGCAAACATGCTGAAGTTGAGCTGATCGGTTAAGCTGATGAGCACGCCTTCGCTGGTGGCGCGAACGTCGACCCCTGGCCCCGGACCTGGATTGGCCGCCCCGATCTTAACGCGCAGCTCGTTCAACACCTTCTTGGCGGCTGCTGATGCTTTACCTTCTTTCGGCGTCGTCGAGGCTCCAGCCGAGGACGAAGGATGAGACGCAGGGGTCGCCGATGACGGCGCGCTTTGGGCAGTCTGCGAAGCTTGCTCGACCGATTTTTCCTTTGCGGACGACGACGAGGGAGCACGTGGAGGAATTTCCGCGGCAACCTTGGCGGCCGCCATGTTTTTCGAAGCGTCTGCAGCGGACTCGAAAGGATCGCGAAAGGAGTCGGCCGCCGTGGCTTCCGACGAAGACGCTTCGTTCGCATTTCCTGCGCTTGCAGGATGCTCTGCCGCCGGCGCCGGACCGGCGATGTGATCAAGGCTGCTATAGGGGTCGGCAAGCAAAGCGCTCTCGGAGAGCGTCGGCTTTGGATGCGCGGCGTCGCGAGTCTCGGGGTGCTCCGCTGGCTCGCGCCCTTCCGCCTTGGCAGAGCGCTTTTTCTCGTTTGCAGCCGAGGAAGACTTGGACTTTTCAGCCTTCGCTTCCTGGGCGGACGCCGACGCGTCGCCGTCGCTGTCTTTCGAATCCGGATCCGAGACATTCGCTTCGTTGTGAACGCCCTTGTGTCCCTTCGCAGGGTTTTCCAATCGCACGGGATTGAAGTAACGCGCGATCACGGATTTGGTGCTCTTATCCGTCGCGTTGATGATCCATAGCACAAGGAAAAAGGTCATCATCGCGGTCATGAAATCGGCAAACGCGATTTTCCAAGCCCCGCCATGATGCTCGTCTTCGTGTCCGCCACGTCGCTTGACGAAGATGATTTCCGTGTGATGCTCGCTCATCGAAGCAACTCATGTGTTAGACTATGAAATCGAAGCGATCCAGCTTTGAAGCTGCGTTTCGATCCGCGTGTTATTGGCTTCCACGATCACGTCGACGTCCTCGCTCAGCCGGTATTCCGCCTTGAATGGTCGGCCAGAAAGCCTTTCGCGCATGGCGTCGAGAAGCTTTTCTGGACCTTGAATCCGGAGCAACGCTGGCTCGTCCGTGGCGAGCAGCTTCTCTATGTCGCTGCAAAGGGCCTCAACGACGATCTTGCCTTGCTGTTCCGTAACATAAGGCTTGAGTATGCGGGCGACCGCTTCGGCGATGCGATCCTCGATATCCGTCAGCCCGACAGCGATGGCGTCGGCGAGCGAAGCATATTTGCCCGCCAGAAATTCCTGCCGTTCCTTCTGAAAGCGGTTCTCGTGAGCGGCGTTTCGGGCTGTCTCCCGTCGCGCAGTTTCGGCGTTCGCTTCGATGCGACCATCTTGCACGCCGCGCTCGTATGCCTCGGCGATGCGTTCTTCGATGGACGGCGAAGCGGGAAGCTCGCTTTCCGTGGTTGTGGCTATGAGCCGCGGTCCAGCATATGGACTCTCACGACGCTCCGTGCGCCGCCCAACCGACTGCGGCCGCTTTTCCGTTTCGAGCTGGCTCAAGTATTGCACGAGCGGGATTGGTTTCATGCCTCGGCTCCTTTACGGATCCACTGTTTCAGGATCATCGCCGCGCGCTCCTCGTCGAAATCAATCAGCTTCTCGAGGCGGCGCTCGGGGCTGGAGGCTTTTTGCGAGTGCAGTTGAGCGATAAGCTCGTCCGGTTCTGTGTTGGTCTCGATCAGGAAAGGCTCTTCCGGCATTTGGACCATCGCGGGATCGAACGATGGCGGAAGGACGCCTGGAAGCTCGATCGATTCTGCGACGGGCATCGGAGACGGCGCCGACAGCAGCGCTCGCGTCGCTGGCCGTATTCCGAGCCAAACCACCATTGCAACGATTCCGATCATAGCGAGAGCGTTGATCAACGCGCCTGATTGCCGAACTAGCACTTCCGAAACCGTCGGCCCGACAACTGGCTCCAATTCGCGACCGTCTTCGGCGAAATCGACGACGGCCACCTTTACTGTGTCGCCGCGGTCGCTCCGCAAGCCCGCGGCGGAAGTCACGAGCTGCTCGATTTGTCGAACCTGGCGATCGAAGGCTTCAGCCGACGGCTTCTCGCCGAGCGAAGCGGCGAGCGCCGCCCGATTGACGACCATGGCTACGGACAATCGGTCGATCGTGAAGCCGGCGCTCGTTATCGTCGTCGCTTTCGACGAGACTTCGTAGTTGGTGAGCTCCTCGCGCTTCTGATTCTGGTCGCTCGACTGCTTGGATTCGAGGGAAGTTGATGAATTCTTCGGCTTTGGCACATTGGCCTCGACGCCGACTGGGGGCACGCCCGTGGCGTTCTGCGAGTTCTGGGCTTCCTTGGTCACGCGCACCGAGCGTTCGACGCGTTGGTCCGGGTTGTAGACCGTCTCGTTCGTCTGTTTCTTGTCCACGTTCAGGCGGGCCGCGACGCTCACCTGGAAATTCTTCGAATTCAGGTAGGGAGCAAGCGTCCGATTCACGGTTTCGCGGATATCCTGGGCGACGCTGCGCTCAAGCGAGAGCAAGTTGTCCGGCGCCTTGTCGATCGAGTCGGTTCCCGAAGCGAGCAGGCGGCCATCCACATCCAGAACGGTCACCGCGTCGGTCGACATATTGGGAATCGCCGCCGCGACAAGGTGACGAATTGCGCGCCCCAAGCCGCCATTGTCTCGATCGCTGCGGACGACCACTGACGCGGATGGCGGCCGCGCCTCCCGCCGAAACGAGCCCTCATCGCCCAGAACGATATGGACGCGGGCGGCCTTGACGCCCCGCATCATTTGAATCGTGCGCGCCAACTCGCCTTCCACGGCCCGCACGCGGGTGACCTCCTGCATGAAGGACGTAAGGCCGAGAGAGCCGAGCTTGTCGTAAAGTTCATTGCCCACCCCGCCGCCATGAGGCAGCCCTTTCTCGGCGAGGGTCATTCTCGCCAGCGCCGCTTGTCCCGCCGGCACCAGAATCGTGTTGCCTTCCGCGTTGACGTCAAAGGAGATTCCCGCCTCCTTCAGCGCGGCGCCGATGCTCACGACATCATCGCGGTCAAGCCCCGAATATAGGGTTTCGCTGGTTGGACGGCTGAGAAAATAGCCGGCGAGGCCGGTCGCGCCGAAGACGCCGACTCCCACAATAGCTAGGGCGATGAGTTTGCGCAGACCGAGCGCTTTCAAATTATTCCAGAGCTGGTCCAGTTGCGTCAGCGCGATCATCCGGCCTCTCTTGTCAGCATCCGCTAGCGCCGAATGTCCATTTTGAAGCTTGCGCGCAGATTGCTGGAGCCAGAACGGCGGTGGCCAAACGCGTTTTTTTCGCTCCCTCGCAATCGATCGGGAACACGCGAGCGATCAGATTCGCCCTAGGAAAGGGCACGAAACAACTGAGCCGGTCAAGCCTCGGCGCAGAAGAGGCTTGGGACGCGCCATCAGGCGCATGTGAAGCGGGAATTCTTCGTGTCCTTCGTATCCTTCTGGTAAATAGCCGCCACAAAGTCACGAAGGACACGAAGAAGGCGCCGACAGAACTTGTCGGATCGAAAGCTGGGGCCACCGCAGGAAATGCTGCAATTATTTCCGAACGGGGCCATACCTTGCGTGGAAGCTTGAACAAACAACCTAATTGGAAAGCCTATGTCGAATCGCAACAGGCTGTCGTTTTGAGAAAGCGAAGCCAGCTGCCGTCCTCGCGCTTGGAAAAGCCGCCATCGCGGTAGAGGTTTCGGGCCGGCAGATTGCGGGGAGTCTCAATGATTTTCGCCACGATCTCCCCATGGGCTTCCGCTAGATGACTTATTATTTCTTCGAGGAAGCGCTGCTCGAGTCGCAGCCCTATGACCCTGCAGCTTACGGCGAAGGCGAGAATCTCGCCCGCGGCGACGACCGCCGCAGCGACCACTCCATACTCGCCCAAACGATCGCGCGCCGTCATCGAGAAGACCGTCCCCGTCTCCTGGGCGAGCATGCACGAGAGCTCCGGGCTCGTGAACTTCCTTCCGGTCGTGTTAAACTGCGTCGTGCGATCGAATATTTCCTGAACGCGCTCCAAGGACGCTCCTGTTCTGAGCCTTTCCACGACATACTGGATGTCGAGAGAGGCAAGAAAAGCGTCTTCGTCCTGCGCTTCAGTTCTCAGTCGCGCACGTTCGAGCTGAGCCTTCACGAGCGCCGTTCGAGTTTCCGCTTCCCCCGTCACTCGAGGCGATTGCAGCCGGGGGTCCGTCAACAGGCGACGGCGCAGAGAAAACAAATCCTCGCCCCAGACCTCGATTTCGGGAAGAGCGCTCGAAACCCGCTCGCGTTCGACCGGGTGATCGTCGATGAACAGGAAACTGTCCAAGGCGAACCCAAGCTCCTGCGCGATCGACATGATGTTCTGCGGCTTGTCGAGCCAGTTGACCCGCCAGGTCACGAAATCATCGGGCGTCAGAAGCCGCTCGCAGGGATAATGGGCCGCGTATCGCCAAAACTCGCGCACGACGGCCTCGTCGTTCTTACTTACGGCCGAAAGGAGCACGCCACGGCGTTTCAGCGCCTTGAGCGCTTCGTGAATCCCGAAATAGAGTCCGACATAGGAGTCTTGCCCGCTGGTTTCGGGACTCCAGGCGAAGGGGCTGCCGGTTTCCGCCAAAACGCCAGGCCAGAGCACGCCATCAAGGTCGACGATCACGCACTTCTTGCGGCCCGCCCCTGTCACGGCGACGATGAGCTCGGCATGAACGCCAGCCATGATTCGCTCGCGGCGATATGGATCGTCGCCGACCGCGCCGGCGAGCGAGGCTTGATCGGGGAAGATGTTGTGAACCGCCGCCTTTTCGCTCTCGGGCCTTTGAAGCATCCATCCGGGCGAGCCAAAATGAACGAATGAAGTCAGGCCGTCGTCGAGGAGCGCTTGTGCGCCGGCCGCCGATAGGGCAGCCGCCACGTCGACGAGATGGACGTCTGGGAGCTTTTCCGTCAGTGCCGCCAGGGCAAGATTTGCGGCTCTGAAGCGGTTTCGATGGCTATGCGGGCCCCGATCGGCCAACCCCAAAGGCTGAACCGTCGGCTCGGGAAGATTGTCGAGAAGAATCGGCGCGACGCTTGCCTGGCGAAGATTCGTCATGAGCCGTCGCGCCTCCGCGATATAAGCATCGAAGGGCTCGCTTCCGCCTTCGTCCGGACGCCAGAAGGCCACAATCCTGCGCGACCGCAAAGCGCCGATCAAGATAAGGTCGTGAGGGCGTTCTTCGACGAGGCGGACGTCGTCCGGGAATGTCGTCGCGATCCGCAGGTCGAGTCCCCACTTCTCGCCCTCCCGGACGAGGAAATCCGCCTCCATCTGCACGTCGCAGTCGCCGAGCAGCACGATGTCCAGCCGTCGTCTCCGCTCGCCAAAGCTCGCGATCTTGCGCGTCGCGGTCACGGCCCAATAGGGCGTGACGCCCTCCGTGCGCCGACGGCGGAAGCGCTCCAGCATCTCCCCGGGATCGCGGCCGTTTGTCTCGCTCAGCTGAGAAACGGCTTCCTCAAGCTCGGCCTCCATGGTCAGCTGAGTGAGGACGCCGCGCTCGAGAAGCGAACCGATGCACCCGGCCAGAATCTCCTTGTCATAGCCGCTCTGGCGCATGAGCTCAGGCAGCGCCTCCGCCAGATCGCGCGGCTGATCGAACCATCCAATAAGCCGCTCGACCTCGCGATCCACTCCGAGCCGCAGTTGCGTCAGAGCATGCGCCACGAGGACACGCTCGTTCGCAAGAGGGATGATGTGAACGAACTGAGAGCGTCGCAGGATCATCGCTCTTCCCTGAAACTTTCAGCGCCGTCGGTCGGCGCTCGCGCGGAGTCTTCCGGAAGGAAAGGCGAGCTTATGCCTCTCCGCCCAAGGCGGCCGTCCGTCGGGCCTCGGCTTCGGCATTGTGGAGAAAGGTCAGCAAGACATATCGGCGTCCCTTGGCCACAGGGGTCGCCTCGTGCAGCAACGTGGTCGAAAACACCGCTGCGGCGCCACGGCCATGCTTGTAGAGGTGAGAGCTGTATTCAGGGAAAGCGATATATCCGCCCTCGTAATCTCCAGTATTGAGGTTGATTGAAAGGGCGAACTGCCGGTAAGCGACGCCGGGAGCCGCGTTGTCGCGATGACGCAGGAAGCAGCCTCCACCCTCATTATAGCAGGCGATAAGGATTCGGTCCACGTAACAGGCGTCGAACTGAAAGGCTCTCTTGATCTCGGGCGCGCAGATGCGGGTAATTGCTTCGATCACGGGCGCGTAATATGAGTCGCCCGGCTGAAGGACGAAGTCTTTTCGCTTCTTCTTGGCTTCATCTATCTTATGGTAGGCGACGCCGTTGGCGTCCATGCTGGCCATGCCGCCGATCGTCTGAGGATTGCTGTCGAAGTGCTCGACCAGCCGCTCGCAAAAGCTGATGGTGAGGACATTGGGGATGACTAGGATCGGTGCGGGCAAATTCCGCTCTTCGTTCGTTCCGATCGACGACGCAAGGCAATCAAGGGCCGCTTGCGCGATGGCGTCTGCGTCGGCGCCTCCGATCGGGGCGACCACTCTCGCATTCCTGTCGATAACAACGACCATGGGCGCGGCGTCCTGAAATCCCCAGTCGCGAAAAGTTTGAGCGAAGCAATAGACTGTGCGCACGTTCGAGAATGACGAAGCCATGTGATCCAGAGCGTGAGGACCTTGAGCGTCGACGAAGAGCAAGACATCCGCTTCGGCTCGCACGAATCCGTCCGCGATCTTATCGAAGGAGGACACGAGCGAAGCAGTCGCCGCGGGCGGGAGCGAACCCGCCAGGATGATCGCTGCCGGCCGCCCCGCTTGAGCGTCGAACGAGTAAAAACTCAGATCCTTGTTCAACCCGCAGCTGAACGGAGCGCGACCTCCGGCGCGAAAAACGTTGCGAGGTTCTTCGACTATAGTCATAGCGCAGGGTCTCTTTCTCTTGGCGCCCCCGGCTGAGGAAACCATGCCCCGCTTGCGCAGAGCTTTCCATCAACTGGCTTTGAGGGGGGGAGCGGTGCTTGCGGCGACGCTCCTCCTCAATGCTTGTTCGTAAAGCCCGTTTCAATTCTCGAATACACGGTGGATGTGAAAGCGCTGAATTGCCCGCCGACGAAAGATGCGGTCAGATAGATCGCGGCGAGGACTGCGATGATTTTGGGCACGAAGGTGAGTGTCATCTCCTGAATTTGTGTCAGGGCTTGCAGCAAGGCGACGATCAAGCCGACGACCATCGCGGCTCCCACCGCCGGCCCAGCGCCCACGATGGCCATCCAAATCGCCGCGCGAGCGAGATCGAGCGCGTCAGCCTCGTTCATCAGGAGCCTATCGTCGCGCCGTTTGACAGCTGGACCTGCTGTCCGTTGGAAAGGGTCGCCGTGCTGCCGCTGCTGTTGACCGTGACGGAGGTCACCTGGCCCGAAGTCGTTCCGTCGTTCGATGTGATGGTCTGCCCGATAAGCTGCTCGGCCTGCGTCAACGACGAGGCCGTCAAGATCGACGAGAGGTTCGTGTTGGTCTGCACCGCTTGGCCAACTTCCGAAATTGTCGCGAGTTGCGAGACCATTTGCGAGGGATCCATCGGCTGGGTCGGATCCTGATTCTGCAATTCAGCGACGAGCAGCGATATGAACGAATTATAGCTGAGCGTCGGCGTCGTCCCCGCTGTGGAGGTCGTCGAGCTGGCGCTCGACGCGGCTGTCGAAGCGGGAGTGGAGGTTATGCTGGATACGGTCACCGGCGGGCTCCTTTCATGCTGGCACGGGTTGTTTTTGAGGCGCCATCATCCTGCGCAGCTCTTGGTCCTCCACGGGGAAGAGGGCCCGCAGAGCCTTCAACGCTTCGAAGTTTCTGGAACGTTCGATCAGCGCGCTCACGTTCCGTAACCCGGAGAGAAGCTCCGGCGAATTATAGATGTCTTTCGCGTCCTGAATCAGCTTCCGCGCAAGCGTGGTCGCGTGCTCTGCAGCCGAGGGATCCATCAGCATGACTTGAATGGCGAAGTAGATGCGGCGCATCGGCGTGGTCGCATCCTGCGTCTGCATGACATGGTTTTCCAGAAGGAAGGTGGCCTCGTTCAGAAGCTCGACCGTCGTCTTCCGGTCGACGCGAAGGACCGCGCCATTGATGTAGATCTTCTCGCGTGCGCGCAGAAAAATGTTCATGGCTCGCCTATATCAACCCGTCTCGGATGATCTCGTTGATTTCGATGATGGGCATGAGGTCGGTATTTTTTCCTCCGCCCAGCTGGTCCATTTCCCTCATCATCCACAGTCCGATAGATATGATTCCTGCTCGAAGCTCCTCGGGCAGCTCGTTTCCGGGGGCCTGCACATCGTCCAGAACGATCGACCACAACCTTCGCAGGTAATAGAGCGCCTCAATCCCTTCGCGCGAGCCGAGACCTTTTTCGCGCGCGCTTTTCAGCATGGTGATGACCCTGTCAAAGGCCCGCCGTTCTCTTTCTCGCATTAGCGGCGGCGAGTCTTCCACGATTTCGCTGTAACAAAATTGGTACATGTCGGACCGCTGGTCAGGAGACGGGGAGATATTGAGCCAGTGTCAGCTTCTGCAGTTGGGCAGTCAATTGATACGCCGTTTGCAGCTGCGTCGAGAGCGACTCGAGATTGGTCGAGACTTGGGCAGCATCCACATCGTCGAGGTTTCCGATTTGGGTTGTTAGAACCGTCATCTGCGAGGACATCATGTTGTTGGCCTCGGTGATCTGTTGCTGCACTGTGCCTACCGAAGCCTGCGTGGAGGTTACGTTGGCCTCGCCCGCGCTCATAAGCGACGAGGCCGTCGTCACGACGGCTTGCTGCGCCGCCTCGCTCAGCGAAGTCCCTCCAAACGCGGCAAGCATCGCGTACGCTTGAGTAAGATCCTGGACGGCAGGCTGGTTAGCGCTTGTCGTCGCCTCCACGCTCTGTCCAGGCGCAATTTGAGCCGTCGAATTCACGCTCGAAGCCGAGGACCAGTTCCCGCTCCATGAGGCTCCCTGGAACAGATTGGCGAAGGCGCCGTTCAGGAAGCTTTGCAAAGCCGTGGCGGAGATCGAGGAGACGTTCGGATCCGAAAGGCTCATGCCGAAGGTCGACTGGAAGGCCTGAGCGATCGCCGTCATTCCGCTCGAGGATGAGGAGTAGGCCGCCATGGGCGCAACCCCGGTGTTCTGGCCCCCGAACACATACTGACCGCTCGACGTGGTGTTCACCATCGAGATGAGCTGCTGAAGGCCATTGGAGCCTTGGTCTTGCAAGGAAACGCCGGAGTCGCCGCCCGCTTGCCAGCCGGCGAGGCTTTGCAGGGCGCTCTGCGCGCTTTGGCTGATGGAATTGAGCGCGTCTTGAGTGGCCGAAAGATTTGTGGATACGATCGAGTTGGCGCTGGTCAGCGTTTGCAGGAGATCGTTCTGGTTTCGCAGGGAGAGCTCGTAGCCGGATTGTACGCCGAGTTGAAGGCCGAGGTCGGCGTATTCGCCGGTCGTTGATTCGACCTCATCTTGCGAGAGCTCCGTCTGGATCCTCTGCATGGGCTCCAGCAGCGTGGTCATAAGGGGGAAGGTCGAAACCGTGGAGAAGGTCATGGCGTTAGACCCCATTGAGCAATGCGGAGAACATCGCATTGGCGGTGGTCAGCAGCTTGGCCGTGGTCGTGTAGGAATTTTCGATTGTGAGCATGTTGGTCAGCTCGGTGTCGAGATTGACGCCGGTTGCGTTTGACAGGGCCGAGCTCGCCTGCGAGGCCAACGCGTTTTGATAATCGGCTTGGTTGCTCGCCTGCTGATTTTGGCCCTGCAACCAGGAAACCGAAGCGCCGGCATAGCTTGACAGGCTTTGCGAGGCCGCCAAGCCTGAAGTTGGATCGAAGGAGAGCGTCGCGTTGATTCCGTTGATCAGCTGCTGGATGCGGCCGGTGTAACCGGCGGAGCCGGTCGTGTTGTAGGTGTAGGTGGAAGAACCAGGGCTGGAGATGCCGCCGTCCCGCAGCAAGTTGACGTTGCCCCCTTGCGAGGGGTCGACGTTCGGATTGACTTCGATCACGCTTGCGAGGCCCGTCACGTTGGCGAGCGACGGCACACTGGTCGCGCCGGGGAAAGTGAAGAGACCGGGGAGGCTGGGCTGGGTCGGAGTGGCGGACTGGTCGCTTTCGCTGAAGGCTTGAACAAGGCCGCCGGCGATTTGGTCAAGTTGCGCCTGGTATTGCGGCGCGACCGTATCGCGCAATTGCGCAAGACCCGCAAGCGCGCCAGATTGAATCGCCATGGGCGCCGACGGCCCCGTTATGGGAACGCCGTTCACGGTGACGGGATTGCCATTGGCGCCCGCGGTCAAAGTCGGCGTCGGCGTGAAGGAAAGCGTTCGCGCGACGCCGCCTTGGAACAAGGTGACGCCGCTGTCGGTATAGATCGACAGGGATCCGTCAGGATTGGTCGCCGTCGAAATGCCGATCTGCTGCGAGAGTTGCTGCAAGAGCTGATCGCGCTGGTCCTGCAGGGGAGCGACATTGGCGCCGGTCTGCGATCCGGAGACGATCTGCGCGTTCAGCGACTGGAACTGGCCGAGCAGAGAATTGATGGTGTTCACGGCGGTAGCCATGCCGGCGTCGGCCTGTTCGCGCACCTGCTGCACGGTCGCGGAGCCGTCGTTCAGCGAGGTGGTAAGACTGTCAGCCGCCGTCACCACCGCCTGCCCAAGGCTCGTGTTCGATGGAGAGGCTTCGTAAGTCTGCAAGGCGTTCTGCAGATTGGCCAACATAGCCGACGGCGAAGTTCCATTGGCGTTCGCGCCGGAAGTGGAAGATGTCGAGGCGCTGTCGTTCACGGTTTGCGCGAGGGTGGACAGCCCATTGGCGAGCGCCTGCTGGCTGGCCGCCGAGGAAGTCGAGCTCAACACTTGCTCGGCTAGCGAAGCGTTCGCGACGCGGGTGACCGACTGGATGTCCGCTCCCCCGAACGGATTCGCGACGAGATTGGCCACCTCGCGCGAATAGCCCGTCACGCCGGCGTTGGCCACGTTGCGCGCGACAACGGCCGATTGCGCTGCGTTCGTCGCGAATGCGGAGCCGATGATGCTGAAGGCGTCGGTGAGGGTCATCGTTTCCGACCATCAGCCTATGCGTGAATTTGATTCAGCACGTCGAAGATGTTAGCGCCAGTCTGGAACACCTTGGAATTCGCTTCATAGGCGCTCTGCGCCTGAATCATTTCGGTCAGCTCCGTGGCCAGATCGACCGTTGAGTTTTCGAGCGACGACGCCTCTATTTGGCCAAGACCTCCCGTGCCGGGCGTTCCGATCGAGATTGAGCCGGATTGCGCATTGGCGGCGAGCGCCCCTCCTGCTGAAGAGGTCAAATTGTCGGGACTCGGCACATTGCCGAGCGGAATATAAAATCCAACCTGGGACGGACCGGAGCTATATTGGAAAGTCAATGTCCCATTGGGGCTGAACGAGTAACCACTAATCGTTTCGGGCGCATTGCCGTTGCTGGTCGCGTTGGCGGTAAATGACGAAGCGAGTTGCGTCATGCTGCCCAGGCTGAGGCTCATCGTTGAGCCGCCCGGGACCGATATCGAGATGGGCGAGCCGCCGGTTAAGGCGCCGGTTGTGGGATTGAAAGTCAGCGTCTGGGTCGCCAATGGCCCCGAGGAATAGGGAAAGCCGCCACTGGCGCTGGCGTTTGCGTGATCGAAAATGTCAACCTCCCAGGTATTGGAGCCGGTGTTGGTGAAATACACGTCGAGCGTATGTGCGGCTCCCAAATCATCATAAGCGGTCACGGAAGTCGCATCCGTGTAGACTGAGCTCGCGGAATTCGCCGAAGGGAGATTTGCGGCTGCAACCGGGACTGCGGTCGACGGGAGATTGCCGGTGAACGACCCTGTCGTGGTGGCGGTGGCCGTCAAGCCGCCGCCGGTGACATTGACTTTCTGAAGGCTCGCCAGACTGTTCGTGCTTGGGCCGGCGCTCGCGGCATAGCCCATGAGATAATCTCCTGCCGAATTGACGAGATTGCCCGAAGCGTCCGGCGTGAATGAGCCGTTGCGCGTCAGAAAGATCGTTCCTGACGAGTCCGAAACGAGAAAGAAGCCTGATCCCTGGATCGCGAGATTGGTGTTGGTCGAGCTGCCGACGACCGAGCCCTGGACGCTATTGTAATGGACCAGACCGGTGCTGACGCCCATCCCCGGATCAGTCGCGCTCCCGGCCTGGTCGACGAGCGCGGTGAACTCAGTGTCGACATTCTTGTAGCCCGTGGTGTTTGAGTTCGCCACGTTCTGTGAGATCGAAGAAAGCCAGTTCGAATCGCCCATCATGCCGGACACGCTCGTATTCATAACGGCCATAATGCTTCTCCCATCCTTTCTCGGACCGCAGAGAACCATCGCAGCCTTGCACGAAGCTGACGGGGAGCGGGACTCTGATCCTTTTTCCCCAAAATGGAGGTGGAGCGCCTCTGGCCTGGCGAGTCGCGGCGGTCTGCCGCCGTCGTCTCAGTCCACGCCGCCCCTTTTGCGGAGGCGAGATTCGCGCAAGCCTGGGCTGTCAGAACAGTTTCGCTAACCCAAAGGGATGACGAATGACGCTTGCAGCCACGAGCCCGGCGAAACCGGCCGCGCAAGAAAAGATGCGCGGCGGAAAGGATGTGGCTTTCGCTCTCGGCATCGTTGGCATCCTTTGCCTTTTCTTTCTCCCTGTTCCGGCGGTGATGATCGATTTCGGCCTGGCGCTGTCGATCGCGCTTTCCGTGCTCATTCTCATGGTCGCACTGTGGATTCAGAAGCCGCTCGAGTTTTCCTCGTTTCCCACCATCCTGCTTGTCGCCACTGTTCTCAGGCTCGCTCTGAATATCTCGACGACGCGCCTCATACTTTCCCATGGAGCTCAGGGAACGACGGCGGCAGGCTACATCATCGGCGGCTTCGCCAGTCTGGTGATGGGTGGAGACTTCGTCATCGGCATCATCGTCTTTCTCATTCTGATCACGATCAACTTTCTGGTGATCACGAAAGGCGCGACGCGCATCGCCGAAGTCGGCGCGCGATTCACGCTCGACGCCATCCCCGGCAAGCAGATGGCCATAGACGCCGATCTTTCCGCCGGTATCATCGATGAAAAAGTCGCACAGCAGCGCCGCCGGGAGCTGGAGGAGGAAAGCTCTTTTTTTGGTTCGATGGACGGCGCCTCGAAGTTCGTGCGTGGCGACGCAATTGCTGGGCTCATCATTCTTGGGGTGAATGTCTTCGGCGGCATCGTGATCGGGGTCACCCGTCATGGTCTAAGCCTTGCCTCCGCCGCTGACGTGTTCACCAAGCTTTCGGTCGGCGACGGCCTGGTCTCCCAAATCCCCGCCCTCATCATCTCGCTTGCCGCGGGCCTTCTGGTGGCCAAAGGCGGCACGCGCGGCTCTGCGGAAAAGGCGGTCCTCGGCCAGCTCGGCAGCTATCCCAACGCGCTCTTTCTCGCCGCGCTATTGATGTTCCTCCTTGGCGTCGTGCCGGGCCTGCCCTTCATTCCGTTCGCGTTCTTGGGCGGTCTGATGGCCTTTGTCGGAGCGACCATTCCAGCCCGCCTGGCCCGCGAGCAAGCCGCAAAGGCGGCGGAGGCCGCGAAAGAAGAGGAACGCTCGAAAGCCGAAGCGCGCGATTCCATCAAAGAAGAACTGAAATCGGCGCCGCTCGAGCTTTGCTTGAGCAAGGAGCTCACGGTCAAATTGTTGCCGGCGCACGGCGAGATTGCTTCCCGGGTGGCCAAGATGCGACGCAAATTCGCGCGCCGGTACGGTTTCGTAATTCCCGAGATCAAGCTCACGGACGATATAAGGACGCCGAGCAGAACTTACCAAATCCGAATCCACGGCACGGTCGCCGCGGGGGGGGAGCTGCGAACCAACGAGTATCTGGTGATTGTCGGCGACGGCCGGATTCCCAGCGTGCCGGGCGATGAAGTTCGCGAACCGGCCTTCGGCATGAAGGCGATCTCTATTTCTGAAGCATTTGTCAGTGAAGCGAAGCGCGAGGGGTTCAAACCGATCGATCCGATCTCGGTGCTTCTCACGCACCTCAGCGAGGTTATTCACAACAACCTCGGTCAGCTCCTTTCTTACAAGGACATGCGCGTGCTGCTGAGCCATCTCGATCCCGATTATAAGCGCCTGCTGGACGACATATGCCCTTCTCAAATTTCCTACTCCGGACTGCAAGCGGTCCTGAAGCTCTTGCTCGCCGAACGGGTGTCGATCCGCAACCTCAATCTCGTGTTGGAAGCGGTAGCAGAGATTGCGCCTCTCGCGAGGCGTCCAGAGCAGATTGTCGAACACTTGCGTATCCGTATGGCTCAGCAAATTTGTGGAGACCTGCTTGACGAGGGAAAATTGAAAGTGCTGCGGCCTGGCGCGCGCTGGGACAATACATTTCATCAGGCGCTGAAGCGGGACGCCAAGGGGGAGATCGTCGAGTTCGACATGGACCACAAGCAGATGGAGCAATTTGCGGCCGAGGCCTCGGCCGCGATCCGCAAGCACATGGACGGAAAGACCTCCTTCGTTCTCGTCACTACGGCGGAAACGCGAATCTATGTCCGCATGATAATCGAGCGCATGTTTCCGACACTTCCCGTGCTCTCGCAGCTTGAGGTCGCTCGGGGGATCGAGATGATGTCGCTCGGCGCGATTTCATGATGGAATTGAGTTCCGTCTTTCACAGCCTTGGCGAGGGCTCGGCTACCAAATTGTCCCTCGCCTTTGTCGTCTTGTTTTGCCGAATTGGCGCATGCCTGATGCTCTCACCAGGCTTCGCCAGCGTCCAAATTCCAATCCACATACGACTTTATGTCGCTCTTTCGACGACGTTCGCGCTCACCCCTCTCTTGCTCGAAAAGGTCCCGCTTGTCATCGCCGACGATCCTGTGGCGTTGGCGCGGGTGATCGTGGTCGAAAGCTTGCTTGGCGGGTTGGTCGGGTTTCTTGCCCGAGTTTTTCTGCTTGCGCTGGAGGCCGTTATGGTTGGAGTCGCAACCATGCTCGGTTTTTCAAATCCATTTGGCGTTGAGATAGAGCCGAACGAGGCTTTGCCCCCTCTTGCAACTTTCGCCTCTATTGCGGCCACCGCGCTCATCTTCTTCACAGATGCGCATTGGGAGATATTGCGCGGTCTTGTGGCGTCATACGGGATCTTTCCGATCGGCGAAAGCTTGCATGCAGACATGGCTTTGCGCCAGATCGGCTCGGCGTTGTTCGATTCGTTCCTTCTCAGCCTGAGAGTGGCGTCTCCGTTCTTGATGTATGCGGTCACCGTGAATCTGGCGATGAGCCTCATCAGCAGACTGACGCCGCAGGTGGCAATTTTTTACATATCGACGCCGTTTATTATCATGGGTGGGCTCTTTCTGCTCTATTTCACAATCAAGCCTCTGCTAGGTGCCTTCAACGCGGGCCTCGCAACTTGGCTCACGACCGGGGGGTAACGAGATGAAACGTCGCGTCAAGAGGCTAAAGGGGCTGGAGCAACTGCAAAAGCAGCTTTACGATCTTTCCGTATGGCGGCTCAATTCGGCCGAAGGGCGTCTTTCATCGTTGGAAAGCGCGCGCGGCGAATTGATCGACGCCAAAGGAAATCATCCAATGTACTGCGGCCCGCTGGGCGCCTTGGCGAGCTCGCGGCTGCGCTCTGTGGAATGCGATATCGCCTCAGTTCGGGAAGACCGGCGCGCACTGGCGGAGCGTGTCTTGAATCAAGGGGGGCGGCTACGATTGGTTGAACGCTTATCGAAAACGGCCGACGCCGACTACCGGTCGCGGCTGGATAAATTGGAACTGGCCGAGATCATAGAAAAGGCGCTTCGAGATGGTTCCTCCAGCTAGACGCAAGCAAGCAGCGGGTATGCTTCCCTCCCAGTCGGAAGTTTCGGAGCGACGATGGCCATACAGCCGCCTTCAGACATCATTCTCGATGTCGCGAGAAATGCTGATTCCAAGCGTGAGGCTGCCGCAGTGCGACGGCTGGAAGCGCTCGCCGCTGGGAGCAATGCAGGCGGAGCGGATTTTGCTTCTGCCCTCGAGCACGTCAACGCTACGCAAAACCCTAGCCCGCAAACTCTCTTCGCCGCAGGAGCGTCCGGGGCGCACCGTGCGAACAGGTCTTCCATGGGCGGCGATCGCTCGGCGCAGGTCGCGCAGGACTTCGAGGCGTCTATCCTGGGTTCGTTCGTCAACGAAATGATGCCGAAGGAAGCCTCCGCCGTTTATGGACAAGGGGTTGGAGGCGACATCTGGAGGTCCATGCTCTCTGAACAGGTCGGGCGTCAACTTGCCAAATCGGGGACGCTCGGCCTCGCCCGGCGTCTCTTCGCGACGCATCCGATCGAAAATCTGGATAGCCGTCACTCGAAATTTGCGTCCTCACCGGGCGCCGTGCAACAAACCGCCCAGGCCAGCACGCAGGCCCTTTCCATGCCGATTAGCGCAAGCAATCCATCAGGCGCGCGCCGCTCATGAGCCCTACGTTGCCTCAGCGCTCAACCTCCCAAGCAGGTCAGGGTACTGGATACGCGGAAGCCATGCTAGCTGTGATCGATCAGCTGACGGAGTTGGTGCGGTCGGAGAACGAAGATATTGCGGGTCCCAACATCGTGAACCATCACGATTATAATCTCAAAAAGAGCCAGGCGCTCTTGGCGATGAATCGCTTTGCGCCGCTGGTCGGCCGGCTGGGGCCGAGTCCGGCCCTTCGGACAGGGCTCGCGCGTTTGCGTGCCGAGCTCGAGATCAACCGAAGGCTGCTCGGTCTTCACTTGCGCGCGGCGCAGGCCGTGTCCGACCTCATAACGCGCGCAATTTGCGAAGGGCAATCGGACGGCACCTATTCAGACTTGCCTTGGAAGGACGGCGCGGCGTGATCCGACTCATTCTCGTCGGCATGTGGGCGAGTCTGATGACGATCGCGTCATACTACGCCATCGCCCACTTTCGCCAGGAGCACACGAAAAAGGAGGCTGCGGCGCCGGCTCCCTTGCTGGAAACCCGGAAGACAAAAGAGATCAACGTGCCAAAAATCCGCGACGGAGCCGTGAAGGGCTACGTCGTCATGCAATTTTCCTATGTGGTCGACGTCGCCGCCATGAAGAAGACGCCGCTCTCTCCGGACGCGTTTGTCGTCGATGAGGCGTTTCGATCCATATATGACGACGACAAGATCGATTTTATGCGCCTGGAAAAGGTGGACCTCAGCGCGCTTTCGCAAAGCATCATCAAAAGCGTCAACGCCCGCCTTAAGGCGGACGTTCTAACCGACGTCGCATTCCATGAGTTTACTTTCATGTCGTATTCGGAATCGAAGCCGCCGATGTGAGATGAGCGGACCCGCTGCCTTTGGACGAAAACCTCTTCACACTATCGTCCAAGTCTTCGCGGTCGCCTCTTACGCGGGCGGCCTTTGTCGAGCTGACGGTCCTCGCCATGATTTGAGCTCAAATCTGTGACGCGTCCTGCCTTAAGCAGGTTTGGCGTCAGGTCCACGCCAGTTTGAAACCGTATTCCTGTGCTGGTCGAGATAGCGGAAGGAAGGTTTTCTCATGGCTGGCGATTCATCTGCGGCTCGGCGCTCTCTCTCGCTTTCCGAAGCCTATAGGCGGGCGCAAGATCAGCAATCCGCGCCCGCTCCCGATCATTTTTCATCGACTCCAGCCGCGTCGTCTCAGCTTGGAATTGGGCTCTCGCTGGAAGGTCGTTTGGATGAGACGGCTCAGGCGTTGGCCGCGGCGGCCCGGCATGCGAGCGATGAGCCGCGGGTTTTCGCCGAATTGGGATATTTGTATCGGCGGCTTGGAAGGAAAGCCGAGGCGATGCAAAATTTCTTGAAGGCGCTTCGCCTCGATCCGAGCCAAGTCGACGTCTGGCTGAATTCGGCGAGCCTGAGCTATGAGGCCGGCCACAAGTTCGCTGCAGAACAGGCTTATCTTCAGGTGTTGGAACGGGATCCGACTCGCGCGGAAGCGGCGGTCCGATTGGGATATCTCAACGTCGAGCGTCGCAGATATAAAGACGCCGCGCGCTTTCTTTCATTGGCGGTCGAACTTGGCGCCCACTCGGCGCCGATATTCTCTTGTCTGGGGCAAACACGCTACGTGCTAGGAGAATTCTCCAAGGCGGACGCCGTATTTGCGCAAGCCGTTCGTCTTGATCCCGGCCATGTCGAAACTCTTAGAAGATACGCCCGCACGCGTTTGATCCTGACCGTCATCGCCGAATCGGTCGAGCGAGCGATCGAGGTCTATCGTGAAGTCGCCGGCGAACATGCGGAAGATATCTTTACGGTCTGCA